>Ga0302289_1000331_pt1 | contig 23000 bp, 20 predicted proteins | sample III_Fen_N1_2_FD_194552 | JGI IMG/M metagenome (GOLD analysis project Ga0302289, IMG submission 194552) | Peat permafrost microbial communities from Stordalen Mire near Abisko, Sweden - III_Fen_N1_2 | ecosystem: Environmental > Terrestrial > Soil > Wetlands > Permafrost | place: Sweden: Abisko... | reverse complement strand
CTGTTCCTCTGGAAACGCCCTCGTATAAAGGAACGAAAATTGTGGTTACGATTACGAATAATAACGATGCCTCCATCTCCGAGTGGAGAGCGGAGGCGACACTTAAACAGAATTTCTCAGTAACTTACGGCAATACGCAGTCTGTTGCATTTTCGGCAAGCGGTAATACCCTTATTATGCAGGCAACAAACAAACCCATTCCATCCAAGGGATCGATTAATTGTACATGCTATATTTCATACATAAATGCAACCCCTACCACTGTTCCGACAGCGATTCCGACGGCGATTCCGACGGCGATTCCGACGGCGATTCCGACGGCGATTCCGACAGCGATTCCGACGGATACGCCTATTCCGACACCTGAACCCACGAGCACACCAATGCCCACGCCAACACCCGAACCCACAAGCACTCCGACGCCGCCCCCCGTGATCGTTGTAACAAAAAAACCAACAAAAACTCCGACGGTGACACCCACACCGACCCCCCTGCCAACCCCAACGGCTGCACCTACACACGTGGATGTGCCGGTTATAACAACAGTAGATGATTCTGCAGCTGCAACAAAAGCACCAATGCCCACGACACCGCCCAAGACCACTCCGACGCCGACAACGGCAGCACACGCCGTCCTGGGAATTTCCAAGACTGGCGGACCGGGTAATTCGAACGGAGGATTTCAGGGATGGCTGATTCCGATCATAGGGCTTGCTATCATTGGAGGGGGGATTATCTTCCTGCTCAAACGCAAGAAAGAAGAAAACAGCATGTCTGCAGTCGAAGCCGCCATAACTCCTCCGGCGGCGAAATATGAAGCAGCGTCACGACTTCGCCCACCGCCGCGCGTCGCGGCTCCTGCAGAATTTCATGCAGATTCAACCGTAAATCAGAACAGGAAATCTACGGAGTCGGTTATTCCGCCGAAGCCGTTGCACACAACGGTATCAGAATCCATAAAGAATACCGGGAATCAACCGGACCGGAAAAACACCTATGACGCGGCCCGCAGGCTTCGTCCTCCGAAAAAACCGGATCTGTCATAAACGAGGCAGGTTCGTCTCAAGTTCACATACCTGTATACCGCAAAAACTCAGTCCGGTGATATCGTGCGTTGCTGACGTGTCACCGATGTTTTTCGAGCGGCTTGAAACCGGCAGCTTGCATGATAAAAGAAGAAAGACTATCCTTAGATAAAAACAGGAACTGAGATGAAGGAAATATGAAAGTTGTAATTATTGCGGGAACCCCTAAAAAAGAAGGCCTAAGCTGTGCGGCTTTGGATGCGGCTCTGTCAGCATCTCCAAGCCAAGATTTTTGACTTTGTCGATGTAAACCGGTGGAATAAAGAGTATAAACTGGTTGCGATTCGTGCAGCAGCGGAAGCAATGGTACAAAAGAAATAGATCAAAACAGATCTTTTCTGGATAGAGAAAGCGTGTATTTTCATGGGCGAGTTAGCATACCTCCACAATATCGGCACAGAAGTGGAAAAACAACTGAATCAAGTAGGGATAGAAACATGTGAACAATTGCAAACCATCGGAAGCAGGCAGGCCTGGCTGCAGATAAGAGCCATCGATCCTTCGGCCTGCTGCAATCGTCTCTATGCCTTGGAAGGCGCGATTCAGGGAATCCGGTGGCATAATCTATCGCCGGAATCTAAAAAGGAATTGAAGGAATTCTATCAGCGGGCTAAGAAATAGTCCCGGTAACGAATCACGATGTGACATGCATTAATTCCGCATCCAGCTGCTCCGGAAATACTCTTTGCGGTATTCTTCCGGTGTCATTCCCGTTTGTTTTTTGAAGACTTGTATGAAATGGCTCTGCGAGGAAAAAGCCAGATAATTTCCGATACTGAGACTCGAAAACTCAAGAAATTTCAGCATGTCCTGCGCTGCTTCGATTTTTTTCTTCCGGATATAGCCGCTCACCGATTCACCTGTTTCGGCTTTGAATAGCTTGGAAAGGTAGGTCTCATTCAAGCCTGCGTTCTCTGCGATCTGTGCAACCGTAAGTTTCTGCTGGAGATGATTTTGCATATAGTCCATACACTGAATGACATGTTTGGAATAGATGCGGGTTTTACGGTATTGCTTCATCCTCGTCGTAAAATCAATATACATTTCCTTATGCGTGCCTACAAGCTGCTCCGCAGACATGCACCGGTCCGCCCGCTGAATATAGAGATCACTGAGGCTGTACGCAATCTCGGGATTCATCCCGCTTTCGATGCAGAACCGGGTGATCAAAGCGGCAGTTACGACCAGATGATAGGTGAGGTTTCGGACCGGCTCTGCGGACAGAATGCCGCGTCCCGACATATCGTCGATCGGACTCCTCGCAGCCATTTCCGAGGCGCTCTGCAGATCGCCGGAACTGACCGCCTCATAAAAAGACAATTCTTTTTCGTAGGGCGAGTGAAAGGATTCATCCTCGCGCTGCTGAAAAATCCGTTGACTGAATTCTCGTTTTGTATCGATGCGAACACCGCCCGTCTCTTTCGAATAATCATGATATACCACGAATTTGATATAAAAACAATAAAAATGGTATTTACTTATCTGCATTTGCTGCAGAATGAATCCGCATCGGCACAGTACGCAAGGGAGAATACAAGTATGAGATTATTTGAAGGATATAGAAAAGGCGTGAATCTTGGTGGATGGCTATCGCAATGTGTTCATACAAAAGAACACTACGACACATTCATTACTGAGAAGGATATAGAATTTCTGGCTGGACTGAACATCGACCATGTCCGCGTCCCCGTGGATTTTGAACTGGTGGAGACACCGGAGGGTGCATATATTGAAGCAGGGTTTGCATATATTGATACCTGCATAGCATGGTGTGAGAAGTACAGCCTTCACATGATTCTGGATCTCCATAAAACAGCAGGGTACTGCTTCGATCAGCAGGATACGACCGGAAGTCTGTTTACTTCTGAAGAAATCAAGCAGCGATTCATTCATCTCTGGGAACAGTTTGCCGCCCGCTACGGACACAGAACCGATCGTCTGGTATTTGAACTTCTGAACGAAGTGGTAGACGAAGGCGTTATCGAGTCCTGGAACCGTATTATATACCGAACGGTGAAAAGCATTCGAAGCATTGCTCCGGATATAAAGATTCTTGTCGGCGGTGTCTTTTATAACAGTGTTACAGCTGTAAAATACCTCGACCGCCCTTATGACAGCAATATTGTCTACAACTTTCACTGTTATGACCCGCTTCTGTTCACACATCAGGCAGCACACTGGATTAAAAACATGCCTTCAGATGTGACAATTGAGTATCCGACGACAATCGATACACTGAAAAACGGTGTGAAAGGTCTCGAAAAGGCGATGTCGCAGTCCCTCGAGAATCCGCTTCTCAAGACCACCGGACCCGAATTTTTCGAGATTCTTTTTGCGGAAGCAATCGCAATTGCAGAAGAAAGAGATGTTCCCCTCTATTGCGGCGAATACGGAGTCATTGATCAGGCGCCCGCGGGCAGCACACTGAACTGGTATCGGGATATCAACAGCGTTTTTGAGAAACATAATATTGGCCGGGCTATGTGGACTTACAAGAAAATGAATTTCGGGTTTATCGAAGACCACTATGCACCGGTTTACAGCGATCTGATCCGGTATTTTTAAATCGGTTTCGGATGGATGAAGCAACAAAGTGTCACCGCCGGCCCCTCCGGTTTCATAGATGACAGCGAAGATTCCCCGTGCGCCAAAGCAGCGCGCGGGGAATTTTACTTTTTTGGAAGACGTCCGAACGAAAAGGATTATAATAAGAAAAGCAATAAGGAACTTCGAGCATCCTTTCCTTGAGGCTGCGAATACATAATAAGGAGCGTACGCATATGCTGACGAGAAATAACCCTAAAAACCACGAGGCTCTATCCATTTTGGGATTCGGCTGCATGCGGCTTCCCACCAAAAACGGAAGCATCGACGAACCCCGTTCTATCGAGATGATCCACCACGCGATCGAAAATGGCGTCAATTACTTTGATACAGCTTACATATACCAGAACGGGAAAAGTGAGATCCTTCTCGGGAAAGCGCTGGCCGGCGGATATCGAGAAAAGGTCAGGATTGCCACGAAGCTCCCGCCTTTCATGGTTACCAGACTTGACGGCGCAAAAAAAATATTCGCAACAGAGCTTTCACGGCTGCAGACAGACTATATTGACTACTATCTTCTGCATATGCTCACCGAAAAAGGGATGTTCGACCGGATGGTGAAGCTTGGCATTCTGACATGGATGGAAGAACAGAAGGCATCCGGTGCGATCCGGAATATCGGGTTTTCTTTTCACGGGACAAAGGCAGCGTTCGAAGATATCGTGCAGGCGTATCCATGGGACTTCTGTCAGATTCAATACAACTACATGGACGAGAACAACCAGGCCGGCACGTCAGGACTTCTTCTGGCGGCCAGTCTTGGCATCCCGGTAATTGCCATGGAACCGCTTCGCGGCGGCAAACTGGTCAACAACCTGCCGGCGCAGTCGAAAGCTGCATTTGCCGAAGGCGACAGCAGCCGTACGCCAGCCGAATGGGCGATACGATGGGTATGGAATCATCCGGAGGTTACAGTTCTCCTGTCCGGTATGAGCGACGAAGCGCAGCTCGAAGAAAATATTCGTATTGCCGCCGATGCCCAAGCCAATGCCCTTACAGAAAAGGAACTCGACGTATTCCGGCGCGTCAAAGAAGAACTTCTCGCAAAAACCAAAGTTCCGTGTACAGCATGCGGCTACTGCATGCCTTGTCCGTTCGGCGTGGATATTCCGGGATGTTTTTCCAGTTATAACGACAAGTATCTTATGCCCGGATCGTCCTCCAGATTCCAGTATATGCAGGCTCTCGGAGCACTGTCAGCAAAGCCCGGCGTTGCATCCCGGTGTACCCAGTGCGGGAAATGCGAGAGCCACTGCCCGCAGAATATCGCCATTCGTGCAGAACTGAAGAATGTCCGCAAGACCATGGAAGGACCTTTCTTTAAGCCGGTCGCAGCGATTGCACGAAAAATTATGCGAGTGAAATAAGAAGCCGAATGGGAGAACAATAATGGAATACAAATACGCTCAAAGGATGTCCAATCTCAAGGCCTCTGAAATCAGGGAAATCCTGAAAGTAACGCAAAGACCGGAGGTTATATCCTTTGCGGGCGGTCTGCCTGCGCCGGAACTTTTCCCGATCGAGGAGATAAAAAGAGTGAATCAGCGGGTGCTTGAGGAATCAGGCGCCATCGCACTCCAGTACACAACGACGGAAGGGTATCTTCCCTTGCGCGAGTGGATTGCCAACCGGATGAATTCTCATCTCGGGACATCTTTTGAAGCGGATCATGTATTGATTACGCATGGCTCACAACAGGCGCTCGACTTATCCGGTAAAGTTTTTCTGGATAAGGGAGATGTGGTTCTGTGTGAAAGTCCAACGTATCTTGCCGCTATTTCTGCATTTCGTGCATATGAATGCGATTTTGTTGAAGTGCCGACCGATGACGACGGCATGGTCATTGAGGATCTTGAGAGAATTCTTAACAGTGTGAAGAACATCAAAATGATTTATGTCATTCCGGAATTTCAGAATCCGACAGGAAAGACATGGAGTCTGGAAAGACGAAAAAGACTCGCCGAGGCAGCCGACCGGCACCGGGTTATTGTTATAGAAGACAATCCGTATGGAGAACTGCGGTTCGAAGGAGAATCTCTGCCATCGGTGAAATCTTTTGACGGGCAGGGGTACGTGCTCTGTACGGGGACATTCTCAAAAATTTTCTGTCCGGGCTATCGTATCGGGTGGATCGCCGGAGAGAAAGAAATCATCCGCAAATTCGTGCTGGCGAAGCAGGGAACGGATCTGCAATGCAACACGATCGTGCAGATGGAAATTGCCAAATATCTGGAACTTTATGATATCGACGAGCATATCGGCAGAATCCGCGATGTATACAGACGCAGAAGAGATCTGGCGGTTCAGGTTATGGAGAAAGAATTTCCGGCCGGAGTAACTTTTACGAGACCCCACGGCGGGCTCTTCGCATGGGTGGAACTGCCGGATGAAATGAATGCCAGAGACGTCCTGACACTAAGTCTCGAGCAGAACGTCGCGTTCGTTCCGGGCGGATCATTTTTCCCGAACGGCGGGCACGAGAATACTTTCCGGATCAATTTCTCCAATATGCCGGAGGAGAGAATCGTTGAGGGATTGACGATCCTCGGCCGGATTCTGCAGACACTGACTGTACCGCGCACATAATTCGCACAAAGAAGGAGGCCGCCCATGCTGCTTGGACTTTCCTGGATGGACTGGCTGGGGTATGCCGCATCGGCATTCGTGCTGATTTCCTATATTATGAGCTCAATTCTGCGGCTCCGGATCATATCGGTCTTCGGGTCCGTGCTCTATGTCACGTATGGATTTGTTATTCATTCGGCTCCGACTATGGTGATGAATTTCGTGATCGTACTGATTAACGTGTATTATCTGACCCGGATACGCCGGAACAAGGATCATTTTTCAATCATAAAGACGTCCGATACAGATCCGTATTTTGTGTATCTCCTGCACTATTACCATGATGACATTGCGAAGAATTACCCTTCGTTTGGTTTTGCGCTGCAGGAAAATGATGTGTGTTTCTATATTCTGCGAAACATGGACACGGCGGGCATTTTTGTGGGGAAAAAGTTGGGAAACGGCAAAATGCTGATTGATCTGGAATACACGACACCGGCCTACCGCGATCTCTCGGTTGCCAAATATCTTTATGCGGACGTGAAGAACTTCTCGAATGACGCAGAAGAACTGGAGCTCATCGTTTATGCGGAAACAAAAGAAAACAGAAAGTACTTCACGATCATGGGCTTCAATGAAGATTCCCGTTATGCAGGAGGTCTGGTTCGGACGTTGAAGCGGGCAACTTGAACACAAGGCCCGGAATCGTGCGATTTATCGGACGCGCGTACTCAGCAGTGTTATAATATATAAAGTAAAAGATGCTTTGGACACAAGTTCGGGCAGAATCTTTTTGTTTTGTTACCTTCAATCACGATGTGACAGCGATTGTCACGGGGAGTATTCCGGGATCAAGAGGCTCACAGGACTTGATTTTCATCCGATAGAAGTTGAACAAATGAGACGATTTGATCCCTCTTTTCGAAAATGGCGGGAGCCAAGAGGAGCGAGTTATATGAAAGATACAATTTTAAAGGCAACGTTGCGGACCGATAACCCCAAAAAGATCAGAGAAGCCGGCTTTACACCGGGCGTTCTGAATGGTCCGGGAACGGCATCATCATCCGTTCAGTTTGACACTTCGGCATTGAACAAAATCATCGTCAATCATGGATCCAATGCAAAACTTTGGGTGGATATCGACGGCGATAAGAAATACGGGTTTATTAAGGAAGTGCAGAAGTCCCCCGTGGACCGGAAAGTCCTGCATGTTGCGGTTCTTCTTGTCTCCAAGGATCAGGAAGTCAAAATGATGCTGCCGATCTACTATCACGGCCGTGATGAGCTTGAGCACAGAATGCTTCAGGTGCAGGTCAACAGAAACGAAATTGAAGTCATTGGAAAAACAATTCTGATGCCTGACAGTGTTTCCGTGGAAGTTTCGAAAATGGAATTGGGAGATATCATTCTTGTCGGGAATTTTCACCTGCCGGAAGGAATCAAAATTCTGGATCCGGAAAATGAGCAGTACGCACATATCAAGCCTCTGAAGAGAGTCCTTGAGGAAGTTGTTGAAGAAGTCGCTCCGGTGGTCTGAGACAAGTAAAATTCAAGTTGAGATGTCTGTAAAAAGGGGCGGAGTCGAAAGATTCCCCCCTTTTGTTTGATAAAATACTTTCCGTATAGACTATTTACAATTACTACCGTATGTAATAAAATATAGACATATTCAGCCAATCTGCGTTTTCGGCTAGTGGACCGTAAGGGAAAACAGCATAAGCGGTTCCGGATCCGGATTATCCGGAATGTATCATAACCAAACGCAAAAATGATATAATTATTTATACTAAGAACGGCCGGTTACATTATGCAGGAGGTGCCCAGTGAAAAAGCTATGGATCACAGGTATTTGTTTATTGGTTTCGATTGCCGTCGGGTCCTGTACGGTGACCCTGCAGAAAAACACTCCGCAGCTGACATCGGATGTAACGACTGCAACGACAACGGTTGCGGACGTATCGACAACGGCAGTGACACAAGCCACGACCGGGATCACTCCGAGCCCAACCGCTGCACCTTCGGAAACAACGGCAGCCGTTCCGAAAGTGACGCCGACCAATACGGCGTCCATGTATTCAAGCTATGCCAATATGGTGACGTACGACCCGTCGAACGGATGGGCAGAATTTGATTATTTTGACATGCTCAAGGGCGATGCGGCCGTTCAGTGGCTTGTCGATCATGAAGGATATACCCAAGCGGATGCACAGGCCTATGTAGATGGCTTTGCGGATTCGGAATTTGTTCTGAAAAATATTAACCCTCAGCTTCGAACGGTAGATCTCAGCGTAACGCCGCTGAAGCTGATGTACAATGCGGATGGATCGATGGTAACCGGTGCGGACTCCGTTGATGCAAGCTATGAAGACTTGAATACAATTTATGCGCTGAATCCGGATCTGATTCTTCACTCATTCTTCTATTATGTTACTGTGACGGACGGCGTTGTAGTCTCTGTTGAGCAGGTCTACTGGCCCTGATACCGGATCGGTTTCCAGCGGTTCCTTTTCAAGAAGTGCGCCGATGCCTGCGACGGGCATGGGCTTATAGAAATAGAACACCTGAATTGTTGAACAGTGCAGAAGGACCGACAGAGTCCGGCCGTTTCTTTTTAGAAGATTCAGCTCCCTGTTCCTGGCATTCAGAATTTCAGATATGTCCTGATTCTCGGGAAAAAGCATGCTGATGGTCTGCCCCTTCAATGGGTCGGCTGACGGGAATTCCAGCATGTCGGCGGCACCCTGATTCACTTCCGGAATATTTCCGTCCTGAGCAACGATAACGAGGCCCTCATCAATAATTTTGACAAGATCCAGCGTCATGTTTTCATAATTAAGACGCATGAGTCTGTATTTCCGCATCGAATGCCAAATTCCCCCGATAGGGATCAGCGATAGAATCGAAACAAGCGGGGGGAGTGACGGCGAGCCGAACCACGGCAGAAGGATTGTTGTTTTTGCAAATAAGATCTGCTGTGTGTGACGGAGAATCGACTAACAAAAATATGATTCATAGAATATTTATGAAGGCCTTTTGATCTGCATTGTGTTAAAATGTAAATGAAATCCAACCATATTCTGTTTATCATTATTTGCACATTGGGGAGGATACTATCATGAAGAGAATACTGGCCCTGGTTATGATTCTGACCCTTGCGTTCACGGTCGCGTCATGCGCCTCGAACAGCACAACGAAGAAGGATACCTATGATCTGGCACTCGTTACGGATGTAGGCAACATCGACGACAAATCATTTAACGAAGGTGCATGGAACGGCGTGAAGGAATATGCTGAAGCAAATAATATTACGTATGCATATTACCGTCCGAGTGAAGATTCTACTGCCGCCCGTGTTGAGACAATCAAGACGGCGATCGACAAAGGCGCTAAAATTGTTGTCTGCCCCGGTTACCTTTTTGAAGAAGCGATTTATCAGGCGCAGGATCTATATCCTGACGTTCAGTTCCTGCTTCTCGACGGCGAACCTCACACGGCTGATTACGCAACCTACAAGACATCGAGCAATGTTCACTGCATCCTGTATCAGGAAGAGCAGGCCGGTTATCTTGCCGGATACGCTGCCGTTATGGATGGCTACACGAAGCTCGGATTCCTTGGCGGTATGGCTGTACCGGCTGTTGTCCGTTACGGATCCGGTTATGTACAGGGCGCTGATGCTGCTGCAAAAGCACTCGGTCTTCCTCAGGGTTCAATCGAGATCAAATACTGGTATTGCGGCGGATTTGCTCCGACAGACGATATTAAGAATAAAATGGCCAGCTGGTATACAGAAGGAACACAGGTCGTGTTCTCCTGCGGCGGCGGTATTTACCTGAGCGCAACAGCTGCTGCTGATGCTGCGGGCGGCAAAGTAATCGGCGTTGACGTAGATCAGGCCGCTCAGTCACCCACGATCATTACATCCGCAATGAAGGGTCTCACACAGTCCGTTAAGCTCGCTCTTACTTCAATCTATGCAAACAACGGCAAATGGGACGCTGCATATGCAGGAAAGACGGCAATTCTCGGTGCTGCCGACGATTGTATCGGCCTTCCGACATCTGCCGATTCCTGGAGACTTACCAAATGGACCGTTGCTGAATATAACGTTGTTTATGCATCTCTGAAGGACGGATCAGTTGTCGTATCCAATGACATCGTCAACAATCCGGTCGTATCTATCGTCACAGTCGATTATCAGACCTGATCGACAACCGCCTGACACAAATGAGGAGAAAAGGCTAGGCGTTTGTCTAGCCTTTTTTCCAAAAGCGGAGAGGGAACTTATGAGCGAATATGTAGTAGAAATGCTGAATATCACAAAAGAATTCCCCGGTATTAAGGCGAATGACAATATTTCCCTGCAGCTGAAGAAAGGCGAAGTGCATGCTTTGCTTGGCGAAAATGGAGCAGGAAAGAGCACGCTGATGAGTGTGCTCTTCGGTTTGTACCAACCGGAAAGCGGTACGATCAAGAAAAATGATGAGATTGTAAAAATCAACAATCCCAATGATGCAAATGCACTCAAAATCGGTATGGTCCACCAGCACTTTAAATTAGTGGAGGTGTTCTCTGTACTGGATAATATCATTCTGGGGGTTGAGCCGAATAAACTCGGTGTTCTGGACAGGAAATCCGCAAGAAAGAAAATCGTGGCGCTCAGTGAGCGCTATGGACTGCGTGTCGAACCGGATGCGCTGATCGAAGACATATCTGTCGGAATGCAGCAGCGCGTTGAAATTCTCAAGATGCTGTATCGCGATAATGAGATTCTTATTTTTGATGAACCGACCGCTGTCCTGACCCCGCAGGAAATTAAAGAACTCATTCTGATCATGCGGGAACTGACATCGGAAGGGAAGTCTATTCTTTTTATCACTCACAAACTCAATGAAATTATGGAAGTTGCCAACCGCTGCACAGTCCTCCGTAAAGGCAAATGCATCGGTACGGTTGAAGTTGATCATACATCGATCGAAGAACTCTCCCGCATGATGGTTGGAAGAGATATTCGATTTACCATAGATAAAGCAGACGTTGCGCCCGGAGAGATTGTTTTCAAGGCCGAAAATGTCACGGTTGCCTCCAAGATCCACAAGAACAATGCTGTGAAGAATGTATCTTTCGAAGTTCGGGCAGGTGAGATCGTCTGTTTGGCCGGCATTGAAGGCAACGGACAGAGCGAGCTGATTTATGCCCTGACCGGGATCGAGAAGATGGCGGACGGTAAACTGACGCTTTGCGGTATCGATATTTCCAGGGCGAGCATCCGCAGCAGGTCCAAGCTCGGTATCAGTCACATTCCGGAAGACCGGCACAAATACGGACTTGTTCTGGATTATTCACTCGCAAAGAACATGGTTCTGGAACGTTACTGGGAACCGGCCTTTCAGAAATCCGGATTTATCAGGGAATTTGAGGTCCGGAAATATGCGGATCAGCTTATTTCACAATATGATGTACGGTCCGGACAGGGCGCGGATACGATTGTGCGGAGCATGTCCGGAGGCAATCAGCAGAAAGCCATTCTGGCACGTGAAATCGATAAGAATCCCAATCTTCTCGTCGCGATTCAGCCGACACGCGGTCTGGATATCGGTGCAATCGAATATATTCACTCCCAGCTGATCGCACAGCGGGATTCCGGGAAAGCGGTTCTGCTTGTTTCTCTTGAGCTCGACGAGGTCATGAATATTTCAGACCGGATTCTGGTTATGTTTGAAGGCGAAATTGTCGGAGAATTCGATCCGAAGGAAACAACGGTGGAACAGATCGGACTTTATATGGCAGGCGCCAAGAGAAATACGCCGAGGACGGGTTCCTCCGATACTTCCCATACGAAGAAACAAGATCGGAGGGATGAAATATCATGAGGAAGAGGTTGAATAAAATTATCCACAGCCATGGGTTTGCCAGCTTTCTGGCGTCGGTCGCCTCGATCGGAATCGGACTGATCTTCGGGTTCGTTCTTCTTCTTTGTTTTAAGTCATCTCAATCGATTACCGGTTTGGGGCATCTCCTCTTTGCAGGGTTCAGCACACCTGAAAAATTCGCAAAAGTACTGTATCAGGCCGCTCCGCTGATTATGACCGGGCTGTCGGTCGGATTTGCCTTCAAGACCGGACTTTTTAATATTGGTGCAGTCGGACAGTATATTATCGGCACCTTCTTTGCCCTGTATGCCGGCATCATTCTGCAGTGTCCATGGTGGGCCGCGATGCTTGCTGCGATGCTCGGCGGGGCTATCTGGGGCGCGATTCCGGGACTCTGCAAAGCCTTCTTCAATGTCAACGAAGTCATTACATCGATTATGTTCAACTGGATTGGTCTTTTCACGGTGAATCTCATGATTCCGAATCTTCCGGCTATTCTGGATAAAGGAGTATCCAACCGGACGGCGAATCTGGACGCAACGAATGCCAGTGCGATCATTCCCAAATGGGGGCTCGACAAACTGCTCGGATCCACGTATATGAACATCAGCATCCTGCTCTCCATTCTTATAGCCGTCATCATTTTTATTATTCTGAACAAAACGACTTTCGGATACGAACTGAAGGCCTGCGGACTTAATAAGAATGCCAGCATTTATGCCGGAATCAGTGCCAAACGCAATATTGTGCTTTCCATGGTAATCGCCGGAGGTCTGTCCGGTCTGGGCGGCGGCATATATTATTTGAGCGGGACCGCACAGTTTACGATTACGAAAATACTTCCGGCCATGGGCTTTAACGGAATTCCCGTCGCACTTCTTGCCGCATCCAATCCGGTCGGTACGATTTTCAGCGCACTCTTTATTTCGTATATTCAAGTGGGCGGTGAGGCAATGCAGCCCGAATTCGCCAAGGAAATCGTAGACATTATCATTGCGGTCATCATCTATCTCAGCGCATTCTCGCTGTTGATGAAAGGCCTGATTATGAGAATTCTGAACTGGAAACGCGCAAAGCGTCTCGCAGCAGAGAGTGAGGAGGTTACGAAATGATTGTTTTTGCAGATATAATGAGCGCGGCGATTCTCTTCGCAATTCCCCTTCTCATTGTAGCTCTCGGCGGAATGTTCAGTGAACGAAGCGGGACGATCAATATCGCACTCGAAGGAATCATGATTATCGGAGCACTTTTCAGCTGCCTGTACCTTGATTCTGTTGCGAAATCCGGCTGGGGAGAAAAACACGCGCAGCTGGCCATGCTGCTGGCGATCCTTGTTGCCGGAGCGGCTGGCATTATCTATGCACTTCTTCTGGCGATCGCATCGGTCAGTCTCAAAGCGGATCAGACGATCGGCGGTACAGCCCTCAACATGTTTGCGCCGGCGTTTGCCATTGTGCTCAGCTGGGCGGTCCAGGGACAGGGTCAGACGACAATCAATATCCCGACATGGATTCGCATCACGCAGGAGACATTCGGATTCCATGCGAGTGCACACCCCGGTTTCTTTGAGGCACTTGTTTTTAAGAGTCTGTATTTGACGACACCGATCGCGCTGATCATACTTGGCTTAACGGTTTTTCTGATTTACAAGACGAAGTTCGGTCTGCGGCTCAGGTCCTGCGGCGAACATCCGCAGGCGGCTGATTCGGTTGGCATCAACGTATACAAGTTCCGCTATATCGGTGTAGGTATATCCGGTATGCTGGGCGGTATCGGAGGACTGGCATTTACGACTGCAGCCGGCTCGGGATTTCAGGCTACGGTTGCCGGTTACGGATTCTTCGCACTGGCGGTTATGATTTTCGGAAACTGGAAACCGATGCGTATTTTTGGAGCAGCACTGTTCTTTGCACTCTTCAAAGTCATCGGGGCGTACACCGGAAGTCTCGCATTTCTGCCGGATTTTTCAGGAATCAAGAGTGCGGACAACATCTATCAGATGCTCCCGTATGTCGTAACGATGATTGTTCTGATATTTACTTCCGGTAAATCTCGTGCACCGAAGGCGGAAGGTATCCCATACGACAAAGGCACCCGATAAAAATAGAACGGGAGAAGAACAATGGCAAAACTTTATTTCAAATTCGGCGCCATGGGCAGCAGTAAGACGGCACAGGCGCTGATTGCGAAATTCAACTATGAAGAGCGCAATATGAAAGTCTGGCTCATTAAACCATCTACGGACGACCGCGACGGTTCATCCGTCATACGGTCCCGTATCGGTATTATGGACACGGCGGAGAACATTCATCCGGATACGAATATTCTGGAACGGTTCAAGGAATTTCTGCCCGGCCGGATCGACGTGATCATCGCAGATGAATGCCAGTTCTTCGAGGAGAAGCAGATTGATGAACTACGAATAATTGTTGATGATTATTCCGTTCCGGTTCTTTGCTTCGGTCTCCGGACGGATTTCCTGACGCATATGTTTCCTGGCAGCCGCCGGCTCTTTGAACTGTCCGATTCGATCACCGAAATTAAGACCATCTGTGAGTGCGGCTCGAAAGCCTCCGTAAACGCACGTATCGACAGCCGCGGCAAAATAGTTACACGGGGTGAACAGGTATTTCTGGGCGGAAACGACAGTTATATCGCGATGTGCTACAAATGCTGGAAGAATAAAATCAAAGAACAGGCAATGGACTGATGCATATTATTCTCCGCGCTGTTTTTTCAAATCGCCCGCAGACCATTTTCGAATCATAAGAATCCGCTGCAGCACCTTGTATCTCCGCGCTTCGCCGGGGGTAAAGGCTTTGCTTTTCGTCTGCGTGTACACAGCCCAATCATCCGCAAGAGACTGCACTTTGCCGGAAAATGCACGGGCGGTTTCAGGACTTGCACCATGTGTGGAGGCCGCTCCGTTTTTTTCGACGAGGGACACAATGGCATCCGGCACGTCCATCATCGGACATGGTCGGAGAGCGCTGTCCGAGAAAGGCTGCGCCCTGCGGAATGCTCGGAAGAACCGGGATTGCAATGCCTGCTGCAGGGACATATCGTTGATATTCGAATCCGAATAGTGGCAGAATGCGCACGGTTCGACATCTCCGTTGGCAGTGATATGAATATATCCGCTGCCGGCTCCGACACAGCCATATGCTTTATGGCCGTTGTTAAAAAGATCAATGATCGTGAAGTCATGTCTCCGGCAATAATCGTTGATTTGATTCCGCGTATATTCGCGGGCTGCTGCATCGAGACACAAAGAGAGATCCGCATGGTTGCCGATCGGACGGTATCCAAACGCCCAACCGAACCAGGCGCCCTGTGCCCGTAAAAAATCCAGGAACTCATCACCGGTTACCGCTTTATAGTTTTTCTGGTGGTAGCAGAGAGAGAATCCATATGCGATGTCGTATTTTTTCAGGAGCGCCATAGCTGTGAGGACCTTATCATAGGTGCCGGTTCCGCGGCGGAAATCCGTATCTTCGCGAAAACCTTCGATGCTGACGAAAACACTGACGTTGCCGAGCTCTTTCATTTGACGGACGAACGCCTCGTCGATCAGCGTCCCGTTCGTGAAGATGCCGAAATACAGACGTCGATGTTTTTCGGCGAGGCGAAGAATGTCGTCTTTCCTGACAAGCGGCTCACCTCCGGTCATCAGGATGTCCATTGTTCCGAGATGGGTCGCCTCAGTCATAAGACTGTCCAGTTTCTCATAGGATAGAGAGGGCGCGCTGTCATAGTCGCCTGCCCAACAGCCTTTACAGTGAAGATTGCAGGCATTCGTCGGATCGATCAGAATGTCCCGCGGGATACCGCACTTGTATCTAAATCCTTTCCAGACTTCCTGCACGGCACGGAACCGGGCGATGGAGAGAAAGGACGGAATGGATTCGGCCTCGAAAAACCGCCTGCAGCGATATACATAATCCCGATGGTTCGGAAAGGGAGGGATCTCCTTCTTCTCCCCGGCTATCATCATGTGCCGCATCATGGATTCTTCTCCGTGATAACCGTTTTCTGCGGAATCAAAGCATCAACGACAAAGTTGCCCTGATCATTTACTTTGAGCGAATGAATCACCAGACCCGGAACGCAGGTGTACAGCGCTTCAAAATACGACGCGTTGTCATTTAGCATCTGAGCGGATACGGGGATAATGGGTCCCGCCTTGAAATCCTTCGCATCGAGAGTCAGTTTGTTTTCGGTGATCTCAATGCTGCCGACGGCATAAAGATTGAGTTTGGAAATCGCGTTATAAGGGGATTTGTCTTTGTATTCCGGATACAGGTCGGTCAATGCTTTTTGCAGCAGAAGTGTTCCGGAAGCCTCGACATCTCCATTCGAAAGAACCTTGATCTGCTGGCTTTGAAACCAGAAGAACCCGGGCGCGATTTCATTCAAAAGTGCAGTGGCTTCGTTCGGCGTCAGTTCGAAATGTTTCTCCTGAAAATCCGAATGCGTCCATGTATAATCATTGACCGACAGCTTTTTGCCGGATTTCTTGAGGTCTTTTGTATAATCCCTGAGTTCGTCACCGGTCATCCCGTCAAATGTGACCTGCGTGCCGATTTTTGCCATGGCGCTCTGGTAATCCTTTTCCGTGTAATGGACACCCAGATCCTTTGGACCGAAAAGTCCGAATATGGATGCGATAAACCAGCCTATGCCAAGAAGAACAATCAGAAGAATCGATAAAGTGACAATACAGCCAACCGGCTTCTTTTTTTTCTTTTTAGGCGGTTCGGCGGCTGTTGGCGCAAGCGGTACGATGGGAGCTGCGACGGGTGCGGACGCGGACGCAGCAACAGAAGCAACCGCAGCAAGAGGTGCTCCAGTCGGAGCCATCGCAGCCGGAGCAGCCGGAGGAACCGGACTTGCCGCGGATACGGGTATGGCGTTTGTGACAATTGCAGCATTTTGCGGCGGCAGGACTCTTGTACCGCATTTCTGACAGAAGAGAACATGGTCTTCCAGCGGCTGCCCGCATTTTTGACAATACATTTCATCATCCTCCTTGCAGTAATTTTTCAACGTCTTTTTTTACATTATGTACTCTTTTGATTTAAAAATCGAGTGGGTACTTTTGTGACCGTTGGACAAAAAGCATGCTGAGGGCAAAGCATGCCTTTGCGCCGAAACGCATAAGGTTCTTTGGGATTCCCCCGGAATTCATGGTATAATTTTATGTGTTTATCCGCATCTGCAGGCATATGAATGTTCTGTAATCGGGGGTACCCGTGGGATTCGTGCCTGTGCGGAAAGTCTTGCCGGTTACTGTTCAGATCTTGGCGGGGGTATTATGAAAACCAGGAATCTCATTCCGGGAATTATCCGGAAAATGAATGATACATATGAGGAGAGCGATCTTCTTGCATACGAGAATACAATAGCGAGGATGTTCTTTGCTCCTCTTTTAATTCTGGGTGCGATAACCACCTTTCTGGCGCGGTATTTTTATCTTCACGAAGATTGGAAGACTTTTCTTCTCGATTGTCTGGTTCTTTTCGGAGCGGGACTCTTTTGTGAGATTTATTCGCGCGCGGCAAAGAATGAAAAGATGAAGGAATATGTAATGACGGCCCTTTTCTCAGCAATGCTCGTCTACATGGTACTTCGCCTGTATTATCTTATGGGTACTTCGGTATGGCTGTATGCCGGCATTCTCATTTTGATCTCTCTTCTTCGTATTAAGAAGAACATGCTGATTGTGATTTCTTTTGTAACCTTTACCCTCTGGCTATATGTGATGTTTTTTTCGGGCACCTATTCGACCGGACTTGTGTTCTACACGTCTCAGACTGTTGCAATTGTATTTTTAATTACGATCGCAATCGTTGTACACAGGCTTTTATACGCTCGCTTTCTGAGAAGTTACGCACAATTTCACCGCAGCTTTGTGTCTGAAGCAAAACTTAAGTCAACGCTGACTTCGGTAGGCGACGGGGTTATTGCCGTGGATACCGACGGAAGGGTCGATTTTCTGAATCCTGTTGCCGAGCGGCTGACGGGGTGGAAACAGAATGAGGCGAAAGGCAAACCATTCGAGACGGTTTTCTTTATCGTCAACGAATATTCGAGGGAGAGACTTTCGAATCCGATGAAGGAAGTCTTTGCAACCGGCCAAATCGTCGAACTTGCCAACCATACGGTACTCATTGCCAGAGACGGTTCCGAGAAAGCGATCGAGGATACCGCAGCACCGATTAAGAATGAAGAAGGTGTCGTGGTCGGATGCGTTCTTGTATTCAGGGATTTCAGCGAGAAGAAAGAACGTCAGAGGAAAATTGAGTATTTAAGTTATCATGATCAGCTTACCGGGACATACAACCGGAGGTATTTCGAAGAAGAAGTAAAACGGCTTGATAAGGCACGAAACCTGCCGATTTCTCTGATCTATGCGGATTTGAACGGACTGAAGACGATTAACGATGCCTTCGGACATCAGGTCGGTGATCAGTTCATTTTTCAGGCGGCGGAAACAATCCGCAATGTGTGCCGTGCGGACGACATCATCGCACGCATCGGAGGAGACGAATTTGTCATTTTGCTTCCAAAGACGGATATTGTTTCTACGGAGAAGCTGGCGCATCGTCTCAAAGCGAAAATTGAACGAGCGAAAATAAACGATATATCCGTGTCTGTTTCATTTGGCTGGGGCACGAAAGAAAACGAAGAACAGACGATTGAATCAGTTCTGAAAAGCGCCGAGGACCTGATGTACCAGCAGAAGATTCTAAGCAATGCCGGAAAAAGAAACGAAATGATCAAGGTCATTACGAAGGCGCTGCAAAACAAATGCCCATGGGAAAGCGAACATGCAAGAAGAGTCGGTACAATATGTGCATCCATAGGGGAAGCGTTCAACCTGCCCGACGATGAAGTCCGCGAACTAAAGACAGCGGGCGCTCTGCATGATATCGGGAAAATCGCGCTGGATGAGGGGATTCTTAATAATCCGGACAATCTGTCGGACGCAGAATGGGCACAGATGAAAGACCATCCCGACACCGGATACCGCATCTTAAGCACCTCCAGTGAATACTACAATATTGCTGAGTATATTCTTGCACATCATGAACATATGGATGGGACGGGTTATCCGAAAGGTCTCAAAGGCGAGGCGATTCTCTGGAAAGCACGTATCATCGCCATAGCTGAGGCCTATGATTCGATGACCTTTGACCGTCCTTCCCGCAAGGCGATTACACAGGATAAGGCCGTCGCGAAAATCCGCGAAAATGCAGGAACGCAGTTCGATGCAGAAATTGCCAAAGTGTTCGTTGAGACTGTATTAGGAGATATCTGGTAGAACCTTCGATTCCTGCTGTCATTTTCAGCTCATCTGTCAGAGAATAAGAACTGATAAATATTTCCGGTAACTCTATTTACATATGCATATCGGCAGTATAGAATTAAATTATTACAAGGCGTAGTTATGCTGGCAAAGATTCGGACAAGATCAAGCATAATTTTCTGAATATACTGGAGGACTTGGACATATGAATAAGCGAACAGCCGGTCGAAGAATCATTCCGGGATTGATCTTTATCATTGGAACAGCGATATGCCTTTGCTCCTGTACGCCGGCCTCGACAAAGAATGCACAGACGGATACGACGCAAACCACTGCATCCGTTCTATCCCCGGATATAACCGCAACGGCAGCTCCGTCTCCGACACCGGCAGCACAATATGTTTTTGACCTTTCAGCGGAGCCGGCAAAACCGGAGGGCAATCGCCTGGCCATGTATTTGAGCAGTACCTTTGCGGTCATTCTAAGCCGGGACAGCGCTCCCTATTTCATCACGGGGGATTTTAATTGGACGTATCCCAATCTATGGTCCGGAACCGATACGACGGAAGCAGACTGGACACGGCTCTGGAATGAACATCAGAATACAAATGAAACATATTATTCCGGGGTTACACCGGTACTATATTCGATGGACAATACATCTCTGGCCTTCCTGCGAAATCGGACAGAAAATGATACCTTTGAGCTGATGTACTATAACGGAGCCAAAGAAATTCACGTCGCAGATCTGGTATCCATCTATCAAATATCAGATGATGGCAGTACAATTGCCTATCTGACACGAATCAATACGACTGCGGCAAAAGGAACGCTGTACACATATGACTGTTCCTCGGGCATTTCAACGAAAATTGCCGAGAATGCCGGTACCTGTTTCACCCTTTCGCCCACAGGAAAAGTCATTGCGTATGAGGCTTCGGATGACAACGGGAAACAAAGCTACTTTGCAAAAAATGGCGGGACACCGCAGCTAATCGGATTCGGCTATTCTGTAGTTGCAATAACCGACGATGCAAGCACGGCGTATTACCTGAAATACGGCGGGAATAATCCGGAGTTCGGCGTGCTTCATAATGGCAGTTTCCGCACATATTACGAAGGGGCGTTTGCTGACTTTCAGGATTACACAGGAGACGCGCCCGAATATTCGGCGCAGCTGATTTTCAACAAAGATCACTCGCAGGTGCTGTACAGCAACGGGGACGCCACCTGCTTCGCGATGAACGGCGGAGAGGCTGTTCAGGTATTTGACACAGCCTACACGCAGGTCGTCGGGTATCAGAATCGTTATGATGACAGCGATGTATATACACGTATTGCTTATTGCACACAGAAAATGTTCTGTTACTCGAAATTTCTGGAAAGTAAGAATTTGTGTAATGTTCTCTTTTGCCTGAATTGGGATAGCAAGACAACCATCGCCTTTTTCGATGAAAAAATGGAAACACATACAACCGCAAATGCATCCTATGCAGAAGGCATCATCGCCCGGAACGGCAAAGGGCTTCTGATGGATCGCTATAATGAGCAGACGCAATCCTCCGGTCTCCTATACTATTCGGATTATTTGGCGCCGGCTGCCGATCCGGTTGTGTTGGATAAATATTTGCGAAGCTATGAAATTACTTCAAACCAGACAATATACTTCAGTAACGACGTCGGACAGCTCTTTGAGATCAGGGACGGCATAAAGACAAAAATAGATACGGATGCATCTGTCATCGACAGCGTTGACATCCAGGGGGTCACGTATGTGTATTATTTCAGGGATTACGATAAAAACGGCAACCAGACATTATGCTGTGTCGAAGACCTTCCGGGTGCGAAGTCCTTTGTAATTGATAAGGATGTCTGCAGCACATACACATGCAGTGCGGGATTGCTATACTACAAAAACAGCGTGTATTTTGACGCCGGAGCCGGAGCGAAAGATCTCTACGCCAGCAGTAACGGAACCGACTACGTGTTTGTCATGACACAAGATTTTATTGACCGCTGATCCGGGGAGGATAAATCATGCATGATAGAATAAGATTTTTGATAAGACCTTTGTTACCAATGATTTTGCTTGGCTGTTCGATTGCAGTTCTGACCTCCTGCACGCAGCCGACCCCAAAACCGGAGTCTTCCGGTCCGACGGATACCGCCGCTAGTACCAAAGAACCGACCATCCTTCCATCACAGCCGGCAAGTACACCGACGCCAAGTCCAACGCCGAACGTTTCCATGATTACATTTTCCCAGGTGGAAGAGAAAGGGAATGCGTATACGGATGCACTCACGATTGAAGACGGAGACGGATATCGTTTGATTTTGGGCGGCGAACAGACGGTTCGAATGGAGGATTCGACTGCAACTGCAGTGGTAGGGGATGACTTCAATTATTGGATGTCAACCAACACGGAGGCTTCGGAAGACGGTACGAAAATAGCGGTCCTCACAAATGCAGACGATTCAAAAACGGGGGACCTGCTGTATTGTGACGGAAAAACATCGGTAAAAATATCCGGAAAAGTGGACAGCTTCCATCTTTCAAACGACGGAAGTACCATTGCCTACCTGACCGGAACATATGAGCACGGGATAGGCGATCCGCTCTATCTGTATGACTGTAAAACCGGAACATCCACGCTCGTTTCCGAGGGCGCCGGACGGCTGTTCACACTGTCACCGGGAGGCGGCGCGTTAGCCTATACCACGTTCTATGAAGTTGACAATGTGGATGCGCTCGCTTGCTGGTGCTCGATATCCGGCGCAAAGCCGTCCTATGTCGGGAAAGATATGTACTGCGTTGCCCTCACGGATAGCGGAGACACAAAGTATTGTGTAAAAATTTGTGATGTCACAGAGGAACTGCATGCAATATATATGGGGGAGGATACCCTGCTGTGCGCTGCTTACCCGTTTATGTCTGATACAGTCCCCGCATATCTGGTCAATGACGATGCCTCACAGATTGTGTTTTCTGACGCTTCGTCGACGTATGTTTCGGTTCATGGCTGTGCCCCGGTTCTATTTGCAGCAGGAGGAAATGCAGCTTTTGCAGATACAGATGTATCCGGGCAGCAACCGACGCATCTGGCAAGAATCTGCACCGATCAGGGAAGACGAAGCACGGAATGCCAGTATTCCGGAACCGTAAATTTATGTAACGTAATCTTCCGAACCGGAGAGAACAACACGTTAAGCAGCTTCGATAAGAGTATGAAGGTGACGTTAGGAACTTCATTCAGTGATTTTGGGATGCCTTTTGCGGCCGGTTATTTTATTACGGGGAATGAGAGCACCTTGTATGCGACCCGTGAAAATGAAACGTCCGTCCCGATCATGGCGAACGTATACAGCAAAAAGCTCAGTAAAATTGCAGGGAAGCCGGATGTCCTCTATTTCCTGGCAATGGATTCACGGACAGATTCAACAACGGACACGAACCGAACAGATTTCTATCCGTATGGCACTCTGTATTCGCTGGAAGACAAGGTTGGTGCCGAACCCGTAAAAATTACGGACAAGGTCTGCAAATTCGACGTTGGAAACTTTGGG
>Ga0302289_1000330_pt1 | contig 23020 bp, 21 predicted proteins | sample III_Fen_N1_2_FD_194552 | JGI IMG/M metagenome (GOLD analysis project Ga0302289, IMG submission 194552) | Peat permafrost microbial communities from Stordalen Mire near Abisko, Sweden - III_Fen_N1_2 | ecosystem: Environmental > Terrestrial > Soil > Wetlands > Permafrost | place: Sweden: Abisko... | reverse complement strand
CGCAGGGAGCCGCGGGATTTTTGCCGGAACAGACGATGACGATGGATTCAAAATCGCGCTCACCTTCGGACACGGCTTTAAACATCGCCGTGCGTTCCGCGCAGTTGGTTGGCGTATAGGATGCGTTCTCGATGTTGCAGCCGAGAAAATACTTTCCGCTTGCGCTTTTTAAACATGCGCCAACCTGAAAATGGGAATATGGCGTATATGCCCGCTCCATCGCCTCATAGGCGAGATCAAGCATTTTCTCGCGTTCATCCGCGCTGATCTGATTCATCGTTGGTACCCCAGTTCGTTTAATATTTCATCTTGTTGCGAGAGCATTTTTTTCTCGTCGTCCGGCTGCATATGATCAAACCCCAGTAGATGCAGCGCGCCGTGTACGGATAAAAAAGCAAGTTCCCGCTCCAGCGAGTGGCCGTATTCATCGGCCTGTTCTTCTGCGCGCTCCAAGCAGATTGCGATGTCGCCCAAGTATCCATCCGGCGGGCAAAGGATCGCATCCCCTTCCCAAGCGGGAAACGTGAGCACGTCTGTCACGCGGTCAATGTTACGGTAGCCAGCGTTCAGCCGCTGGATCTCCTCCGCGTCGGTAATGAGTATGCAGACCTCTCCCGATGCGCCATTCTTTTGCAGCGCATGCTCCACAGCACGACGGATGAGTTCCTCCGTGCCGGATGGCAGGCAATTCAGTTCTGTCTGAACATCGATCATGACAAAGCCTCCAGCGCAGGATAACGGATTCGCTCATGCATCAGCCCTGTCAACGTCACAAGAAAGCTCTTTTCGATTAAATTGATCTCGCTCAACGTCAGCGGGGATTGTTTGAGCTGACCATCGTCCATCTTGCCTTGCACGATCTTGCGCACCATTTCGGCAACATCTTCACGCGTGGGCTCGCATAAGGAGCGCACAGCAGCCTCGCAGCTATCCGCCAGCATGACGATGGCGCTCTCCTTCGTGCTTGGTAAATTCCCCTGATAGCGAAACAGCCGCTCGATGACGGGCTCGCCGTCCTGCGTTTGCATCTGTTTTGCCTTGTAATAAAAGTAGGTGACCAGCGTCGTGCCGTGATGTTCGGCAACGATCTTCTTGATCTCGGACGGCATGCGATAGCGCGAGAGATAAGAAATCGCGTCCTTTTGATGGGCGATGATATAGCCCGCGCTTTCTTCCGGCTGGAGCGTATCGTGAATGTTTTGTCCGTTTTGATTTTCTTTAAAGTATTGCGGGCGGCGGAGTTTGCCAACGTCGTGATACATGGCTCCCGTGCGCGCCAGCAGCGAGTTTGCGCCGATTGCTTCCGCCGCGCCCTCCGCGAGTGATGCGACCATCATGCTGTGATGATACGTACCCGGAGCCGCGATCATCATCTTCTTGAGCAGCGGATGATTGGTGTTTGCCAGTTCGTGCAGCCGCGCGGGCGTAACGATATCAAATAAGTTCTCCCATACGCTCAGCATGCCGACGCAGAATACGGAGAGAATCAACGCGCTCGCAATCTGTAGCCCCGCGTAGACGAGCGCAGTGCTCCATGCGTAGCTAAGAATCAAGCTGGCCGAAACGATGACTGCCGCGCCTGCAACGCCGCCAAGCGTGCCAGCCGCTATCAGCGTTGCGCGCTTTTTGCTGCGCTCGGCAATCAGCATAACCATTTGCCCCGCAATCAGCATTGCCGCCATCGCAAGAATCGAATCCGAACCGAACAACGTAGTTCCGCTGCCGCCCGCAAGAAGCGAAAACGACAGCGCAAACGCGACATTGACCGCTTCGGCGGTTTTGCGCGAAACTAGTAGCGTTGTGAGCAGCACGCCAAATACAGCGGGCGTGACACGCGGATCAATGATGTAGCAGACCCATTCCAGCGTCAGCGTCAGCCAAAGAATCAATGCCAGAATCGTCATGTCCTTGTTTGAAGAAAATGTTTCGCGCTCAAACACGAATAAATACAATCCCAGCATCCCATACACGCAAAAGAGATACCCAATCGCGCCGGGCGTCAGTTTGCTTGCGGCTTCCGCTCCCTTGACAAGATCGAGAGAGAGCAGCATGTCGTATTGCTCCTGCGTGACGGTTTGACCTGCTTCAACGATCGTAGCGCCGCGCGCGATATAGATCGGCTCCACCGCGTCCGCCGCTTTTTCCTGCGCGCGCGTGGTCTCAACCGAGTTGACCACATTGGTCGGCAGCAGGTATGTGTCGTAAACGCTTTCTCCCATCGATTTGAGCCAAACGGAGAGAGAAGAAAGCTTGAGTTCTTTGTTGATCTTTGAAAGAACCTTTACCTGATCCGCCTCGGAAACACCCGCGCGGAGTTCTTTTTCCAGCGTGGTGAGCACAAGCTCCTTGAGCTGATCGATCTCCGCATCCGTCGCGTCCAGCAAAGCATATCCCAGCGATGTGTCCGAAACGGGAACCGGCAGTTTGGCCAGCAAGGCGAGCAGATCGGTGCTCGAAATCACATCCTGCCAGGAGCGCGTATCCTGTGTATTGGAGTTATTTGTTTCTCCGGTTGCGGGCGTTGGCAGTGTCGCAGCGCGCGTGGTGTTCGCCGCGGTTCGAAAACTGGTCAGAGCGGAGAAAAAACTCTGCGCGTTGGAGACAATCGTATCCACAAACTTATCATCGACCGCGTAAACCGGGGAAACATTGTTGCGCGCGGCTTCACGAAGCGCCTCCGTATTCACGCTGTCTTCCACCATACGGGGGGCTGTGATGGCCTCCTTCGCGGTGGAACCGACGGATACCTCATAACGCTTTGGCGTGAGTGATGAGATGGTCACAAGGCATGCTAACGCAAAGCTGATGCTCAGCACGAGTACGCCGTAAATTCGAGATTTCGGCTTGGCGGTCGTTCTTTTTTTCTTGTTTTTCGTGATTTTTTGTGTTTCAGACACGATCTTCTCGTCCTCGTTCGTTCAGGATAGGCGGCGCGATTGCGCAGCCGGGGCGATTAGGCGCGCTTGGTCTTTTCAAATCGCTCGTAAGCGCAGATGATGCGTTGAACGAGCTCATGGCGCACAACGTCCTTATGCGTCAGGCTGATGATCTTGATCCCCTCAACATTGTCCAGCACCTTGACCGCCTGCACAAGCCCGCTCGCTTTTTCTTTTGGCAGGTCAATCTGCGTGACATCCCCCGTTACCACAACGCGCGATCCCTCGCCGATGCGGGTTAAAAACATCTTCATCTGCTCGGTGGAGCAGTTTTGCGCCTCATCTAAAATAATATAAGCGTTGCTGAGTGTGCGCCCGCGCATATATGCCAAGGGAGCTACTTCGATTGCACCGCGATCATAGAGCGCCTTGTAGCTCTCCAGACCCAGAAATTCCTGCATCGCGTCGTAAAGCGGGCGCAGGTATGGATCGACCTTGCTCTGTAAATCGCCGGGCAGGAAGCCGAGCTTTTCACCAGCCTCAACTGCCGGACGCGTGAGGATAATTCGCTCTACATCTTTGTTTTTCAATGCCTGCACCGCCATGGCGACGGCAAGATACGTCTTACCCGTGCCAGCAGGGCCTATGCTGAAAACAAGCTCGAATTCCTTGAGCGCCTGCACATATCGTTTCTGCCCCAGCGTTTTGCACTTAATTTGACGGCCTTTGTTCGTGATGGCAATCACGTCACCCATGATTTTCTCAATCATGTCAGCGTTGCCTTCTTTGGCGAGATCGACCGCGTAACGGATGCGGCTTCGGTTAATCTTTTCCCCGCGGCGCTGCATGTCGAGCATTTTTTCGATGACGATGCGGGCGATGTTTGCGCCCTCCGCCTCGCCGGTGATGCGGATGCCTTGCTGCTCTGCCTGGATGTGCGCGCCGGTTTCGTCCTCTAATACGCCGATGTTTTCATCGAACACACCGAACAGTCCCAATAATTCGTCTACATTCTCCAGCGGGATTGAAAGCATAACCCGCTCTGTTTCCTGTGTCAAGCAGTGCTCTCCTTTGTTGATGAAATGTTTTCAAGCGGTCGTGCTCTCCGCGTTTTTTCGCGTGATTTTGCGATTTTTCCCCGCGAAGAAAGCGGATTTGCTTACTCGCGATTATAACACATACCGCGTCAAAATACCACGCGACGCGAGCCATGCACTGTCGTTTTCAGGCACTTCATATGTAAATTAAATCGAACAATTCTAAGAAAAGTTTAAACAAATCGCGCAATTTTTTGGTTACGGCAACCAAATCGCGGCGCGTTGATATTAAAGATCAAAAGCCCGCCGATTTGATGCCGGCGGGCAATGTCTTTATGATTCTTTTTTGATTTCTTCCACTACATCCTCAATTGCGTCTTCTACTGCATCCCGGATGACTTCATCGGTCGCATCCTCTTTTGCAGGATGTTTTTCACTCCAACGATCCATCAGGAACGATCCGGCAAAGCCTACGGCAGCGGCGGCGACGCAGAACACGGCCTCTCCCCAACCTGTGAACGAAACAGGGATGATCGGGATCGTGGACGCGATGACAAAGCCGATCACACAATAAAACGCGATGCCGTAGTGCTTTTCAAACAGATTATTGACCAGACGCGCGAGCAACACGATTGTACCGATGATACCGATTGCGAACGGGAATAGCACAGTCAGATCCAATGCGGCGATTCCGGCGGACATCGGCTGATACAACCCCAGAAACAGCAAGACCGAGGATGAGCTCATGCCCGGTACGATGAGGCTGATCCCCCAAAGCACACCGCAGAAGATATACCAGCCAAATGACGGGGTCACATTGGTAGAGGTGCCAAACTTTAACGCATAGAAGAAGGCGAGCAGAGCTATTGTGCTGATGGCAAGCGCAACCCACATACCTTTGCTTTTGCCGTTTTTTGCTCCTTCGCGAAAGAGGCTGGGGAATGTACCAAAGATCAACCCGACAAACAGACTGACGATGACTGCCGCGTTGAGGGAGAGCAGCTTAGCAATCACCCCTGCAAGGCCGACAAAACCGATCACCCAGCCGATCGCAATCGGGATAAACATTCTCCAATACGTTTTCAGGTTTTTAATGGGATGCGCGAGCACCGCCATCATCGGCCGATAGATACCGAAGACCACACAGAGTACGCCGCCGGAGATACCGGGCAAAATCGCGCCCGCGCCGATGATCGCGCCCTGAATGATGCCAACGATAAACTTGCGTAAAGATGAAATTGCGGAAGGTTTCTGTTGTTCCATTTATATGTTCTACCTTTCAGTATGCGTCAAAAAATTCTAAAAACGTATTGATCAAGACAAAATATAAATTGCGTCACGTATAATTGATCATTAGTATATACCAAATTTACTCGTTTCCACAACCACCCTTTTGACTGATAGCGTCATCGTAAGCTAGCGCCGCCCTCCTGTTCTCTTGCGCGTGTGCGAATCTGTATGATATAATGCGTTGATTTAGACGATGGGGAGGTTTGGTTTTGTTTACTGCAAATGGTTTTTATTCGCAGCTCCACGGTAGTTATCTCTTTTATGAAGTCGGCAAGCGCGCGGCAGCGTTTGCAAAAGCGCATCCCGAAGCGAAGATCATCCGCATGGGCATTGGCGACGTCACGCGCCCGCTGGTTCCCGCCGTTGTCGAAGCGATGCACAAAGCAGTAGACGATATGTCCCGCGCCGAATCCTTCCACGGCTACGGCCCGGACTTTGGATATGAGTTTTTACGAGAGGCGATCCTCCGGCGGGACTATACCGCGCGCGGCGTCGCGCTCGATCTCGATGAAATTTTCGTTTCCGATGGCGCCAAGTGCGACGTTGGCAACATTCAGGAAATCTTTTCGCAGGACTGCGTAGTCTCGGTCACCGACCCCGTCTACCCCGTCTATGTTGACACCAATGTCATGAGCGGACGCGGCGGCATTTACGACGAAGCCAAAGGCGGCTACGAGAAGATCGTCTACATGCCCGGCTCGGAAGCAAACGGCTTTATCGCGCCCCTGCCGAAAGAGCGGGTCGACGTGATGTACCTCTGCTTCCCCAACAACCCCACCGGCGTAACGCTCACAAAAGAGCAGCTCAAAGTATATGTCGACTATGCGCGCGCAAATGGTACGCTGATCCTCTACGATTCGGCGTATGAATCTTATATTTCCGAGCCAAACATTCCGCACAGCATCTATGAAGTGGAAGGCGCGAAAACGTGCGCCATCGAATTCCGCTCTATGTCTAAAACCGCTGGCTTTACCGGCACGCGCTGCGCATACACCGTCGTTCCAAAGGCGCTCGTTTACAAAGATAGCTTTGGCAACGAGGTGCACCTGCGGGATCTCTGGGCACGCCGTGTTTCGACCAAGTTCAACGGAGTATCTTACATCACCCAGCGTGGTGCAGAAGCCGCCTATAGCCCAGAAGGCAATGCGCAGATTATGAATGTAGTTGCGGACTACATGGAAAACGCACGCATCATCCGCGTAGGGCTGCAAAAAGCGGGTTACACCGTGTTTGGCGGTGTCAACGCGCCATATATCTGGCTCAAAGTGCCCCATGGCGATAGCTGGCGTTTTTACGACGAGCTGCTCTCCAACTACCATATCATCGGTACGCCGGGCGAAGGCTTTGGCGCATCCGGCGAAGGATACTTCCGCATGACGGCATTCGCCACGCGCGAAAACACGCTGGAAGCCATGGAACGCATTCAGAAGGGCTCGCTATAACAACGATCATCTAGAGAAAGATGGAGTATATTCTGAAAGGATTACAATGACGAAGATCATCGCGTTCGAGGGGATAGACGGAACGGGAAAAACCGTGCAGCTCCAGCGCCTTTATGAGCGGTTGGTAGCGAGCGGTCGTTTTCGCGTTCAGACGCTCTCGTTTCCGATGTATGATACCTACTTCGGTGCAGAATGCGGCAGGCTGCTGACCGGTAGCGGCGGCGTCCGCGCCAACGAAGTGGATCAGCGCAGCATGGCGCTCTGGTACGCGCTGGATCGATTCGAAGCGTTTCGGGACCTCGATTATTCCGGTGCTGACGTGCTATTGATCAACCGCTACATCCTGAGCAATGCAGTGTATCAATCCGTACGTGACCGCGATTTGGAGAATCCCGACCTACTGGACTTTGTCATCGAGTTGGAACACGAGCATTTTCGCATTCCGAGGGCGGACGCGCACATCGTACTCGACATGAATCCCGAGAACGCATACGAAAACGTCGGCAAAAAAGGATTCCGTGACTATGTCGGCGATCAGCCGGATATCTACGAAGCGTTGCCGGACATTCAGAAGCGCGCAAGGCAGAAGTACATCGAGTACGCAAAGCGTATGCCGGGCATCCACATCATCCCTTGCATGGAGCAGAATCGGCTCAAAAGCATCGAAGCCATCGGCGCGTTGATCGACGCGGAACTAGCGGAGTTGTTGCAGAAATAAGCAGAGACTACATTTCTATTTTCTGTTTCGTTTGAAAGCCCGGCAAAGGAGTGTACTATGTTTCCAGTAGTGATCAATAGTATAACCGTTGATTGCCAGCATCCTAAAACGTTGGCAAACTTCTACAAAAAGCTGTTGGACTGGGAAACGATACTCGAATCGGATGATTTTGTTAGCTTGTCCACGCCCGGTTTCCCGGTGCGATTGGGATTTCAGCTCAATGAGGACTATATCCCTCCGGTTTGGCCGGAGCAGCCAGGACAGCAACAGCAAATGGAGCACCTGGACTTCAAAGCCGCAAACAGGGAAGAAATGCAAGCACTTGTGCAGCATGCCTTGGCCTGCGGGGCGAACATTGCAGATGACCAGTTTTCTGAAAGCTGGGTTGTGATGATCGATCCGGAAGGACATCCCTTTTGCATAGATACATTATAAAACGGAGGTAAACAACATGCGTAAAATTGGTATTCTCACGGGCGGTGGAGACTGCCCCGGTCTCAATGCGGTTATCCGCGGCGTCGTCGAAGAATGTGCGGCGGCGGGCATCGAAGTGTACGGCTTTTCTGCCGGCTGGCGCGGCGCGCTGACCGGTGAAGGCCGCTGGCTCACCCTCAAGGACGTGGAAGGTCTTCAGACCAAGGGCGGCACAATTCTCGAAAGCAGCCGCACCAACGTCATGAAGGAAGAAAACGGCCCAGAGCGCGTCCGTAAAACCCTTGAGAGCCTTGGCCTGGAGGGCATGGTTGCCATCGGCGGCGACGACACGCTGGGAGTCGCAAACAAGCTCACCAAGATGGGCATGAAGATGATCGGCGTACCCAAGACCATCGACAACGATCTCTCCTGCACCGACTACACCTTTGGTTTTGACACGGCGAGCAACATCGCCATGGAATGCATCGACCGTCTCCACACCACCGCTGCTTCCCACGCTCGCTGCTTCGTGGTTGAGTGCATGGGCCGTCACACCGGTTGGATCGCCGTTCAGGCAGGTCTCGCGGCAGACGCAAACCTGATCCTCATCCCGGAATTCCCTAAGACCTTCGATGAGGTCATGCAGGTGATCCGCGCTCGTTACGTCAAAGGCCAGCGTCACACGATCATTGCAGTCGCAGAGGGTTTTGAGCTCAAGGGCGAGACGGAAGAAAACGTCGGCCTCGACGCATTCGGCAACAAACTGCTGCTCGAAAAAGAAATCGCAAAGACCCTAGCGGATCGCATCGAGAAGGCCATGCGCACGGATACTTCCCTCGACGATAAGCGTAAGTATTTCGAGTGCCGTTCGGTCGTCCTCGGTCACATTCAGCGCGGCGGCTCCCCCTCCTGCTTTGACCGCGTGCTCGGTACGCGTCTCGGCTTCAAGGCGGGCGAACTGGTCGTTGAAGAAAAATACGGCAACATGGTCGCGCTCCAGGGCACGGCAATCGTAACCGCCGACCTCGACAAGGCCGTATCCGAACGCAAGGAAGTGGATCTCGAGTTCTACAAGTCAGTCTCCATCCTGTTCAAATAAGCGATCAATCCATAAAGACAACAACCGATCACAAAACGGTTTCGGTTACTTAAGCAACAAACAAGCGGGCGGGGTTTTCCCCGTCCGCTTTGCATTTACTTATTCAAAAGCTTTCTTTGATCAACAATATCTATCTTACTTTACTCCGCCTCATGCTCTAATACGCGCTTAAACTGCGTTTCATAAAGCTCTTGATAGACGCCGTTTTGCTTCAGCAGATCGTCATGCTTACCCTGCTCTATGATCACGCCGTCTTTCACCACCAGAATACGGTCTGCCGCAAGCACGGTCGAAAGACGATGCGCAATCACAATACTCGTCTTGCCACGCATTACCACATCTAGCGCGTTTTGAATTGCGTTTTCAGAGATGGAGTCTAAAGAACTTGTCGCCTCGTCCAGAACCAGAATACTCGGATTTTTGAGCGCCACGCGTGCGATGGAGATGCGCTGCTTTTCACCGCCGGAAAGTTTCAATCCCCTATTCCCAACCATGGTATCGTAGCCCGTTTCCTGCGCTGCGATAAACTCATGTATATTGGCGAGCTTGCAAGCGTTTTCTAACTCCTGTTGGGTTGCGTCAGGCTTAGCGTAAAGCAGATTTTCGCGGATTGTACCATTAAATAAGTACGCATCCTGCGTAACCACTCCAATATTTTGTCGCAGATAGGTCAATTCAAAGTCCCGAATATCCGTCCCCGATACCGTTATCTTCCCCGCGTCTACATCGTACAGCCGAAGCAATAGGTTTACGATGGTCGATTTCCCCGCGCCGGAAGGGCCGACGATGGCGTACATGCTGCCCGATGGAATCGAAAACGTGATGTCCTTCAAGATCGGTTCTTTTTGCTCGTAAGTAAACGTAACGTGCTGATAACTGATATCCGACCGCGTCAAATCCGGCTTGACCGCATCAGGTTTGCTTTTGATCGTAACTTCTTTGTCGTAATAGTCAAAGATGCGCGTAAAGAGCGCGAGCGACCGCGTGAAATCCACCCCGAGATTTAAGAGAGACCCGACCGGACCGTACAGACGGTTCACGAGCGCAATCATCGCTGTAATGGTACCGATTGTCAGCGCGGGGTCGTTTTGCGAAATGATCAGCCAGCCACCTGTAAAGTAGATCAGCAGCGGACCCACCTGCGAGAGCGTACCGATGACCATGACAAACCATTTGCCGCTGCGCTGCTCTTTGAGCGTCAGTTTTGTCACGCGCTCATTGACGTCAACAAACCGATCGTATTCCGATTTTTCACGCGTGAAGAGTTTCATGAGCATAGAACCCGACACGCTCAACGTCTCCGTAATCAGCTGGTTCATGTTGTCGCGTTCACCTTGCGCTTCTGTCAGGAGCTTCCAGCGCGTTCTGCCTACCGAGCGGGCGGGAATCAGCGTCATCGGGATAATCGCAATGCCAATCAACGCCATCTTCCAGTTGAGTGAAAACAGCGCTATCAGCGTTGCGGTCATGGTCGCAATATTCGCAACCGAGGTTGTGAGCGTGTTGGTAATCACATTGCCAACACCGCTGATATCGCTCTCCATGCGGGTGAGGATATCGCCCTGCTTTTCGGACGTATAGAACGAGTGCGGCATCTGCTGCAGATGCTCGTACATCTGGTTTTTCATGTCAAAAATAATGCGCTGCGAGATCCAAGAATTGATATAGCTTTGCAGAACGCCGATTACCTGCGAGGCAGTGAGTGTGACCAGCGCAAGTAGCAGGAGTTTGATCAGCAACGCCATATTTTTGCCAACCAGCGCCTCGTCAACAATCCGTCCTGTAATCAGCGACGGGAAAAGGCCGATGACCGCGCTGATGATAATTGCGACAAACACAAAAACGAACTGAATTCGGTATGGCTTTAGATACGCTAAAATACGAAACAGCAATTGCTTGCTTAGTTTCGGGCGGTTCTTTTTCTCTTCTTCGGTTAAGTAGCTGCGCGGACCTCCGCCCATGCCTCTACCCATTCCCATTGCCATATTTCAATTCCTCTATAAGCATTCAGTCAAGTAAATCATTTAGTTGCCTTGCATCCGCTTGACCCGCTGCGCGACGGCTTTGCCCGTCGGCGTAGTCGCCAGTCCCCCGCGCGCCGTTTCGCGATATTCCACGCGGATGTCTTTGCCGACCGCGTACATCGCCGAGACCACTTCGTCAAACGGGATCAGGCTCGTGATGCCCGCTAGCGCCATATCGGCGCAAAGCATGGCGTTGACCGCGCCGAGTGCGTTTCGCTTGATACAAGGGCACTCGACCAAACCCGCTACGGGATCGCAAATCAGCCCCATTACGTTTTTCATCGCCATTGCCGCCGCGTCCAGCGCCTGAATCGGCGCGCCTCCGCTAATTTCGACGAGCGCCGCAGCGGTCATTGATGCCGCGACACCGGTTTCCGCCTGACAGCCGCCGCCCGCGCCGGAGATAGTCGCGTTTTTTGCGAAGATGAGCCCGATCGCGCCCGCGGTGAATAAGCCTTCGATCAAAGTTTCGTCCGACCAGCCGCGCTGGCGACCCGCTTCGATCAATGCGCCGGCAAGAATGCCGCTGGCTCCCGCCGTTGGAGCCGCGACGATGCGCCCCATGGAGGCGTTTACTTCAACAACAGCCATTGAGGAAGCCGCCGCCCGGCAGGCAGTGTATCCCGAAAACGGGTTGTGTTTGCCGTACTTAAAGAGTTTCATCGCCTCGCCGCCGGAAAGCCCGCTGACGGACTCCACCTTGCCGCTTAATCCTCGATCAACGGAGGCGCGCATGACGTCTAGATTTTTCTGCATCTCGGCAATGATATCTTCGCGCGGCTTGTCGCTGAGTTTTTCCTCGCGGCGAATCATCGCCTCATAGATCGGAATGTCGTTTTCCAGACAATAGCGGCGCAGGGATTCACCGTTTATAAACGCATCGGATAACAGCATAATCATTTTCCTCCCTTACACCACAAATAGTTTATTGATGCCGTCGCAAAGGCGCAAAATCATATTCTGCATTTCCTCTGTCACAGGTTGATCGGTCTCGATGGTCATGTATGCATCCTCACCCTTTCCATGGCGAAAAACGCGCATGAACGCGATGTTGACGTTTAATTGCGCCAGCACATGAGATACCTCTGCGATCACGCCGGGTTTATCGTCGTGCTGAATGATCAACGTCGGGTACTCGCCGGAGAACTCGACCGCTAGACCGTTGATCTCCGAAATGCGAATATTTCCGCCGCCGACGGACTCACCGACCACATCCGTAATCTGTCCCGTTGAGCCGGTGATGATAATGCGCGCCGTATTCGGGTGCTTTGGCGGCTCATCTGAAAACTCAACCGAAACGGGAACCCCCATCTCACGCGCAACAGCAAACGCTTCCTTGATGCGCGGATCGTCCGGGTCCATACCGAGTGCGCCCGCGACGAGCGCTTTGTCGGTGCCGTGGCCTCTGCCTGTTTCGGCAAACGAACCATAGAGCGTAAAGGCAGCTTCCGCCACATCGCATCCTGCGATCTGTCGCGCGATATGCGCAAGCCGGACAGCGCCCGCTGTATGCGAACTGCTCGGACCCGTCATGCGGGGTCCAATGATATCAAATACCGAAAATTCTTCCATAAAAATATCGCTCCGATTATTTTTTTGTTCATAAGAGTCAATGATAAAAAGAAATTCACTAATAGAAAATATTGTATGGCATGTTCGCTGGTATTCAAAAAAAATAGACCGGCGCACCATAACGATGACGAGCCGGTCGAGAGAATTGCCGCGCACCCGAACTTTGACAAACACGCCTCCGGGCGACGCTCCGACAGGTTGCTCCTTTCAGGCTGCTCCGCGGCACATCGCGTATTCCGCTAAATGCTGCTTCCGTCAGGACCTGACATGGTTCACGGCCTGCGATTGCACGGGACCCGACGCTCAACACCCCTTATCGGGATCTGACCCCACAGGCGCTTGCCGGGGAACGGGATTTCAGCCCTGCTATAGCGGATTGCAAGTATAGGGCACCGCTAACTCCCCGCTTAGCGCGGCAAACTTGATTACCGATCTATTGTAACATGAACATTGTTGGAAAGCAAAACAGATTTTGAGGCAGGCGCATGAAGAAATTGCGACAAAACAAGCTTTCTTCGCTTCTGTTCAGCGTAGTTTTTTCAGCGCGTAAGTCGCGGCTACGCGAACGCCCTCGCGTTCGTCATTGAGCCATGGTTCGATTAGCGGGATCAAATCGGTTCTCCCCTGTTTCGCCGCAATCACGCAGGCGTGCTGGATGACGCGACCATTTTTATTGAGGTTCTTGCCAACAATCTCAAGCACAGGCTTAATATGCCCCGCTAGAATTTCTTCCAACTGGAATGCATCCGGCATTTCAGCAATCGGCTCAATACCGAGGTTATAGGGGCAGATCTTTTGGCAGAGCTCGCAGCCGAGCATACAGGTGAAAGCGTCCATGACCCAGTCTTCCATCGGGTCTCCGCCCATGTAGGAGCGCGCACACTTCTTGTAATCATAGCCATGATCACTGATTGCCGCACTTGGGCAGATTCGTTCGCACGCGTGGCAGGAATTACAGCGCGCAATCATTGGCTCTTTTGTAGGCGTGAATTCCGGTTCCGGCAGACAAACGATCAGCGTTTGAACGGAATACCGCGTTCCAAAGCCGGGGATGTAGGTCAAGCCGTTTTTCAGCGCGGTACCAACGCCGGATCGAGTCAGCAGTTCGCGAATCGGCACATACGCACGCTCGGTACGAATGCCCTGCTCCTGCATCGCGAGTATCATCTTGTTTGACGCATGATAGGCGGCGTTGCTCGCGGGATAATTCCCCGAAACGGGGATTTCTTCGGCATACGGAAGATATGGGTAAATCAACGCAAGAATCGCGTTTGCCCAGGGTGCGTTCTTTTGCGGGTCGGCGGACAAATCCTCTCCGGCAGAATGCAAAGCGCCGTCTTCTAAACGGCGCTCATAGTAAACAAACGGTTCGGTTGTGAACACATAGCACTCTGCAAAGTCACACTCGGCAGCGAGAGCCTGAACATTCATGTCATTCGCCTCTTTGCTACAGCATTTCAAAGATCATAGCACATACTCGTTGACTTGCAAGTAAATACGGTCGTGTTATGATTTCTGCTGCTGGAGCATCTCTTTGGTCTTCATGAGTCTTGTCAGATTTCCGCGCTCGTTTTCGTCCAACTTCATTTGAATGCGGCGAATGGTCTCCGTGATCTGCGGAATCATGACGTATTCCAGTGCGTTGACCCTGCGACGCGTTTTCTCGATTTCGTCCGCCAGTCTGCCGCAGGCTTTTTCTATCTCCGCGAGCTGCACCAAAAGCGGCAGCACCTCGGCAAGCAACTGAACCGATAGGTCGAGATCCGCGCTGGTGGTCGCAAATCCGTATGGGTAGGTGAACCCATCCTCCGCCGAGATGGTGATCTTCGGCACCTGAATCGAAAGTACATGCTGAATTCCGGCTGTGACTTCTGCCGCGCGCGCGGGATACATCAGCGCTTCCTCGATCTCCGCACCGCTCATAGAGGCACGCGCAAGCACAAAGCTCTTCATCGCGCGAGAAAGCTTTTCTTCCACTTCTGCGCGAAGCACTTTGTTTTGACGGGCGAATTCGATGAAGCGGCGAACGAGTTCGTCCCGCTTGTCCTTCATCAATTTATGTCCGCGAACGGCAACCTTTTTGCGTTTCTTGAGGTTGCTCAGTTCCATGCGGGTCGGCTTTACCTGGATCGCGGCCATCGGCTACGCCTCCTTGGGGTAATACTTCTCGATGAATACATCTTTGATGCGCTTAAGCTCGGACTTCGGCAGTATGCCAAGCAGTTTCCAGCCGAGGTCGAGCGTTTCTTCGATGGTACGGTTTGCGTAGTAGCCCTGCGAAACGTATTCCTGCTCAAACGCGTCCGAAAACTTCGCGTAGAGTTTGTCCACGTCGCTGAGCGCCGCATCACCAAGGATAACGGCAAGCTCTTTTGCGTCTTTTCCGCGCGAATACGCGGAGAAGAGCTGGTTCATCGTATCCGCGTGGTCTTCGCGCGTTTTGCCTTTGCCGATGCCTTTGTCCTTGAGGCGCGAAAGCGACGGCAGCACGTTGATCGGAGGCGTGAATCCTTTGCGATAAAGTTCACGCGAGAGGATGATCTGCCCTTCCGTGATGTAGCCCGTGAGATCGGGAATCGGATGGGTGACGTCGTCTTCCGGCATGGAGAGGATCGGGATCATCGTGATGGAACCCGCGTTTCCGCGAATTCTACCCGCGCGCTCATACATGCTCGCAAGGTCGGTATACAGATAGCCGGGGTAACCGCGGCGACCGGGGACTTCTTTACGCGCGGCGCTTACTTCACGCAATGCCTCGGCATAGTTCGTGATGTCCGTGATGATGACCAGCACGTGCATGCCAAGTTCGTATGCCAAATATTCGGCAGCCGTGATCGCCATGCGCGGGGTCGCGATGCGCTCGATAGCGGGGTCGTTGGCAAGGTTGATAAACGTGACCGTCTTTTCGATGGCGCCGGTCTTGCGAAAATCGCTGATGAAAAAGTCCGACTCTTCAAACGTGATGCCGACTGCGGCGAACACGACGGCGAATTTCTCATCCGAACCCAACACCTTCGCCTGACGCGCAATCTGCGCGGCAAGGTTTGCGTGCGGCAGACCCGAACCGGAGAAAACCGGCAACTTCTGTCCGCGAACGAGCGTATTGAGCCCGTCGATTGAGGAGATACCCGTTTGAATAAACTCGCTCGGGTAATCGCGCGCGGTGGGGTTCATTGGTGTGCCGTTGATGTTCAGGTGCTTTTCAGCGATTAGTGCGGGGCCTTTGTCGATGGGCTTGCCCATGCCGTCAAAGATGCGGCCGAGCATATCGGGAGCCACGTCCAGCTCGATAGACTTGCCTAAAAATCGCGCCTTCGAGGTGCTGATCTGTAATCCCTGCGAGCCTTCGAAGAGCTGCACCAACGCTTTGTCACGATCGATTTCCAGCACGCGTCCGCGGCGAATATTGCCGTCGGCCTGCTCGATTTCTACGAGTTCATCGTATTTTACGCCCGAAACATGCTCCACGAGCATCAGCGGGCCAACTACCTCGCGAATGGTTTTGTATTCCTTACGCATGTTGTTCGCCCCCTTCCGTCAGCGCGCGGATCTGGTCGCCCAGTTCCTTCATGATCAAATCATAATGCGCCTGCATTTCTTCCTCCGGAACATATTTGAGTCTTCCAATTTTCTCGCGCACCGGCATTTTGACGAGCTTGCTAAACGGCGCATCCTCCTGCAGGGCAACGAGGCTCTTGTCGTAAAACGCAAGAATCGCCTTTAGCATCATATGTTGCTTCTTTGGCGAAGAATAGGTGTCTACCTCGTGGTAAGCGTTTTGATGCAGATAGTCCTCGCGAATGCTGCGTGTGCTTTCGAGCGTCAAGCGGTCGTGGAAGGACAGCGCGTCGATGCCGACAAGGCGAACGATTTCGTCGAGTTCGCTCTCTTCCTGCAGCAGCGCCATTGTGCGCTGCACCAGCGATGACCAATCTGCTGCTACATTGTGATTAAACCATTCATCGAGACGGTCGAGATAAAGCGAATAACTCTGCAGCCAGTCGATCGCCGGGAAATGGCGGGCATAAGCCAGCTTGCTGGAAAGCCCCCAGAACACCTTGACGATACGCAGGGTTGCCTGCGAAACCGGCTCGGAAATGTCGCCGCCCGGAGGGGAAACAGCGCCGATGGCGGAGATTGCGCCTTCACGCCCTTCACTGCCAAGCGCCTTGACCGCGCCCGCGCGCTCGTAAAACTCCGCTAGCCGGCTGGAGAGATACGCGGGGTAGCCTTCTTCACCGGGCATTTCTTCCAAGCGTCCACTCATCTCGCGCAGCGCTTCCGCCCAGCGCGAGGTGGAATCCGCCATGATGGCGACTTTAAAACCCATATCGCGAAAATATTCCGCAATGGTGATACCCGTGTAGATAGATGCTTCACGCGCGGCAACCGGCATGTCCGAAGTATTGGCAATCAGCACTGTGCGCTTCATGAGCGAGAGTCCCGTGCGCGGGTCTTTGAGCTCCGGGAACTCCATGAGCACGTCGGTCATTTCGTTTCCGCGCTCGCCGCAGCCAACGTAGACGATGATGTCCGCATCCGCCCACTTTGCGAGCTGATGCTGAACAACCGTCTTACCGCTGCCAAACGGGCCGGGAACAGCCGCCGTGCCGCCTTTTGCAACGGGGAACAGCGTGTCGATGACGCGCTGACCCGTGATCATCGGTTCACGCGGGGAAATCTTTTCGGTATAGGGGCGGCCTTTACGAACCGGCCACTTTTGCAGCATCGGCAGTTCGACAATCGTGCCGTCGGCTTTTTCGATCTTCGCAATCGGGGTAATGATGTTCGCCTCGCCCTCAAAGAGCCAGACGAGCTTGCCGGATACGGTCGGCGGAACCATCACACGGTGCAGCACCGCTTCGGTCTCCTGAACCGTGCCGAGTACGTCTCCGCCCGTGAGCTGGTCTCCAACGGTTGCCACCGGTATGAACGCCCAGAGTTTCTCGTGGTCAAGCGCATCGACCATGATGCCGCGGGTAATGCGATCTCCCGCACGCTCACGAATAAGGTTGAGTGGGCGCTGAATGCCGTCAAAAATAGACTCGATCAAGCCTGGCGCGAGTTCAACGGAAAGCGGCGCGCCTGTCGTCTCGACGGGTTCGCCCGGGCCGATACCGCCCGTCTCTTCATATACCTGAATGGAGGCCTGATCGCCACGCAGTTCGATCACCTCTCCGATCAAATGCTTTTCGGATACGCGGACAACGTCGTACATCTGTACGTCCGCCATGCCGCTGGCTACGATGAGCGGCCCCGAGACCTTAATGATCGTTCCTTGCATGCTGCTTACCCTTTCGTCGTCGTAAAAAATCGTTTACGGTGATGCGTTACTCCCGAAAATCTTCAAAAGCCACGCGAAATTTCGAGATCATGATCGGACAGAATGTCCGTTTCGATTAATTGTTGGATAAAATATCCATGCCGACGGCTTTTTCCACGTTTTGCCTCAGCATCTTTTCGCCAACGCCGCGAGACCCCTGGTTGTCGGGAATCGGGATGATGGCGGGATACGCCTGTCCTTTGAATTCCTCAATGGTCTCCGCGCATGCGGCAAATAGTTTTTCGGTTACAAACACGGCCGCGTATCCTTCGCGCGCGAGGCGATGGAGCGTGTGGTTCGCTCTCTCCCCTTCGTCCTCAAAGAAAACGTCAAGCCCCACCGCTTTAAAAAGCAGTACGGAGTCGCGATCTCCGATTACGCCGATTTTAGCCATAGAGTTTCCTCAGTCTTTCCGTAATGATCGCGTCGTCCAGGCCATTTCGCTTCACAGTCAAGATCAGGCGCACGGCCTTCGCCTCGCGATCACGCGCAAGATAGTACCCGACGATCGGGAAAATGGTCATCGTGTCGTGACGATGGTCGTTAACGAGCGAGATCAAATAGTCATCTCTCGATTTTTCGAGCATGGAGATGCTGCCGGTCACGAGCATTTGATTCAACCCGTCCTGCAATGCGCTTTTAGCGACGCTGCCGGAGATTGCTTTTGTCAGTGTCTCGGCGGAGAGCTCATAGGCGGCGATCAATGCTTCGCTTTGTACTCCGGCACTCGCCAACAGCACTTCTTTCAGATCTTCCTTCTGCGCGCCCATTGCCCGCATGCGCAAGAACGTAATGACGTTATTAAAGTCACAAAGTGCGGAAAAATATTGCTTCGCAAACGGTTCTTTCACCGTTTTCGAAACTTCCAGGCAATGTGTGTGGTACCCATAGTCGGCAAACACACTAACGAGCTGCGGCTCTTGCGAAATTTTGAGCTTCGCTTCCAGTCGGTTCATCGCTTCCTGCATCCGCGTCGGCAGCAAGTCATACTTCGCGTCGGCAACCATTGTGCTGAGTTGATCTCGCGTGTAAAGCCCGCCTTCGAGCCAAATCGCGTCTGAAATGCCTAGTAGCCGCGCCTTCACGAGAACCTTAAGATTCTGCGCATCCGTTTGAAGCAGGAACAAATCCGTCAGCGTAGCATCCGGCGAAAGATCGCGGATGGTTTCGGCGGTTTGCCTGCGAACAGACTCAATCATGCGCTCCGTATCTTCTCCGGTCGCATCCGGAAGGTTGCCGTATTTTGCGTCGGCAAGCAATCTAAGCGCGTCTTCCAGCGAACCCTCAGCCATGCGGCGGACGGCGTCTTTGCCAAAGAGCGACTTTTCTAACGCGCTGATGCGCGCGCAAGCATAGGCGTAGCTTGGCTGTGGCATGAAACCCTCCCTCCGCTCAGTCGAAGAGCAGCTGATAAACCGCGGTCTCTTCCGCGTCCCGAACAGTATCTAAGAGCGAACGGAACGAGCAATCCTTCTCGTATCCGTCACCCAGCAGGATGAACCCGCCGTCGATCTTTGCATCGTCTTTTGAAAGCGTCAATTTCTTTTCCGGCATTGCGGCGATGATTGCCGCCAGCGCGGCGCGATCTGCCGCAGCGGGAGCGACCGCTTCCCCGCCTTCCGCATGATGCGTAATCATACGCGTGCAGATTTGCTTTCTCGCTTCTTCGCCGAGCGAAAACGTAGCTTCATAAGCACGGGTAAACGCCGTGTCGATGACCGCGCGCTTTTTGCCAAGTGCGTCTTTTTTTGCGTCCAACGATGCGCGGGTTAGATACCCGCTGATGAGGCTTTTCACCGCGGTTTCCCGCTGGCTTTTCAGCTCCGCACGGCGCGCAGAAACAGTCTTGTCGCTCTCGCGCTGAATGCCGAGCGAAACATTTTCTACTTCCTCGCGTGCAGTGCGCGCCTCTGCCTCAGCATCACTGATGATGCGCTCGGCGAGCTTATTCGTTCCTGAGTTGGATGTCGTTGCCATTGGCTGCTCCTTATCGTGCAAAAAATCGGTGTGATTATCCAATCTTAACGCCATTGACGAGCAGGAAGGAGATCAGCAGCGCGAGAACGGCATACGTCTCGACCATGACGGTCATGAGCATTGCTTTGCCGAATTCTTCCGGCTTTTTTGCGACTAGATTGATACCAGCGGCGGCAACTTTCCCTTGTGCAATGGCAGACAGCCAGCCGCCGAACGCAGCCGGACAAGCCGCTAACAGCAGGTTGAGTCCGTTGGTCACGGTGACCGCCTGTACGGCTCCGCCGAGAAGGCCTGCTTTGGTGGCAATGACAAACGCGATCAAGAGACCGTAGATGCCCTGTGTGCCCGGCAGAAGCTGCAGAAGCAGGCAAGAGCCGAAACGATCGGGATCTTCCGATACTACGCCCGCAGCGGCTTCACCCGCCATACCAACGCCGATTGCGCTGCCGACGCCAGCCATTGCAGCGGAGAGAACTGCGGCTGCTGCCGCAAAAATGATGCCCCAATTGATATCCATACTTGAAATCCTCCTTATACTACTATCGTTGCCTGATATCCGGTAACAGACGTTGTCACGTCCGTACGCTTCGAAAACTGCGATTTATTCGGTAACGGACGACGTTTCGTCCATGACACGAACGTGCTTGGTGCGATATCCCAGCGGCCGGAATGTTCTTCCGCCCGGCTCGTAAAATTTTCCGTAAAACTCGACATACTGCAAACGCGCGGTGTGCACAAATGCACCGAGCGTATTGATCGCGATTCCGAACCCTTGCAGAACGATGAGCAGAACAATCGCAATTGCGGTACCGATGATTTTCATGATGATATTTGGGGAAGTCATCAGCATCGCGCAGAGATTATTGAACACCGTCGCAATGACGCCCGTGGCAATGCCGAGAGCAAACAGACGCGAGTAGGAAAGAATGTCCGACAGATAGCCGGAGATCTGATACAGTTCAAATAAGCCCTGCGCAGTCCTTCCAACGGGATTCTTTGACTCTCTGCCTTTGAACAGCAGAATAACCACCGCGCCGAGCAGCGCCATATATATGCCGACTTTGCCGATGATAGCGGGAAAGCCCGCGATCACACCGCTGATGCCGAACACGATGAGGCCAATCAGAATAAACATCCAGGAAAGCGAGTCATAGATCGCTGTCTTCCAGTCTCCGCGAGAGAAAGCAAGCTTCATCTTCAGAACCAAGCCGAAGAGGATATGAAATACGCCTAGACTGAAGCAGATGATCAGCATGCCGATTGGATTGGTCATCGGGTCTAGAATCAAAGGAAACTTGTTCACCGTTCCGAAGATGACATCGAAATCCAGACCGAAGAAAGTCCCGATCAATACACCCCAACCAACCGTCGACAATCCGCCCCAGAATAATACACGGGCAAATCCCGCCGTCGCTCCGGTCGGTTTTTTTAGCTTAATGAAAAGGAAGCATAGCAACGCCAACACAAGTCCGTAGCCCGCCTCGCTCATCATCATGCCAAACATGAGTACATAAAACGGTGTCATATACGGCGTCGCGTCGATTCCTTTGGGGTCTGGGCGAGAATAGAGATTTGTTACCTGTTCAAACGGCGTAACAAACGGCTTGTTTTCCACATAGGAAGGCGGAACCTCTCTCTCGTCCGGCTCGCGCACGTCGAGGTAAAACGCATCGGTCACTTTGGATATTGCCCGCTCTACATCGGCTTGACGGTCAATGGAAAGCCAGCCTTCCAGCTGAAATGTCGCCTGAGAACGCTGTAGTTCCGCCGACGCAAGTGCGCGGTCGCGCTCGATGGCTGCTGCGTCATACGCGCCTTCGACAAGCGTGTTTTGTCCCGTTGCGGTATCGCATAGAGCGGATTCAAGCTCTACTTTTTTCGCTAACAGCGTGCGGTTTTTCTCGGAGAGTTCTTCCATTGCTTCCGAGGGCGTTCCCGGCATCTTTGGAAAAACATAATCGGTCCAGCTGAGTGACTTTAAATAGTTAGAAACGCTCTTCGCTTCATCCAACGGACATGCAATCACGCAAGTGCGCACAACCCCTTCGTTGAATAGCTGATATTCAGCCGTCGCGTCGATGTTCTCCAGCTTTTCTACATCTGACGAGGCGATTAAGCCCGTAAAGTATTTCACATGCTTGCTGATCTGGTAGGTCTGCATATCCGCTGGAAACGAATGCCAGGGGCGCAGCGCGTTGATCAGCGTATCATTTTTATCGATTTCCGATTTCGTCGTCGAAAGCTCACGATTGAGCATACTGAGTTGATTTGATAGCACAACCGCATCCGGAAGCATACCAAAAAGCTCCTCCGCCTTTGCTTCGTGCGGAGAAGCGAGAAACCCCTTCGTTTGCGCATAGGGTCGAATGGTCTTTAGTGCGTCGCCCAGCGTTTGCACGCGGTTTTGCGCGCGCTCCAGCGCAGCGCTCGCTACGCTGTCCTGTCCGCTTGAAATAACCTCGACCGCGCGTATCGCTTGCAGCGCGTTCAGTATTGCCGCTTCGTCGTCTTTATGCGCGACGAGCGTCATACGCTTCATCGAAACGATCATGCCGTTTTTGTCACCTTATCCAAAAGATAGGATACGGCCTGATCCAGCCGCCCGGTTGCGGTTACGCAAAGTGCGTCCGCTTCCTGTTTCAATTGAGTGAGCATTTCGTTTGAAAGGCGCTCGCCTTCCAGCTTTGCCGTTTCCAGCTCTGCCAGTAAGTTTTCACGCTCTTCGCTCTCCAGACGGGAAAGAGCTGACTGCGCATCTTCCTTCGCTTTCAGCGTCAGTTCGCGCGCCTGCACGGAAGCGTTTTGGCGAATTTCGTCAGCCTGTTGTTCAGCAGCGGCGATTTCTTCGATGACTGATCGCATGGAATTCCTCCGAACTATCTATCAAATTGCGTAAATGTGGAGTTTGACCTATATTGTTTCCATCTTAACATATACGGGAAAACATTTGGAATAGATTTATGGTAAAATTTTGATTTTTATGCATTTTCTTCAGAAAACCATTCGGTTTATCCAAATTACTGCGTCATAATGTCTAAATTAAGGAAAACGCAGAACACGCGGACGGTATGATAACCTCCACGTGCCTGCGTATTGATACTACAGGTGGCTCAGAATTTATTTCGTGCCAAAGAGGCGATCGCCAGCGTCACCAAGACCGGGGACGATGTAGCCGTGCTCATTGAGCTTCTCGTCGATGTGCGCAACATAGATGTCCACATCGGGATGCGCTTTTTGCATGGCAGCGA
>Ga0302289_1000328_pt1 | contig 23070 bp, 17 predicted proteins | sample III_Fen_N1_2_FD_194552 | JGI IMG/M metagenome (GOLD analysis project Ga0302289, IMG submission 194552) | Peat permafrost microbial communities from Stordalen Mire near Abisko, Sweden - III_Fen_N1_2 | ecosystem: Environmental > Terrestrial > Soil > Wetlands > Permafrost | place: Sweden: Abisko... | reverse complement strand
CATGGCTTGTCCCGACCGTTCGCGCGGCGGAGATTAGCCATCGGCGACTCTCCGGCGAAAGTCATGTACTCGACCCATTCGGACATTTCGCGCACGGTGCCGCTTCCGACGTTTCCGCAAATATACGCATCGCATTCCAAAAGCTCGCACAGGTCAAGGAATTCATGCGTCCCGAATTCATTCGTCTCGATGACTCCGCCCCAATTCGTGTTTATCATTTTTTTGCGTTTTTCTTTGGGACCGATACCGTCCATCCAGTGATATTCGTCCGCAAAGCATCCGCCTGGCCAGCGAAGCGTCGGGACTTTGATCTTCTGCAATGCCTCGAGCACGTCCTTGCGAAAACCCCGAATATTCGGAATTGCAGAGTCAGTGCCTACCCACAGTCCTTCATAAATGCATCTCCCGAGATGTTCGGAAAAATGCCCGTATAGATCCCTGTTGATTCGCCCTTTCAGGTGCGTTGTATCGATAATCATTTTGTTCATGGTAATTCCGATTATAATGTGGCGTATAAAAATATGTCAACGGTATTATTGATATGAATCATAAATTCTGATATACTCAGCTTTATGGAAAATACTCAAAGTATATTGATAGTCAATTCATACGAGAAACCGGAAGTTCTTACCGCTTTGTCTTCCGAAGCGCGGGTGGCAATACTGAACCTGCTAGCCTGTAAACAATTGAATATCAACGAAATCGCACAGAAACTGCACATGCCACAATCCACGATCGCGACTAATGTGGCTCTCCTCGAAAAAACAGGGCTCGTAGAAACCGAGACGATAAACGCGAAAAAGGGCAGCCAAAAAATGTGCCGCGCCGCCTATCAGGAAATACTTATCCAGTTCAGTCCGAAAGTACAAAAGGTCGATGACACTATCGAAGTCGAAATGCCTATCGGTCTTTTTACGCAGTACCAGGTTTCGGCGCCGTGCGGATTATGCTCACCCGAGTCAATTATCGGGTATCTCGACGTACCGGCTTCGTTTCTGAACCCGGATCGCATGAAAGCCGGGCTTATCTGGTTTCAAACAGGCTGGATCGAATATCAATATCCGAATAACGCGATGTATGCGGACCGTCCATTACGCTCGCTGGAAATATCGGCGGAACTCTCCTCCGAAACTCCGGGGACGAACGACACCTGGCTTTCGGACATTACGATGTGGATAAACAGCACCGAAATAGGTCAGTGGACCTCGCCCGGAGATTTCGGCGACAAGCGGGGAAAATTGACCCCCGACTGGTGGAAGCTCGAAGGTTCGCAATACGGACTCCTGAAAAAGTGGAGCGTTACCCAAAGCGGGACTTTCGTCGATGGGGTTAAAATATCCGATATAGGGCTTGATGACATTCACATAACCGAACATCATTCAATCAGGGTAAAAATCGGCGTAAAAGACGACGCAAGGCACCCCGGCGGCATAAACATCTTCGGCCGCGGGTTCGGCAACTATAATCAGGCCATAGTTTTGCGCATGTATTTTGAAGATCGATAGGCGCATTGACAATAAGTCGACAACATCGGATTATTGGTTTATGAGCACAAAACTTCAAATCATCTTGGTCGATGACGAACCAAAGGTGACACAATCCCTCGAAAGGGAAATCCGCCTCGAATTCGGCGATGAGCTTTTTTTTATCGCGACCTATAACAACCCGGAGCATGCGCTCCAATACGCCAAGGAAAACAAGGACTCGGTCTTTCTCGTCATTTCCGACCTCCGGATGCCAGAGATGAACGGCGCCACGTTCCTGACCCTGGTGAGAGAATCTTGCCCCGATGCGCAAACCATATTACTGACGGCATTTACCGACATTGACAGCATACAGCACGCGATATCCGCCTCGATTCAATCACTGCTTTTCAAACCCTGGGAGAAGGAATCCCTCGTCGCAGAAATTATCAAAGCCCGCGATATCTGGAGTTTGAAAAAAGAAAACTCCCTTCTAAAAAAACGGATTGACGAAATGCTTACAACAGCCGGAGACTTTCAGAGCAAACTTTTCGCGCAGGCAATTCCCGAAGTCAAAGGGATAAAATTTGATATCAATTACACGCCCTTTGACATGTACCATTGCGGCGGGGATTTTTACCGTATCCTTGACGACGGGAACGGCAATATCATGATAATTCTTGGCGATGTTACCGGCCACGGGCCCAAACCCGCAATGATCGCAGGAATGATAAAAATCACTCTTGATACAATCATCGATCAAACCCCGTCGCTTCGCGCAACGCCGGACAAACTTCTCACCATATTGAATTGCCGTCTTTGCTCGATGCTTTCCAGCTCACCGGAGACGCTTGTCGGTCTTATCGCCCTGTATATCAACATCAAGGGACGAACGCTCGCAGTCGCCACGGCAGGCCTCCCTCCCGTCATTCATATCCGCGACGGTTCGCCCGAGCTCCTTATCACGCCGAACCATATGCTCGGCGCTTTTCCGGAGACCCCTTACTTTAAAACCGAACGATTTCTTCATCCCGGAGATCATATCATCATTCACACCGACGGCCTTACCGAATCCGTGCCCGCGTTCTTTACGCTTTCCAACGAGGCAACGACGGCGCTCTTCACCGGTCGCACTGACTATGGCATGAAAACGATTATCGGCGAATTCAAAACTTTGATTCCAGGCGGGGATTTTTCCGACGACGTTACCGTCATCTCGTTGGAAATCGAACAGGAAGAATAAAATGGGATCGGGGTTCAAACTCTTCGTCGACGTTACTCCCGCCGCAATACTCGTGATGATAGTGTGCATGATCGCGCTCATTCCATACCGAAAGGAACGCACGGCAATCTCGCTCGTCATTTACATCGGTTTTGTCTGCTGGCTTTTAATCGCAGGAATTGGAGAGCTTATATCGCCTGTTGGGCCAATGACGAAATTATTCGCGACCCTTGAGTACGTCGCCGTCGTCGCGATACCGGTCGCCTGGGTTTCATTCAGCCTGAGGTACACAGGCTGGATCAAGAATACGAAGTATTGGCTGATTATCGGCGGTGCGGCGATATCGTTTTTTATGTTCTGTCTTGTCGCGACGAACGATCTTCATCACTTGTTCTGGCAGCAAATCTTCTATTTTGAGTCCGAGGGGTTTTACGTTCTGCGAAGCCTGCATGGACCTTTATTCTGGATCGTCTTCATCTATTGCTGGATCGCCGTTTCCCTCGGAGCGATCCTCATTTTACGCGCGTACTTCAGCGGGCCAAAGCTGTACCGGAGACAGTCAATATGGCTGATCGCCGGCATACTTTTCCCCGGAATAATGAACGCCGTATATATCTTTCATTTGATTCCCGGATTCTCCAAAGACTTTACGCCGATAGGATACGCGCTGTCGGGAGTTTGCTTTCTGATAAATACGTATCTCCACCGCCTTTTCTGGATCATGCCCGTTTCCCGCAGCGCGCTGCTGCAGGATCTTCGCATCGGCTTGCTCGTGCTTGACAACCGGGGATACGTCATCGATCACAACCCCGCGATTAACCGGATCTTCGGCCTTGACGGTGTATATATCGGGCATAAAGCCACGGAGTTTATCCCGTTCCGCGATTTCTTCGCAAAAATCGGCTACGCGTCCGAATCGTCGCCGCCCCGAATACCGCTTGGCCGATACGATATCGGCAATTTAACCTACGCCTGGCAACTTCAAACGCAGGCAAACAACTCGGGGACCTGCGTATTTATCATCGAGAATATTTCGGCGCAAATCGCGCTCGAAAACGACGTCAACCGGATCAAGGCGGAATTTATCAAAAGAGAACGGCTGGTCTCCATCGGGCAGCTGAGCGCGGGGCTTGCTCATGAAATCAACAATCCGCTCGCCTATCTTAAAAGCGACCTCCGATCCCTTGAGCGGCTTATCGAGCGAAAACTCGTTGCGGATGCCGACAAGGATTTGAAAGAAATCGTGCAGATAACCAAAGGGATAGCCGACGGTCTCGACCGGATCGGTAAAGTCGTGCAGTCGCTTTTGTCGTTCACGAGAAAGGGATCGATGGACGCCGCAGCCGAGCTCTATGATCTTCACGAGGGAATCGACAGCACGCTCGATATCATGCACTACGAGTACCGCGAAATCGCGGACATAAAAAAGGATTATGGGACCATTCCGCCGATCGTCATTCAAAAAAACGAAATCAATCAGGTTCTGTTCAATATTTTGACCAACGCGATTCAGGCGATCAAGGAGCATCCGAAAGAAGACGGGTACCGCGGTCTGATCACCATCCGAACCGGTTTTTCAAAGATGCATGTCTGGTGCGAAATCGAAAACAACGGCCCTCCCATTTCCCCCGAAACCGCGCCCCGTGTCTTCGAGCTTTTCTACACGACTAAGTCAGAGAAGCTCGGCACGGGCCTCGGCCTCAACTATTCGCAGGACGTCGTCGAGCACCGCAACCACGGCCGCCTGACCCTCGTCTCCTGCGACCCCGTAGTATTCAGAATGGAGCTGCCGGCGGTCGAAGGGTAATCAGAGAAACGGGCAAAAAACTTTTTCACTTCCCCCCGTACTCGAACCACGCGACGTCAGCATGATTTTTTGATGCTCTTCCGTTACCCGAAGCATACGCACCAAGAACAGTACCGATAAAACCGCCGGCTTTTTCAGTCGATAAGATGAAAGCATCAACGCCTTCTGCGAGGGTCTCAATAGAGTCGGGAGATGGCCCGAATGCGAATGCGAGGTTTTGACCCTCGGCGATCACAGCAAGAATAGTCTTTACCGCGTCGCCGGGAACTAATCCCGATCGGATAGCGCGCTGGACGACAATCTCGTCGATACCGCCCGATGTGCGGATGACACGCACCGAACGCGCTCCGTCGATCAGGCAAATTTCAAACCGATAGAGAAAGTCTTCGCCTCTGAACAGGGCGAGTCCGGCGCTTTCATTGGCCGTCGTTGGGACAAATTCGAACGCGGCAGAAATTTTCCAGCTAAAATGCTGCTGGCGCCTGCATACAAAACTGACCGGTTTTAAATCGCGCAAGTTAGCTTCAAGGGTATAGAGTCTGAGATATCCCGGGCGTTCCGAAAGGCTCCATGTCTTTTCAGTTGACGTGCGAAGCGCAATCCATTCAAGGGGCAAAGATTTTTGATCAAAAACGGTTCGAACCGGTTTGTCGGAGACGGCTTCGATCCCGAACGGAAAACGCGTCAATCCTGCGGTCGCACCGTTTGAACCTGCGGTCGCGCCATTTGATCCCGAAAGCGCCGGGGCGGGATATTCTTTCTCTACCAAACCGGTGCGATGACTGGCCACCGGCCAATCCTCTTCCCAAATGACGGGAACCATAAAAGTTTCCCGTCCGAGGTTTGTTCCGCGTCTCGGCTCTATTCCGTAGGGTCTTGAAGCAAGAAGGACAAGCCACCAGTTGCCCGCGGTATCGTCAAACAGATCCGAATGACCTACGTTGATAAGGTCTGCGGTGCGCCCAAGATTTCGATGCGTCAGTATCGGATTTGATCTCTTGCCTTCCCATGGGCCAAACAGTGACGCAGAGCGCGCGACGGTAATCGCATGGTCCATGCCGGTTCCGCCTTCCGCGATGAACAAAAAGTAGAAGCCGTCCTTGCGGTAGATGTGCGGACCTTCGGGCCATATGCAATCCCTCAGGGCGCCCCTCCAGATACCGTGCGCCTCGCCCCGGAAATTATCTTTTTTGGCGGTAAGGTCAATTTCACGGATCCATATTTCCCAGTTTCCGGAATATGCGGGACCTTCGGGTGCCGGTCTCGTGCCGGTATACCAAACCCTGCCGTCATCGTCAAAAAAAAGAGAGGGATCGATTCCCTCAGCCTCGGGAAGCCAGACAGGATCAGACCAGGGACCCTCAGGATTGGTGGCCGAAACGAAAAAATTGCCGCCGTTGTCGACATTGGTGCAGACTACGTAGAAGGTTCCTTTATTATACCGTATCGTCGGGGCGAACAGCCCGCGCGTCGCGCGGGCGCCGTCCAGAGGAAGCTGCCCGGTTCGATCCAGCACGTTGCCGATCTGCTTCCACTGTACGAGATCCGTGCTGTGAAAAAGGGGCAGAGCCGGAAAAAAGGCAAAAGAAGAATTGACGAGATAAAAATCGTCACCGACGCGGCAAATGGAAGGATCGGGATAAAATCCCGGAAGTATCGGATTCCGGATCATTTTTGATGTCTGCATTAAGTGCCTCCAAAATACGTATTATGTCTTTATTGAAATCAGTTTGATCGGAATTGTTTTTGTCGATGCAGAGACGGTCATTTTCAGTTTGCTGAAACCGCCGGGGATGCTCTTGCCGTCGTAGTTGCTTATTCCAACCGGTTCTTTTGGAATACCGATGAAGTTCGCGTCAAGTTTTACGTTCATGTTCAAATCCTGAAAAACTACGATCACATAGTCGCCGGCGGGCAGAACCAGAGGAATTTCCAGGATCGTGCCATCGGCATCGGCTTTGCGGGTCTGAAACGTTTCCTTCTTTTTATAGGAACTTTCACTGTTGAATACCGCAAGATAAACCGTGCCTGCTTTTGGTTCGACACCGCTCACCTCGACGGTCACACTGCAGTCCTGCGCAAACGCACATGCGAGACAGCCGAGTAAAATCACCGCAATTATCAATTTTTTCATTGTGACTCCGCCTTCAAACCGTCGCTGTATAAAACGGTCCTGTTCCGCCCCAGTTCTTTCGCACGGTACATAGAGAGATCGGCTCGCGCGATAATCGGATCAAGTTTTTCCCCTTCGGCGACTTTCTCGACGCTGCATATCCCGAAGCTTCCGGTTATCGCTATTTCCGGAGTCCCGGGAATGGAAAAGCGGGCTTTCAATATTTCTTCGCGCATTCGTTCCGCGACCAAAAAAGCTTCCTTTTCGCCCGTTTCCGCAAGAAGGCAGATAAATTCTTCCCCCCCAAAACGCGCTACGCTGTCTCCTCCCCGAATATGAAGCGAAAGAAGCTTCGCGATGTTTCGGAGAACCTCATCGCCCGCGAGATGGCCAAACGTATCGTTGACTTTTTTAAAAAAATCAAGATCGAGAATGACGATCGAAAGGGGCCGTCCGTCGCGGGCATGATGCGAAAGCTGCCTGTTGGCTATTTCGATAAAATGCCGGCGGTTATAAACCTGCGTCAGAGTGTCGACGGTCGCCAACATCTTCAGTTTTGCGAGAAGAACCGTCGTTTCCGTATTATCCTTGAAAAGGATAATTTTTCCAATCGAGGTTTTCGTCCGGCTGTAGATGGGCGAAATGGTGCAATCATAATATTTCAGAGACTTGTCTTCGCCGGCGGTAAACTGAAATTCCATTTCGACGGTGCTGTCGACGAACGCATACAGTCCTTTATACTTTGCAAGGACTAGGCGCACGTCGGCGGAGAGCGAGCTTTGCGAAAGTTCAGGAAACACTTTCGCGGCCGCCCGATTGAAGTCTACGATCAGATTGGCGTTGTCGAGCACGATAACCGCGTCGGAAATCTTCTCGAACACGAGGCTACGGGCAATCGGAATAACGTCAAGAATCCTGTAGCCGAAAATGGCTATGCCGAAGCAGACGGTCGAAAGGGATATGCTGAAAGGTATCGTATCGATTCCGTTGGAGGGAAATCCCAAAAGGTAGAAAAAATAACCGAGCCAGGGCAGACATGATCCCGCAAGCATGAAAAAAAGCTGGTTGCGGAAAAAATGCGGGGTGGTAAAAAGATTGCGAATCAGCAGTATTGTGCCGAGCGCAAAGGCGATGAACGAATAAAGCGTATGACTCCAGTAGAGCGGCCCGCGGGTAAAGGCAAGCAGGGGGATTGGGCCGTCGTTTCGGATCCAGACGGTCAAGTAGCGAAGATGCAGCAAGGGATCCGTCCAGGCGCCGAAAAGCGTCAAACCGGACAAAAAAAAAAGAAGGGCTAGAACGTAACGTCGTTTAAGCCAACGAATATTGACGTAACGGGCGGTAAAAATAATCCAGAACGTCGGCAAGAGGGATATCCCCGCGTACTCGATACGGTTCCAAAAAAGCATGCCGTCAAGGGTCGGGGAAAGCAATTCTAGAGCATACCCGGCGGTATATAAAACAAGGCAGATCATGAGCCAACCGAGGAGATGCGCGATCGGCGATTTCTTTATGCGGGAAAAAGCAAAACATGCGAATACAAGAAGAAACAGGGCGATGAGGAGCAAAGAAGCAGAAAGCTCATATTTAAACATAATCGATATCATTAACAAGAAAAGAGTTATGGTCAATACCGGCTGGCGTCAGGATAAAAAAATGCCCGGAAGTTTCTTCCGGGCATTCGTACATCACCTGAAAATTAAGCCATCATTACCACACGATACCCGCACTGATTCCGAACGCAAGACCGGATGCCAGATAATAGTATAGCGGAATATCGATCTTGACAGGACCAGCCTGCAGTCCTAACCCGGACATGATACGAAGTCGCGCAAGGGAAGGAGAAACACCCTTTGTGCTCGCATCGATAGCTATACTGCCAGGAGTCGTTGTATACGTAACGCCTGAGCCTGCCGGGATACCCGAAAAACTGTCAATTGTTATAGGGCTGTCCACAATGGCATTGATATTAGTCGAGCCAAATACAAGGTCGGCACCCACGCCGAAATTGATATTCGAGAGCCACAAAAGCTGGACAGATGTCGTTGCTTCGAGTGGTATCGAGAATGTATTCATTTCTACGCCCACTTTGACCTTCGGCGTGACGGAGAATGTCGTTGTCGGAGTGACGGGATAGGCGTGGGCTACATCGGTTGGGGCATAATAGGTCGTTCCAGTCATCGTCTGCGGAATTTTCGCCATGCTCAGGGTAAAGTCGATTTTATTTGCCTGATAGTTAAAACCGGTTCCGAAGTTAACGCCTCTCCATTTGAAAAGGCCGAACATGATACTGGGCGAGCATGGCAGGAACTGATAATTGGCCCCAATACCGAAGTTGGTCGACGACATAGCCAGTTTTGTGGTGCTGTCTAGATCGAAACTTTGGTTAAGCCCACCGCCTTTCACATTGAAATAGAAGTTTTTCAGGGTTTTGCCGAGATCCTTGCTGAAAAGGCCAAAAACCGTTTCCGCGTTTATACCGACATTGAGGTAGGTGACCGAGGAGGCAAGACCTGCGTAAATATCGGGGTTTGTCGCCATGCTGTCGAACATCTTGGTAACCTGATTGGGGTCAAACGATGGAAGTTGGGCTCCAACCATCAGACCGCCCATAACTGCGAAAGTCTTGTAACCCTGATAGCCCTGCAGAGTTGCGGATTGCGCCGAATACGCATTAGCATTGCCGAAACCCAAACCAAGCTGTGTCTGTGAGCCGTACGAGCTTAATTGTTTGTTTGCGTCTGTTTCGATCTTGTTTATTGATGTGTTGAACTCAGGAGATGCGAATGCTGTGTTCAGCGCTGTGGCATAAGCTGCACTGGTTATTCCGGCAGCACCCGTTCCGTTCCCCGTGAAGGTCAGCGTCGGTTTGGTTATTTTAACCGTCGGACTTGAAAACGCCTGTAAGCCGAGAAGGATCATTGCGCTTGCGGCAATGCCAAAAAACACTCTTTTATTCATATAACACCTCACTTATCTCCAATATTACAAAACTGTAGCACAGTCAAAACCCGTTGTCAAACTTTGAATGCCTTTCGAATCATATGGTGCTATACTGTTCGCACATTCCAAACATAAGGAGCATATCATGAAAAGAGTTGCATTTCTCATGTGCCTGGCTTCGACGCTTTTTCTGCTTGCAGGCTGCAATCCAAACCCGACAAGCAGCGCTTCGGATTCGGGAACCAGTCCGAAAGTACTTTCCACATGGAGCATAACGACGAAACCGAGCGTTTCGACCGGTGGTTCTGGTTATGGAACACTTACCCTGTACGATAACTCCACCGTAGGGTTATCGATTATCACAAATAATGGCCATGGTTCCGGAAGCGGCACTGGTAGCGGATCTCTCGTCGGTACTTCATTGAAAACGACGATAACAGGGACGGCAAGCGACCCGACGGCGACTCCGACTTCATCGAAATTCACCGTTGTTTTGAACTTGACGCTAAACGCCAACTTGGGAACCGGCAGCTACTCGATAACTATGGACAACTGGGCTTCCGCAAACGGAAACGGTTCCGTCGACTTGACCAAAAAGTAAATTCGCATTCCTTCTCGTCATTTTCCGTCTTTTTCGCGGATCTCGACGCGGCGGATCTTGCCGCTGATCGTTTTGGGCAACTCGCTGACGAATTCGATTATTCGCGGATATTTGTAGGGTGCGGTGACGCTTTTCACGTGTTCCTGCAGTTCCTTCACGAGCGCGTCCGAAGCTTCGTAACCGCGGGCAAGCACAATGGTCGCCTTGACCACCTGGCCGCGAATCGGGTCCGGAGCGGAAGTCACCGCGCATTCCAAAACCGCGCGGTGCGACTGGAGGGCGCTTTCCACCTCGAACGGGCCGATACGGTAGCCGGAACACTTGATTACGTCGTCCGAGCGGCCGACGAACCAGTAATAGCCGTCTTCGTCCCTCCAGGCGACGTCTCCGGTTTCGTAATAGCCATCGTGCCATACGCGCTTCGTTGCCGCCTCGTCCCGGTAGTAGCCGCAAAAAAGGCCGGCAGGACGCGCTGTCCCAAGCCCGGTGATAACCACGCGGCCTTCCTTTCCGGTGGCGCAGGACCTTCCCTCTTCATCAATAATATCCAGTTTATAGAGAGGCGCCGGTTTTCCCATGGAACCGGGTTTCGGCGCGTCCCAGGGGAAACTCGCGCAGAGCACGGATCCTTCCGTCTGGCCGAAACCCTCGAGAATAGGGAGGCCGGTGGCTTCCTTGAAACGGTTGAACACTTCCGCCTGAAGGGGTTCGCCCGCGGTCAACGCGATGCGGAGCGACGAAAGGTCATATACCGACAAGTCTTCCTGGATCATAAAACGATAAATAGTCGGGGGCGCGCAAAACGTGGTCACTTTGTAGCGCTCTATGCGCTTCATCAGGTTTGCCGCGTTAAAACGGTCCATGTCATACACAAAGTTGGCTGCGCCGACAATCCACTGGCCGTAAATCTTTCCCCAGCCGCATTTTGCCCAACCGGTATCAGCCACGCTGATATGGAGGTCGTCAGGACGCAATTGCTGCCAGTAATGCGCAGTCACGATATGACCGAGGGGATGGTTAAAATCGTGCAGGACCATTTTCGGCATGCCGGTGGTTCCGGAAGTGAAGTAAAGAAGCATCGGGTCTTCGCCGCCGGCCGGCGACGGGATATCGCGGAAAGCGATTGCCTCGGCGTCGGTGACGGACGCAATTGCCGCGTTGAGATCTATCCAGTCCGCGGGAGCCTTGAAAGCCGGATGCTGCGCGTCCGCGAGGGATTCTTCGCAAGCTTGGGCGAGCGGATCGGAACGCACAAAGGCAGCCGGGAGGATTTTCTTGCATTCGGGAAGCGCTTCTTTGAGAGCCCCGGTGATGTCGCTTTCGGTTATCGTGATGATGGCGCGTACGGACGCTGCCTCGCAGCGGTATATCAGGTCTTTTTTGGTAAGCTGTGTCGTCGCAGGGATAAAGACCGCGCCAAGACGCATAAGGGCGGGTGCGTACACCCAGAATTGCCAGCGGCGTTTTAATAGAAGTAGAACCGCATCGCCTTTCTTGATGCCCATGCGGGAAAAGGCGACCGCGGCACGCGCGCTTTCGAGGGAAATGTCGCCAAAACTGAAGCGACGCTCGTCTCCCGCGTCGTTGCACCAGACAAGGGCGCTCTTTGCGCTCTCAGCCTTGGCCCAGGCGTCCACGACATCCACCGCGAAATTAAACGCAGGAGGCACTTCCACCCGATAGTTCTTGATAAAGTCATTATAGGAAGAAAAGGATTCCCGGGGTAAAAATCGGTTCAGCATACGCACTCCTGAGAAATGACGGTCAGAAAACTCGCGTTTGCGTCGTCAAGGGCAAGATGGCCATGAGGGATTGTCGGGTCAAAATAGATACTGTCGCCCTTTGCGAGATCGACCGATTTTCCGCCAAGAATGACGCGAACGCGCCCTGAAACAACGAAATTAAACTCCTGCCCCGGATGTTTCACCAACGTGATATTGTCATTCTTCGACGGATCGAGCGTCACGAGAAGCGGCTCAAACTGACGGCTCTGGAAGTCAAAGGCGAGACTCTGGAACTTGTATCCCGGAAACCGCTCGATTTCGGGGCCTTCCCCATCGCGTACGACGCAAAACTGCTGGAGATTCGGGGATTTTCCGGTCATCAGATCCGTCATGTCGACGCCGAAAAGACCGGCGATCCCGTAGAGAACGCTGATCGGCACGTCCATCAAGCCCGATTCATAATTCTGATAGTCGGAAAAAACGATACCAAGGCGGGATGACGCCTCTTCAGCCGACTTATTGGAGGATTCCCTCAGTTCGCGTATTCTGGCCGCGATTTCCATACGGCCGCTCTGGTTGTCAATCATACGGATATCATAGCACCGTTTTCGCGCTATTCCCATTCCTTTCATGTTTCGATACGATACCGGCATGAGTAACAGTAACGGGCAGACGCGAAAGTTTGCCCTCGCCATCGGAGCTATCGGTGTTGTCTTTGGCGATATAGGAACCTCTCCCTTATACGCATTGAGGGAGAGCTTTTCTTCAGTTCATGGCCTGGTAATTTCAACGGAGAACATTATCGGCATTGTGTCCCTTTTAATATGGACACTCACGCTGATCGTCAGCGTGAAGTATCTCTGTTTCGTCCTCCGGATGGACAACAAGGGCGAAGGCGGCATTCTAGCGCTTATCAGCCTGATGTCGCGCTATGTGAAGAAAAAAAACTCACGAAAAGCGGGAATCGTCATAATGCTGGGAATCATCGGCGCTGCCTTGTTGTATAGCGACGGAATGCTGACGCCTGCCGTCTCGGTACTTTCCGCAATCGAAGGGCTTACCGTGATCAGTCCGGGTCTTTCATACTGGATATTGCCCATTACCCTGCTTGTGCTCGTCGCGCTTTTTCCGATGCAAAAACACGGAACCGAAAAAGTAGGGATGGTATTCGCACCGATCCTCATATTCTGGTTTATCGTCATCGGTATTCTCGGTCTCATTTCAATCATCCACCAGCCGGGAATCCTTCTGGCCTTGAACCCGTTGTGGGCAATCAAGTTTCTTGTAAATAACAGCGCTATAAGCCTCAGCGTCATGGGTTCGGTGTTTCTCGCAATGACGGGCGCAGAAGTTCTCTATTCGGATCTCGGTCATTTTGGAATTTCACCGATCCGCAAGTCATGGTTTTACCTTGTTTTTCCTGCATTACTTCTCAATTATATCGGTCAGGGCGCATTTCTTCTCGTGCATCCGGATCAGGCGGATAATCTCTTCTACCGCCTCGCTCCCCAATGGGCGGTATTCCCCCTGGTCATTCTTGCGACAATGGCGACGATCATTGCCTCGCAGGCGGTTATTTCAGGAGCGTTTTCTCTTGCAAGGCAAAGCGTCCAGCTTGGCATGTGGCCGCGCATACGAATCCTTCATACGTCCGAGGAAAACATCGGCCAGGTATACGTTCCTTTTATCAATTGGTTCCTTATGCTCGGAACCGTCAGCCTCGTCATCATTTTCAGGACTTCCGACAACCTCACCCACGCATACGGCATCGCAGTTTCCGCAACCATGATTATCACTTCTTTCCTGATGATTTACCTTGCACGCAAATCGAAAAAAGTTCCGCTTTGGGTTCTCATTCCCTTAGCCGCATTGTTCCTTACGATCGACGGGTTCTTCTTTTTCTCGAATGCCATTAAATTTATCTCGGGAGGATGGATAGTCGTCGTCATCGCGCTCTGCATGATCTTCATGATGAAAACCTGGGTGGACGGAAACGCCCTTTTCAGAAGAAAGCTTCAGTTCATTTCTCTCACTCCGGAAGACTTCGCCAAGACGATAGCCGTAGCGCCCCCTGCCCGGGTTCGCGGAACCGCGGTTTTTCTCACGGCGAATCCGAAAGGTTTGCCGAAAGCCCTGCTCCACAATCTCAAGCATAATCAGGTGCTTCATGACCTGACAATCATTCTTTCGGTGCAGACGGTCGACGAACCCCATGTCGAAAAAGATAAACGATTGACGGTCACTCAATACCCTGCGGGCATCTGCCATGCGATCATGAATTTCGGATTCAGCGAAACGCCGGACGTGCCCGCGGCTCTCGCGGAACTAAAGATGACCGGCTTCGACCATAACCCGATGAAAATAACGTATTTTATCGGCCGTGAGGCCATAGCGCTGGGAACGCGGAAGCGAGGAGAAATAGCGACCTGGCGAAAAGTACTGTATCTCTTTTTGGTAAAAAACGCGGAAAGCCCGACGGATTATTTCCGCCTGCCAGCGGAACGCGTCGTCGAGCTCGGCTCAAAAACGGAAATGTAAAGATGTCAGATCGGGTCGGAGGCTATTGCGCTTCGACCCGAATCTGCCTCCATCCGGATTTGGCAAAGGCATTTTTCAAAAAATCAAAAAGATTAAATTTGGGTCCCGGAACAAGGCTGACGGCAAAAAGCCCCGGTTTGCTACGGTCGATTTCAAGCGAAACGATCATGCCTTTTTTTAAGGACTCCTTCGTCAACTGGTATGAAAAGCGCCCTTCGCCGATTCTTACGTACGTATGCTTGAGCCCGTTTCCCGTCAGATAATCGGGATTAAAATCGACGGGGCTTTCCATCCTGAGCATACAGAGAAAAGGCTGCACGCCAGACATTCCTGCACCTGCCGCGCTTGCGGTCGCAAGAGTCGTCGACAGCGCTACCAAACCCTCTATCGAAATATCCTGACGCGAAAGCTCATTATTGACTCTGCTCCAAAAATCACTGCCGCGCGAAGAGAGCAAGTCACATCCGGCTTTTTTGAATTTTAAAACGATTCTGTCTTTGCCCCAAACTGGCACCGCCTTTTCGGCCTCAAGCTGCCAAAAGGAAGAGCCATATCCGCGATAGAGCGGGACGAGAAGCGGCTCGACTTTCATAAGGGCGCGGGCGATATAGAGCGACGGATACTCGCGCGGAATGTTGGCATAGCGATCGCCGAAATGGCATGCTAACTCGACATCGCTTTCGTCTTTTCTTGCTTTCGCGATTTTTGCCTTCAGTTCTTCGAAGGCTGGAAACGTAAGATGAGGGCGGCCCTTGCCGCACAGAACGGCCGCGTCGGGATATATTTGCGCATAGGCCGCGTTTCGCTCATATTGCGTTTCGAGATATTTTCTGCTGATGCTCATGTCCAGAAGCGCCCATGGCGCGCTTGCGTTTTTCGCCGGCGAAAAAACAGATGCGTCAATTTTTTTCATGAACGCGTGATAGACGCCGTCGGAAACTTCCCTCTCGTAAATAAAACCCGTTTCCAAAATCGTTTTCTTGAATGCATCGTATATTTCGCTTCGGTCAGCGCGCACAAGCTGATCGCAAAAAAGGGATTCCTCGACGCTCGCCGCCTGCCGGCATTCAAACCCCGCCTTTTGGGTCACGTCCAAGATCTTTTTGATGATGCCTTTGACGGACGAAAGCGAAGGAGTCGGCTCGAACTCAAGGGGCGTATGGGGAAAGCGTACGAGGGGGGTGATTGAAAAAACAATGCGAACCTCCTTGCCCTGCGGAGTGCGCAAGGTTTGCGCCCAAGCGAGAAACCGCTCCCATTCCTCGAAATCGCAAAGATCTTCCCTGCCCGTCGCGATCAGGAAAACCTTTATCTCGCGCACTGAGGCTTTGATCAAAGCCTCGACGGAGGTACGCACTTGCGCGTCGTCGAGATTCTTGTTCAGAAATCGCCGCATGCGGTCCGATATGCCTTCAAGTCCGCAAGTAAAAACGCTTTTCCCGAGCGCCTTCTCGATCTCGATCAAACGCGGATCCTCCGCAATGCTGTCAAACCTCTGACTCTTCAGCCCTATGTCGCGGAACAGGGGCAGCAAACCCTCGATCAATTCATAGAAGCCTTTATGCATATTGAAGTTAAAACTGAAGAGATCGATCTTGTCCGCGCCGGTCTCGGCTTTGAGAGCGCGAGACTGATCGAGCAAATCTTTAACGGAAGATTCCCTGTACGGTTTTCGGGCGAACGACTCGTTGCAAAACGAGCAAAACCCCGCGCAGCCGTCGGAGATCGGAAGCACTGCCTTGCCGGGATTTCCGTCGCCCCAATTGACGGGCATTTTTCCATACAGCGAAGTCGGCTCGATTGTGCGCGGATTGAATTTTTTTACAGGCCGTGGCCTGTCACTCTGAAAAAATCCGCCGACTCCTTCAAGGCTTTCAAGAATTTCCCGTTTGGACAGGCCTTTTTCCCGGCCGGCTTTTACGGCGCCGAAAAGACGCGCGATAGTTTCCAAATCCTCACCGACAAAAATGCCGTCCACGAGCGGGTCAGGATGAAAGAGAACGCTCGCAGAACCCGCGTTCGCCCCGCCAAGAATTATCAAGGGCAGGTCAGGCTCGGCCATCCGCTCAGATTTCAGCAGGGAAACGCCCGAATTTTTCAGAAACCAGACGATATTGCCGGTTTCCTGGGAAATGGAGTTGGACAAGGCGACAAGGGAAAAATCGCGAACGCTCATTTTTGACTGGATGCCGAAAAGCCAGGGAATGTCATTCGCCGCATACACCGATCGATCCTGCGCCGTCGGGAGAAAGGCCCAATCGGGAAACCAGCCGCGCTCGGCGCACAGGGCATAGAGGATGTTATGGGTAAAGGAAAGGCTGGTATCCTCATAGCTGGAAAGCCGGGTTATAAGCACCCGGAAATCCCGGGACAGGGCCTCGGCGGGATCAAGCGTGCCGATCTCGCCGCCCCGGGACCACAGGCCGCCGCGGGAAAGTTCGCTCTGTATGCGCGAAAAAACTTCTTTAAGGTCTGACATGGGCTTTAGTATACGGAAAAATCACGGCGTTGACAAATCATCGATAAACCTTGAATATTCACCATATTCGCTTTTAAAACGGAGAGTATGAATGGGTTTCGTTTCTATTCTGATAATCGTCCTCGGATTGTCCCTTTTTGAGGTAATCTGCAGCATTGACAACGCCATTATCAACGCGGAAGTTCTTTCGACCATGAGTCCGAAAGGCCGCAAATGGTTTTTGCTCTGGGGACTGATTTTCGCGGTCTTTGTAGTCAGAGGCGTATTACCATGGCTGATCGTGTGGTTCACCGTCCCCGGCCTTGGCCCGATCGAAGCCTTTACCGCGGCTTTTTCAAGCGATCCCGTGGTGCACGAAGCAGTCGAAAGCGCGGCTCCCATTTTGATGATGGGCGGCGGCGTTTTTTTGCTTTTCCTTTTTTTCCACTGGCTCTATCTCGAGCAAAAAAACTTCGGCATCTTTTTCGAAAAGCACTTCCAGAAGCGCGGCATCTGGTTTTACACGGTCATTTCGATGCTGCTTTTGGGCATCGTCTGGTTTGCCCTGAAAAAGAGCGGAGCCCTCGCGTTTTCCGCAATGATAGGCTCAACCGCTTTTTTTATTACGCATGGGCTAAAGCAGAGCGCTGAGGAAGGCGAGCGTAATCTGAAAGAAAAAGTGATGTCTGATCTTTCGAAAATTATGTATCTCGAAGTTATCGACATGACGTTCTCGATCGACGGCGTTCTCGGCGCCTTCGCGTTCACGATGTCCGTCCCGATCATCCTGTTGGGCAACGGTCTCGGCGCCGTGATCGTGCGGCAGTTGACCATCGGCAATATCGACCGGATCAAGCGCTACCGATACTTGAAGAACGGCGCGATGTACTCCATTCTCGCGCTCGGAACGGTAATGGTTCTGCACGGATTCGGCATTGCCCTCCCGACCTGGGTTTCGCCGGTATTAACTTTTGGCGTAATCGGATTTTTCTTTCTCAAATCGATTCAAGCGAATAAAAAAGAAACACAAGGAAGTAACGTATGAATGATTTTATCACCTCAGCGATTCTCGGCGTCGTCGAGGGAGTGACCGAGTTCCTCCCCATTTCGTCGACGGGCCACCTTATTTTGGTAAATCAGTGGATCAATTTCAGGGAACCGTTCGGAAAAATGTTCGACATCGTGATTCAGCTCGGCGCGATTCTCGCCGTCGTCGTTGTTTTCTGGAAGCGCCTCTGGCCTTTCGGAAACGACAAGAGCGCGGAGACAAAGGGCAAGATGTGGAATCTGTGGCTAAAAATCATCATCGCGATTTTGCCCGCCCTTGTCCTGGGCGTTCTTTTCAAGGATTTTATAGAGGCAAGGCTTTTCACGCCGATGGTCGTCGCCTGCGCTCTCGCGTTCTGGGGTCTCGTCATCATTCTCATCGAAAAACTGCACAAGGACGACTCGGTAAAAATCACGTCGGTTGACAAAATTGGCTACGGATACGCGCTCGCAATCGGGCTGATCCAGTGCCTCGCGATGGTTCCCGGAACCTCGCGGTCGGCGGCCACCATCATGGGCGCCATGCTTCTCGGCTGTTCGCGCGTCGCGGCCGCGGAGTTCTCGTTCTTCCTCGCGATCCCGACCATGGTCGCGGCGAGCGGCTACTCGCTTCTGAAAAACGGCACATCGATGAACATGCATGACATTCTTGTGCTTGCCCTCGGCTTCGCAGTCGCCTTCGCAGTCGCCCTCGTCGTCATCAGGTATTTCATGAAATTTATTTCCGGTCACAAGTTCACCGGTTTCGGAATTTACCGGATCGTTCTCGGAGCGGCCATAACAGCCTATTTCGTGTTTTTTTCATGAACCTCAAAGGCAACTACAAGCACACTCTGACCGCCTGCTATACGGGATACGTCACGCAGGCGATCGTGAATAATTTTGCGCCGCTTCTTTTCCTCACCTTTCAAAAAAGCTGGAACATACCGCTGGACAGGATCGCGCTTCTGGTCGCGATCAATTTCGGCACGCAGCTCGTAGTCGACTTTCTCTCGGCCAAATTCGTCGACAAAATCGGATACCGCGTCTCGATTGTCGCGGCTCATGTTTTTTCCGCAATCGGTCTCGCGGGACTGGGATTCCTCCCCGGCCTCTTCGCCGATCCGTACGTCGGCCTCGTCCTGGCGATCGTGCTCTACGCGATAGGCGGGGGAATACTGGAAGTGCTCGTGAGCCCGATAGTCGAAGCCTGCCCCACCGAGCAAAAAAGCGCGTCGATGAGTTTGCTTCACTCGTTCTATTGCTGGGGACACGTTACGGTCGTGCTCGTGACGACATTGTTCTTTTTCGTTTTCGGAATCGACAACTGGAAAATACTGGCGTGCGTCTGGGCGATCGTTCCGCTCGCGAACGCGTTTGTGTTTACGCAGGTTCCCATCGCCACTCTCGTCGAGGGAGGGGGCATGTCTATCGTAGAACTGATAAAAACGCGCGCGTTCTGGATTCTCGCGCTTATAATGGTTTGCGCGGGCGCCGCCGAGCAGGGAATGAGCCAATGGTCATCGGCATTCGCCGAAGCGGGCCTCCATGTCCCCAAAATGATCGGCGATCTCGCCGGTCCCTGTTTCTTCGCGGCGATGATGGGCCTTTCGCGTGTCTTCTATTCGAAATTCAGCGAGCGCGTCAATTTGAAAAAATTCATGATGGCAAGCTGCGTTCTCTGCGTCCTTTCCTATACCCTCGCCTGCCTCTCGCCCCTTCCCGTTCTCTCGCTTCTCGGCTGCGGCCTGTGCGGGCTTTCCGTCGGCATCCTCTGGCCGGGCACGTTCAGCATTTCGGCAGCCTCGTGCGCGACGGGCGGCACCGCTCTGTTCGCGCTTCTCGCACTCGCAGGCGATCTCGGATGCGCCTCGGGCCCCACGCTCGTCGGAATGGTTTCCGAATGGGCGGGAAACAACCTCAAGGTTGGGCTTCTCGCCGCAATCGTGTTTCCGCTAATTCTGATCGCGGGACTTGCGATGAGCGGCGCCAAAAAAAACTAGTAAACGGTGGCGCGCTTGATCGCGTCGAGTTCTTCGCATGCTTGCGCAAGCTCGGCGGGAATATTCAGCTTCTGAGGGCATTTATCCAGGCACACGCCGCATGATGTGCATTTGTCCGTACGCGCCGGGGCGAAGGACGGATCGTGCCATTGCCGTCGCGAGTCCAGCCGGTTCTTGTACATACCCCACCCGTTCCAGATACGAAAATTGCGCGGGATGTCGACGCCGTTCGGGCAAGGCATGCAGTACGCGCAGCCCGTGCAGGCAGACTTCACACGGCTCCGGATGATCGAGGCGACTTCGGCCACCGCGCACGATTCGGCTTCGTCGAGTCCCTTCATTTCCGAAAACAGCCTCAAATTTTCTATAAGCTGTCTCATCGAGGACATTCCGCTCAATATCAGCCTGACGTTACCCTGGCCCGCGAGCCAGCGGAACGCCAGTTCTACCGCGCCCGTGCCGGGATGAATTTTATGAAACGGTTCGATGACGTCGTCGGGCAAAGTCGCGAGACTGCCGCCCTTCAGCGGTTCCATAACGATAACGGGAACGCCGAGCGACTCGGCGAGTGCATAACCCTTGGTTCCTGCCTGCTCATCGGCGTCCATATAGTTGTACTGTATCTGGCAAAAATCCCAGCGCTTGGCGCGGATAATGCGCTCGAACGAATCGTAATCGCCATGAAACGAAAAACCAAGATGCCGGATCTTGCCCGACGCCGCCAGCGTAAGCAAATAATCATGGATGCCGAGCGCTTCCATCTCGTCCCAGCGCTTGCCGTCGAGGGCATGCATCAGGTAAAAATCGATATACCCGGTGCGGAGGCGCTCCAGCTGGGTTTCAAAAATCCGCGCTGCGTCTTCTTTGGACTTGACTTGCCAACAGGGTAATTTGTCCGCAAGGTAAAATGAGGAACGGTCGTACTTTGACAGGGCGCGGCCCACAAACTCCTCGCTTTTCCCCTCATGATAAGGCCAGGCAGTGTCAAAATAATTGATGCCGGAGGCATAGGCCTTATCAATCATCTTTTCGGCCGTGACTTCGTCGATTTTTCCTTTTTTAAGGGGAAAACGCATACAACCAAAACCCAACAAAGAAACCTCGACGCCATGATTGCCTAATTTTCTGTGATCCATACTGATAGCCTCCGTATCGATTATACTATTATTTGCAACTTTTTCGCATACTTCGCGGTCAATGTCCACTATGAACCAAACCTACGTTGAATATATGCAAAAAAGCATACGAGATCACTGGGAGATGAGGGCCTTTTCCGATTATCAGGCTAAAACCATTACCTACGGAGAAGTCGCCGAACGCATTTACCGCATGCACGCATTTTTTAAAGAAGGCGGTCTTGAACGCGGCGGAAAGGTAGCTCTTCTCGGTCGCAATTCGACTGCCTGGGCTATCGCGTACATTGCGGTCACTACATATGGCGCGACGGTCGTGCCGATCCTTCCCGACTTTCACCCCTCCGATTTCGAAAACATTATCGCGCATTCCGATTCCCGCCTTTTATATGCCTCACCCGTTTTTTTCGAAAAGCTGGACCATACCCGCCTCGGTTCGCTCGCCGCGGCATTTTCGCTCGCTGACTTCGGTCTCATGTACGAGAAAACTGGTTTCGACGCGAAAGAAGCCGTCGAACGCGGAAAAAGACTCTTTGCCTCATCCTATCGGTCCAAACTTGTTCCCGAAACATTCGCGCTAAACCCGACCGGGAACGACGAGCTTGAATCGATCGTATACACTTCCGGCACAACAGGTTTCTCGAAAGGCGTGATGCTGACCCACGGCAACATTATCTCGAATCTCGTCTACGCGCAGGAAAACGTCCACCTGAAAAGCGGAGATACCATACTTTCGTTCCTTCCCCTCGCCCATTCGTTCGGCAATGCCTTCGAGTTTATTTTCCCTTTCTCCCGCGGATGCCATATAACGTTCCTCGGCAAAGTCCCGACGACGAAAGTCCTTATCGACGCATTCGCACTGGTCAAACCCCGCATGGTCCTTTCCGTTCCTCTCGTCATCGAAAAAATATACTACAAGCAAATACGCCCGATGCTCGAAACCCCGAAGCTGAAAACGCTCACGCGCATTCCAGTGCTCAAAGGGCTCGTGTACCGCACCGTGCGGGATAAAATTCTCGGATTTTTCGGCGGTAACGTACTTGAAGTGATAATCGGCGGCGCCTCGTTCAATCCCGAAGTGGAAGATTTCCTCACGAAGATAAAGTTCCCTTTCACCGTCGGCTACGGCATGACCGAATGCGCCCCGCTTATAGGCTACTGCGACTGGCGAAAGCGCGCTAAAGCCTCGTCCGGCAAGCTCGTGGACCGCATGGAAATAAAAATCGATAACGGAGAGTTCTGCGTAAGGGGCGAAAACGTTACGATGGGCTACTACAAAAACCCGGAGGAGACAACGAGGACGATAGACGCCGATGGATGGTTCCATACGGGCGACCTCGGCTATATGGACAAGGACGGATCCATTCATATCAAAGGCCGCTCAAAGACCATGATACTGGGCGCATCCGGCCAAAATATTTATCCCGAGGAAATCGAGGCCAAACTCAACAACCTTCCCTTCGTCGCCGAGTCGCTCGTCATCGAAGATGAGGGAACGCTCACCGCACTCGTGCACCCTGATCTCGCCGAAGCAAAAAATCAGGGCTTTACGGAAGACGCCGTTTCCGAAGCGATGGAAAAAAACCGCCTCGCATTGAACAAGATGCTCCCCGAATTCGGCAGGATCGCACGTATCAAACTGCATGCCGAGGAATTCATGAAAACCCCGACGAACAAAATCAAGCGATTTTTGTATACCGAAAAGGCGAAGGGATAAATTCAACTAATAGATCTAAGGGACAGAACCAGGCGTCTGCCCTTTTTTTAGCCTCTGCTATTGACAATAGATGCCATGTTTCCTATATTGGAAACATAGGAGATCGATTATGAAAAAATGAAAATCGGATTCATGGGCGGGGGACGGGTAACGCGATTCATGCTGAAAGGATGGTCGCTTTCGAAAGATTTTCGCCCGGAGGTTTTGGTGTACGATAAAAACCCCGCCATTCCCGGCAGTTCGGCCAACATCGGAGAAATCGCCGCCTGCGACATCGTTTTTTTGGCGATTCATCCTCCCGCGATGGCAGAAACCCTCACGG
>Ga0302289_1000320_pt1 | contig 23673 bp, 18 predicted proteins | sample III_Fen_N1_2_FD_194552 | JGI IMG/M metagenome (GOLD analysis project Ga0302289, IMG submission 194552) | Peat permafrost microbial communities from Stordalen Mire near Abisko, Sweden - III_Fen_N1_2 | ecosystem: Environmental > Terrestrial > Soil > Wetlands > Permafrost | place: Sweden: Abisko... | reverse complement strand
CGCTCCTGCGTCAGGTTCACGAGAATTTCCGGCGCGCGGTTGCGAGTTTGACCGCCTGTGATACTTTCCGAAGACTTGCTGTGACCGGAAAATATTTACAAAACTCCTCGCCAACTCCGGTTGCTGCCCCTCACGTACCCGCGCCCTCTGCATGATCTCTCTGCCACTCGCTGCGTCTCCCCGGATACTCCTCGTCAATCTCAACCGCTACGCACAGCCGTATGCGGTTTATCCTCTCGGGCTGGCTTATCTTTCCGGTGCGTTGCGCAACCAGGGTTTCGAGACAAAAACTTGGGATGCGCTCTTTCCATCCGGTACGCTGGAAGAATGCATCGGGGCTTTCCGGCCCGATTACGTGGGCCTTTCGCTGCGCAACATCGACAACGTCCAGTGTCACAGCCCGAAGTCTTTCATCCACGATCTGCTCGATTGCTGCCGGCGTATCCGCGCGACCACGACGGTTCCGCTGATCCTGGGTGGCAGCGGCTTTTCAGTTTTCCCCAAGGAACTCTTTGAGTTGACCAAGGTGGACTACGGCATTGAGGGCGAGGGTGAGGACATGCTGACGCGCCTGCTTTGTGCGCTGAAAAACAAGACCGGCTTCGACGGGCTCACTGGCCTGGTTTGCCGCAATGAAGATGGTTCGGTGCGGCATGTGCCACGCAACCCTTCCGACGTCGTTTTCACCTCTGAACCGTATCACGACGCGGCGTTGCTTCAAAAATACCTGGGGCACGGCTCGCTGCCTGGCGTGCAGACCCAGCGAGGATGTCCTCTCAAATGCTGTTATTGCACGTATCCCGTGATCGAAGGCAAACGCAGCCGTTATCGCACCGGAGCCGAAGTCGTGGCCGAATTGCGGCGTCTGGCAGAGCTCGGGGTGAAGTACACTTTCATCGTCGATTCAGTTTTCAACACGCGGCCCGATCACGTACGCGATGTCTGTCAGGAGATGATTCGCGCGAATACCGGCATCGAGTGGGAATGTTTTCTGCGACCCAGCCGGCTGATAACGCGTGAGACGATGGAGATGATGCGCGAGGCCGGATTGCGCCATGTAGAGTTCGGCTCCGATAGTTTTTCCGATCCGGTGCTCAAGCGCTACGGCAAGAGTTTTAACTTTCAGGAAATCGAGGGGGTCAGCCAGCTGGCTCACGAGCTGAAAATGAACTACAGTCATTTTCTCATTCTCGGTGGCCCTGGCGAGACGGCTGAGACGCTGGAGGAAACGATCACGCGCGCTGGCACGCTGGGCGGTGCCTACTACTTTGCGACGATTGGCATGCGGGTGTATCCCGGCACGCCGTTGTGGCGCGAGATCGCGCCGGAATCGAAAGGCGAAGTTCCGAGTGATTATCTGGTGGAGCCGCGGTTTTATCTGGCGCCTGGTTTCACGGTCGACTCGCTCTACAAGCGCCTCGATGCGGTGCGCACGAAGTGCAACAACTGGATCATCGGTGATCCTCCGCCTGATTTTCTGGTGACGGTGGAGAAACTCCGCAAACGCGGCGTACATGGCCCGATGTGGGAATACGTCGAGCTCCTCCAGCGCTTCCAGTCGATGAACGCGTAGAGCGGATTTAGTAATGCCGTAGCTGTTTTGAGGTAGCCGGGACCGCTGGTCGTGCCGCGTTGATTTCGGCAGGCTCAGCGGCCCCTGCTACCATCGAATGTGATTCAGCACGGGATCGTTTGGTTCAGCGGCCGCAGTTTGGCGGTGGCGAGGGGGTCGGGCCACGTTGCGAGGCAAGCTCGCAACCTACAGCGGGAAAAGAAATGAATGCCCGCGGCGGAGTTCTCCCGCTTAGGCAATCTGATTAACCCTCGTGTGCGGTCCGGCAAGTTTGCTTCATCCTAAATTCCTCAGTTGGATTTGAACTGCCAAGAAGCAAAAACCTAAGGGCAATCGATTAGCTACGGAAAGTGTTTCGGCCTAATTTCATCTAGCAGGTGAAACAGTCCAAAAGCATAACTTACTATGCATGCTTTGTTTCTTCTATTCTTGGTAGCTCAACTGCGGTTTTGAGGTTGATCCCAAAACCGGCGTCCGCGGCCCCTCGCGGGGAAATAATGACTAACGTCGTTGGCGGAAATAGTCCGCGAAGGACCGCATGGTTTGCCTCGGACCTGCTCGTTGTCTGAATGCCTGAGCGAGCAAGAAAGTGGGTCTACCCAAGTGAGCAAAAATGCTCAGGAGGGTAGACCTGTATTATTGGGAGTTCATGCCGAGGATAGGAGCTTTAATTGTGCCAAGTTGGAAAGCTTATGGTCTTCTCATAGCGATTGCAGTGGAGTGCTAGGAACTGGAACCGATTAAAAGGAGGAAAGATGTTTTTAATCTGGAACCCTGGAACTCAGGAACGGAGGATTTTAACGGAACGCCACCTGTGGATCCTGTGAAATTGCGACGACCGGCAGCGGAGTTTGACCAAGATTGCACCCAGATAATCCCTGAAAGGCGCCGCGCCTCTGTCGGCGGGCGATGACGAAGTAACGCCGGGGCAGCTAGGGAATGAACCTCACGACAATAAGCTCGATCGAGTACCCACGTATCCAGCATTTTTCCCGGCCATGAGTTCCAGCAGTGCTTTGACCTTTCGCGTCCCGAGTCAGGATAACTTTGCCCAGATCCAGGCGGCTGAAAGCAAGGCCGCGACCAAAGTAACGGTTAAGCCGTACGTCGTAGAGCCTCGCACGTCGCCAGCGACCGCGGGGTTAAAGGTCAGCACGCCGTACCCGGGGTTAAAGGTTGGCGTGCATCTCGACGCCAAAGCGTAGTCTTGATTTGGCGGTTGGAAGCGCGGAGAACATCGCGTCGCTCGGCGCGGCGTGCAATGAGCGGGGGGCATTGTGGAGTATAAACTTTAAATCGGACCTTGAACCGCAGAGGGCGCGAAGGAAGAGGAGAAGATGGCTTTGAGGCCTCCGAATATCTCGCGACACAGCGTGACAGGTTAAAGACCTACCTTTTCCGCCTAGATCATATAGAGTTAAGCTATGGTCGCCTTTCAGAAGGTTTTTCACGGAAAGGCGCAAAGAAGGAGTAGAGGCAAAGAATTCTCCATTCGGATCACGGGTTTCTATTTTTGGGAGGGAAAACTGCATTGCGTGCTGCGATAGCAAGGCTCCTCACTTTGCGGCTTGGCGCCTTTGCGTGAACTTTCTGTTTCGCAGAATTTGCCGACCGGAACGGCTATCCGATTATTGGAAACGTTCTAAAATACCTTCTCTGCGCCCTCTGTGTTCTCTGCGGTAAGGTTCGGCGGGAACAACCGCCTGTCATTGGCTTCGTTACCGTGGAAACGCAGGATCGGCACTCGATTTGAAGTGCTCCGGTCTCCAGCGGTGTTAACTGAGTTGAGTCATGGTGCGTTACCTGGCCGCACCGCTCATCACCCCATGAGATTACTTCAAATAGTCCGATTCTGTTTTGGCGCTATTGCTTTGACCGGGTGTACCGCCGCCCAGACGACTCATCCGCGGGTTGCCATGGTTTTTGACGACGGTCCCTACGTGGGGCAGGTGGATGGTTTTCTTTCGCTGCTGGCGCGCGAACAGGTGCGCGTGACCTTTTCGCACGTCGGGCAAAACGTCGACGCGCATCCCGAGCTCTGTCGGGCCGTGGCGACGGCGGGCCATGAGATTTTCAATCACTCCTATACGCATCCGCATTTCGATACTATCACCGATGCTGCGATCCTGAATGAAATAGCCCGAACTCAGGCGGCGGTGTTGGCCGCGACAGGGCGGGCCCCCCACTGGTTCTGGCTGCCCTACAGTGGGTGGGATAATCGTATCGCCGCCGACGTGAGCGCAGCGGGCATGCAGCATTTCCCGGTGGGGCTTTTTAACGTGGTTGCGACTGACGACTGGAGGCCTGAAACGACGGTCGCGCAGATCTACCAGCGTTCCACGACCGGCATCGTCGATCGGATGATGATCTGTGGGCACGAATGGCCGGTGAATACCTACACGGCGTTGCCCGCGATCATCACTGAGTTGAAGCGACAGGGCTGTGTTTTCGTGACGGCAAGCGAATTGGAGGCATTGAGTGTTTCCCCTGAGGCCAGCACGAACCAAACGGTCACCGTCGGTCACGACGTTACCCTTACCGCGCCAGGAGCGGCGGGGGCGTTGCGCTGGCGTGTCTCCTCGGACTTTGGCCGCACATGGACAAACCTGACGGAAGGAGGAAATTACCGCGGCGTTACCAGCAACGCGCTCACGATAAGCGGCGCGACGCCCGCGATGGATGCTTTGCTCTACTTGATTGCGGCCACGGACAATGGTGCGACGACGTATCCCAGTTTGGTAAAGCTCGCGGTGGTGTCAGAATTTCTTCCGTCCCCGACGGCCATCGCGGTGGATGCCCAGGGAGGCCTCTTCGTTGCCGATGGGTTCAATCATACAATCAACAAGATCAGCACCGCCTCGGTTATCTCAGTCTTCGCCGGCACCGCGGGGCAGACGGGCTCTACCGATGCCAGCGGTGCTGCGGCGCGTTTTAACGATCCGCAGGGTTTGGTCGCAATCGCAGGGGGCGGTGTTCTGGTGGCAGACACGGGTAATGCCAAGATTCGTAGTATCACGAGCGACGGTGTTGTCTCCACGCTGGCTGCCTCGACCTTCGCTGCTCCGGCCGGCATCGCACTGGATTCGCTCGGGAATCTCTACGTGGCCGACGCGACGGACCACACGATCCGCAAGATGACCGCCGCCGGCGTGGTCACGATTTTTGCAGGCGCAGTCGGTGTGCCTGGAAGCAACGACGGCGCAGGAATTGCCGCGCACTTTAATCATCCCTCGGGGGTCGCGGTGGATGGGAACGACACGGTGTATGTGTCCGACACGGGCAATAATCTGATCCGCAAAATCACCCCGGCAGGTGACGTAACTACGCTGGTCGGTGCGAGTGCCGCGCTGAATCACCCGGGCGGCCTTACGGTGGATGGTGGAGGCAACGTCTATCTAGCTGATACCGGTAATTCAGTCATCCGTCGGATTACCCCGGACGGCGTGGTGAGCATTTTAGCCGGCGTCGCGAGCGTCGCTGGCCTCAAAGATGGAGTGGAAAACGAAGCATGGTTTAACCAACCGCGAGACGTTTGTCTGGACGCTCAGGGGATACTTTATGTGGCCGACACCGGCAATGCGATCATCCGGCGGATCGCACTGGATGGGAAAGTGACCACGATGAGTCTCGCGCCTTTGACGAAGGCGGCCGCACCAGTAACGCCTGCTCCGCCGGAGACGCCACCGACCACGCCGCCCGCTTCTTCGTCATCCAATGGTGGCGGCGGTGGTGCCTCTGGCATTTGGTTTCTTATTGCGCTGGTAAGCGCGTGGCTTGTGCGGCGTGCGTTGCCGCGCAGGAATTGACCAGCCGATTAAGACAGTCTGAAGCAAGAAACCACCGTGGCCGTCAGGCTTTGGCGATTGGTTTTTTCAGCCGTTCGCGCACGAACATAATGTGGTTGCGGAGGCCATAATACTGATCGGCAAAGGAGGCGGGCACTTTGAGCTTGTTCAGTGCTTCCTCAATTTCGTTGAGCCGCTGGTCGAGGGCCTGTTCTTGCTCGCGAGTGAGTACACCGAAGGAATCCTTTTCCACGCGGAGCAGCCGCCGATAGAAATGATAGAGCTTCATCTGGACGCGCCATTTGTAGGCGCTGGGGAAGAATCGCAGAGCCGGGACGAGAACAATCACCACCGGGAGAAAGGCCACCAGTATCCGGTTGACCAGGCTCGCCAACCAAAACGAACTAATCGTACGGTACAGAAAGCTTTTGCCGGATTTGTAATAGCGCTGGGCGTCGTCGCTGATCTTGAACTGATGTTCGAGCGGGGCGGGGAACTCGCCGCGTTTCTGGAGGAGGCTCGCTTTGCCGTGAACCTCCTGGGCGACTTCAATGAGAAGATCCGACAAGGCGGGGTTCAGTCCTTTGTGGGCCACCAAATCTACGGTGAGGCCGACGAGCTCGATGTCTTGGGCGGGCAAATCCTTGCCGAGGTCGATCGATCCCTCGGGAAATTCCATTTTGTTGAGGTAAGCGAAACGGCGGACATATGCGTCGGCTTGCGTGAAGTTGTAAAGCTGGACGTCGGGCGTGCGCAGGAGCGTGCGTAATGTCTGGTTAGAGGCCGAATCTCCCATGAGAAAAATCGCGTCTACTTTCTCATCCAGCAAGGCGGCGGAGGCTTCACTCGCTTCGAAATCCAGCAAGGTGGTGGGTTCGCCGGTGATTCCATTGGCCTGGAGGAGGCTCAGCGCCAGCCCGTGTGTGCCGCTGCCGGGGGGGCCGATGGCAAGCCGTTTCCCCTCCAGCTCCGAAAGGCGGTTGATCCGCGCTGAGCCGCGGTAAAAAACCCAGAGCGGCTGGTACGCGATGCTGCCCAACGAAATCAAATCGTCCAGGTTATCGCTCCCGACCGGGCCGCCCTGCACAAAGCCGATATCGACGCCGGATTTGGCGGATTTCAGTTGCTGGAGATTGGCCTGGGAACCAGCCGAGGGCAAAATTCGAAGGGTTACGCCATGCGTTGCCAGGATCTTTTGGTAGGATTCGGCCACGCGCTGAAAAGAACTGCCTGCCGGGCCGCTGGAAATCGTGAGTTTGCGCGGAGGGGCCGAGCGGAAAAACCAAACCACGGCAAGGAGGCAAATAACGACGATGAAAAGCGCGACCCCAGAGGCCACCGCCGGGCTGAGCCCGAAGGTTTCGATGAGTGTGGCCACCAACTTGGAATGTGCTGCCGGTTTAGTTTTTTCCATTTCGCAACGATACACGCGATCCAGGCCGACAAATCAACCGGGATATTGCTGGCGATCAGTTCAGGGCTGCTTTGCCCGCCCATACACCGGCCTGCGATCACTAGTGATCTTTATTTGATCGGCTAAAGCAGGTCAGGACCTCACACGATCTCTTAACGGGGCGGTGTCGTGCCAGCCGGCAATGCGCCGAGCCGCACGAGGTTTTCATAACTGATCGCGACGCGTGGCAGGGCGTCGTTCATGCTCGTGATATCCAGGTTGGTTGCGAAATAGATCGGGCCCTTGGTTGTCTCCACCCAACCGACGTACCAAGCTATCGGGTGTGCGACGCGCAGAGTGAAGCCGGTCTTGGCTCGGAGCACCCAATCGTCCTGTTGGTTGGCGATCATGATATCTTTGACGATGGCCATGTTCTCCGCCTTGAACGGCAGGGTGCCGTCGCGCAGGTGGCGTAGAAACTCAATCTGCTGGACGGCCGAGATCCGCAAAGCGCCTTCCAGCCAGAAAACATCAATGCCGCCGGAAATGTCGGCGTTGCCGTAATTGATTTTACTCAACCAGGCGCGCATGCGCTCTTCGCCGGTGCGCCGAGCGAGTTCCTGATAGAACCAGATTGTGGAATTCCGGAAAGCCTCGCGCATCGCCTGATCATGATTCCACGAGGGGAAACCCCGGTCTTTGCCGTCCCACTTCAGCACGACGTCCGCATTGGCCACGGAACCGCACTCAAGTGCGATCAACGAATTGGGAATCTTGAAGGTCGACGCCGGCAGGTAAGGGCGATGGGCGCGGTCGGCATCGTTTGTGATCCACCGGCCGGTGGAAGCTTCGAAAGCGACGAAGACGCCCTGGCGGTTTCGTTGGCTAAAAGGTTCGGACAATCCAGCGTCGATCACAAAATCGGGAACGGCCTGAGCGCTGAAAACCGGCGACAAAAAGAGCAGGGAGAATAAGATTGTGCGAAGCATAGGGTGAACGTTTACGAAGACTCCCTGGAATCAAGACCGAACGAGTGGTTCGGAAATCGTTTGGCTATCGGCAACGCTGAAGAGACGAAGACAGTTAGCGTGTCGGTCTTGCGAAATTTGCGGGGATTCGACTCGAGAAATTTGTAGGTGGCGCGCTGGTTGCGCCACGTTGCGAGGCAAGCTCGCAACCTACGGCGGCAAGCAGAAAGGTATGCCCGCGACGGCGGAAAAACTGACCGAGACTGATGCAACGAACTTCGCTGACAGGACACCAGCGTCGCTCGCGCAAAAATCATTTGTCGGCTAACCGTGACGGCCCTTGAAGGTGAGCTCGGCGATCCCGCTTTTGTCGAGCTGCCCCAGCCCGAGAGCGACCATGCGTTCATATTGCAGTTTCGTCGCCGCCGCCAGCGGCAGGTTCAAGCCAGCTTCGCTGCCGAGCGTCCAGGCGATGCCGCTGTCCTTGGCCGCGTGAGCCGCGGAAAAGAAACATTCGTGGGCGCGCAGCTGCATGTCCTCGCCGTCAGTTTTCAGCACCTGCGAGGCGGCGCCAGTCTGGGCGAAAACTTCGCGCAACATCGTGAGATCAAAACCAAGCGCTGCACCCAACCCAAGCCCCTCGGCAAGCGCGGCGGTATTCATGTTCATGATCATGTTTACCAGCGCCTTCACCTGCGCGGCGCACCCGGCGGGACCGACCAAACGGAGAGCGGAACTGAGATTTTCGAGGAGCGGCTTGAGATGTGCGAACACCGCGTCGTCGCCGCCACACATAAGATAAAGCATGCCCTGCCGCGCCTGCGGAATCGACGACGCCATGCATGCCTCCAGCACTTCGCCTCCGAAAATCTCGGCGCGTCGCTCGATTTCGACCGGCACCTTGGGTGAAACGGTTGCGCAATTGATAAAGTACTTTCCGTCTGCCGCGACGAAGAGCGAATCGCCCGTTTCCGCGTAGAGACCCAATTGCGCGGCGTCATCGGTCACGACGGTGAAAATGACATCGGCCGCCGCCGTCACGGCTGCGAGCGTGGTGACGGCTACCGCGTCGAGTTCGTCGGCGAGTTCGATGGCCGCGGGTGCGTAGGCGTCGTAAAGCGCAACCACCTCATGCCCGCAATCCTTGAGTCGCCGCGCCATGGCGGCCCCCATCCGGCCCACACCGACAAAACCAATTTTTTCGTGCATAGCTTGGGCGTCGTTGCCCTGAGCACCTTGTGGAGAAATGGGCGTTGCGCAACGTAAGCGAGGAAATCAACAGGGAAAGCCGTTCCTTGTTCGCGCACTCCTCCTGATCCTCGCAGATCGACAAATCCGATCCGCAAATCTTTCATCATTCTCTTTATCTTTCCTCTTTATCCCTTCCATTACCTCTGAGGGTACGCCGTTCTCGGGCCCGCTAATCGCGGACTGCCGAGGTCTGCGATCAGTAGACCCCAAAAAAGGTACCCGCAGGCGATCAGCTGGAGGACACTTCAAAGAATTCCTCGTTGAGGAATTCCATCAGTGGTAATCCCACCGGATCGGCCGCCCCCGCTTGTGCCCGTAGATAGCGCTCGCAGGAAGCGGCAGCCAGGATTTACAGCGTGCTGCTGCGGCTATAGGCGAGCATGATCGGATCGGTTTGGTAGCGAACTTCGATCAGCTCGGTGAGTCCCGGAAAATCGGTAGAGACCAGGAATCGCGGCGCCGGAGCAGGTACTGGTTCCGGAGCGGCAGCAGGTGTGGCAGGCTTCTCCGGTTGGGCGGGCGATTCCGCAGTGGCCAGCATCAAAGCGCGCGACGGCTGCGGTGCGTCGTCGGGAAGGGCGCTGGCGATATTTATCACGCGGGTGGCATAATCGTGAGCTACGGCAGGTATTGCGCCGCGGATGACTGCGTTCACGCCCGCATTCCAAGCCAAGGCTACATTGTACGGGGAAGACGCGATGCCGTTGGCGAGTAGCTGAGCTTCGATCCATGCGTAATGGCGCTTCGCGACGGTGTTCGCGACTTCACGGTTTTCGGCGAGTTCGAAGCTGGAGGACGTATGCATCCGCCAAGTGCTACGACGAAACTGGTAAGGCCCTCGCTCGCCCAGTTTGCCGCGCGGCGGGTGCAACTGGTCTTGTGTTTCGACAATGCGAATCCCACTCAGCACAGCGTTGGTGCTTGCCTGACCTGTCACACAGAATGACCCAGCGATGAGAAGGGTGAGAATAGTTTTCATAGCGTTTGTTGCTCCGGGTCGGCGGGCCACCCCGCCTTTCCAAGAGCGCTCCGATTGGAGCAAAAAACGGGCTAGGTCCAGCGGTTTGGCGTTTACGAGGTAGGCAAGTTTTGCAAACGCACCCACGGGTCTTCGTTTGGGACTGATTTTTAACAAATGTTAACGAAATAGAGCATGAAAGGCGATGCATGCTAATCGTGATTAGCACTTTACGGAAATGATTAGGCCCGTGATTGCGGCTTATTACGGATTTTGGAGAGGGCCGACCACGTGGGAGATGAAGGCGTTTTGGAAGCGCGTCTACTGGTGGAAATCCGGCGCTTTTCGCCGATTTGGTCCGCGAAAATCCGTGAGGTTTGGGGCCGCCAGCCCTCATCCTGCGTTCAGTGGCGCAGGATGGCGACCGTTAGCGCACACGCCCGTTGCAAACTGCTCAAGCGCTTCGTGCCTGTTAGCGATTATAACTGGTTTATCCTTTTGCAGGATTTTATCTCGAGCAAAACGCTGAACTCCGTCTCAAGCGACGGCGTTGACGAATGTTCCTACCACCCCGGAAGTTTGGTTATAGCGCCCGGTAGTGGTGCGAGGTGGCTTGGTCGGGCTGTTGCTCGTCTGCTGGGCAAGTTGGGCTTGAGCCTGCGCTTCAATCTGCGCGGCTGCCGCTGCCACGGACATATCTTGGCCGGAAGGCTCAGAGGGCGAAAGCGCCGCTGCTCGTATGGCCATCATCTTGGTGATGGTCGCACGCGGGTTGCCAGGAATGGGCGACATATCGACGGTGACTTCGCCACCGATTGCGTACGATTTCCCATCTGGGCCGATCTGATAAGTGTAACTTGGCGCGCCTTTGATATAGCCACCGGCCGCAGCCATGTGCGTCGCTTCATGCGCGATCACCTCGCGATTGCGGGCTTCGAGTTTGCCGATCATCTCGTCAGAACCATTGGAAGACGCTGCATCTTCGGCCAAATAAACTTCATCTAGCACGTTGCTCGGAGTCGCCGGATCTTGACCACGCGCCATGGATCCCGCCCGTATCATTCGCGCGAAATCGCGGAAAAAATGGGTATGACTATCAGAAGCGTCTTTGAGACCGGAAACCATCGTGAGTGATTGTACGAAATGCGCCGCCCGCTGCAAATTTACTGCGTCCTCGCGCGCAGTATTGACGGTTTTGTCACCGGGTTATGAGGAAGATCCCCTATATTGGAATGCCTTTTTCGGCTTCAATGGTGAGGTTTAGGGTTGCCCGTGTTGGTTAGGCCCTATGTACCGAAACCCTGTTTATGAGCTCTGCTCTGCAAAGACTTTTTGTCAGCCTCGCTTTGCCCGATCCATGTCGGGCGGTGGTCGTGAAACTATACGACGGACTTGAAGGTGTCGCGTGGACACGCCCGGAGCAGTTGCATTTGACGATGCGTTTTTTAGGCGACGTCGAAGGCGAGTTGGCGGCGCGCATCGAAATGTCGCTCGCGGAAATTCGCGTGAATCCGTTTTTGCTGCCGCTTGAAGGCGTGATCCGTTTTCCCCCGCGGGGGCAGGCCAAAGTTTTAGCGGTTGGCATTGGTCGCGGTAACACATTGCTTTTTCAACTTCGCCAAAAGATTGACGATGCGTTGTTGGCTGCGGGCTGGCGTGGCGACCTCCGCCATTTCAACCCGCACATCACGGTCGCGCGCGTGCAAAATGCGCCTCAATCAGAGATCGATCACTGGTTGTATCATCACGAGGAATTCGTCGGCCCGCTTTTCCGCGTCGAAAGTTTTCAGCTAATGCAAAGCGCCCTGCAACCAACCGGCTCCGTCCATACGCTGCGACGGAATTTTTCGCTCAGCGTTGCATGAGCTAATATTTGAAGCGGCTATTGCTTAATCGAACAACCAGCGGCGCACGAGTTTGGTGTAGTGAGGCATCACTACGTAGATCATCAGGCAGACAATCGCACCTGTAACGAACAGACCAGTGAGCCAACGACTGCCTGGCAGGTCAGCGGCGCGCATCGCTGGAATAATAACCAGCGGCACGCCCAGCGAGAGCGGATAGATCGCGGACCACGTCACCAGAAACTGCTTCCAGCGCACGGGCACTTTGGTTTTCGCACCCTTGGGCGTGAACAGAAAATCCAAACCACTGTGAATGGTATAATCATCCTTGTCGGCCAGGAGCGAGCCGGCTTTGTCGATGAGCTGCCTTCGTTCAGTCGAGTTTATCCACTGACGGAGGTGGTCGGGCGTATCAAAACGGACGATGACGGTATAGCTGGTTGTGAGTCCGGCGACCGGGCGGATGATCTGCCAGTCGAGATGTCCCGGCGCGGCCCGGCAAAGCGGACCGATTTCATTTAGCCATTCGTCATACTGTGTCTGCGCGCCGTCGCGTACTCGATGCGTGATCACAACTGTAGCGCCGTCTTGAAGTGGAGCGGATGAGTTCATGGTTTCGGTATGAAATGTGATGGCTGTCACCGACAGCCATTGGAGAGCCGAGCTAGAGCGTATTATGTAGAACTGTAGCCGTAGCCGCTGCAATTAAGCAGCGGTCATCAGAGGAGCGCACAATCCCGCGTCTTGAATGACGTGGCTACGACATTTTTGGAAACGCTCGAGCGAAACCTTTGTCACGTCTGGCGGCGCTTCAACCCCAGACAGCAAATAATGGATCTTCGGCGATGTAGAAAAACGTGACCCAATGCGCTCTCGACGGTGAAAGTGAATCCGCCAAGAAAAATGAGTGGAAAATAACGATCGACCATGGACATTGGGGTTTGACCCGTTTTTCCGGCCCCAATTCTTTAAACCGGAGCCGGGTTTGGCCTCCATCTTGTCTCCTATGAAATCAAGGGCTCTTTTGTTTCTGTTGTGTTGTATAGTTATAGTGAGTTCGATTGCTGCGTCGCAGGACCACGCGGCCGGCGGACTCCCGTTACCGTCGTCCCGTTTGCTCAAAAACCAGTGGTCTGCCTTTTGGATCGCGCATCCGGGGTCGCCAAAAAACGAATACGGCGTTTATCTTTTTCGCAAACAGTTCGAGCGGTCCCAGCGCCCGGAACACTTTATCGTCCATGTGACGGCAGATTCACGCTACCGGCTTTATGTCAACGGGCACTCGGTGAGCTTCGGCCCGCAACGGAGCGATCCATTCGCCTGGCGCTACGAGAGCGTCGATCTCGCGCCCTGGTTGTGCGAGGGTGTTAATGTGCTCGCTGCGCAGGTCTGGAGCGGTGGTGAAGACGCGGCTTGCGCCGTCATGAGTCTGCGCACCGGGTTCTTGTTGCAGGGCGACACCGAGGCGGAGCGGGTGGTTGACACCGATGAATCCTGGAAAGTTTTTCACGACGGCGCGTATAGCCCGATTCCGCCTGATCGCTCCCGTCTTAAGGCTTTTATCGTGATCGGTCCCGGCGATCGCGTCGACGCTCGACTCCACCCTTGGGGCTGGGAAACGGTTGCGTTCAACGATCAGGCTTGGTCGTCCGCCCGCCAGCTGGGCAACGGGGTTCCGCAGGGTTGGGGAGTGGAAATGAGCTGGTCGCTCAAGCCGCGCTCGATTCCGCTGATGGAAGAAACACCGCTTCGTCTTGCCCGCGTGCGGCGGGCCAGCGGCATCCAACCAGCGGCGGATTTTGTGGAGGGAAAATCTTCGCTGACGGTGCCGGCGCATACACGCGCCAGCGTTTTGTTCGACCAGAATTTTGAAACGAATGCATTTCCCCAAGTGACCGTGAGTGGAGGACTCGGTGGCAAAGTGACGCTCTCGTACGCTGAGGCTCTCGTTGATCAACAGGGCCAAAAGGGAAATCGCGACGAGATCGAACACCGCGAACTCGTTGGCATCAGCGATGAATTTCGTCCCGACGGCGGCACACAGCGGCGGTTTGCTCCCATGGATTTCCGAACCTACCGGTATCTGCAACTCGACCTCGAAACCGGCGACGAAGCGCTCGTGGTCGACGATTTGCACGGCGTCTTTACGGGGTATCCCTTCGAGGAGCGCGGCTCCTTCTCGAGCAACGACTCAACTTTAGCGCATATCTGGACCGTGGGCTGGCGGACCGCGCGGTTGTGCGCGTTCGAAACCTACATGGATTGTCCCTACTACGAGCAGCTGCAATATATCGGCGACACTCGTATCCAAAGTTTGATTTCACTTTATGTATCGGGTGACGACCGGCTGATGCGGAATGCGATCGAACTCTTTGATCGCTCGCGTTTGCCAGAGGGACTTACGCAGAGCCGTTATCCGTCGGCCAGTCCACAGATCATCAATACCTTTTCGTTATTCTGGATCGATATGGTTCACGATTATTGGTGGCACCGAACCGACGACGATTTTGTCCGCGGGTGCTTGCCTGGAATGGAAACGGTCCTGGGTTGGTTTGATCGACAGATGGATGCGAAAACCGGACTGCTCGGACCGCTGCCCTATTGGGCGTTCGTCGACTGGACGAAGGAGTGGTCGTGGAACCTTGGTTACGGCGGCGAGCCCCTTGGGGTGCGAGAAGGTGGTTCGGCAACGGTATCGCTTCAACTAGCTGCCACGCTACAACGGGCGGCGGAGTTATCGCGGGCATTTGGCCGCGATGATCTCGCGGTGCGTTACAAACAACGTGCGATGGGACTGCGTCAGGCGGTAAAGAATCTTTGTTGGGATGAAAAACGCCGCCTGTTTGCCGACACGCCGGAGAAAAAGATCTTTAGTCAGCACGCAAATATTTTAGCGGTACTCGCTGGAGCAATCGAAGGCGAGGATGCCCGCGAGTTAATCCAGCGCGTGGCGCACGATGCGTCGCTCATTCAATGCTCCACGTACTTTCGATTCTATTTAGGACGGGCGATGAAGCAGGTAGGCTTGGGCGATGACTATCTGGCGATGTTGGGGCCGTGGCGCGACATGCTCGCGAAAGGCCTTACAACTTTTGCCGAACAGCCCGACCCGACGAGATCGGATTGCCACGCGTGGAGTGCGTCGCCGGTTTATGAATTGTTGGCGACGGTGTGCGGCATCGAGCCGGGCTCGCCCGGTTTTGCGACCGTTCGGATCGAGCCGCATTTGGGCGCGCTGCAACACGCCGAAGGGAAGGTTATGCACCCGAAAGGAGAGATTTCGGTCGCACTTGTTCGTGAGAAAGCAGGCCTGCGCGCGACCGTAGCGCTTCCTGCCGGTGTGTCCGGAACTTTTGACTGGCAGGGCAAAACCGTCGCGTTGAAGCCGGGAGCCCAAGAACTGGCATTCCCCTGAAGGAGTGCGCCGTTTGTGGAACGAGCCGGGTAGTCCTTGTAGCGGCTTGATTTTGTTACGGCCTTCCTCTGCTTTAAACGATCGCGAGCATTCAGGTCTGATCTTTGGGGTCTCCTCGATTCAGGCGAACGAACCGACTCCACGCTCGAAAGCCTGACTCCTTTTTCAGGGCCTTTGGAAATATTGGGCTGTTTTCCAAAGCGGCGCTATCGCGTTGACGAAGGCACGAGCCGACGCCTTTTTGCGGCCAACATGGAATGGCTTACTGATCCTCAGATTTGGATTTCACTGCTCACCCTCACCGGCCTCGAAATCATTCTGGGCATCGACAACATCATCTTTATCTCGATCCTCGCGGGCAAACTTCCGCGCAATCAACAAGGCAAGGCTCGGCAGCTGGGCCTGATGCTGGCGTTGGTCACCCGCATCGCATTACTTTGCAGCATCTCCTGGTTGATGCGGCTGACGGCTCCGTTCACCACGGTGCCTATGATCGATCACGGATTGTCGGGGCGCGACCTGATCCTCGGCCTTGGCGGCCTTTTCCTGATTGCGAAAAGCGTTCACGAAATTCACGGCAAACTCGAAGGCGAGAACGGCGACGAAGCTACGGGGCGTGCCGTTTCGTTTGTTGGAACGATCGTCCAGATCGTGCTGCTCGATATCGTGTTCTCGCTCGATTCGGTCATCACCGCAGTCGGTATGGCCAACCAACTCGGCGTGATGATTGCCGCTGTTGTGATCGCGCTCGCGATCATGCTGATCTGTGCCGGCGCGATCAGTGATTTTGTCCACAAACACCCGACGCTCAAGATGCTGGCGTTGAGTTTTCTCATCCTAATCGGCGTCACGCTCATCGGCGAATCGCTGGGTCAACACATACCCAAGGGCTATATCTATTTCTCCATGGCCTTCGCCTTTGCGGTCGAGATGTTGAACCTCAAGCTTCGGGCCAAGGCCACCAAGCCAGTCGATTTACACCAGCCTAATCACTAGGTCCGCGCTGAGGCCGGAATAACTTCAGCAAATCTCTCCAGTCTTTAGTGAGCGTTCGGAATGAATTTCGGCGCGCGCCGCGTCGGCCTGCAGGTGCGTACTGTTTCGGCAACGAAAGTACCAATCAGCAAACAGCGGCCTGACATTTGGAGTTAGCTTCTCTGAATCTTTCAATGGTACGAGGCCAATTCAGAAGGCTTTGCCTGCGGTTTTTGATTTCTTTTCGCCGCGCGCCTGGTCGTGGTCTCCATAGGTAGTGGACCAGCTTGAGCATCGGCGACGGCGCTCTGGCCGGTGACCAATTGAGTAAGCACAGCGACATTCTCAGCCATAACCAGAGCCTGTGCTTGAAGCTCTTGCGCCGCGGCCGAGGTTTCTTCGGCACTGCTGGCATTCGCCTGCGTTACTTTGTCCATCTGGCTCATGGTTGTGTTCACCTGACTTATGCCGTCACTTTGCTCGGCTGACGCGGTTGCAATCTCCGCGACCAGGGTGTCGACCTTCCGTGCTTTCTCCACGATTGCCGCGAGCGAGTGGGCGACCTTGGCTGAAATTGTGACGCCGCTTTCGCTATTCTTAATGGCCTCCTCGATTTTGGCGGCCGTCTCGCGCGAGGACTGAGCGGAAAGCTGGGCGAGGCTGCGGACCTCGTCCGCTACGACCGCGAAGCCGGCGCCAGCCTCTCCGGCGCGCGCTGCTTCGACTGCGGCGTTGAGGGCAAGAATGTTCGTCTGGAAAGCGATCCCGTCGATTGTCTTGATGATTTTGGCGATTCCGTCGGAAGAGGCGCGAATCGCCTGCATCGCGCGTTCCATTTCGCGCATGTCTGTCTCCCCCGCCTCGGCTGTGGCGCGGGCTTCTTGTGAAAAGGATTTCGCCTGCTGTGCGCTTTCCGTGTTTCTTTTGGTTGTACTGGCAAGTTCTTCGAGCGAGGCGCTGGTTTCCTCGAGACTGGCGGCTTGTTCGCTTGCGCCTTCGGCAAGGGAATGGCTCGCTTCAGAGACTTGGTTAGACGATGCCGATGTATGTAGTGAATTGGTGGTAAGTGCACGTGCGACGGCGAGCAGGACGCCATTGGTGTTGCGCGTGATTAGGACCGCCGTTCCGATGCCAATCACAATCGCCAGGGAACTGCCGATAATCAGGAACGACATCGTGCGGCTCAGCAGCCCTTCCGTGGTCGCAGCGCCGGCATCGATCAACGAGCCCGAGCTCGCCCCGATTCCTTTAACCGTCGCGGAGAAAGAGGCATAGGTCGTGGATCGAACCGTCCGTGCAGCGAGCTTTTGCTCGATTGCCTGGTTGAGAACCAATGTGCCCTTTTCATAGACCGTCAACGCCTCCAGCGCTTCATCGAGAGAATTCAGAGCCTCCGCTTGTTTGGTTCTTGCGCGCAGTTCGACCAGGCTTTTTTTTGCCGAAAGCGCCTTGGCATTGCCCGTGAGGGCAGCCTGTGCGTCGTCAGTAGCCATGGCCCGCCAGCAGGCAAAACGCATTTCCGCGGTTTCGCGGAAACAAGCCGCGATGACGCGGGTACGGTCAACACTCTCCTGAAGGTCAGTGCCCGCGCTGCCAGACTGGGGTGAAGCAGCGAGTGTGGAAAGTGCGTTGAAGAGCTTGCCGCCCGCAGGCACGAGATTGGTCCACGCGGCTTGAAAGGTGGTCACGCTGTCGTGGAATGCGTCGATTGAGGCCTTGTATTTCTCAAAAATCGGGCGTGCTTCGGCGAGCCCAGCGTGCAGACCCGAGAGCTTGCGATGCGCTTCCCAAAATTGCTCTGTCTTCTTGAGCGTGTTTTCAGCGTTCTCGCGTTCGGTCATCACTTTTTTCCACTCCGGCTCCTTGCTGACGACATCGAAACCGCGCGTCGCGATGGCGAGATCACTCACCGCATTTAACATGTCGGTAGCCAGCGCACCCTGTTTGACAAACAGCGAGCTCATCTCGGAAGCCTGTGAGCCAATGAGCTTCAGCCTGTAGATAGCCAGACTCCCCAATAATAAAAGGGCGAAGCACAAGATGCCGAACCCCAATCCCACACGTCGTGTCAGTGTCCAGTTTTTCATAAAAATTTCTCTATAAGAAAGGGTTCATAATAAGAGGTCATAGCGTGTTTCGGTTTCCGCGGCCGCAGCCGGAAACACCAATGCCGTGAACCGTCATTTCTTCCCTCCTTCCGTCGGCCCCGCTGAAGCAGAATGCGCGGAGCGAAGGCAAGAGCCGACGCGAGTACGCCCGCGTCTAGAGCTATTCAGCGACCTTGTGTCCATAGCGTTTTGCTTCGGCACCAGATCGCACAAATTTAAGGATTCTTCCGTTCCATATCATGTATTTTTTACTGCCTGCAGGCACATTTGCGCGAAGTGAGGGCTCTCCGGAGACGACCAGATGCAGCAAGTTGCATCGGACGGGACATGGCCGTGAATCGAATCCTGGCGGTTTCGGAGGGCGCAATCCTGTTGCGCTTGGTTCATGGTCTCCGAGCGCGAAAGACAAGCAGTGGCTCAGACGAAATTTAGGTTAAACCGAACCGCAGGACCAAAAAGGGCGCAACAAGATGCACCCCTGCGGGGTAGCGTGAACGAAACCAAGCCCGCTGATTTTCCGGCTCGTCCGTGTCTGCTTTGTATGTGCGCACTGTTTCGGAAACGACGACATGAAGAGACATCAGCGGTCTGGGCTATCTGGACCGGTCTCCATATTCATATAAGTCGTTTGCTGAGGTAAACAGTACAGCCTGACCCCTTGCATCGTCGCTCGAATACTATTATTGGATTTGACGTGTGGTTCGAACCGCAATGTCGTAGCGATAGCTTTACCCTCGAAAATATGATTACAACTTCAATCAAGTTGACCGTATGTGGGCTACTATTGGCTCTCTCCACTGGGTGCACCATAGTTGCCCCTAAATACATTAGTGCTCCGACCAATGTGAACCAGCTACGAGACAACGTTTCTGTAGGGGTAAAAATTGGTGAGTTTAAGGCAGATCCGCGCGCCCGAGAAGGCGTGACTAGCATCTCTCTTCGAGGCAACACCATGGAGTCCCCTTACGCAAACTCCTACGCGGAATATCTCAAAGAAGCACTCCGCCAGGATCTCGAGGAAGCCCATCTGCTAAATCCGAATTCAACCATCGAGATTTCAGGGATGCTGATTCACAACGAGGTGAATATTGCCGGTTTTTCCAAGGGGCACGCCTCGGTTGAGGCACGGTTTGTCGTGAAACGCGGCGGACAGGTATCATTCGATAAGGTGAAAACCGTTACGGACGAGTGGGAGTCCAGCTTTGCGGGCGCGGTCGCGATCCCCAAAGCGCAGCAAAGCTATCCATTGGTTGTGCAGAAACTACTCACATCGTTATATAGCGACCTCGATTTCATCGTCGCCCTGAAAAAGGATTAACCAATCCCTTATCCTATGACCAAATCCTTCGCCTTTCTTTCGCTCGCGGTCGCAACGTTGCTTTTTGGTTGTGCTCATCCGTACACCATCGCTCCAGATGCTTCGCGGCTAAACGCGCAGGATATCAAACCGCTCGCTGTGAATGTTGGCTACTTCATCTCTCCCTTGGACGCCACCAAAGAAGTAATCACCCCGGGCGGCGGTGGCGACAAGGTGAAATACACACCGTATAGGGATCTGGAACCGGCGTTGTTCAAAGTTCTCTCGAACACGTTCCGCCGTGCCTACCCACTGTCGTCGCCAAACGATAGAGTAGCGATCCAAGCCAAGAATATCACCTTCGTTTTTGTTCCTAAACTTGAGACAGACTCATCTTCCGACAGTGCTTTCACTTGGCCGCCGACCCGGTTCAAATTGACACTTACCTGCCAGGCCTTCGACAGCGAAGGAAAGGCGATTTGGATGAAGCAGATCGACGGCGAGGGCAATGCGTCCTTTGGCGAATTCAAGTCTGATTTCCCTCTCGCGGCCCGTCGCGCTAGCGAAAAGGTGCTTCTCGAATTGCAACGTGCACTGACCGAGGCCCCGGAGTTTCGCAATATTTCCCCTAGTCCAGTACCGTAGTCCGAGTTGATACGAAGGAGGGCATAGCGACAGCGCTTCTCAAAAAAGCCCGCACGTTTTGGTGCGGGCTTAAAGTTTGGGCGGACGGCCCGGCGGGCCTCCTTGCCTTTTCGGAGCGGCGGGGGGAGGGCCCATCCGCCGCACTTTCCGAACAACCCGCAAGGGACTGCGGGTTCTACCTCGGCGAGCTCTGCGTTCTCGGCGGTTAAAATCAGCTCGCTGGTTTTTCGGCGGGCTTGTCGGTGACTGGGATAACCGTCGCGATGTGCAGTTCTTTCAACTGCTTCGCGGTGACGGGCGTCGGGCTCTGGGCCATAAGGTCCTGGCCTTTTTGCGTCTTTGGGAAGGCGATGACGTCGCGGATGCTCGTCGTGCCGCAGAGCAGCGCACACATGCGGTCGAGACCGAAGGCGATGCCGCCGTGCGGCGGTGCGCCATAGGTGAAAGCTTTGAGCATGTAGCCGAAGCGGCTCTCGACGACGTCGACCGGAATCTTGAGCACGTCTTCGAACACTTTCTTCTGCACCGCAGGTTGGTGGATACGAATCGAACCACCGCCCAGCTCCATACCGTTGAGCACGGCGTCGTAGTGCTGGCCGCGGACACGTTTCGGATCGCTGTCGAGATACTGCAGATCTTCCGGCACCGGGGCGGTGAACGGATGGTGCGTGGCGACGTAACGCCCCGACTCTTCGTCGTGGGTCATTAGCGGAAAATCGATCACCCAAAGGAATTTCCAGTCATCGTGGCGGATGGTGAGTTTGCCGCGTTTTACGAGAAGCTGCGCGGCGTCGAGACGGATGCGACCGAGGATGGCGCAGGCCTTTTCCCACGGAGCGGCGGCGAAGAAGATCATGTCGCCATCGGCAAGACCGAGCTGCATGGTGAGCGCGGCCTTCTCGGCTTCGGAGAAGAATTTGACGATGGGTGATTTCCATTCGCCGCCCTCAACCTTGATGAAGGCCAGGCCTTTTGCCCCTAGCGATTTGGCTGTGTCCTCGAGCGCCTTGAGCTCGCCCTGGGTGAGGTCGGCGAGGCCTTTGGCGTTGAAGGCCTTGATCACGCCGCCATTGGCGACGGTGGACTGAAAGACTTTGAACGAGGACGTCTTGAAGGTCGCGGAGAAATCCTGGAGCTCCATGCCGAAGCGCATGTCGGGCTTGTCCACGCCGAACCGGTTCATAGCGTCAACGAAGGGCATGCGCAGGAAAGGCGTCGGGAGATCGGTGCCGAGCACGTCTTTCCAGAGTTTTTTCAGCATGCCTTCGAAGATCCGGTAAACATCTTCGCGATCGATGAAGGAGGCTTCGACGTCGACCTGGGTAAACTCCATCTGGCGGTCGGCGCGCAGATCTTCGTCGCGGAAACAACGGGCGATTTGGAAATAACGCTCCACGCCGGCGACCATGAGAATTTGCTTAAACTGCTGCGGAGACTGCGAGAGCGCGTAGAACTGGCCGGGATGAATGCGCGATGGCACGAGGTATTCGCGGGCGCCTTCGGGCGTGGATTTGAAGAGCGCGGGCGTCTCGACCTCGATGAATTCCTGAGAATCGAAGTAATCGCGGATGGACTTGGCGGCCTTGTGGCGAACCTGAAGGTTCTTGCGCATCTTCGGGCGGCGCAGATCCAGATAGCGATAGGTTAGGCGCAGGTCTTCGTTGACCTTGTCACCGCCAATGTCGTCGAGCGGGAAGGGTGGCGTGTCGGAAATGTTGAAAATTTCGAGCGCGGTGGCGTCGATCTCGATCGCGCCGGTCGGCAGCGACGTGTTGACGGTGCCTTCGGGGCGCGGCACGACGGTGCCGGTGACGCCGATGACGGACTCGGGCTTGAGGCCGGCTGCCTGGGCGCCGAGAGCGGCGTTGGTCTGCGGGTCAAACTTGACCTGCGTGAGGCCCTTGCGGTCGCGAAGGTCGACAAAAAGGATACCGCCATGATCGCGGATCGAGTCCACCCAGCCGACGAGCGTGACGGTCGCGTTGAGGGCGGCGGGAGTGAGTTGGGCGCAGTGATGGGTGCTTTTCATCGTGAAGAAGGGTCAGAGAAAGCCAGCAGGGCCGATAGGCGCAAGCCAACTCTCAACGGCCTGCTTTCCCCGCCACGTGCAAGAACTGCGATAGACCTGAGAAGGAGTGCTATTATCAGAGGTAAATGCCGCGGTTTTATGGCACCAGCAGCGGCATTTGCTATACCAACATCGCGCGGAGAGCCGCCACCAAGTAACGCTACAGACACACCTTACTACTACCATGAATCTGATTATTAAGTCCTTTGCGAACCACGTCGGTACGCTGCAATTTAACAACGAGGGCAGATTGAACTGCCTGAGTCACGTGCTCATGGACGAGCTGATGAGCGGGCTTCAGGAGCTGGAGAAAGAAGGCGCACACGTGATCGTGTTGCGCGCAAAAGCCGGCGTCAAAGTCTGGTCCGCCGGACACGATATCAACGAGCTGCCCGAGCCGCGCCGCGACCCGTTGTCCTATGGTGATCCACTGGAAATGCTGTTGCGCCACATCCAGGATTGCGCGCTGCCGGTGATCGCGATGGTCGAGGGCACGGTCTGGGGTGGCGCCTGCGATCTGTGCTGTTCCTGCGACATGGTTATAGCTGCGGAGGACTCCACCTTTGCCATGACTCCGGCCAAAATCGGCATCCCTTACAACGCTTCGGGCCTGATCCACTTCGTCCACCACATCGGCCTGAACAAGGCGAAGGAGATGTTCTTCACCGCGCGTCCGATCACCGTTCGCGAAGCATTGGCCAACGGCTTCGTGAACCACGAAATTTCGAAGCAGGAACTGGAGAAATTCACCTATGATATTGCAGGAAAAATCGCCAAAAACGCGCCGCTCGCCGTGCGCGCGATCAAGGCCCAGTTCCGCCTGCTGACCCGCGGCGCGCTGATCGACGCTGAGACGGCGGAACGCATTCAGGCCATCCGCCGCAAAGTGTACGACAGTGCTGACTACGCGGAGGGCATCAAATCCTTCAAAGAAAAGCGTCCGCCAGTCTTTCAAGGCAAATAGCCGAACTGATAATTATAGACAAAAAAGGCTGACCAAAACGGTCAGCCTTTTTTTCAGGTTCAATGCTCCCGAACTGGCTTCGGCTTGAATGAAATGGGTCTGGTCAGTGTACGCGTCTTATTTAGGGCGCAATCCAGTCGTGCCTAGCACGAGGTTTGTGGAAGGGGCTGCGCCTCTACAGTATCCCACTACTATTATCCTAAATTCCGCAATTGAACCGCAGAGATCGCAAAGGCCGCAGAGGAGAAACCAAGAATTCATGGCATCTGAATATTTCACCAGGGGAATGGTTATGAAAAGGGATTTATTCCCAAGCTATTATCTCTGCGCGCTCTGCGTCCTCTGCGGCAAAATCCAACTACGTTTTCTAGGATTATTGGCTGGCTTTGCTCGGTTGTGAGAGGGCTTGGATGACGGCAAAGTAAGCCG
>Ga0302289_1000318_pt1 | contig 23732 bp, 21 predicted proteins | sample III_Fen_N1_2_FD_194552 | JGI IMG/M metagenome (GOLD analysis project Ga0302289, IMG submission 194552) | Peat permafrost microbial communities from Stordalen Mire near Abisko, Sweden - III_Fen_N1_2 | ecosystem: Environmental > Terrestrial > Soil > Wetlands > Permafrost | place: Sweden: Abisko... | reverse complement strand
TGCCTGTATTTCCCATCCTGCCGATGGCACGGTTGTTCTATCGCATGCGCGTAGGTGAGTTCCTCGAAAGCGTACGCCCGGCGGCGGCATTGAAAGACGCAGGACATGTGCCGATGCTCTTTATCCACGGGGATGCGGACGAACTGGTGCCCTGCTATATGATGCAGGTGTGTTTCGACGCAAAAGCGGGCGAAAAAGAGAAGTGGCTGGTGCCGGGCGCGCCGCACGCGGGCTGCTATCGCACAGACACGCAAGGTTACCGCGAACACCTACGTGATTTCTTAACAAAATATGGGCTGATCTAGCCAAGGGTAAGCGCAAAAATCAGCGAAATAAGACGTGTTTTTGCACCACTTGCAAACACAAAAAAACGCTGTTATCATGAAGATAATCGGGGGGCGAATTTATGACGAAACCATTCCAAAAAACCATGCTCATCACATCCATCGTGTACCTCGTCATCGGTCTGATTTTGATCATTTGGCCGGATGCCGCGCGGCAGATCATCATCTATGCCATCGGTGCCGCGGCTCTGCTTTACGGCGGCTTCCGCATCGTAGATTTCTTCGTGCGCAAAGAGCACCTCTCCGGAACGGTCCAAGTCGGCGTTGCGCTCGGCATCGCCTGCCTGTTGCTTGGGCTGTTTCTGATTTTTAAAGTGAATCTCGTCGTCGCCCTACTGGCCGCCGTCATCGGCGTTGCGGTCATTGTGGACAGCGTGCTGAGGCTGCAAGTCGCGCTCAATCTGCGCCATATCGGTGCGCGGCATTGGCTGATACTGTTCGTCACCGCGCTGGTAACGCTAGGCTTTGGCATACTGCTACTCTTTAACCCCTTCACCGTGGTCAAGGTTGCAACCATTATTGCCGGCGTGATCTTGCTCGTCGACGGTGGCTTCACGCTCTGGGGCGTTTTGCAAGCGCAGAGCGGAGCCCCGCAACGTACGGTTATCTTAAAGTAAACGGTAAGACTTTTGCGGCGCATTGCGCCGCTTTTTTATCGCTACCGATTCCCAATTTTTGTTTCATCAATTTTGTTTAGGAGGCCGAATGAGCGCAAATCTTGATCTGGCAAAAGCACTGTTTAATGAAACCTGGAATCTCATCGACAAAACGAACCGTTCGGAGGCGGAAACCATCACCATGCTGCACAAGGCGCATGCCTCTTGCTATCTCTGGCGTGAGGCAGACAGCCCTGTCAACAATGCGCGCGGGGAGTGGCAGGTTTCTCGCGTCTATAGCCTGCTCGGCGAAGGGCAGCTTGCGCTGCTGCACGGGGTATGTTCCCTCGCGCTTTGCCAGAATCACCAGATCGGCGATTTTGACCTCGCGTTTGGTTATGAGGCGGTTGCGCGCGCCCACAAAACACTGGGGAATCTAGCGCCACAGAAAGAACACAAGCAACTTGGACTGGTTGCCTGCCAAGCGATTGCAGACAACGACGACCGCGACTATACCGTTTCCAACTTCGCTGATCTATAACATTCCTACGGAATCACACAAAAGCCCGGCTCACGCCGGGCTTCTTTTCGTCGTTATTTTGTTATCGATATTTAAACCAGCGAAATTGTGCGAAAACTAGATTTATAATTCCGCCGTTTCAAACAACGGCTGTGGACGACCCATGTCCGGCTCATACAACCGCGTACAATTGCGCCCCGCCTCCTTTGCGGCATAGAGCGCGGCATCCGCTTTCCAATACAGCTCTTCAAATCCGGTTCCGTCTTGCGGGCAAGCAGCCGCGCCAAAGCTACAGGTAATCATCTGGCTCTCGCAGGCGCACAGTTCAAACTGCGAGCAGAGGCTGTTGATTTTTGCTTGCAAGGCCTCGTGGTTCACTACATTTTTCAGCAGCAAAACAAATTCATCCCCGCCGATTCTGCCAACGAGATCGTCCGCACGCAACGCATTGCGAAGCACATCGCAGACATGCGCGAGCACGCGGTCTCCATAACCGTGTCCAAAGCGGTCATTGACGCGCTTGAAGTGATCGACATCTACCATGACAAGCGCATGAAGACCCCCGACGCGCGGCTGCGCAAACACTACGTTTGCCGCATCCATAAATGCCCCGCGATTGAGCGCACCCGTGAGCGTATCTATGCGTAATTGGTTCATCAGGATCAGTTCTTCACGCTTTTGCGTGTCGATATCTCTCAGCAGGATGGAAGCGCGCACATTGGAGGAATACGGGTCGGGCAACATCTGTACGCTCAACCGCACCCAAACATACAGCCCATCCTCTTTTTGGTGGCGATATTCCTGCTTTTCCAACCGTGCCCCGCGAAAATACTCAGTCAGCAAATGCTCCCGCGCGATAAATGCGCGAATCCGCTCCCGATCTTCTGTATGTACATACTGCGATAGAAAATGCCGCATTGCGTTTTCCATCGAGCCGCGAAAGTCCTCCGGCAGTGTCGAAAGCAGCGCGCCTTTTTGCGCCTCCAGCCGTCCTTGCGTGAGATCGAACTCCAGATATGCCGTATTTTGCTGCGGCATTGACTCATATGTTTTTTCCCACCGCTGGTAGGCAACCTCGCGCGCGTGCTGCTCCGTTACATTTTGCAGCGAGATGACCGCCTGTGTTGGCTTACCAAAATCATTATAAATCAGCGAATACGCCGCGCGGTACCACTCGAATTCACACATGTCACAGCTCAAGTTCAGCTGCAACACCGCGCTGCCCGTCGGCCGCGAACCGCTGACAATCAACGTTTTCAGTTCGTGATAAACTTCCTCGCTGTCCGGATTGATCACGTTGTTGTTCTTTATAAATGCAGACAGATCATAGATCGTACTTCTGTGAAATAGCTCCGCCGATTCCGGCGGAAGGTAGGCGGTTCGCGCGGCGATATCGTAACGAAAAACGATTTTATCACTCTGGCGAACGGCGATTCTATATTCCTCCTCGCGTACTCGAAGCTCTTCCTCCACGCGCTTTTGAGGGGAGATATCCATAAAGGCGCAGATCCACAACCCTCCGCCGCTATTCGTACGCGTTGCGTGTATGATAGACCAAGCCGAACTGCCATCCGGCCGCAGAATACGCGCCTCCAGTGCAACCGCCTGTTGCTGCGGTTCGCTCAAGGCCGCTATGCGACCAAGAATTTCTGCACGCGTCTGCGCCTCTACGCAATCCATCGCGCCAAGCGCTCCATTTGCCGTTGCTTGCGCCGCGTCAGCATAGCCAATCATGCGGTAGTAATTGTCGTTTGCAAACACGACAGAAAGCCTCTCATCCTGCCGTGCGACGCAAAGTCCGCAAGGCAATTCAGAGAGGATATACTCGCGTAGATCCGCTGTTAAGGGAAAGTCTTTTTCGTTTTGCTGCATTTCTAGCTCCGGCCGAGAAGGATCCGACAAGCAATTGTGACATCGTACTGACGGGTACAGTTATTAGTATAGCATTGCATGTTGCGATTGCAAGTAAATTTTATGGTTTTTCCGTTTTTTTAGCCGTGGTTTAACCAATATTTCAGTTTTTTCCCGAATATTCAAGCGAAAAATTACGCGTTAAGTATTTTCATTATGTTGCGATGTAATATGTTACTTTCTATGACAGTATTATTATTTCCTTTTAAGTGATTTGATCGATTCATGTAAGAAAGACCGGCGTTATCGTCACAACCGCGTACCTTGAATCATTCACTCGAACCCGATATAATGCAAGCAGAATAGAAAGCGTTTCGCTTTCATGGAGGCATTCCAGTATGAAAAAACTTCGCGCGTGTATCGTTGGTGTCGGGTTCGTAGGCGCTGTGCACATCGAGGCGCTCCGTCGACTGGGCAACGTTGAGGTTGCCGCCATTTGCGCGCGCTCGCATGCGCAGGACGTGGCAGACGCGCACTTCATCCCCAAAGGATATGAGGATTATTTGACGATGCTGGACGCGGAGAAGCCGGACGTCGTTCACATCTGTACGCCCAACGATTCACACTTCGAGCTCGCCATGGCCGCCATGCAGCGCGGCATCGCCATCATATGCGAAAAGCCGATGACTCGAACGCTGGATGAGGCAAGAACGCTTGCAGAATACGCAAAAGCGCACAATATCGTGACCGGCGTCAACTTCAACTGCCGCTTTTACCCACAGATTTTGGAGGCAAAGGCGATGGTGCAGTCGGGCGAACTTGGTGACGTCCGCTTTGTGCAAGGCGGCTATCTGCAAGACTGGCTGTTTCTGGATACCGACTATAGTTGGCGGCTCGAGCCGGAGGTCAGCGGAGAGAGCCGCACCTTTGCGGACATCGGCACACACTGGATCGACCTCGTCGAGTCCATAACGGGGCTGCGCGTCGTGGAGGTTTTTGCTGATTTTGAAACGTTTCTCCATACGCGCAAAAAACCGCTCAAGCCCGTCGCTAGTTTCTCCGGCGTGGCGCTAAAGCCGGAAGATTATCAAGAAGTGCCAATCGACACAGAGGACTTCTGCACGGCGCTCTTCCGCTTTGACAATGGAGCCATCGGCAACTGCATCGTCAGTCAGTCTTACGCGGGACGCAAAAATCAAATTCAACTCTCGCTCTCCGGCAGCAAGAGCTCGCTCTTTTGGGATAGCGACGACAGCAACGAACTCTGGATTGGCCACCGTGAGCACTTCAACGAAAAGGCTACTAAAGACCAATCGCTCCTCGCCCCGCTGGCACGCGCGGCCATCGACTACCCCGGCGGACATGTGGAAGGATATCCCGACACGTTCAAGCAGGCGTTTCGCGCCATGTATGCCGCCATTGAAGCGGGAGACGCGGGAAAGCATGTGTTTGCGGATTTTGAAGACGGCTATCACAAGATGGCGATTGTGGACGCGGTGGTCAGGAGCGCGAAGACAGGCGGCTGGGTGAAAATAGAAGGCTAGCGTTTTCATTACCACGCGGTAAATACGCATGTTTCAAAGCAGTTTTGATGATCCGCCCATTCCGGGCGGATTTTTCGCGCGAATGTTTCTGTTTTTCGCGCGGATTTTGTCGCCCGAGGCTCTGTTTTTTTGATATACTTTCTTGCAGGCCTTTGCGCGATGCCTTTTTTCGCGCAATAAAAAGAGTTTCACACCCATTGAGAGGATTTAACATATGAAATTACCCCGCCAAGGCACGTCTTCCGCCCGCTCCGTAAACTTGCTTACCGCAGGCGTTATCATGGTCATTGCCACCTATGGACTCCTGAGCAGCTATCAGAGCATGGTGCTCAATAGCGTGGTGGAGTCCTATCACCTGACCGGTGGAGGACAGGGTATCATGAGCAGCCTCATCAATATTGGTGCGGTTGTGGCCTTTCTCACCGCGCCCATGCTGCAAGGACGCATCAAAAAGACAACGATGCTCCTGTGCGGCGCGGGGATTCTCGTCGCTTCGTTTTTCATGCTCGGCGCGGGTCGCGCGCTCGCAGCGCTTATCTTTGCGAGCCTGCTCACCGGCATCGGCTTCGGCTGGGTGGACGCAAACTGCAACGCCGTGATGGTTGACCTGCATCATGACGACAACGCAAAATACCTTGGCTTTCTGCACGGCGGATTCGGTGTCGGTGCGCTGATTGCGCCGCTGTTGATTTCGTCACTTCTCATTGTAGCCAGCTGGCATACGGTGAGCTATGTGTTGGGCGCGTTGATCGCGCTCGCCGCGATTGTGTTCTTTTTCCTGCGCTCCGCCGCGAAAAAGGGCTTGCCCGCAGTGGTGGCGGAGCCAAAGCTCACCTTTGCCGGAGTTAAGTCGTTTCTCTTTCACCGCAGAAACGCGCTGATGCTGCTCGCGACCATGCTCTACGCCATCTCGCAGGCCGGATTTCTGGTTTGGATTGTGCGCTATATGACGCTGCAATACAACGCGGAGTCGCTCGGCTCCGTCGCGCTCTCGCTCTATTGGGTGTTCGCGACGATCAGCCGCTTGTTCGCCCCGCGGCTGAAGATTCGCCCGCTGGTGCTCTTCCTGATCGGCGTTGCGCTGTCCTGCGTGTTTCAAGCCATCGGCGTGCTCTCCGGCAGCGCCGTGGTGATGTGTGTCGCGGGTGCGGCGATCGGCCTTGTCTCCGGTCACTGTGTGCCGATGATCCTCAGCGTCTCCTCCGCGGAAAACCCGGGGAACTCCACGCTGATTGCCTCCTCGTTTCTCATCAGCATCTACGCGACCAACAGCATCTCTCCGTTGCTCTTGGGAGCGCTCGCGAGCTGGACCAGCCTGAACACAATGATGCTCGCCCCTGCCGTCGCAGCGGCGCTATCCACAATCGTCGTACTGGTCCTTTTGCGGGATGAGCGGAAACAAGTGGCAGCCTAAATAGGTTCTACACGGGAAAAGCACTTCTATGAATTCGGCTACTTGAATCAAACCGATCGCATGGCTCAATTAATAAATGGCACACCGCAAGGCATGCCATTTTTTGATGGGATCGTTTTTTTAAAGAAGCGCGGGAATCTCACAAAGACTCTCGACCAGCGTAGTTCCGAGCGTGGTGAGGTGCTCCTTCGTCTGATGCCCCGCGATGATCAGCGCACTGGCGCAGCCGATGGACGAAGCAATCTCGTGGTCATGATCGGTATCTCCCACAAACAAAGCACGCGCGGGATCGACCCCGCTCTCGCAAAGAAACTCCTTTGCATAGTCCGCCTTGCCGTTGGCTAGATTGTTGCTGTTTCCGATCACGCGGTCAAAATAGCGGTTGAGCCCAAAGTGCTTGACCTGCTCATCCAGCTTTTCTTGTCCCGTTGCGCTCAGCAGCACCTGCCGTGCGCCCGTTTCCAGCACAGCCGCGAGCGTGTCCTCGGCGCACGATTGCAGTGAGCAGACGGGAAAGCGCTCGGCATACATCGAGACAAACTGACGCGAGATATTCTCAAACGGCTCCTTCTCAAAGGTATAGCCCATACGCCGGTAATAGTCGATCACCGGAAACATGAAGAACGCGCGGTATTCCTCGACATCCTTCATGGGTTCCATGCCGCGTTCCATGCGCATCTCGTTGGCGATGCGATAGCACACCTCGGTGTCGTCCAAGAGCGTTCCGTTCCAGTCCCAGATTACGAGGTCGTACTTCCTGTTTTGATGCATATCTGTCCTCCGTTTCTCGCCCTCGTCTCAGCACATGGGCGAAAGTTTACCATTTATTATGTACTTTCTCCGCAAAACAGAGGAAGTGGTTGAGCTGTAGTTTACTCCCGTCATCCAGCGTAAGGGCACCATCCATATAGCCAAATACCTGATGTTGATCGGAGAGCAGCGGACCGACATTGGTATACGCAGCCCGGTCGAGAACCGGCGTAAACGCGGCTTCAAACCGACCGTCGCTGGAGGAGAATGTCCACGGCGAGAGATAGTCGTCCTTGCCGTCCTTGACGGGGATGTTAAACGTCAGTCGATCCAACTTATGAGCAACGCCATCGACAAACAGCATATTTTCCGAGGCAGCAGAGACGTCTCCAAAGCCATAGCCGAGGTTAAAGCCGACGACATGTCCATCCACCATACCCTGTCCTGCGCCCCAATACCAGGTGTTGTCGTAGGTCCAAACGCCGCGACCCCAGTCGAGCAAGCCAAAGGAATCCGCTTTGTCAAAAGTGCGCGTCTCGTCACCGATTGTGAAACTGCCGGAGGCGCGCATGGCGATGATCTTTTGATTATAATAGAACGCCGTCTTCTTTTGTGCAAACGGTGTGGCGATGACCATGGTGTCGCGCGGCGCATCCGAGAGCAGAATCCGGCAATCGAACGCTTTGTCCCCGTCAAAGTTATCCACGTGGGCAAGCAGCCACCGCCCGCAGTTTTCGATTGTAAACGAAGCGTTTGCGCCCTTGACGCGCTTGAAGAGATCGCCCTTCTCCGAGCTCACGGGAAAATGCGTGCTACCAAACGGCAACCAGAACATCGGCGAAACCGTCTTTTCCGTTCCCGCCTCAAAGTCAAGAAATGACGCAGAGATCAGCCCCATATAGGAGTTATCCGCAATCGTGAGCGCAACGCCGTATCTGCCGTTATAAATCAGGTAGTAGTCCCATTCCTTGATGCGGGCGGCACCGCCGCGAATCCGCTTGCGGTCATATGCCTTGACCAGAGAGGTTGCGTACCCAGCCTCGGAGAGCACGCCGGATGGATTGAGAAGCGAACCCTTTGAAAGAAGATGCTGCATACCTGTCGGCCTCCTGATTTTGTTTTTTGATGTGTCAGAATAACGGACTGCGACTTGGATTCATTATAACCCGCGCTAAGCGGGTGCGCAAGAAACGCGCCAAACAATACAGCGCGTCAAAATAAGTGGATTTTCACGCTTTGACACAGATTTTTTTCACACTTTGCCGCTGCTTTTCTTAATTATCACGCGGACTGTGTTATAATACCCGAATGGAAAATCAAACGTTCAAGCGTATACTCATGGAGAACGAAAGTAACCAATAATGGAAAACCGTAACCCTGTCGTAAAAACAGTTGGCACCCTCCTGCTATTCCTGGCGTTTGCCGTCATGGGTTGGCAGCTTGTGCTCGTCTATACCTCCGGCATGCGACACATCACCCACGGGCTGCTGCTGATTGCCGGCACCTGCGTGCCGCTGATGCTGGGCACCTATCTCTACACCCGCTCGCAACCCGCGCGGGAAGACCACCGGAAGACGGTGCGCTTCTCGTTCTTCGTGCTGTTTGTGTTCTATGCCCTCGTGCTGCTTGGCGCGCTGATCATCTCCCGCGTGGATTATCTTACCTTCGCGCAGACAAAAGCCGCCTATTTGGAAAACATTGACCTCATGACGAATTTTCACCCGCTGGAGACCGTGCGGCTTTACATCAACGCGATCAAATATGACTATATCGGCATGGAAATTCCGCTGAGTAATCTCGTCGGCAACGCCATGCTGTTTATGCCCATGGCGATATTTCTGCCCTGCCTGTTTCGCCCGATGCGAAAGCTCTGGCTCTTTGCGCTGACCATGTTCCTGCTGCTCGTCGCGGTGGAGGCGCTGCAATTGCTTCTCGCCTGCGGCAGCTGCGACGTGGACGACATACTGCTCAACCTCACGGGCACGCTGATCATATTTGGCATCCTCAAGATCCCGGCGGTGCATCGGCTACTCATGCGGCTGTATCTGATGCCGGAACCGATAAAATCGCCCGAACAAGCACCGACAGAAGAAAAGCCAGAAAAAATGCCGGAAGATAAGCCGGAAGATCGGCTATAGCATAATCCTGCGCGTGGCGATTTCGTCCACAAACGTCCGGTCGTGCTCGACAAACAGCATAGTGGGTTTTGCCGCAAGCAGTAGGTCGCGAATCTGCATCCGCGAGAGTACATCCACAAAGTTCAACGGCTCATCCCAGACATAAAGATGCGCCCGCTCGGAAAGCGTCTTTGCAAGAAGCGCTTTTTTCTTTTGCCCGCCGGAGAAGGAGCGCATGTCTTTTTCAAACTGCACGCGCGGAAAATCCAGCTTGCGTAAAATCGTCAAAAACAGCGTCTCGTCCAAACCGTTTTCGCGGGCGAAATCGGTGACCGTCCCGCTCAAAAACGACGTGTCCTGCGGCATGTAGGAGATGATCAGCCCGCTCGCGGTGCGCAGTATGCCCGCATGCGGAATCTCCTCACCCATGAGCAGTTTGACGATGCTGCTCTTTCCGCTGCCGTTTTTGCCGAGCAACGCCGCCCGTTCCCCCTGGCGCAGTGTGAAGTTCAGCGGACCCGTGACCACGCGTTCGCCGTAAGAAATCGTAAGGTCTTTTGCTTCGATCAAGATATCCGCGTGGTGGCGTAGCGGCGTAACCTTCAGCGTGTCGTTTCGCTCGATGTCCTTGAGTAGCTTCTCTTTTTCTTTTGCCGCGTTGTCCTGCCGCCGCTCGGTGGCTTTTGCGCGCTTCATCATGCGCGCCGACTTCGCGCCGACAAATCCGCGATCTGCCACATGCTCGCCGATCTTACTGCGCTCCACGCGATCCGACCACTCCGCCGTGCGTTTGGCAGCTGTGTGCAATTCGCTGATTTCACGCGTGAGCCGCTCGTTTTCCGCAAACTCGAAGTTATCCTGCCGTTTTCGGTTTTCCTCCCAGCTGGAGAAGTTACCCTTCTGCACCTCGATGCTCTCGCGGTTGATCGAGAGGATGTGATCCACGCAGCCGTCGAGAAACGAGCGGTCATGGGAGACGAGAATGAACCCCGTTTTGCCGCTGAGGTAGCGGCTGACCACGGCGCGCGCCTCCATATCGAGGTGGTTGGTGGGTTCGTCGATCAGGAGAAAATGCCCGCTGCGGGAGAACAGCGCGGCGAGCAACACCTTTGTCTGCTCCCCCGGGCTGAGGGTGGAAAACGCGCGGTCGAGCGCGTCTGGCTCGACTTCCAACAAATTCAGCTCTTTTTCCAGCCGCCATCTGGGCGCATCCGAAATGGTCGCAAACACCGCCTCGGTGGTCAGCGACGCATCCGCCACAGCGAACGGAAAATAGTCGAACAAGACGGAGGCGGAAATCGTGCCTTCGTAGTCGTATTCTCCCATCAGGAGCTTGAGAAACGTGGTTTTGCCGCGCCCATTTCGCCCGACGAAGCCGAGCTTCCAGCCCGTGTCGACGGAAAAGGACGTGTGCTCGAAGATATTGTCGTAGCTGCCTTCATAGTGAACGGTCAGGTCGTTGACTCGAATTTGGGACATGTGAATCCTCCTGTTTGAGCACAAAGAGCAGCAAGGCCAAACGTGTTTGCATCAACCGACGGGTATTGAGAAAGAATCACCCTTCGTTTACGCAACAAAAAAAGAACCCGTTGACGGTTCGCACACACGTTTGGCATTGCAAAACACATCAGGCGCAGCAACTACTACCCCCGCGGTCTTCATCAATACCAAGGTGTTTAGCGAATCATCGGAGTCCTCCTGAATCAGCATTCTCAAATTATCTGATAAAATTATACACAGCGCGAGCATGTTTTGTCAATGTGGGTTGGTTGCAGACTACCTCTTGCAAGCTATGTTATAATTACGTGTAGCATTGTCGATACAACTCAAACGCATTTGAGCTCATTGCATCTACGCGCACCCAACGGATTCTGTCCTGTTTGAAATAAATTCCTGCCCCCAATGCAACCTCCCGCATAGATACGGAGTGTTATGGGTGGAAGAGAGAGGTACCTAGCGCTTATGGAACAACTGGCCAAGCCAAACGTGCCAATTCCGGCCGACAACGTAGACGCGCTATTTGCGCAGTATGCCGATACGGTATACCGCCTGGCGCTTCTACGCACCAAGAGCGGAACGGACGCAGACGATATCGTGCAGGAGGTTTTCCTGCGGGCAATGCGCGCAAAACCCGTATGGAACAGCCCTGAACACCAGAAAGCATGGTTCATCAAGGTGACCATCAACTGCACCAAGAGTCTGTTGACCTCCGCATGGCGGCGAAACACCGTACCCGAGAATGAGAATCTCATGACTGAGATTCAGACGACCACTGAGGTTTATCCTTATGTGCTGGCGCTTCCTAAAAAGTACCGCACGGTGGTGCATCTGTACTATTACGAGGGCTACCAGGTTTCCGAGATCGCAAAGATTACGGGAACAGCGGAAAACACGGTGAAATCCCATCTCTTCCGCGCACGCGATATGCTGCGGGAACAGTTGAAAGGGGAGTTTCAGGATGTTTAAAGAGCAGTATATCCGTGACAACGACAAGCTAAAAGCGAAGGAGAAGTTGCTCATGGAAATCAAAGAAAAGAATGCGAGAGAGAGAATTGCTCTCACGCCAAAACAGAAGTTCGTCCGATACGGGGCTGTGTTCGCGGCATTCGTGCTCGTGGCAGCCGGTGTATTCGGAGTCGTTAACGCAAACAAAAGCACAACCGCCGCCCCGCAAAACGTGACGCTTTCCGCCACGGCGGACACGAGCGCGGTCACACAAGCGCAAACCTATGACGACATTTACGGGCTCATCGAGTCCATGCAAAACACCAGCGGCGTCACAACCGGCGGCGTCATGATGGAAAGCGGAGCTGTAAACGGAGCAACAGCAGCGGCCCCCGCAGCGGCAGACACCAAGACCACAGCAGCAGCCACCACCTCTACCGACACAACCGTTGATTACTCCGGAACCAATGTTCAGGTAAAGGGTGTGGACGAGGCGGATATCGTTAAAACCGACGGCAACTACATCTATTATGTTGCGGGTAACCAACTCAATATCCTCAAGCCGGACGGCGCAAACACAAAGCTCGTCTCCAGCACCTCGCTGAGCAGCAACGACACCTGGTGGGGCTATAACTCCGAGATGTTTCTGCTTGGCAACCGGCTCATGGTCATCACCCAGAGCTTTAACACCGTCTGGATCAACGACACAAACGGCGGTTACCAAAACAATACCGACCAGACCAGCGCGATTATCTACGACATCACTAACCCTGCGAAACCCCTTCAGGTGGTTTCCCTCGGGCAGAGTGGTACCTATGTGAGCTCCCGTATGGTTGGGGACTATGTCTACCTCGTGACCTCGCAGTATATCTACAGCCCAGTGCAGGGCACGCCGGTCACCTATATTCCGACGACCACCGACGGCGTGGAGACCAAACTGCTCGCCCCGACCGACCTTTATATCGGCAGCAACCCGCAGAGCGCGGCATACACCGTAATCGGCTCCATCAACCTCAAGAGTGGGGCAAACTTCACCTCCGCCAAGGCAGTATTCGGCGGATCGAGCGAACTCTACGCCACCGCGGATCACCTGCTGCTCGCATTTGCGCGCAATGATCAAGAAGTCCTTCCCATCGCGCCCGACAAGGACGGCAAGAATGTGCAGATCACGCGCAGCTCTTCCAGCACCGATCTCGTACTGCTGGGCTTAGCGGAAGGTCAGATCACAAAGCTCGCCAGCGGCAACGTGCCCGGCAGCCTCTTAAACCAGTTCTCGATGGACGAGTATAAGAACGTGATCCGCATTGTGACCACGCTGAACAACTGGGAACAGCGCATCTATACGGACGGCATCGATACCTACGAGAGCGACAGTTCCACCGCAAACGCGCTCTATACGCTGGATCTAAACCTCAACATTGTCGGCAAAATCGAAAACCTCGCCAAGGATGAGTCTGTCAAGAGCGTGCGTTTCGACGGCGACATCGGCTACTTCGTCACCTTCCGTCAGGTGGACCCGCTGTTCGCGGTAGACCTGAGCAACGCGGCTAACCCGCGCATTCTGGACACGCTGAAGATTCCGGGATTCTCGGAGTACCTGCATGTGTTTAAGGATAACCTGCTCCTGGGCATCGGCTACAACGCGGATGATACCACAGGCCAGATGCAGGGCGTAAAGCTCTCCATGTTCGATACTTCGGACAAGGCGAATGTCAAAGAGGTGACCTCGACAAGCGTGGATGCGAGCTGGACGTTGGTTGGCAGCAACCATAAAGCCATCCTCGTAGACGCAGAGAAAAACCTGATCGCCTTCCCGGCGGACAGCAACTACTATATCTACCGCTATACCGCAAAGGGCTTTGAGCTCGCGGCGCGTGTCAACATGACGGCGGATCTCTCCAGCTGGAACCTCAGGGGCATGTTCATCGGGGACTACTTCTACGTTCTCGGCGACGCGGGTGTCACGGTCATTTCGCTGAGCGACTTCACCGTGCTCACCACCGTGAAATTCGGCTAAACCCAAGCTACGATCAAAAACCAAACAGTCGCAAACGCGCAGCAACAATGTGAGAAATGCGATAGAACAAGAGTGGGCGAAAGCCCGCTTTTGTGTTGCCGCGACAGAATCGAAATAGAGTAATCTTTTTCTGTGCAGAAACATAAAAATCCCATCTGGCATCTTGTTTTCAACGAATCAATCCTGTACTATTACATATATCTCGTGTATACAAACATATCAATTTCAAGCTTCATCTGTTTGCCAAATCATATCGTTTGCGGGTCGCAATATGGCGTGATAATATCCTATCGCGCTGCTGTGATCCGGCTTGGAGGGGGAACCATGTGGAAATGCCAATACTGCGATAAAACAAATTTAGACGACAAAGCCATCTGCCCTTATTGCAACGCGCCGAATCCGGCGGTGCAGAAACCCAATCCCGCGAACGCGCCGCAAAGCCCAATTTATCCGCAAAGCGCTAACAAAACGCAACCGGCGCAGGATTGGGAATCGCGCTATAACCCGAAACAAAGTTCAAAACCGAAACTGCGTTCAATCCTCACCTATACGATCATTGGCGTGGCTGCGATTCTGCTGATCGTCGTCCTGACGCTGATTATCCAAAAGCCTGTGGAGCGGGGACTTTCTGCGGCAGCCGCACAGAAGACCGAAGCCGTGCTGCAGGACTCGAAGGATGGTGTAATCGCATCCGCGGAAAAAGAAACGCCCGCGCCCACCGCAACGCCGGAGCCCACCAGGGCACCGGTCGTCGTCGATGCTGCCACGGAACTCTATCTGGACTTCGGGCAATCGTATCAATGCTCAACTTCTGACTTCGTCCTCCCCTCCGATATCCCGGAGGATGAAATCACCTGGCACTGCGCCGACAATGACGCCGGAACCACCTGCACCAAAGACGGGTTAATTGTAGCAGGTGACTGTCAGGTAGATCCTGAAAAGGTCTACAACGATGAGGTCATCATCACGGGCAGCACACCGGAAGGCTCCGTGCTGTACTATCACGTGTACTCGGGCAACGGGCAAACCTACTCGTTCGGCTGGTCCACCTCCGCCCGCGCGATGCGAGGAGCGCTTAGCGGTTACACCATCGTTTCCGACGAGATGCTTGTGCAGTGCAATGGATTTTCGGTTTATTATGAGTATGAACTTACGAAAGGCAAGATGGAAGCCAATGCATGGTCCGTGTGGGTACGTGAAAACGGAACGACCTGGGTCCGAGTGCAAGATATCCACCTGGAAAACAAGGTTGGCGACGTGTTTGATATCACGTTAGATCATCCTATCACATTCAACGAAATCTGGATCATGCCGGAAACATACAGCCAAAATTACAGCGTTACCACAGAATTTCAAGTTGGATACCTGCTCTTCTAATATTTATCCAGCCAATCACGCAACGACCCCAACAACTCCAATCACAAAAGCGGGCATATGCCCGCTTTTGTGTTGCGTTTCTATCGTTTGAATTTGCTTTTCAGAATATCACGAATGATTTTATCCCAATATGAACTTGCTGATCTTCTTCGCTTCCGCCTGCGGATTTAATACAAGCACTTGGGTTGTGATCGTTTTGATCGCGTCATCTTTGGCGATCTTACCCGCCTCGGCAAAAACATCTTCGCCCCAAAATTGCTCGGTCGTGCAAAACACGGTGGAATACCAGCCGTATTCTTCCCCTTTTTGCGAGAGCTTTTGCTGACGTCCGCACATGGTCAGAAACATCCGCATCTGTAATTCCGTCAGTGCGCTGTCAAAGCGGCTTTTCTCCTCCGCGCCAAAAGAGGCGAGTTGCTTGATAGCATGCAGCGGCAACGTGCCATATTCGAGGATGGTGTGATAAATGCGTTTTGCCGCGTGGCTCAGCGTTCCGTCTTCATACGCGCCGTCAAACTCCTCTTTCCCACGCCGCGCGGCGAGGAAATACGGCGCCCACTCTTTCGTGATAAACCCGCTCTTTTTGAAAAAGACTTTGCCGTAGGCGATGTCGTTTCGCTCGTCCAGCACGCGCATGCGCCATTCCCAGGGGTCGGTGTCCGGCGTGCCCGTGTGCCAGCGGACGGGGGTATCGTACGGCGGGGTTTCATCCCAGCTCCACGGGATGAGCGCGAAGATACCGTCACTACTGCCGCCACCCATGGAAAACCCGGCTTGCAAGAGTGACTCAACGAATCCGTTGTAATCCTTGATCTGTACCATGCGCAGCAACCCCTTTTCGTTTTCTTACAGTATAGCAGAAGAACAGAAAAGAGGCGCGCGGAACGAACAAAAAATTATCCCTTTGGCGTGACTCGGAGGCGGATGAGCTTCTTCACATCCTCCAAAATCTGCGCATCCGTCACGTGGATCATCAGCCAACGCGCGCCGTTGAACGTCTGCGTGCGCGCAAAGAGCTCCCTGATATAAGCCGTGCAAGTCGGCAGCAGCAGCTCCGCCTCCGGCGCTTCTTTTGCACCAACCGAGATCAGCGCGGTAAACTGCCCCGCATCAGGATAGAGCGTGCAGAGCGCGCGCCCGCTTTTTTTGTATTTCACGTTCCAGCCCGGCGCGCCGCTGCAGGTGCTATACTCCACCTTTGGGGCAATGGTGTATGTCGATTCCGCCCAGTCGCAAAGCCCGTTCCAGAGCGGGCTTGCGATAAAGCTTTCGATTTGCTGAAGTGTGGGTTCCTGCGATTTCGGGTATGTTTCAAACCAGTTCACACGCGTGTCCTCCCTTTTCCGATTGGGTACTGCCGCCCGCAACCGCTGCACTTGCCAAAATGCAGGTCGATCAGATGCCCGCAATCTTCGCAAGTATGCGCCTCAATCTGCTCGCGTAATAGCGTCTCAGTGCCGGTTTCACGTAACCGCGCGGCATCGGCGACCAGATCGACGCCATATCCTTCACGGTATCGCTTGCCAAACGCTTTCACCCGCTTGCAAGGGCGATCCGTGCAGTCCGCGCAGGAAAAAAACCCGCGTTCAGCCGTGCAGGCGCGCATCACGCACTTGCGCTGATACGTGTCCGGCTCGTTCACTCGCGCGCGGCAACCCGGACACGGTTTTTTGCCGAGGTGTCGGTAACAGAGCGTGCAATTCAGCCCGCACGGGGCGAGCATGTTGGCATCGATCATTTCCGGTGGTTTCATGCGGTTTGCCTTTCTCTGATTTTGGTTGGTGAAGGCTTGCTCTGACCTGTCTGAATAAGATAGTAACCGAAAAACCCTGACAACATCTGTCAAGTTCTAAAAAATTAAAGTGTCTATTTTTTGTGCTGTTCCCAGATGGCTTTCGCGTGCATCGCGAGTTGCGCGCGCAGACTTTCGGGCTCAAGAATGGTCAGTTCGGTACCAAAGGAGAGCAGATAGCTCACCACCCAGTTACCCTGCGGCATCTGCACGCTGATCAGCAGGTTTCCGTCTTCCTGTGGTTTGATCATCGCGCGCGCAAACTCATCATAAACGCGAAACGCGACCGCGGGCGAGAATAGGAGTTTCACCGACTGCAACGCGGGCAATGCGTCTATCATCAGGTCGATAGGCGGTGTCTCGTTCGGCAACTCGCCAAAGCGTTCCTCCAGCACGGTCATCTCCACAATCCGGCTCACTTTAAACAGACGAAAGTCCTCCTGCATGCGGCAATACGCTTGCAGATGCCAGCTCTTATCCTTAAAGATGAGCTTGAGCGGCAGAATCACGCGGCGGTTGGTTTCCCCGCTCGTGGAGCAGTAGACGATCTCAATCGCATGCCGCCCGATCAGCGCGGTCTTAAGGAGATCAAACTTCACGCTGTCCGTGCTCCCCATGCCCCAACGGGAGAAATCAACCTCAATCCAGCTTGCGTTCTGCTTTTGAAACAGGCCGCCGAGTTTACTGAGCAATGCATCCACCGGCTGATCCACGGCACGCAGGCTCTGGATGGCGTAGAGAATCTGGTTCTGCTCCTCGTCCGAAAGCAACGCTTTGTCAAACGCATAGTTGGGCATTAGCGAAACACCGCCGTTTTTCCCTTGCGTGGCATAGATCGGCACCCCCGCCATCGAGAGCGCGTCGATATCCCGGTAGATCGTCCGCACGGAGACCTCCAGCGCACGGCTGAGTTCCGGCGCGGTCATCGTGCCTTTTTCCAGCAATAAATACAGTAATTGAAACAAACGGTTGTTTTTCATAACCGCTCCTAACTTTGCACCTTTGATACTCCTAGTATAAAACAAAAACCTGACAAGTTCTATGTCAGGTTTGTTTTGTATATGCCTTCTTTTTCAGGTTTTTGTATTATATGCGTCTATTTTATCGGGCTACGAAGACTCGGCCTTCTGTAACGTATTTGCGCAGCAAGGCGCGAATCATGTTCAGCTCCCCGTCGTTCGCGATTTGTCCTTTCGGGATGACCACCGCGCGTTTATCACCCGCGATGAGATAGATGGCAGAACTCGTTTCGCGCGCAAGCAGAATCTGCTTCCATATAAAGTCCGTGTCACCGCGCTCGCTCTTGGCGTGAATGCCGTTTTTATCGATGATGTAGTGCACGGTAAAATCGCTCATTTTGCCGGTTTTGTATAGTTTATTGACGCGCATGACGACGGAGAGCACGTTAGCGCCGACCATGACAGCCGTTCCAACAATTGCGACGATCAGCGCGCTCGCTAACGCATTGGTCAGCGGTACCTCTTGCGCATAGCGAATTAATGCAAGCATAAGGGCAAGGATGATGAACGTCATCAATGCGATGCCGACGAGCTTGCGCTTGATACGAAAGTAATTGTACTGTATATTATCCTGTTTTGTGATGGTGAAAGTTCCGGAATATGACATCTTGAAGTGCTCCTTTGTGCGGATGCACTCATTATAACGTTCTGCTACCCCGCTGTCAAAAAGCAACTCAAAGAAAAGATATTTATTTGTTCACTCTACCTGCAGACAGTAAAATTAAAAAAACTCCCCGTAGCCAAATCGCCAACGGGGAGAATAAGGAGGGAGACATCCGCCGCTGCTCGCGCGGCGAAAGAGGAATTAGTTTCTTTGCAGTGCCTCGATTGGTGTCATCTTGCTGGCCTTGGCCGCGGGATAACTGCCAAAGGCAACACCGATGACCATGCAAAAGGCTAGAGCCGCGATTGCAGCGCGCCACTCCATGGCGATGGTCATGCCTGAGATCATCGCGAAGATGCGAAGACCCAACACCGAAAGCCCAAGCCCGATGATTCCTCCCAGGATGGAAAGCACACAGGCCTCGATGAGAAACTGCATCATGATATAGCTTCTGCGCGCGCCGATGGCTTTGCGAATTCCGATTTCACGCGTACGCTCGGCAACGGACACAAGCATGATGTTCATGATGCCGATGCCGCCGACCAAAAGCGAAATGCAGGCGATGCCGCCGAGCATCAGAGAGAGCGTACTCATAACGCTATCCAGCGTATCCAATATCTCGCTCTTGTTATAGACGCTATAGCTGTCTTCGCTCCCCGTCAAAAGCAACATCTGATATTCCGTAAGTGTCTGAGCGTTATTTACGGTGTCCGTTGACGAGGCTTTGACATAGGCGGTGGTGATTGCAGCGCTGTCTGCAATGCGCTCTGCCGTCGTGAGCGGAATGAGAATCTGCGTGTCTGTATCCGAACCAGTCTCAGTTAGAAGACCGACGATGGTAAATGTATGCCCGTTCATCGTAAACGTCTTACCCAAGACATCGTAGCTATCATAGAGATCACCCGCGATCGATGATCCAATCACGGCGGTGTAGGTGCGCCAACTAAGGTCTGATTCGACGATGCCACGTCCACTCTCAACCTCGGTGCCGACAATGCCCATGTATTCGCCGGTTACGCCGATGGCGGAGACGCTGGTATAGTTGGACCCACTGCGCGCTGTACTACTCACCGTCAGGTAAGGCGCTACTCCTGCGATGGAGTCGTATTTCTCAAGCGCAAGATAGTCGTCTGCGTTGAGTGTGAGATCTTCGTCCGTTACGGTAACGGTCAACAGGTCGGAGCCCATCGATGAGATGGCGCTGGAAATGCTGCTCGAAGAGCTCTGCGCAATGGATACGAGCACAATTACGCTCATCACGCCAATGATGATGCCGAGCATGGTCAAAAACGAGCGCATCTTGTTTGCCATGGTAGAGCGAAGCGCGAGCCTGAGGGAGTTTAGAAACATTGTCATACGATTTCTGCCTCCTCAAGATTGTCATAAAGTCGCCCGTCGCGCACATAAACTGTGCGCTGCGCCATGCGGGCGACCTCATCGTTATGCGTGATCAGTACGATGGTATACCCCTGTTCCGAAAGACGATGGATGAGATTCATGATATCGGTTCCACTCTTGCTGTCGAGATTACCCGTTGGCTCGTCGGCAAGGATCACGCGGGAATTACTCGCAAGTGCGCGGGCAACCGCCACGCGCTGCTGTTGGCCGCCCGAGAGTTGGCTCGGACGGTGTTGCATGCGGTTTCCCAGCCCCACCCGATCGAGCGCAGCCTTTGCGCGCTCAACGCGCTCCTTCTGCGAAAGCTTTTGGTAGATCAGCGGGAGTTCCACGTTTTCCAGCGCGCTCATCGAGTCAAGCAGGTTAAACTGCTGAAATATAAAACCGATCTTTTCGCTGCGGATCAGCGAGAGGTCATTATCGGAACACTCGGCAATATTCACACCGTCGAGGATGTATTTACCCGAATCCGGCAGGTCGAGACATCCCATAACATTCATAAGCGTCGTTTTGCCCGAACCGGATGGGCCACAAATGGCTACGAATTCCTTCGCCCTAATGTGTAATGATGCGTCGTCGAGCGCGTGTACCGTTTCGTCTCCTACATAGTAGGTTTTAAATATGTGTTCCAGTTGCAGCATATCGCGCTCCTTTCCCACGAATCCGTGTTTGTATTAAGTTAGTTTGCAGCATGACGTGCTCCTCAATTGCCGGTCGGGGGCTGGAAACCGCTCGGGGGCTGGAAGTCACCGCTGCCCATACTGCTCGGCATCTGGAAGTCGCCGCTTTGTCCGCCCATAGAGAAGGTTGTGTCCGAGGTCGTGTCGCTTGCGCTGTAGGTGGCGGTGCTTGTGCGCTCCGGCACCCAAATGATATCGTCCGCTGCGAGGCCATCTGCCGTTACGGAGATATTGGAACCATCCGACATACCCGTGGTTACGGTCACCTTCGTCAGCTTGTCGAGGTCTAACTCTCCATCTGCATACTTGGTTCCGACCTGCGTGCCATCATCCGCGAGGTAGAGAAACGCGGTGTCACCATCATATTGCACAGCGGAAACGGAGACGACCATTGTTTCGCCGCTGGTTTCGGTTATGATCCCTGCCGAAACGCTCATGCCGGGGTATGCCCCCTCGATTGGATCGGTGGTGATGGTTGCCGTATAGCTGGTTACATAGCTACCACTGCCGGAATAGGAGATGTTGGTTACCGTTCCGGTATATTCGCCATCCAGCGCATCGAGTGTGATCGTTGCACTCTGGCCGAGTTTCACGGTTGCGATATCCAACTCGTCGATGGACAATGCGAGCGTGAAGCCACCCTCGCCGGTGAGCGTGCAGACCAAAGTGCCGGCTGCAACCGTGTCACCAACTTTAGCGGATATCGCGGTTAGCGTGCAATCCGTATCCGCCTTTACGGTCAACAGCCCTTCCAAATCATCAATCTGCTGCTGTAGATCCGCCTCGGTTTGCTTCAGCGTAGTATAAGTTGCTGTCGGTGCGCCTTCCGCGAGGGTGAACACCGTTGAACTCTTGCTGATTTTCTGGTTGTCTTTGACCGCAACAGTGGCAATTTTGCCGGAAGCCGCGGTTACCGCGACGTATTCGTTTACGGTCATTTCACCCGTGCCGAGCGTTGTGCCGCTTGCGCTGAGTACCGTTGCACTGGTGCCAACGGGGTAATAGTTGTCGGTGAATACGATCGTCGCTATTCCGTCTTCCATCTTTGTGATGTAGCCGGACTGCTCGTCTTCGCCCACTTGAACGGTAACCGCGTCATACTGCTCCATACCGCTAGTGACAGGGATACTCACCTGCATCTTGCCATCGGTTGCGATGAGGCAGAGGTAGTCCATGTTGTCTACAATCGTGCCAACTTGCGCCTGAATATCCTTCACGATTCCGCCCTTGCTAGCGGTGACCTTCAGGTTGGTGAGCAGCTGCTTTGCCGTGGCGAGAGAGGCACGCGTATCGCTCAATTGATCTTTGAGATCGCTCAGCTGGCTCTCGACGTCTGTCGAGGTCATGGTCATCACAACGTCGCCCGCCTTGATCTCATCGCCCGGGGCGAAGTTGATCGAGGTGACGGTGGATTCCGCAGTGGTGGTTACCGTCTGGCTCTTCAGCGCAGAGAGTGTGCCGCTGCCGCTGACGGTCGTGCTGATTTCGCCGCTTCTGACCGCGGTTGCGCGATACGAGAGCATACTGGTCCCGCTGCCGCCTTTATTCAACAAGGTGGTGGCAACGAAGGCTCCAACTGCAACAACGACAACAGCCACGCAAATTAATATGATAGTTCGCGTGCGCTTTTGCTTCTTCTTTTTCTTCTTTGCAACGTTAAACGATGTGTCGAAAGATTCCATAAGGTTTTATCGCCTCCAAATTCATTCGCCTTTGATCATATTGGGCTGTTGTGGCACAAACATGGCATATAATTGCGAAAAATATGTAGCATTTCGACAATAACCGTCTGTGATCGCGAATTTCAGCAAATCGCGATAAAGCGTCGACATTATGCCAAGTTTTTGCCAATATCGCCTTATATGATATAGAAAACAGATCATTCGCTGTGCGTGTGATGCGCGTGGCAAAACACAGGGAGAATGAGAAAGATGAAACCAAAGTTTTTCGGTAGAATACCGCGCGCGCTGATTGCGCTGCTTGCGGCAGCCCTTATGATGAGCGTCGGCTTTGCGGGCACCAGCTCTCCGGATACCGTCTTCGTCGCCAACGCGGGCGAACTAACCGCCGCGCTGAGCAGCGCTTCGACGAGCGGGATCTCGACGATCATCTACTTCGCTCCAGGCACATCTCAAATTGAGCTGAGTGGTTCGGCTAGTGTTCCGACAAATGTAACGCTCGATTTAAGCACGACCAGCGGCTCCCTCAAGATTTCTAGCAGCGGTGTGCTGGGTGTTAACGGCGTCATTTCAGGCGGCGCAATTGAGGTTGCCGGCGGAACACTCTTGCGCGCCTTTGGCAGCAATATAACCTCTACAATCTCCACGAACAGCGGCGGTGTCGTGCGCGGGGCGCGTGTGCTTACGCTCGAAAACCTCAGCGCAACGAGCGATGAAGTGATCACGGCGATCTCGTACACCGGGGAGTCGAGCGCGGATACCAGCTCTTATGTTACCCGCACGGCAACAGGGGTGCTCTACGTCAAGATGGCAGGCTCAAATTATTCTTCTTATAAAGTAATAGAGACCGTAGTGACCGGAGCTGGAAACATTTTCCGCCTCGGCACCAAGTACACGGACACGCTCTCGCTCTCCTATTCGCTCACCTATGGCGGGCTCACGGATGCCTCGCTAACCGCGCTGAACCCGACGAGCTACACCGAAAGTGACGCCGCAATCCAGCTGAACAACCCAACAAAAGAAGGCTTCGTATTCGCGGGATGGACGTGTGATGCACTCGGCGTCACCGTTCCGCAGGATAAAATGGTGATTCCCGAAGGGACAACGGGCGAGCTAACCTTTATTGCTATGTGGGTTGAAGCACCTGCCGGTAGTGGCGGGATGAGCGGCGGTGGCAGCTTCTCTGGTAGTTCCAGTTCCACCACAACCGATGATGCAGCAACGCAGCAGAATGCAGCCGCAGCAGCATCGCAGGCAACTACTACACAGAACACGCGACGCACACGCGTAGCATCCTCCTCGACAAAGGTCACGTACTCGAGCGATCTGGAAACGATGCTACCCGCGCTGGAAACAGCGAAAAGCAATTCCTTCCCTTGGGGTTGGGTATTCGGCGGGCTTGCGACACTCGGTGTCGTTGCCGCAGTAGCAGCAAAACTCGTCAATCGCAAACGAGCGTAAGGATACGCACAACGAATAAAAGAAGCGGGCTGATGCCCGCTTCTTTTGTGTTTTTCTCACGTGATTTTTTTGCATCACGGATTTATTAACGTAATGTGATCTAGGTTTAGTTTTTTACTCGGTT
>Ga0302289_1000314_pt1 | contig 24241 bp, 22 predicted proteins | sample III_Fen_N1_2_FD_194552 | JGI IMG/M metagenome (GOLD analysis project Ga0302289, IMG submission 194552) | Peat permafrost microbial communities from Stordalen Mire near Abisko, Sweden - III_Fen_N1_2 | ecosystem: Environmental > Terrestrial > Soil > Wetlands > Permafrost | place: Sweden: Abisko... | reverse complement strand
ATGGGCATAGCCGTAACAAAAGGGGACAAAACCGACCTTAGCATCGACGTGGAGTTGCTGGACGCAAGCTTCTCTACCGGAAAAAAGAAACTAAAGTATGAGGCGATGATTCTGCTGGACGAGGCGGACAAAGCCGTTCGGATGTATGAAAAAACGACCGAGACGAGTTCTGGCGTTTCCTTCGGCATGAGTGGAGAAACGTCGTTTCAAAGCGGAAGTACCTTGATGCGCAAGGTGAAGAGCGTGCAATATGGGCCGGAGGGCAAGGTGTTTGAGTACAACTTTGACCTTGGCGCAATCAGCAAGGCAATCAAGTCCGCCGCACTCGCACACGGCTGGTCGTTTAAGACGGTCATCATCAAGAAAAACGCCATGTTCCGCTGATTTTTCGCATCATTCAGAGCGAAACAACTCAAAATCGTTTCTTCTTAGAAATTGCGTAAAAATCCGCGTGTTTCTTCCAAAAAACACTTGCAAGTCAGCCGAAGAATTATTACAATGTAACAGCTGGAGAATTCCACGCAAAGGCGTGACCCAAGCGGAGCGTATGGTAAGCCGCCTAACGGATGAAAATTCGCAGGCGGTTTTGCATTATCTCACGCGCACTCGGCAGGAAACCGACGCAATAAAACAGCACAATGGCGCAGGTTTTTCGCTTGGTTCACAATCCGCGCTATTTATTGACCAGCTGGTATGATATAATTCCATCATTAAAAGTACGGAGGAATAAATGCATGGCAGACGTCGTTTGGAAAGATCGCAAGCGCATCATATTCGGCTTGCCGTGGACGTTTACGCGATACATCCTAACCCAGGAGAAACTCACCATCGATACGGGGTTCATCAGCCGCAAGGAAGACGAAATCCGCCTGTACCGCATTCTGGATATCACGCTGCAGCGACCGCTGACCCAGCGCATCTGGGGTCTCGGCACCATACATCTGAATACGGCGGATAAGAGCTCTCCCGAAATAGATATCAAGCGCATCAAGCGTGCCAAAGAGATCAAAGAGATGCTCTCCGATATGGTCGAGAAGGAACGAGACGAGAAACGTATCTCAGCGCGTGAATTCATGGGCATGAGTGACATGGACGATAACGACCACACAAATTAAACTACCGAAAACAATATTTAACGGACAGAAGCGAGAAATGGCATCTGTCCGTTTTTTTTGATAAGGCGATTTATTTCTCAACACGGTGTTGTTATACAAACACAATTCTCCTTAAATTGGTTGAATAAACCCCCGAACCTGTTATAATATACAGAACATATACAATTTATCTTCCATTTTTTGTTAGGCAAGATTTTGGCATTTCCTAATATTTGTTTTCAATCAGTCGTATGCTTTCAAAATAGAAGGGAGAAATGGGATGGAATTCAACTCAAACAGCGCATTTATGTACGTTGTGGTCACCGTGGTGATCGCGTTCGTACTGCTGCAATCCGTCGTCTTTTTTGTGAAGGCGTGGAAGCGCGGCAAAGAACTGGGCATGGACACACAGGCGCTCAAAAAGACCATCGGCGCGTCCGCGATCTTCACCATTGCCCCGGCGTTTGCGATTCTGCTTGGCGTGATCGCGCTCAGCAACGCCCTCGGCTTCCCTCTGCCGTGGTTGAGACTATCGGTGATCGGTTCGCTGACTTATGAAGCGACGGCAGCCGCCGCCGCGGCGACCGCAGTCGGTTCCTCGCTATCTGAGCACATTACAGACCCGAAGGTTTTTGCGGCGATTGCATGGGTGATGGCGCTTGGAATCATCCCTGGCCTCGTGCTGGTTCCGATATTTGGTAAAAAGATCGAAAAAGGCATCAGCAACATCAAGAGCAAAGACTCCAAGTGGGGAAAAATCTTTCTCTCCGGCTTGTTCCTTGGCATGATCTCTGCGTTTCTCGGCCTCGTATTCGCGCATGTGCATGAGGGATTGACGGGGTGGATTCCCGTATTCGTCATGTTTGCCAGCGCGGCACTGATGATGATCTGCGGACTGATCCGTAAGCTCTTCAACGCAAAATGGATTGAGGACTACGCACTGCCGATCAGCCTGCTTGGCGGAATGGCGCTGTCCATTCCGATTACGACGCTGGTCCAGAACATCTTGGGCTGAAAGGGAGGCAATTTATGAAACAAGAAATGAGCTATCGCGATAGCATACATAAAACGGGTAGAATTTGGATACTCAGCGCGCTTGCCATGTTGTTGGCTGTACCCGCGGCAATTTGCATTTATTACAGTGCATGGCCTCCGATCGGCGGCGTCCTGAAGGGATTGCTGAGCATTGTACCGATCTTCTGGACAGTCGGCGTAATCGAGGTGTTCACCTATGTGCCTATGCTAGGCACGGGCGGCTCGTACCTCGGTTTTGTCACGGGCAACCTTGCAAACCTTAAGGTGCCTTGCGCGCTGAACTCAATGGATCGAGCGGGTGTGCAACCAGGTACGGATGAGGGCGAGGTCATTTCAACGCTCGCCATCGCCACGAGTTCCATCGTCACCACGCTCATCATTGCGTTGGGCGTGCTACTGCTCTCGCAGATCACCCCGGTGCTCGAGAGCCCGACGCTCCAGCCCGCGTTTGAAAACATTCTGCCTGCGCTCTTCGGGGCTCTCGGCGTGGTGTTTGTCTCAAAGGATTGGAAGATCGCCGTCGCGCCGCTCCTGTTCATGGTCACGCTGTTCCTGCTGGTGCCGTCGCTCTCCAGCGCGGTGGGCATTCTTGTGCCGGTTGGCGCGCTGATCGCGATTGGCGTAGCCAGAGTGTTGTACAAAAAAGGCATGCTGTAAGTAAAAATCAACGGAACATCTGCCCAAACGACAGTATTCTGATTTGTTTACCGCTTCTGGAAGGAGGCGGGGATAGGAGAAAACTGACATGATGTATTTCTGGATTGCGCTTGTCGCGGTGATTATTGCGTTTTTTGCGGTGATCATCATTCGCGCCCTGCGCTTTCAACCAAAGACAACTGCCGCTGTAGAAACAAGTGAGGCGGCGGTGGACGAGCAGGCGGCGATTGCGCACTTTGCCGACATGATTCGCTGTAAGACGATTTCTTATTACGAAGACGAGCGAATCGACAAGGCGGAGTTCGCCAAGTTTCGCGCCCTGCTCAAGCAGCATTATCCGACAGTTGCCGCAACGTGCACCTACGAAGAGATTGGACCAAGCGGCATACTGTTTTCCCTCAAGGGCAAGAGCGCGGAGAAACCCTCTGTGTTTATGTCGCATTATGATGTGGTGCCCGTCAATGAAGAGCTGTGGACAAAGCCCGCGTTTGATGGCCTCATCGAGGACGGCATCCTCTGGGGGCGCGGCACGCTGGACACGAAGGGTACTCTGCTGGGGGTCATGGAAGCCGCGGAACACCTGCTAAAGGGCGGGTTTGTGCCGGAAAACGACATGTATTTCGCCTTCGCGGGAGATGAAGAAGTTGCGGGTAAATCGCAGCCCGTCATCGTGGAAACCCTGCGTACACGCGGCATTGTGCCCGCTTTGGTGTTGGATGAAGGCGGCGCGGTCGTTGAGGGGATTTTCCCCGGCGTCAAGCAGCCCTGCGCGCTGATCGGCATCGCGGAAAAAGGATTGATGGATGTGCAGTTCGTCATCGAAGGCGCGGGCGGACACGCCTCCTCGCCGCCGCCGCATACAGGAATCGGTCGTCTGGCTCGCGCGGTGACGCGCATCGAGGGCAAGCCGTTCCCGGTGACCCTCACGAAGCCGGTTGCTGAGATGTTTGATACGCTGGGCCGCCGCTCGTCGTTTGCCTACAAGCTGATCTTTGCCAACCTCTGGTGTTTCCTGCCCGTGCTGGACGCAATGTGCAAGAAATCCGGCGGCGAACTCAACGCCATGATGCGCACTACCTGCGCGTTTACCATGGCGGAGGGCAGCAACGCCAGTAACGTTTTACCGCCCCGCGCGCGGATGGTTGCCAACCTTCGCATCATCAGCGGCAGCACCTGCGAGGGAACGCTGGATTGTTTAAAAACCATCGTCGCCGATGCCGGCATTCAGGCAAGCATCATGCATGGCACCGACCCCTGCAAAATCTCCGAAACCACGGGATACGGCTGGGAAAAGCTGACGCACGCTATCGCCCAGACTTGGCCGGAAGCTGAGGTTTCGCCGTATCTGATGTTTGCCGCGTCCGACTCGCGTCACTACGCCGCAATTTCGAACAATGTTTACCGCTTCTCTACGATGGAACTCACCAAGGAGGAGCGCGGTGGCATTCACGGGCACGACGAGCACATTCCGCTTGCGAAGATCGTCAAGACGGTGCAGTTCTATGTGCGCCTGATGAGAACCCTGTAAAACAACGAAAGACGCGCGAACGCCACCCCTTGCGGGGTGGCGTTTTTACGAAGATGGGTTCGTTCGAAATTCTTTGTAGAGGCGGATGTTATCCGCCCGCAAATTCGTTTCGAATCACTACAGCTGTTTCTTCCGAATCCCAACCATGCACAGTGCGGATTGCACCACAGAGAATGCGAGGGAGATCCAGAGCGCGGGCAAGTAGTCGGTGCTTTCCATGTCTCCTGTCAGCAGCGAGAGTCCATCACCGAGGCGTGGTGGCAAAAAGCGCGTAAGCGCGGGTAGCATGCCAAGCGCATAGCAGAGTACAAATACTCCGCCCGTCAACAGCAACGCATACATGCCGGACTGAAGCGCGGAGGCGAATGCAAGCTCCAACGACAGGAGCCAGACGCCCATGATATAGGCGCAGAATGCCGCTAGCCAGATGCCGTTTGTCAGCGCGTTTTCCCAGTAATATGCGCTGTACCCTAGTGTGATGAAAAACGTCAGCCAATAGCAAACACTCCAGCCGAACAGCGCAATAAGCAGTTTAGAGAGAGCGACTTTTTGCCGCGAAACGCCTTTGGTGAGCAGGTTGATGAGCGTGCCGCTCTGGTACTCCTGCGCAAAGATACCGCTAAAGAGCGCGAGGATCAGGATATACTCCATCATCAGATTCTTAAAATACTGCGTCCAAGCGGTCAACGCTGTGACCGAGATTGCGCCGAAGGTGATGCCCTGCTCCGCGAGGGAGTCACCCATCAGAGAGATCATCCAAGGCGTGAGCTTCGCCAGCGCGGCATTCATGATACCGAAGATGCCAAACACGATCAACAGCACCATCGCCTTTTTGGTGCGCACAAGTTCGGTCAGCTCTTTTTGAAGCAATAAGAATAGTTGTCTCATTCCACTGATGCCTCCATAAACAACGATTCCAGCGAAGGCTCGCGCTGCTCGATCTTTAGTGGGCAAAGTCGCATATCGCCAAGTAGCTTCATCGCTTCTATCATATCTGCCCGCGTTGCCGTGGGATAAATCAAGCGAGAGGTCGTGTCAGCTTCTCCGCCCGGATAAACACTGAGGAACGACACTGTTTCGCTTTCCTCCGCAAACTCCACGACAAAGCCGCTTTTTGTATGCATGGCGCGGACTTCCTCCAGCCGCCCGCTGAGAATAAGCTTACCGTCGTGTAAGAGACCGATTTGGTCGCAAACGCGCTCGATATCCGGCAGAATGTGCGTGGAAAACAGCACGGTGGTCTCGCTTCGGATTGCGCGAAGAATGTCGATGATGTCTTTTCGTCCGGTGGGGTCGAGCGCGGAGGTCGGCTCATCACAAATCAGCAGCTTCGGGCGGTGAATCAGCGCCTGCGCAATGCCGAGCCGCTGCTTCATTCCGCGCGAAAATCCGCTGATATGGCGGTTGGCAGCGGAGGTCAATCCCACAAGGGAAAGAAGCTCTTCCGCGCGCGGGCGCAGCGCATTTTGCGATATTCCCGCTAGTCCGCCGCAGAGCGCGAGGTATTCCTTCGGCGTGAGATAACCGTAAAATTCCGGCACGTCCGGCAGGTAGCCGACGAAGCGGTTTGTGCGCGTCTGCCCGTAAACGACCTTTTCACCGCAGATGCGGACTTCACCGTCATCCGCCGCAAGCAGTCCCAAAATGATCTTCATCGTCGTGGTTTTGCCCGCGCCATTTTCGCCGATAAAGCCGTAGATCGCCCCCTCCGGAACACTCAGAGAGAGATTTTTGAGCACTGTCCGCTCACCGAAGCGCTTCTCTACGCCTGTGAGTTCGAGTACATCCATATTGGGTTAGTCCTCTTTTCCGAGTAGAAAATAGAGAATGGGTCCGATGAACTCCATCCCCACAATGGTGACGATGAGCCACAGTGTGCGGGTTCCGCGCTTGTAGTTCTTGTGGGTGAGGATGTGCCGTAGTGTGATGGCAAGCAGAACCAACTCCGCGACCGCGAGCGGGATGAGAAACGGTAATGCATCTTTTAAACTCATAACTTGCTCCTTTCGGCGAAACACTGTGTTTTTTCGTTTGTTTTCGCCCTTTCAGCATGCACATTAGCATATGACGCAACGTAATGAGCAAGAGAAATTTAAAAAAATGACCCGCGTTTGCGAGTCATTTGATTGGTTGGATGCTTACAGCCCTAAAAAATACACGACCTCGCCGTAAAGCACGCGCCCGTCCGGCACAAAACCGAGATTTTCATAGAGCGATTTGGCGATTGCGTTCTCCGGCTCAAAACTGATGTAGATCAGTCGGTGCTCGTCATCCGATAAACCTCGGATGCGATCGATCAGCAAATGCATTGCCGCGCGCCCGTAACCGACGCTCTGATATCGCTGGTCGATCATCAGTCGATAGATCCAATACTGGTGGTCGTCCTCATCGAGACAGTACATCGCAAAACCGACAGGTCGGTTCTCCGCGTACAACGCGAGGGGGACGCACTCCGGCTGGGCATATGCCTGCGCGAGCGAATATTGATTGCTTGCGACGAAATCCCGCTGCTCCGGCGAAACGGAGAGATCCAATACCGAAAGATAGTTGTAGCGGTCGATTTCGACGAGGCGAAGCATCACGATTACGCTCCTTTCGCGCCGGTAGAGGTCGGAACTTTATTATTCCGTCTCGATTTGCTTGGAGTACTTCATACGCGAGTCCTTGTTGAGGAGGCGCTTGCGCATGCGGATGTTCTTTGGCGTCACCTCGACCAGCTCGTCGTCCGCGATGAACTCGAGACACTGCTCGAGGGACAGTACCACGGGAGGAGTGAGGCGCAGGGCATCGTCCGAACCAGAGGCGCGCATGTTGGTTACGTGCTTTTTCTTGCAAACGTTGACCACGATGTCTCCCAAGCGTGCGTTTTCGCCGACAACCTGTCCTTCGTAAACGGGCACACCCGAGCCGACGAACAGCTTTCCGCGATCCTGCGTGTTAAACAAGCCATAGCCGGAGGTGTCTCCCGTTTCGTGGGCGACCAGAGAGCCGGTCTTGCGCTCTTCGATGGGTCCCTTGTAGGGCTCGTATTCGTGGAAAATATGGCTCATGACGCCATTACCGCGCGTATCGGTTAAGAGCTCCGAGCGGTAGCCCATGAGTCCGCGCGCAGGCACAAGAAACTGTAAACGGACGCTGTTTTCGCCCTGGTTTGTCATATCCTGAAGCTCCGCTTTGCGTTGACCGAGTTTTTCCATGACCGCGCCTACAAAATCGATCGGCACGTCGATGGTCAGTTCTTCGATCGGCTCGGTGGTGTTGCCGTTCTTGTCTTTGTGGAAAATGACCTTCGGGCGAGACACCGCGAACTCATACCCCTGGCGGCGCATGGTTTCGATGAGGATGGAGAGATGCAATTCACCTCTGCCGCTCACACGGAAGGAGTCGGTGGCGTCGGTTTCCTCTACGCGCATGGAGATATTGGTCTTTACCTCGTTAAAGAGGCGGTCGCGCAGATTGCGTCCGGTGACGTATTTTCCTTCGCGTCCGGCAAATGGGCTGTCGTTGAGCATGAACATCATGCTCACGGTCGGCTCGTCGATGTGAACGAAGGGTAGCGGCTCGATGCAATTCGGGTCGCAAACCGTTTCGCCGACGTTGAGCAACTCCATACCCGCGACGCAGATGATGTCTCCACAGGGAGCTTCTTCTACCTCTACACGCTTGAGTCCCTCATAGCGGTAGAGCCGTGTGATCTTTGTATCTACCTGGCGGTTGAAGTCGCCACCGCAGATGACGACGGGCATGCCTTTTTTCGCCGTTCCGCGTTCAATACGCCCTACTCCGATGCGGCCGACGTAATCGTCGTAATCGATTGAAGAAAAGAGGATTTGCAGCGGTTCGTCCGGCAGAAAATTCGGCGCGGGAATCGCGCTGATGATCGTGTCAAAGAGCGCAACCATGTTGTTTTCCATGGTGTCCGGCGTGTGCCCACTCATGTTGTCGCGCGCGCTGGCGTAAACAACGGGGAAGTCGAGCTGGTCGGCGGTCGCGCCGAGCTCGATGAAGAGCTCCAGCGCTTGATCCACCACTTCTATCGGGCGTGAACCTGGGCGGTCGACTTTGTTGACCACCAGAATCGGGATTTTGTTGAGTTCGAGGGATTTGCGAAGCACGAAGCGCGTCTGCGGCATGCAGCCTTCAAACGCGTCCACGAGCAGCAGCACGCCGTCTACCATCTGGAGGATGCGCTCCACCTCGCCGCCAAAGTCCGCGTGACCCGGTGTATCGACGATGTTGATGCGCGTACCGCCGTAGCTGACCGCCGTGTTTTTGGATAAGATGGTGATGCCGCGCTCACGCTCGAGATCGTTAGAGTCCATAATGCGCTCGACGTCTTGTTCGCCTCTGCGCAGCACGCCCGCGTCTCGCAGCATTTGATCGACCAGCGTTGTCTTGCCGTGGTCGACATGCGCGATGATGGCGACGTTACGAATGTCCATTTGAGTACCTTCTTTCTAAATACGATAACAAGATATTATACAGCCTTTTAGGGGGTTAGGACAAGCTATATCGCGTTTTTGGATAGATATTTTGCGTTTATTTTACAATGGGGTCCAATAACCACAAAAACGTCACGCTCATAAAATGTGAAATATAGACGAAGCATTGACATGACACCATTTCAAAATGTAATATTAACATATTACTATAATTCAATGTGTAAACTTAAGTTTTCGTGTATTCCACTGTAATCATACCAACGATTTCGTTTTCTTTCAAATAGTAGAGTCTTTATCTCAGATCATAACTTAATTTTTTCATAGTGAGAAGAGATAGTTTTTTCAAAAGTGCGCTAAGTATCGCCCGAATTGGGATGATTGGAGAAAGCGAATGAGAAAAATCGTCGTATTCGTTTTAGTTGTATTGCTCGCACTGACTTCACTTTTTGGTTGCGCCAAGGCTGCTCCGGCAGATTTTCTGATTGATTCCAAGAACTACTTCGAGATCGGTGTGCCATACAATTCGAAAGTATGGTTTCAAGCGCAATGGTATCGAATCAGCACACACGAGTATTTTGTTGATCATTCCATGCCTAATAGGACATATACCGTCGGACAAGACGCGGAATTAACTGGTGTGAATGTCGAGCAGTTGCAAGGGGCGACCATATCTGTCCAAGAACATGATCTAAGTGAGTATGTGAATGCAGGCTATTATAGAAATATATTACTAGAGTTGAATCATCTGCAAGGCACTACGCCCGAATTAAATCTTACCGGGGATTTCAGAATACGAGATGTCGCGAAAGTGCGGAATGCGCTGAAGGGATATGTAGCGAATGCCAAAATCCTTTCCTGCAATTTTGTTTTTTATGGAGAGATAACCAAAGAAGTACAGGTTGATTCTCTCAGAATCGCTTCCATAAATTATGAAGTGTCTTTCGATTCGTTTCGCATCACGCCGCTTGCAATCCCTAAAAATCAAACAGAAGAGGTTTATGGAAAATACATCTCTAATGGCGGGGGTGGGACTCTAGTTGGTCCATCGATGTCGCAATTCGGTTACTGTTTTGTAGAAGGTACATCGAAGTCAGCAATCCGCAATATTCAGGTAGAGGCGGTGAATGATTCATGTATCGTACTGGACAAAACGAATTACAAAGAGTATACAACATATTACGACGGCTTTAGTGAACAAACTACCAATGGCCGAGTTACGGGACCTTTTGCCAAAGGTGATGAGATTTACCTCGAGTACGACTATGTTTATTTGGGGAAAACGCCAGAGGAGTTCAAACAATATGACTCGGCGGTTGCTTGCTTGAGATATATCGTTACGCTTGAAGACGGAACCGAACTGAGCAGCTATCAGTATCAGACATCTATAAGAGCACCGGAATATGGACTTGTGCATCTTCTATTGAACGAGCCTTAAACAAGCGCACGGCATAGATCGAACCTATTCCGGTGAAACGTTCTGCTGGATCGCGGCAATTGCCTGATGGGTGAAAGCCGCGTTTTTTAGTGAGAAGCTATTTGGCGAACATCAAAAATAATTTTACAAGATTCTCTTGACAAGGTAGATGTATTAATGTATAACTGTGTTAAGACAATAATACAGCGACACACGAAAGGGGGAACATGCATTGGCTTGGCAATTTACTTCGAATCGACCCATCTATGTGCAGATTGTGGACGAGATAGAACTTCGCATTCTCAACGGCACATATGAAATGGGAATGCGGCTGCCCAGCGTACGCGATCTTGCGGTACTGGCGGCGGTCAACCCGAACACAATGCAAAGAGCACTCGCGGAACTGGAGGAAATGGGATTGGTAACCACGCAGAGAAACACCGGACGAACGGTGACGACGGATGAATCCGCTGTTGCCCGCGCGAGGAATATCAAGGCGGACCTGCTCGCGGAGACATTTATCTTGCAGATGAAGGCATTGGGCTTGAGCCGTCAAGAGGTGCTCGAGCGAATCGCCAAGGGGGAAAGTAAGGAGGGGGAACATGCAATCAATTCTTGAAGTACGGGCGTTGAGTAAGCGCTATGGCTCGACGCTTGCGCTCAACAACGTAGACATCACACTGCCAAAAGGCAAGATTATCGGTCTTCTGGGGCCGAACGGCAGCGGTAAAACCACGTTGCTTAAGATCGTTGCCGGGTTGTTAACACCGACCAGCGGGATCGTGCTCGTGGACAATCAGCCCGTTGGTGAGGGGACCAAGGCGCTGATTTCGTATCTGCCGGAGCGCACGTACTTGCCGGACTGGATGACGGTGGAAGACTGCCTCGAATACTTTACGGACTTCTATGCGGACTTTGACATGGCGCGCGCCAGAGAGATGCTCGCCCGGCTGAATGTGCCCGCTGACAAGCGCATGAAGCAGCTGAGCAAAGGCACGCGGGAAAAGATGCAGCTTGTGCTCGTCATGTCTCGCCGAGCGAAGCTCTATTTGCTGGATGAACCGATCGGCGGCGTTGACCCGGCAACGCGGGATTACATCCTCGACACGATCATCGGCAACTATGACAACGAGGCGACAATCCTTATTTCCACGCATTTAATTGCGGATGTGGAAAAGGTACTCGACGAGTTCCTCTTCCTCAAGGATGGCGTCATCACGATGCATGACACAACGGATAATGTCCGCGCGACGCAGGGAAAGTCGCTGGACGAGCTGTTTCGGGAGGTATTCAGATGCTAAAGAAATTGATGAAACACGACTTTCGCGCGCTTTCGCGCACACTCTTCCCGCTGCAGATCGGCATTCTCGGCGGAGGAATCGTGGCAACGCTACTCACCACGCTGACCATTCGGCTCAACGATACATCGGCTAGCGTTGGCGGGTCTTCATTCGTGCGTGGCCTCATTATGGCCATCTCCGCCACCGCTGCGGTGCTCATCGGCGTCGCGATTATGGCTTCCGCTCTGGTGACGCTACTGCTGATTTGCTACCACTTCTACCGCAGTTTTCTCGGCGACGAAGGGTACTTAACCTTTACGCTGCCGGTATCCACCAGCAAGCTGATTTGGAGCAAGCTCCTCACCGGCATGTTCTGGACGTTGATCAACGCGGTTGTCGTCGTGATTACACTGCTTATCTTCTCGGTATTTGGTACGACAAGCAACGGCATTGTGAACACGGATGTGCTGAATGCCTTCCGGACGTTCTTTACGGACATTCTGCCGCAGGCAACGCAGTACGTAAACGTGCCGCTTGTATCGGTTGAGATCGTCGTCATCGGCATTATCGCGCTCGCGGCGCAGATGCTGGAGATCTACTTTGCCATCGTGGTCGGCGGTCAGGTTGCCAAGAAGCACCGTATCCTCGCGGCGATCGGCATGTATCTGCTCATCAATATGGGCGTAGGCATTGTCAGCACGACATTCATGTCGCTGGTTACGCTCGGCGAGGGTGTTTCGAGCTTGGCGCTCAATACCGTGCAAGAGGTCAGTACCTTCATGACATCGATATTCGGCTGGTACGGGGTACTCTTTGCCGGGCTTGCGGTACTGTTCTTCTTCCTGATCCGGTCGATCTTTAAGAAGAACCTGAATCTACAATAAAATAGAATCTCGCGAAATTCTCGCGAACAGGGGCGGCTTCGGCCGCCCTTGTTGCGTCATCAGTCTAATGCGAGCGCCCAAAGCACTACCAAACAGAAAACGCTTGCGCTCGTTGAGCCAAACCACCTATAATATCCCTCATGAAACGTGTATTGGGTAGCATTCGCCGCGCGGACGAGCGGTATCATATGATTGAAGACGGGGACAAGATTTGCATCGGTGTCTCCGGCGGCAAAGATTCCCTGTTGTTGATGGAGGCGATGAAGCTCTATCAGCGGTTTTCGTACACCAAGTTTGAGGTTATCGCCGTCATGCTTGACCTCGGACTCAAGCAGCAGGACGTCTCCCGCATCCATGAGTTTGCGGATCGCATCGGCATTGACTTCGAGGTCGTGTATACCGACATCGGCAAAGTTGTGTTTGAATACCGCGAAGAGAAAAACCCCTGCGCCTTGTGCGCCAAGTTGCGCCGGGGAGCGCTGAACAACTACGCTGTGGAGCACGGCTGCAACAAGGTCGCGCTGGGGCATAACCGTGACGACGTGATTCAGACGTTCTTTATGAGCATGCTCTACGAGGGCAGAATCAATACCTTCGCGCCGATGACGTATCTTTCGCGCATGGACGTAACGGTGATTCGCCCGCTGGTCTTCCTGTCGGAGAAGCACGCGCTGGGTGTTGCCCGCGCGCGGGAGCTGCCGATTCTGCCGCCGAACTGCGACGTTGCGGGGCACACCAAGCGCGAGGAGGCAAAGCAGCTCATCACGCACCTCACGGGGTTGGTGCCGGATTTTGAGGAAAAATTCATGCATGCGCTCTCCACCACCGAGACCTATGGTTTGTGGGATCGGATGAGATTGAAGGGCGACGAGAGTCATAAGAGATAGTTTTGCCCCTGCTGGGGTGAATTAGTTCACCATAAAGTCCCTTAATACGGGACTTTTTTTATTTCGCGAGTAAATACAAACATTGACTTTATTTGAATACGTTTTAGAATGAGAGCAGGATAGTTTTTACTTTTTCTTGCAGGTTGGAAATCATTCTAGTCTGAAAATCAATAATAGCGGAGGCGAACAATGAAACACGTCAATCGAGTTTTCGCAGCTTTCTTAGTTGCGCTTTTGCTCGTGCCTCTCACCGCCTGCGCACCAAACATGGCCGCGTCAGCCGTTACGCCAAAGCCAGAAGCGACTACCGCGCCGACGCCGACGCTCAGCCCGGTACCAACTGAAGTTCCAACTCCTACTGTAGACGAGTTTGGTTTTACGGAAGAGCGAAAAGCTGAATTGAATCAGCAGATACAAGATTTTTTGAATTATCGAGGGGATTTTGCTAGAGAAAAAATATCGGAGATGATGATGGAACCTGCTACTGACTTGGATATAAGTGAGATTAGTTTAGGTATTGTACGTTCTATACCAGAAATACAAGGCTATTTTTTTGATTATTTTGAGAAGGACAATAAGTTGTTTATGTTAATGGGTTTTGATGGGAAAGATGGAACTAGATTTGTGACTCCAGTGGAAATAGAATTGTATGTATATAAACAACTTTCTGAAGCATCTTTTGGGGTTTTTGAATATGATATAAATAATTTTTTTGAGAATGGTAATAGTGAATTTAAGAGTTACTATGGTGAGAATCAAATTATTTCGCTGTTAAATAACTTAAAAAGTAAAGTAATAGTTTTGGGTTTGAATACTATGGAACGTGAAGAACCAAGTGTTGATGAAATTGATCAAACAGTTATTGTTGAAGGTACAAAAGAAATTAATTCAAAAATTGAATTAACATTTGGATTGTTTCAATTAGTATCATCTAATAATCTTACTTATGATAATCCAGAAAGAGGTGATACGGCTTCTATTATCAAAATTACGAGTGTTGATGATGCCGAAAAAATTGACATATCAAAAGTACCCATACTTTTAAATATGAGTTATTTTAAGGGTATATTAAATACTAATTAAATAAGTTGTGTTTATTTAACCATTCTTGGATCATTGCTGAGGTAAAGCGCTTCACCAAGTTATGAGCATCTAGAAAATCAAAAAAAGAACCGATCTTGCGACCGGTTCAAATCTGCTAAGTCCTTTAGGATTTGGTGTGCTATTGTTTGTTTTGTTCGCTTACTCTGCCACGTAGGGCATGAGGGCGACGATGCGCGCGCGCTTGATGGCAATAGCAAGGTCACGCTGATGCTTGGCGCACATGCCCGACATACGACGGGGCATGATTTTGCCACTCTCTGCCGCGAATTTCTCAAGGGTACGAATATCCTTGTAGTCGATCTTCGCGTTTTTATCAGCACAGAACTTGCAAACCTTGCGGCGGCCACGCTTCATACGGGGACGCATTTTACGGTCTTCCATGTTGCAAGCCTCCTAATTCGAAAATTTTGTCTTGCGGGTGTTTCCCGCATTCGTTAAAAGGGGATGTCGTCGGACTGGATGTCGGTAAACCCGGCCATATCCTGCGCGTTGTCTGCGCGGGCAGAGGGCGCGGTTCCATCCTCCTGCTGCTTGGGCGAGAGAAACTCGACTTCGTCCGCCTGCACGTCGAGCGACATGCGGGTCGTGCCGTCCTTCGCCTCGTAGGTGCGCGCTTGGAGTTCGCCGATGACGGCGACCTTGCGGCCCTTACTCAGGTATCGGGCGCACGTATCACCCAGCTGACGCCAGGCGTTGATGCGGAAGAAATCAGTCGGACGCTCGCCGCCCGCACCGCTAGCAAAGCGGCGGTTGACAGCGATGGTGAAGGAGCAGACGGTGACACCGTTGGGCGTGGAACGCACTTCCGGGTCATGCGTCAGGTTTCCGATGAGTGTGATTTTATTCATGCTTCATCCATCCTTTCGGCACGGCTCTCGTTACTCGCCTTTGCGGGTCACGAGATAGCGGAGAATCGCTTCGTCGTTCTTGAAATTACGCTCGAGTTCTTTGGGAACTTCCGGCGCACACGTAAACGACATCAAGACGTAATAGCCCTCAGTGTTGTAATTGATGGCGTACGCAAGACGCTTTTTGCCCCACTCGTCGACAGCAGTCACTTCGCCGCCGTTGGTTTCGACAATCCCTTTAAACTTTTCGACGGATGCTTTCATCGTTGTCTCGTCCTGGGTGGGCACGATGATGTACAGAGCTTCGTATTGATTCATTCATTTCACCTCCTTATGGTCTATTGGCCCGGCGTCACGGCACCGAGCAAGAAGGACGTTAGCGGAAGCGAGTATATCACAAGAAATGGCTTTATGCAAGGAGTTTTGCGGGAAAGGGGCAAGGGAAGGGCTTTCTTTTGCAATATTCTTTCGCGCGGTGAAAAGAAACACGATTTTTTAACTACGATTGTAAAACACAGGTTTCTTTGCCAAGCTTTCTTTCGCAAAGAAAGCGAAAGGAGGACGGTTTTCCGTCCCCCTTATCTTTTACTCTTACTTTTTCTCTACTCCGAGGGTGACGGGTTCTTTGTTGACGTCCCAGTCCTTCGTGTAGCCTTTTGCTCCCTTGCTTAAAGACTCGCCGAGCGTTTCGCTGAGGATTTCATCTCCAAAGCGGGAGAATATTTCTTCAATCTTCGCGCTGCCGTCGTAGGAGAGCGCGATGTGATCGCTCACCTCGAAGCCCGCCTCCTTGCGCATGGTCTGCACCTTGCTGATCAGCTCGCGGACGAACCCTTCGTCGATGAGCTCCTGCGTGAGCTTGGTGTCCAGCACCACGATGGTGTCGTTGTCCGTTGCGGCGACAAAGCCGTCCGTCTTGCCTGTGGAGACGAGCACGTCTTCCGGACCCAACACCACAAAGACTTCCTCGATGGTTGCCTCGTAGTTCCTGCCCGATGCATGCGCGCGGACGACCAGATTGCCGATGCCGCTTTCGCTCAGGTGCGCGCCGATCTTCGGGAGGATCTTGCCATAGCGCGGCCCTAGCGTCTTGAGTTGTGGCTTGACCTGATAGCTCAGGAAACCGGACGCGTCATTGACAAACTCCGCCTTTTTCACGTTCAGCTCCTCGGTGACGATCTTGACGTAGTGCTCGTTCATCGGCTCGCCTTGAATGTACATCAGCGCGAGCGGCTGACGCGTCTTGACGTTGCCGTCGTTGCGCGCCGCGCGGCCAAGGGTGACGATCTCGAGTACACGCGCCATGTTCGCCTCCAGATCCGCGTCGATGCGGCTCTCGTCCACGGCGGGATAATCGCAGAAATGCACGCTCTCGAGCGCGTTACTATCCACACTGCGCACGATGTTCTGGTAGATCTCTTCCGTCATAAACGGCAGGAAGGGAGCTGTGAGCAGCGTCAACGTATGGATCGCTGTATAGAGCGTCATATACGCGGCCTTCTTGTCCTCGGTCATCTCGCTGCCCCAGTAGCGATCGCGGCAACGGCGGACATACCAGTTGCTCAGTTCGTCCGAGAACGCCTGCAACGCGCGCCCGCCTTCGGTGATGCGCAGCTTGTCGAGGTTTCCGTCTACGGTCTGGATGAGCGTGTTGAGCCGCGAGAGCACCCAGCGGTCCATCTCGGAGAGCTGGCAGTCTTCAAGCTTATACTGAGTGGGATCGAATTTGTCGATCTCCGCGTAGAGAATGTAGAATGCATAGGTATTCCAGAAGGTGCCGATGAACTTTCTCTGCGCCTCGCTGACCGCGTCCGCCGAGAAGCGGCTGGGTAGCCACGGCATGGAGCCGGTATAGAAATACCAGCGCACCGCATCCGCGCCCTGCGCATCGAGTACCGTCCAGGGATCGACCACGTTGCCCAGGTGCTTGCTCATCTTGCGGCCTTCCATGTCCTGCACGTGTCCCATGACGATGCAGTTCTGGAACGCAGCCTCGTCAAAGAGGCAGGTGGAGATGGCGAGCAGGGAATAGAACCAACCGCGCGTCTGGTCGATGGCTTCGCTGATGAACTGCGCGGGGTAGCGCCGCTCGAACTCTTCTTTGTTTTCAAATGGATAGTGCCACTGCGCAAAGGGCATGGCTCCGCTGTCAAACCAGCAGTCGATGACCACTGGTTCGCGCTTCATCGTCTTGCCGCACTTCGGGCAGGGGAAGGTGACTTCGTCGATATATGGCTTATGCAGCTCGATATCGGGGGAGACGCTCGGGTTGAGCTGCTGCAATTCGGCTCGGGAGCCGACGACGTGCACATGCCCGCATTCGCACATCCAAACCGGCAGGGGCGTGCCCCAGTAACGCTCGCGCGAGACGCCCCAGTCGATGACGTTTTCGAGGAAGTTGCCCATGCGGCCTTCCTTAATCGTCTCCGGAATCCAGTTGACGCTGCGGTTGAAGGCGATGAGTTTTTCCTTGACCGCGGTCATCTTGATGAACCAGCTCTCTCTGGCGTAATAGATCAGCGGGGTGTCGCAGCGCCAGCAGAAGGGGTAGCTGTGCTCAAAGGCCAGCGCGGCAAAGAGCTTACCGGTGTCTTTCAGCTCTTTTAGGATGGGCTTGTCCGCGTCTTTTACGAACAGACCGTCCCAAGGCGTGCCGCCGATCATGTGCCCGCTGGCGTTGACCAGCTGCAGGAACGGCAGATCCCACTTTTTGCCCACGCGGGAGTCGTCTTCGCCAAACGCTGGGGCGATGTGGACAACGCCCGTGCCGTCTTCGAGCGAGACGTAATCGTCCGCAACGACGCGATAGCCGGTCTTGTTGCCGAAATTCACGGGCAGCGCAAACAGCGGCTCGTACTCCGTGCCGACCAGGTCGGAACCCTTGCAGGTGGAGAGGATTTCGGCGGTCTCGCCGAGCACGTTTTTCACCAGCGCTTCCGCGAGGATGTAGGTTGCACCACCCTGTTTCGCGGTGGCATAGATCTCTTTGGCGTTTACGCAGAGGGCGACGTTGCTCGGCAACGTCCAGGGCGTGGTCGTCCAAGCGAGGATCGCGACACTCGGATCGTTTTTGAGGTAGAACTTCGCGATGGCGGAGGTGTCCTTGACGTCCTTATAGCCCTGCGCAACCTCGTGGCTCGACAGCGCCGTTCCGCAACGCGGGCAATACGGCACGATCTTGTGCCCTTTGTAGAGCAGCCCTTTTTCGTGGATCGTCTTGAGTGCCCACCAGATGCTCTCGATATAGTTGTTGTCATAGGTGATATACGGGTCTTCCATATCCGCCCAGAAGCCAACGCGGTCGGACATGGTTTCCCAGTCGGCCTTGTATTTCCAGACCGACTCCTTGCATTTCTTGATAAACGGCTCGATTCCGTAGGCTTCAATCTGCTCTTTGCCGTCGAGGCCGAGCTGTTTTTCCACCTCGATCTCCACCGGAAGCCCATGGGTATCCCAGCCCGCCTTGCGCAGCACGTCGTAACCCTTCATGGTCTTATAGCGCGGGATGATATCCTTGATCGAGCGCGTGAGCACATGGCCGATGTGCGGCTTTCCGTTTGCCGTCGGCGGCCCGTCAAAGAAGGTATAAGGCTTTGCGCCCTTTCTCAGGCGCACGCTTTTTTGGAAGATCTGCTTCTCCTTCCAAAACGCGAGCACTTCTTTCTCGCGCGGGACAAAATTCAGCTCGCTCGATACTTTTTTGTACATGTTGATTCGCTCTCCTTGTTCTGTGTGTCAGAAAATCATCAAAATCTAGTTTTGCGGAAAACGGGTAAAAAAATAGCCTTCCGCCCCAAAGTAAAAAGGGACGAAAAGCTCGAAAAACCGGCTTTGCGCGGTACCACCCTGCTTGGCGAAAAAACTCGCCCGCTCAAGACCCCCTTAACGCGGGGGAATACGTCGCGCGTTACTCGGCTCTTTGCCTTTGACGCGCGCGCTCACGGGTGATATCGACTCTTCCTGCCCGCCGCCGCCTTGCACCATACGCGGCTCGCTCTTGCGGACACTTTGGAATGTGACCTGTCCCGATCATCGCTGTAACAGGAGCAGTATAGCCGTTTTTTCGCGGTTTGTAAAGGGTTGTCAATTGGGATTGGCGTGCATAAATGCGGCTTTAATGCGAATTTATGCTATCTTTGCATTTAAATGAACGCTTTATCCCTTAACAGACGCGAAATTCTCTGATATAATCACTCATTACAAACAAAAAGAAGAACCCTAGATCAAACGTAGAAACGCAATAATATTATGAAAAACTAAGGAAACACCGATGGACTTCAAACAGGCAATCGCATCCGCCCTCGCAGCCCCCACGGGACTGCCCGCGGAGGAGCTTTCCACTTGGCTCGAAACCCCTCCCACACCGGAGATGGGCGACTATGCCTTCCCGTGCTTCAAACTCGCCAAGACCCTGCGCAAAGCCCCGCCGGTGATCGCGCAGGAGTTGGCCGGTGCGCTTATTTTGCCGGAAGGTGTAGCAAAGGCCGAAGCCGCGGGCGGTTACATCAACTTTTATCTCGATAAAGCAACGCAGGCAAAGGCGGTGCTCAGCCGCGTGTTTGCCGAGGGCGCGCGCTACGGCGGCTCCGATTTAGGTGGCGGGCGCAACGTCTGCATCGATTATTCCTCGGTCAACATCGCAAAGCCGTTCCACATCGGGCACCTGCCCACCACCGTGATCGGCAGCGCGCTGTACCGCATCTATAACCACCTCGGTTTTCACTCTGTGGGCATCAATCACTTAGGCGATTGGGGTACGCAGTTCGGCAAGATGATCGTCGCCTACAAACTCTGGGGCGATCATGACACCATCGACCGCGGCGGCGTGGACGAGCTGGTGAAGGTTTATGTACGCTATCATCAGGAGGTGGAGACAAATCCGTCTCTGGATGACGAGGCGCGCGCCTGGTTTAAGCGCATTGAGGACGGCGACGCGGAAGCGCTGGAACTGTTTGACTGGTTTAAAAAGATCACGCTCAAAGAGGTTGAGCAGGTTTACGACATCCTCGGCATTCATTTTGACAGCTATGCGGGTGAAAGCTTTTATAACGACAAGATGGGTCGCGTGGTGGACGAGCTGCGGGAGAAAAATCTGCTCAAGCTCGATCAGGGCGCGCAGATTGTCGACCTGAGTGATTACAAAATGCCGCCGTGCATCATCCTGCGCTCCGACGGGGCAACGCTGTATGCTACCCGCGACATCGCAGCCGCGCTCTACCGCAAGGATACCTATGATTTTGCCAAGTGCCTCTATGTGGTGGCGTATCAGCAGGATCTGCATTTCCGTCAGTGGTTCAAAGTTGTCGAGCTGATGGGCTACGGCTGGGCGAAAGATCTCGTGCACGTTTCCTTTGGCATGGTCAGCGGCACAGAAGGTGCGTTTTCCACCCGCAAGGGGAATATGGTTAAGCTCAGAGAGGTGCTCTCCGCAGCCTGCGACAAGACCTATGACATCATCCGCGAAAAGAGCCCTGACCTCGAGGACAAGGAAATCATCGCCAAGCAGGTCGGCATCGGCGCGCTGATTTGGAACAGCCTCTACAACGGGCGCATCAAGGACGTGGTGTTCGACTGGGACACCGTTCTCAACTTTGACGGCGAGACAGGCCCCTACGCGCAGTACACCCACGCGCGTGCCTGCTCGGTATTGAGAAAGGCGAACTATGCGTCCGCCGAAATCGACTATAGCAGGCTCACCGACGCGGAAGCAGCCGCAGTGATCGCGGCGCTTGGCGCGTTTCCGGATGCGGTCTTGGACGCGATGGAGAAAAACGAGCCATATATGGTCACCCGCGCCATTATCGCCATCTGCGCGGCATTCAACAAGTTTTATTACGAACAGCGCATCATGGCGGACATTGCTAGCGTGCGTCAGGCGCGCCTCGCGCTGACGGACGCAACGAGACAGGTTATCGCCATCGGGCTGAACCTTATCGGGATCGCTGCGCCGGAGCGCATGTAAAATAAGCGCTGGAGCGCATGAAAATTTAACTAATATAAGATTGACATACAGGGGGATCGTATGCTGGATATCAAGCTCATCCGCACGCAGCCGGAGTTGGTAAAAGAGAACATTGAAAAGAAGTTTCAGTTTAGCAAGCTCGCGCTGGTAGACGAAGTACTCGCACTGGACGCGGAGTTTCGCGAGGCGCACACCCGCGCGGACAATCTGCGTGCGCAGCGCAACTCGATCAGCAAATCCATCGGCTCGATGATGGCAAAAGGCCTGCGGGACGAGGCGGAAGCCGCAAAAACGCAGGTCAACGACATGGCGGATGAGATGGCGCGGCTGGATGTCCGCGAGACCGAGTTGACCGCGGAAATACGCCGTCGCATGCTCGTGATTCCGAACATCATCGATGCGTCTGTGCCCATCGGCAAGGACGATTCGGAGAATGTTGAAATCGAGCGCTTCGGCGAGCCCGTCGTGCCGGAGTTTGAGGTTCCCTACCACGTGGACATCATGGAAAAATTCAAGGGGATCGACCTAGACGCGGCACGCAAAACCAGCGGCAACGGCTTTTATTATCTCTGCGGCGATATCGCGATGTTGCAGTCCGCAATCCTCGCTTACGCGCGGGATTTCATGGTGGATCGCGGCTTTACCTATTATATCCCGCCTTTCATGATCCGCAGCAGCGTGGTCGACGGCGTGATGAGCTTTAGCGAGATGGAAGGCATGATGTACAAGATTGAGGGAGAGGATCTCTACCTCATCGGCACCAGCGAGCACTCCATGATCGGCAAATTTATCGATACTTTCCTCGAAGAGAGCGAGCTGCCGCAGAAGCTGACGAGCTATTCGCCGTGTTTCCGCAAGGAAGTCGGCGCACACGGCATCGAAGAGCGCGGCGTTTACCGCATCCATCAGTTTGAAAAGCAGGAGATGATCGTCGTCTGCAAACCAGAGGAGAGCATGCAATGGTTTGATACCCTACTCAAGAACACCATCGAGTTTTTCCGCACGCTGGATATCCCCGTGCGTTCGCTAGAGTGCTGCTCGGGCGATCTGGCTGACCTCAAGGTCAAGAGCATGGACGTGGAAGCCTGGTCTCCGCGCCAGAAGAAGTATTTCGAGGTGGGCAGCTGCTCTAACCTTGGCGATGCGCAGGCGCGCCGTCTCGGCATCCGCGTGAAAAACAAAGAGACTGGCAACTATTTCCCGCATTCGCTCAACAATACGGTGGTCGCCCCGCCGCGCATGCTGATCGCCTTCCTCGAAAATAACCTCCGCGCGGACGGCAGCGTGGCGATTCCTGTTGCGCTCAGGCCGTATTTCAGAAACAAGACGGAGATCAGGTAATTCTTTCGTTTGAAAAAGAAAGGAATCAAAGAAAACGTTACGTGATGTGTAATAAGATACATACATAGTAATTCAGATGAAGAGAACGAAAGCGGGAGGACACTCTCGCTTTTGTGCAAAAGAAGGGGGAGACAAAGATGGACTTTGAGACGCTGAAAACCATTCAAGATGAAGCGGAACGAACCGCCGCAACCTACGAAATCTTTGATGAGGACTCCCGCCTGAACCGCAGCCGCGCGGCAAAGGTGGAGTTCATCACCACCGTGCGCGCTATCGAATCCGTGCACACCCCCGGCGCGCGCATCCTCGACATCGGTGCGGGTGCGGGGGAATACAGCCTCTATTTTGCCAAGCAGGGGTATGATGTCACCGCCGTGGAGCTTTCTCCCGCGAATATCGCGGCATTCGAGAAAAAGATCACGCCGGAGCATCCCGTGCGGCTCATGCAGGGCAACGCACTGGATCTCTCCGCGTTTGCGGACGCAAGTTTCGATGTGGTGCTGCTGATGGGGCCGTTGTATCATCTGGCTAATGCTACCGACCGCGACCGCGCAATTTTCGAGGCTAAGCGCGTCTGCTCACCCGACGGAACGATTTTCTTCGCGTTCATCTCCAACGACATGGTGGTGCTGACGGAATTATCCTATCGCCCGCAGTTCTTTTCGGAAGAAACGTACGATCACGACTCATTCAAGGTGGAGGATTTTCCGTTTGTGTTTTTCACGCTGGATCAGATGCGCGAGATGCTCACACGAAACGGTATCACCATCCGGCGCGAAATCGCCGCGGATGGCGTGAGTGAATTAATGGAGGACGCGATCAACGCACTCAGCGACGAGGATTATGCGCAATATGTGCGCTATCACCTCTATTGCTCGGAGAAGCCTGAGATGCTCGGCAGAAGCAGCCATTTGCTTTTCGTCGGTAGATAAACAAGGTGCATTTTCCAATATCTCGTCCCACTCCAAGCGCTATTTCTCGTATAAAGCAGCAACTTCACCGATTCTCCGCTTCATCTCCGCGCGAACATGTTCCGGCGCTAGGCACTCGCACTTATCCCCGAAGCTGAGCAGGATACCGTAGTAATAATCGTTCTCGATGAGCGGATAGCGAACGATGTAGTGCTCCTCGCCGTCCGGCGAAATGTCTTCGCCATTGCAGTAATCCAGTACTCGTTCCAAGATGGATTTGTGGATGCGGATTTTGATCTCCGTCTGCATCTTTGCCAAGAGATCGGAAGCATCCAATCGCGGCTTTGGATGATCCCGCGGTAAAAAAGACTCCTCCAATATTTTCAGGTTTGATGTGCGGGATAGTTTGAAGAGCCGAAAATCATTTCTTATATGGCAATACCCCTGCCAATACCAATGACTGCCTTTTAACACAAGCTGGTACGGCTCGGCTGTTCGCGCAATTTCATTTCCGTGGCGATCTAAATATTCAAAAGAAAGCAGCTTATTTTCCTGCAACGCCTGCTTGATCAGTTCCAAATATGGTTGTATGTTCCGGTTACCCGCCCATGGATTCAGATCGATCAATACCTGATTGGTCTTTAGCTCGATGGTCTTTGCCTGTTCGGCGGGGATGAAGCTTTTAACCTTCGCTAAGGCGCTGACCAGCTCGTCGCCGCGCATCATATTGGAAAGACTGGAAAGCCCCATCAAGATAGTTGAAAGGTCGGCAGTCGAGAAGACCTTTTTGTCAATCTTGTATTGCTCCATGATTTCAAAGCCGCCGCCTACGCCCGACGTTGCGTGAACGGGAA
>Ga0302289_1000312_pt1 | contig 24385 bp, 17 predicted proteins | sample III_Fen_N1_2_FD_194552 | JGI IMG/M metagenome (GOLD analysis project Ga0302289, IMG submission 194552) | Peat permafrost microbial communities from Stordalen Mire near Abisko, Sweden - III_Fen_N1_2 | ecosystem: Environmental > Terrestrial > Soil > Wetlands > Permafrost | place: Sweden: Abisko... | reverse complement strand
CGATTTTAAGAATCCTCTGTCCGAGGCGCTGCTGGTTACGAGTGGCATAGCCCCGAGGGCTTTGGGAGCCTCCTGTTTTGAAAAATTGATTGTGATACCGCAGGAACCTCTACAGGCATTAGCGCGCTGGAAAATGATCTTTAACCTGCTGCTGGGGGCAACGGAATACGCCGCAATGGAAATGGAAATCCAGAATCAACTTTCAGCTCTTCTGAGCAAAACGCAGATATCGTTGACAGAATACGTAAACGACTATGTGCGGGGCTTTCTAGCCGATATCGATCAAAGAACCGCCCTACAGATCAGCGCATATGAGCAAAGAACCTTTTGGAAGTTGACAAAACCGCTTCGTTTTGGCGTTTGGTTTCTTCAAAAGGCAGGCAAAGCAATGAAACGCATTTTTCAGCGGGATGAATCCATGCACTCAATCGTCTCCCGTATTCGAATGTCGATAAAGAACAGGAGTGTTTCTCTGTGAGCGTATCCGATATGCCAATGATCAGCATTGTGATCCCTGTATACAACGGGGCAAACTATCTGCGCGAAGCGATAGATAGCGCCTTGAGCCAGACGTACCAGAATATCGAGGTGATCGTTGTGAACGATGGCTCCACCGATGACGGAGCCACACAAGAGATTGCGCTTTCCTATCAAGATAGAATTCGCTATTACCGGAAAGAAAATGGCGGCGTATCCTCTGCCTTGAACTATGGAATCAAACAAATGAAAGGCGAGTATTTTGTCTGGCTTAGCCACGACGATATCCATTTGCCGCAAAAAGTGGAAAAGCAAATGGATGCGGTGGTTAAACACAAGGGGAATAAGCCTGCTATCTGTGTTTGCAATTATTTCTTGATTGATGAGACAGGGCGGGAATTCGCACGCGCGCCGGAAAACCTGGAGCCATACTTTCGCAGATCGCCAAAGTGTTTTCTCGGTGGCGAGACAAGCCTGATGATTGACGGGGATGCAACGTTGATCAGTAAACAAGTCTTCGATATCTGCGGCATGTTCGATGAGACGCTCTTTGCTTCACAGGAAACGGATATGTGGTTTCGCTCCCTGAATGTAGCCGATTTCATCTTTATCCCCGATTACCTGGTAGGATACCGTTCTCATTCGCAACAGGTAACACACAAGCGGAAGAAAAATGTCGGTTTGGAAGCAGGCGCTTATCGCGGCAACCTGATAAAGCAGGCATCGCTACAGGAGATTCAGGCATACTATTGTACCGAGAAGGACGCACTCCGGTTTGGAACGTCAGCCTATGGATATATGGGCTTATATTTTTACGAAGTAGCTCATCAGATCACCGCAAAGCTGCGCCAACTTTGCAGCATGAATTGGGAATTTGCACATCACGTGTTGACTGGAATGTTTGAGCAGGCGGATGTTAAGCAAATTCAGAATGTTCTGAAGGCTGATCTGGCTCAGACAACCCATAAAACGAAAATCCTTGTATATTGTCGAGACTGGGTTGAGGGTGGGTTGGCCAGCAAGATTGCGCCGTTGATGGATGGTCTACGGAACGATTATGAATTTATCATCGCTTATGGCGGTGAGTGCGGCTGTGCTTTGCCACGGAATATTCCATCCATCTGTTTGGGTCCGAACACAGGGTGGAATAGTACCCATCATGCTACCTGCCTGGCATTGCTTGCCGATCTGCTCAATGTGAATTTACTTTGGAGTAACGCCGCCAATTTTATGCCGGAAGCGATCGCCATGAGCTACATAAAGGATTCTGGTATCCGCACGATTGCCTCTTTCCATTATGTTGAGCCTACCGCAAGCGCATTTGACATCATGCTGAAAGACGCGGATGGTGAGAACCCCCTGGTGGATGCCTACATTCTTACCCATGAGCAGCATGATATGATGTTTACGCAATATTTATATCCTTACGATGCGGTACTGTTACCGGTTATCCGCACAGATACTTCAGTGCTTGAGAAGTGGAACAGGCTTTTTCAGTCGGTTCTATCCGCAAGCGAAAACAGGGAAGAAATACGCATGTGCTTCCCGCATATCGATGGCAGCAAGGAAACCGTACAGCCGATGAAGGTCATTCAGATCATTCAACCCTATCTGGAGAAATACGCTGACTATGTTCAGGAAAAGTACAGAGAATATTATGAACAAAGTTTTTATTGGAGAGTAACTAAACCGCTGAGGATGATATCTGATCTTTTCCGCAGACTGGCCAGACGCTGAAGATAGGCAAATATTTGTGCCCTATGTTTTTCGATGGATCCCCTCCATAATACTGAAAACGACTTCCATTGGGCGCAGTTCTTCGGATGAGAGGCTAACACCGGAAATTCACGCCAACCATATCGCACAAACGCTACTTGATACGCTTCTCGCACAAGAATGACGTCATGTTTAGCACGCCAGTGCAGTTGATCGCTTGTTATTTTGCATGAGTAGCCTCCTCATCACGGAAGAAACGCAACTACTTGGAACCTACCCAGCGCCTCAGGCAAAGGAGTGTACACAGGTTTCCCAATGCACGCCTCATTTTGACCGCTGGACAGAAGGGCTCAAAAATAATCATTCGGAGTTTGAAAAGACCATTGGGCCTTTGTTGAATTGGATCACCATCGGTTTTAGTAAACACCCCGAAAGGGTTATGGTTAAAGTGCATATGCCCAATGCGCGGCTTCGGGCTGCTAATCACAGACATTCCTTTCTTTATTTCACAGCTACTGCAATAGCGGCATAGAGGACGACCACAAGGGTTGAACAAAATTCTGTTCGGTTCGGTCTATGCACCCATTCCCCGTGACTGACAAACAAGGATGAATCGCGGGTTCGACTCTCTATTGCCTCCGAGAAAGAGCATTAACTGCAACGTTCAACATTCGGCTGGAATGCTTTGCAGATCATAGGCTCAAGATCATAGGTTGCCCAACAGGCTCCAATAATGGCGGGGCTGCCAGATATTCAATTGTGTGCCTTTGGGTCGTAAGTCACCAATAATGTAACCATAATCGTTCCGATAGGAGAGAGTAAACAATGCAGGATTTTTGTAAAAAAACACTTCTCATTACTGGAGGCACGGGCTCCTTTGGAAACGCTGTGTTGAACCGATTCCTCACCACGGACATTGGCGAGATAAGAATCTTCTCCAGAGACGAGAAAAAGCAAGATGATATGCGGCACGATTTCCAAAGCCGAATGCCTGAAGTGGCGGAGAAGCTTCGCTATTTTATCGGCGATGTGAGAGACATCGCCTCCGTCAAGAACGCCATACATGGCGTGGATTACATCTTCCATGCCGCGGCACTCAAGCAGGTGCCATCCTGCGAGTTCTTCCCCATAGAGGCCGTGAAAACCAACGTGCTTGGTACGGAAAACGTGTTAACAGCGGCTATCGACGAGGGTGTGCAGACCGTGATCACCCTCTCCACGGACAAGGCCGCCTATCCGGTCAATGCCATGGGAACCTCCAAAGCCATGATGGAAAAAGTAGTCGTAGCCAAAAGCAGAATTGCGAGAGCCACAAAGATCTGCTGCACACGCTACGGCAATGTGTTATGCAGCCGGGGCTCTGTGATCCCGCTGTGGATCGATCAGATCGTGAAGGGGCAATCGATCACCCTAACGGAGCCAGAGATGACGCGGTTTATCATGAGCCTGGACGAGGCTGTGGATCTCGTGCTGTTTGCGTTTGAGAATGGCATTGCCGGGGATATCCTCATTCAGAAAGCACCGGCATGCACAATCGAGACGCTGGCGAGAGCCGTACTGGCGCTATTTGATCAAAAACATCAGTCTGAAATCCGAGTGATCGGCATTCGCCACGGGGAAAAGATGTACGAGACGCTTATGACCAATGAGGAGTGCGCCAGCGCTATCGATCTGGGGGATTTCTACCGCGTGCCTGCGGACAAACGGGATCTGAACTACGACAAGTATTTCAAAACGGGCGATAGGAAGCGCAATCCGTTGACCGAATTCAACAGTAACAACACTAGGCTGTTGAACATAGAGGAGGTCAAGGAGAAGCTCCTGTCCCTGGCCTACATCCGGGAAGAACTCAAAAAACTGGAAGCGTAGGGGCAAATAGCGCAGTCAACGGCGCCGCAGGGTTTGTTGGTAAGAGCTTCTGTAATGCGCTTTAGATTCTTGGGTACGGGATGTTGAAATATTGATTACGAATGGCGGAATAGAACACGAAATTTCGTGTTGGAGAGGATCAATCAGAAACTCTGAGCCCTGTTTTGACAACTTTCCCTCGTAAAAAATGCTTTTAATCGAAGAAAACCATCTATTTCAAACAATAGAAAACCCCCTGCAAACCTTTGTTTGCAAGGGGTTTCATTGGTACGCCCGGTGCGATTCGAACGCATGACCTTCAGAGTCGGAGTCTGACACTCTATCCAACTGAGCTACGGGCGCATGGGTGCGGGGAATATTGTATCGAAAAGGGCGTGGGTTGTCAAGGGTTGCTCCGTTCTCGCTGTTATCAAGAGGTATAAACAGAAAAATAGGGTGACTTTTACATCTGCTAGAGTCCCAATTATTTCCATTTCAATTTTCTATGTTTTATTGTGACAAAGATTAAAGATTCAAGTATAATTATCAAAGGAACGTGTGTAAATACTTCCAAGAATCAAGTTTGGAGCGTATATCCAATGTTACGAACGATTGAACTTTTTGCAGGTGCTGGCGGTCTTGCTCTTGGTTTGGAAAGAGCAGGTTTTGAAACGCTTGCATTGATCGAGATTGATACATCAGCGGCTCAAACTTTGAGAGACAATAGGCCTAACTGGAATGTTATCAATGATGATATCGCAAATATTTCTTGTCTTGATCTCGAACGATTTTTTAATATTAAAAAAGGCGATTTGGATTTACTTTCTGGTGGGGCTCCTTGCCAATCATTTTCTTATGCCGGTAAACGCCTTGGGTTAGAAGATGCACGTGGTACACTATTCTATCATTACGCAATATTCCTTGAAAAACTACAACCCAAAATGTTCTTATTTGAAAACGTGAGAGGTTTATTAACTCACGATAAGGGACGCACCTATCAAACAATTCTAGAAATTTTTAAGCAAGCTGGCTATACCATTCACAAGCAGGTACTTAACGCATGGAACTATGGAGTTGCACAAAAACGTGAACGCTTGATCACAGTAGGGATTCGCAATGATTTATCTACTATTATTCCATTTTCCTTCCCTCTTCCTCATAAAAACAAACCAGTGTTGCGTGACATATTGCTAGACTGTCCAGCAAGCGAGGGAGCGCCATATTCTGAATACAAGCGTAAAATATTCGATCTTGTACCACCAGGAGGATATTGGCGTGATATACCTGTAGAGATTGCTAAAGAATATATGAAAAGTTGCTGGGATATGGGAGGAGGCAGAACTGGAATATTAAGACGTCTGAGCCTTGATGAACCATCTTTAGCTGTGTTGACTGCTCCCAGTCAAAAGCAAACAGACCGTTGCCATCCAATGAGTTCACGACCATTTACCATCAGAGAGAACGCTCGGTGTCAGAGTTTCCCTGATGACTGGGCTTTTGCAGGAAGCGTTTCCGATCAATATAAACAAGTGGGAAATGCTGTTCCTGTGAATCTAGCATATGCAATCGCATTACAAATCAAAAATGGATTGGAGGCAGCGACATGTGGCCATTAACATTTATTACGCAACAAGAACTTGAATCTCACATTAGAGATACGATTGTCAAATATGGCACAAAACTTGAATCTTATAATTTGGAGTCTTTTAATCGCAATATTGTGGATCCAATAAAGTTGATTTTTGACAAAATGATATACAGGACATCATGGGAAACAACTATTAGTAACGAAATTTTCAGGCAACGAGATAAGTCAAATAACAACGATATTGGATATTTTCATCAGCGAATTTTTAAGTACATTGGTAACTGCCATGTTCCAGCCAACGGAACAGAAGGTGGATGGGATGTAATCTTCTCAACCGCTGAAGGAATTTGTTTGCCTGATGGTGGTTGCGTCCATAAAGTATTCGTAGAGATGAAGAATAAACACAATACCATGAACTCTTCATCGGCTGCAAAAACATTCATAAAAATGCAAAGCCAATTGCTAAAAGATGATGATTGTGCTTGTTTTTTAGTTGAAGCCATTGCAGCAAAATCTCAGAATATAAAATGGAATACGACAATTGATACAAATCGTGTTAGCCATAAGCTTATACGCCGTGTAAGCCTAGATTGCTTCTATGCTTTGGTAACAGGTCAGAATGATGCATTCTATCAATTATGCAAAGTGTTGCCAGATATGATACAGAATGTAGTAGATCAAAATGGTGCTGGACTAGTGCCTCATGATACGGTAATGGATGAATTGCAGAATATGGCAAAAGCTTTTTCCGTTGGTTCAACAGATTTATCCATTGCTATGGCTATCTACATGCTTGGGTTTAAATCCTATTTAGGCTTCAATTAAAAGTTATACGAAAGAACGCGCAAGGATTTTTAAAATTCTTGCGCGTTTTTCATTTGACAACATTGCTGTTTGATTCAATGAAATAATAGCTTACCCCTGTTCCTTAATCATGTTAATCAGCCCGCCGGCCAAAATCATCTTCCGCTGGCGGTCGCTCAGGGGCAGCAGCGTGTTCACGGTAAAGCCCTTGGTCACGTTCTTCATGGGGATCACTTCCACGCCGCTCTCGATCAGCGCGCGCACGTTTTCCAGCGCCAACTCGTCGTTCTGGCTGAAGCGATCGTAATCCGCCTCGGTTTCAAACGTGAGGGGCAGGATGCCGTTGTTGATGAGGTTGGCACGGTGGATGCGCGCAAAGCTCTTAGCAATTACGCCGCGAATTTTCAGATATAGCGGCGCCAGCGCGGCATGTTCGCGGCTGGAGCCCTGCCCGTAGTTCTGCCCGGCAATCAGGAAGCCGCCGCCCTCAGCCTTCGCCCGCTCGGGGAAGGTCGGGTCCACAGGGGCAAGGCAGTATTCGCTGAGCTTGGGCACGTTGCTGCGGTAGGGCAGGAGCTTGCTGTCGCTGGGCATAATGTGGTCGGTGGTGATGTTGTCTTCCATTTTGAGCAGCGCCTTGCCTGCCAGGTTTGCTTCCAGCCTGCTTGCCTGCGGGAAGGGCTTGATGTTGGGGCCGCGCACGACCTCCACATCGGCGGCTTCCGCCGCGCTCGCGGGCGGGATAATCAGGTTGTCGTTGTACAGGAACGTGTCCGGCACGGGAATGTCAAAATCCGTATCCAACGCGCGCGGGTCGGAGAGCACGCCGGTGAGGGCACTGGCGGCGGCCACTTCGGGGCTCACCAGATAGATGCCCGCGCTTTTGGTACCGCTGCGGCCAAAGAAGTTGCGGTTGTTGGTGCGCAGGCTCACCGCGCCGGTGCGGGGGCTTTGCCCCATGCCGATGCAAAAGCCGCACGCGGTTTCCGTAATGCGCGCGCCCGCCTGAATCATATCGTTGAGCGCGCCGTTGGCGGCCAGCATCCCCAGCACCTGCCGCGAGCCGGGGGCGATGACGAGGCTCACGTCGGGGCTCACGGTTTTGCCCTTGAGCACGCGCGCCACACGCATCATATCCTGATAGCTTGAGTTGGTGCAACTGCCGATGCACACCTGATCCACCTTGATGGGTCCGGCCTGGCGCAGGGTTTGCACATTATCGGGCATGTGGGGCAGGGCGACCATCGGCTCCAGCGCGGAAAGATCGATTTCCACGGTTTCGTCGTAGGTTGCGTCCGCGTCGGGCAGCATTTCCACATAGTCCGCCTCGCGACCCTGCGCGCGCAAAAAATCGCGCGCCAGCGCGTCGGCGGGGAAAAGGCTGGTGGTAGCGCCCAGTTCCGCGCCCATGTTGGTAATGGTCGCGCGCTCGGGAATCGAAAGCGTCGCCACGCCGTCGCCCGTATATTCCATCACCTTGCCCACCCCGCCCTTGACGGTGAGGCGGCGGAGGATTTCCAAAATAACGTCTTTCGCAGATACGCCGCGGCTGAGCTTGCCGGTCAGGCGCACGTTCACCACTGCCGGTGCGGTAAGGTAGTATGCGCCGCCGCCCATGGCGACCGCCACATCCAACCCGCCCGCGCCGATGGCCAGCATCCCCAGTCCGCCCGCCGTGGGCGTATGGCTGTCGCTGCCCAGCAGCGTTTTGCCGGGCACCGCGAAGCGCTCCAGCTCCACCTGATGGCAAACGCCGTTGCCGGGTTTGGACAGGTACACGCCGTGCTTTTTGGCGACCGTTGCGAGGTACATATGGTCATCCGCGTTTTCAAAACCGGATTGCAGGGTGTTATGGTCGATGTAGGCGAGTGATTTCTCGGTTTTCACCCGTGGAATGCCCATGGCTTCAAATTGCAGATAGGCCATGGTGCCGGTGGAATCCTGCGTGAGCGTGTAGTCGATGTGGATGCCGATCTCCTCGCCGCGCAGCAGTTTCCCCGAAACAAGGTGCGCTGTGAGGATTTTGTAGGTTAAATTCATGGGCGACCTCCTGTCAGCCGTCGTAATGCCGCCGCCGGTTTCACGCGCCTTTCCGCCCGCGCGGCGGTTGCGCCGACGGGGGAGGAAGCTTCTCTGCCGGAGGTGGCGTTCAGTACGCCGCGCCTTTGCCGCGCGGCAGTGCCGGCGGCATGCGTCCCTTTCCCACACGCCACTTGCACCTTTGCAAGCCGAACGGCGGAGCATTTCATCGTCCCGCCGTATCATGGCTATTGTATACAATGTTGCAGGGATAAGTCAATCAAAGGCACAGGAAAAAAACAGGATAAGCACAGCCCATCGTGGCATAACGCGTTGCTTTTACCGCGGAGTGTACTTTGCTTGCTTGCCTATCAGTTTTTCCGGCGCGTTTGAAGGGGGTTCGCGACATGATTTACAACAGGGAGATTTCTAGCCTGTGTTTCCAGCGTACTTGAAGGGGCTTACAACAAGGTTTACAGCGCGGAAATTTCTTGCCTGTGTTTCCGGCGCGCTCGAAGGTGCTTCGCTACATGGTTTATAACGCGGAGATTTCTTGCCTGTGTTTCCAGCACAATCGAAGGTGCTTCGCGACATGATTTACAACAGGGAGATTTCTAGCCTGTGTTTCCAGCGTACTTGAAGGGGCTTACAACAAGGTTTACAGCGCGGAAATTTCTTGCCTGTGTTTCCGGCGCGCTCGAAGAGCTTTCGCGACACGGTTTACAGCAGGGAAACCCCCGTATCGCAAAGCTTACGCGCAAGCTTCGCCACACACCTTCCGCGATGCTTTGATGGAAGGTAGACGTAAATGCTTTCGGTATCGGGGGTTCCGATGGAAACGGATGCCACGGTTCCTATCACCGCGTGACGCGGCCAACCCTGCAAGGCAGTTGCTTTTATGGTTTGCCATGGTGGAAAACCAACGCTTGCGGGTTTGTGTGATCCATCTGCCTACCCTCGGAAAATTTACGCACGCTGTGTTCAGTGCGATTTTGCAGGAGGGCTTGACAACCTGAACGTTGTTCAGTATAATCTAATTGAACAACGTTCAACACTGGATTCATCCGTGAGGTGCCTCATGAAAAACCCGGAAGCAGTCAAGGAACGCATCCTTGCGGCCGCTACAGAGCTGATCGAGCAGGGCAACGGCAACATCGCCGAAATCAACACCCGCGCCATCGCCGAAAAAGCGAATGTCGCCACAGGGCTGGTCAACTACCACTTTCAAAGCAAGGATCATCTGGTTACGCTGTGCGTGCAGCGCATCGTGAGCCGCGTGGTATCCGGCTTTGCGCCGGAGGAAAAGGCGTACTCCACCGATGAAGCGCGCCTTGCCGATTGGGCGGCGCGGGTGTTCGAGTTCCTGTTTGCCAACCCCTCCATCTCCCGTATCTCCATCCTTGGCGATTTAGCGGATTACGGGGCGGACAGCAATTCGGCGCACACAAGGCTTGGTTTCACGCATGCCCTGCGTGCCGATGTGCCGCAGGAGAACCGCGCACTGCTTGCCTTTGTGCTCACCACCGCCATGCAGGCGGCGTTTCTGAGCGCAAAAAGCGGTGTGGGCGGGCTTGGGTATGACTTCTCCACACCGCAGTCGCGCGGCGCGTTTATCACGCGGCTGGTATCCATGCTTTGCAACGGCGCAACCCAACAACCCGTAAAGGAGATAAGCCTATGAATCGGAAAATCGGGATCATCGCCTCTGCCCTCAACCTGCTCTCTGTGCTCGGGTTTGCGGCTTCCATGCTCACGGGCTGGCTGATGGGCAGCTATCTGAGCAGCATTTTCATCGCTTTCAGCTTTGTGGCGATGATGGCCGCGTTTGCCGCCGGTGCGCTCCCTACGGCGAAGGCTGCGGGCTACAGCGCGCTGGCATTTGGCGGCATGTATGCCTTTTGCAACATTATGGTCTACTTTGTGCAGCTGACCACCGTGCGCCTTCAGGCGCTCAGCCCCGAAGCCGCGTCGCTGTTGAACTACCCCCAGTTTGGCTTGATGTTCAACCTCGATCTGCTGGGCTACTGCCTCATGGCGGTCGCGACCTTCTTCGCGGGGCTGACCGTGGCGGTGAGCACGAAAGCGGACGCATGGCTCAAGTGGCTGCTGCTCGTGCACGGCGTGTTCGCCATCACCTGCTTTGTACTGCCCCTGCTCGGCCTGTTCCACGCGGGCATGCAGGGTGGCGAATGGATCGGTACCGCTGTGCTCCTGTTCTGGTGCGCCTACTTTACACCGATTGGCGTGCTCTCCATCCGGTATTTTGCCAGGCAGGCACACTGACTTTGCGGCGCCCGTATCCCTTTGGGTAACCTGTGCGGGGGCAGGTGGCATTGCGGCACTTCCGCATCCGCCTGCCGTTGCCTGCGCCTTCTTCTCACCTGTAACAACTTCGCCGTACAAGGCTCTCCGCTCCGCGCTGCCATTTGACTTCCCCCTGTCCGCATGGTATAGTTTTTGTTATGCTATCGGCAGGTTAGGGAACCAGAGCGCCGGGAGGGAGAAACCCTATGAAAATCATCCATCCGCTTTTACGCGGCGTTGTCATCGGCATTGCGAACATCATCCCCGGCGTAAGCGGCGGCTCGATGATGGTCTCCATGGGCGTATACGATACCCTCATTGATTGCATCACCCACCTGTTCAGCGATTTTAAACGCAGTATAAAAACACTGCTCCCCTATCTGGTGGGGATGCTTGTGGGCATTTTTGCGCTGGCAGGCATGCTGACCTGGTGCCTGAGCGACCATCCGCTGCCTACGGGCACGGCATTCATCGGGCTGATCCTGGGCGGGCTTTCCCCGCTGATGCGCAAAATTGACAAACGGCGCGTCAACCTGTCGGCGGTGGCTCTTTTCCTTGTGTTTTTTGTGCTGATTATCGCGTTGGCGCTATCCAACCCCGCCAACGCGCAGGGTCGGGTGGAGGTATCCTTGTCTTCGATGCTGATGCTGCTGGTAACGGGCGCGGCCGCCAGCGCCACCATGCTCATCCCCGGCGTGAGCGGCTCCATGCTGCTGATGCTGCTGGGCTATTACCGCCCCGTGATTGCCTCCGTCAACGATTTTCAGGATGCCCTGCTCGGCGGCAACCTCGCGCTGGCGGGGCAACAACTGCTGATCCTGATTCCCTTTGCCCTCGGGGTGCTGCTGGGCATCTACTTTCTGGCCAAGCTGATTGCTACCCTGATGCGCCGCTGGCCTACGCACACCTATTGCGCGGTGCTGGGGCTGATGGTCGCCTCGCCCATCGCCATCCTCCTGCGCACGGATATGGCGGGCGCAACGGTCGTTACCATTCTGGTAAGCATCCTGACGTTTGTAGCCGGTTTTATCCTCTCCGCCTGGATGGCGCGCAGCGGCGCGGCAGTCCCGCCCCACAAGGCGGACACAGCACCGCAGAGCGAACCGCCCCAAGCCGATGCGGGCAGCGACCCCCGCGTGAAATGAGCATTCAATTCAAAACCTTCAGCCCAATTCAACTGCACCCTTTCACGGCTTGTAGCGATGGAAATTCCATCCCTGCATGCCGCATTTTTTTGCCGGAGAATTTTACAATCCCCTCACAATCGCCTGCGCGGGGTTCTCTCCGTTTCGGGCGATATGCTTCGCAAAAACTGACCAAAGTCCTTGCGCCGTATGCCGTTCATCGTGCGTGAATCCCTGTGGGCAGGCAGGGAACACATGCCATATTTATTTTCTGGAAATGCTTGTTTCGTGTAAAAATATGCTATAATCGTGGTAGCTCCACTTCGTTGTATCAAGTGAACCTCTTGATTTCAGATTTCATTGGGCGACTGATTGCAGGACCATTTGCTACGACAAGATCGCTCAACGATGGGAGTATCTAATTTCAGGAGGTATGATCCATGTTCTCGGACAAAACCCTTACTTGCCGTGATTGCGGCGCACAATTCACCTTCACCGCTTCCGAGCAGGCTTTTTTCGCGGAAAAAGGCTTCAACAATGAGCCTTCCCGTTGCCCTTCCTGCCGCGCTGAGCGCCGCAACGGCGATAGCCGCGGTGGCAACAACAACCGTGGCGCATCCGGCGGCACCCGCCAGATGTTCGACGTGGTTTGCTCCGGTTGCGGCCGCCGTACGCAGGTTCCCTTCGAACCGCGTGGAGACCGTCCGGTGTATTGCCGTGACTGCTTCGAAAAGAAGAATTCCCGCTACTAAACCGCGCAGCAAAACCCGATTCGCCCTCCGGCGGTCGGGTTTTTTGTTTGACGCAGCGGCAGGAGCTTCCCCGCCGACCAACTGCGTGATAAACCCTGTTTCGCCCTCCGGCGATCGGGTTTTTTGTTTGACGCAGCGGCAGGATGCATCCTCGCCGATCAACTGCGTGATAAATCCTGTTTCGCCCTCCGGCGGACGGGGTTTTTGATGGACACAGCGGCAGGAAGCATCCCCGCCGATCAACTGCGTGATAAACCCTGTTTCGCCCTCCGGCAGTCGGGTTTTTGATGGACACCGCGGCAGCAAGCATCCCGCCGATCAACTGCATGATAAACCCTGTTTCGCCCTCCGGCGGTCGGGTTTTTTTGTTTGACACAGCGGCAGGAAGCATCCCGCCGATCAACTGCGTGATAAACCCCGTTTCGTCCTCCGGCGGACAAGGGTTTTTTGGGATGAAAACAGCGGTATTGCCATCAATGCCGCTCAACTCCGGCACGGTTCCTCTGATCAAGGCTTTGATTTTGCTTCGCCGACGTTTCCCCCTGCCACCGCTAGCTGTCTTGAACCCCTTGCTATGCATTGGTTTTCGATTTTCAAGTGCAGCCGCTTCACCCCATTTGTTAAGGAAAAAACATACCCCTTTCCCCCCTATATCCACGATTTTTTCACATCCGGCGTTTTCGGTATTGCCAAATTGCCAAAACTCTGTTATCCTTTTACCGACAACTGAATACCTTATAAAGAGTGGTTGAGGGACGAGCCCGATGACGCCCGCCAACCTTCGTGAAAATCGAAAGGTGGCAAATCTCGCAGCGCGGCAGCGCTGGCAGATAAGGTCGCTTTCGAACCTCACGCGCCTGCATTGCCCGCAGGCGCGTTTTGTATGGACGGACGCGTACCTGCAAGCCGAGTTACCCATTCCCGCACGCCCCCATGGCGCCAAAGCGCTTTTTACGCTGCTGGCGTGAGGCAGGGAAACGCGTATCCTCCGGCAGTCACTTTTCGTCCAACCGGTTGTCCGACCAATAAGGAGGCTACCCATGCGTACCGTATTTACATCCGAATCCGTCACCGAAGGGCACCCCGACAAGCTTTGCGACCAGATCAGCGACGCGGTGCTCGACGCCATTCTTGAGCAGGACCCCGACGCGCGCGTCGCCTGCGAAACCTGCGCCACCACCGGCCTTGTGCAGGTGATGGGCGAAATCACCACCAGCGCCTACGTCGCCATCGACGATATCGCCCGTCAGGTGGTGCGCGACATCGGCTACACCTCCAGCGACCTTTGCTTTGACGGCAACAGCTGCGCGGTAATTATCGCCGTACATTCCCAAAGCCCCGACATCGCCATGGGCGTGGACAGCGCCCTGGAAACCCGCGCGGACGGCCTGCCCGTGGAAACCAACATCGGCGCGGGCGATCAGGGCATGATGTTTGGCTATGCCTGCAACGAAACCCCCGAGCTCATGCCCCTGCCCATCAGCCTTGCCCACCGGCTGACGCGCCGCCTCGCCGCCGTGCGCAAGGATGGCACGCTGCCCTGGCTTCGCCCCGACGGTAAAAGTCAGGTAACCGTTGTGTATGAAAATGGCAAGCCCGTCGCCGTGGATACGGTGGTCGTTTCCACACAGCATAACCCCGAAATAGAGCAAGCCGCCATCCGCGAAGCCGTGGAGCTGGAAGTGATCCGCAAGGAGATTCCCGCCGAACTGCTGACGCCTGAAACGAAGATTTACATCAACCCCACCGGCCGTTTTGTGCTGGGCGGCCCCGCGGGGGACACTGGGCTGACCGGACGCAAGATCATTGTGGATACCTACGGCGGTTACGCCCGCCACGGCGGCGGCGCGTTCAGCGGCAAGGACCCCACCAAAGTGGATCGCTCCGCGTGCTATGCCGCGCGCTATGTGGCCAAAAACATCGTCGCCGCAGGGCTGGCTGACCGTTGCGAAGTGGCCGTAGCCTATGCCATCGGCGTGGCGCAGCCCGTGAGCATTCAGGTGAACACCTTTGATACCGGCAAGCTGCCCGATGATGTGCTCAGCGCAAAGATCAAAGGCATCTTCGACCTGAGCCCCTCGGGCATCATCCGCAAGCTGGATCTGCGCCGCCCCATCTATCGGCAGGTAGCCGCCTACGGGCATTTCGGCCGCCCCGATCTGGATTTGCCGTGGGAGCGCACCGACAAGGTGGAGGCATTGAAGGCGTTGCTGAAGTAAAGCAGGCACAAAGAACACCGTCAACCCATTCAATCCAAAAAGAGCGCCTTGAAGCGGACTGTCCGCAACAGGACGCTCTTTTTTTATCTGGTACCTCAAGGCACTAGGACATCATCATTTTCGGGTATGATTGGCGATATCCTGTAAAAGTAACAGTGCCTTACCGACTGCAAAGAAACCAAGCGCGCTCAGTATCCCAGTAATCATCATTGCGACTCTCATGGCTCCTGTCAGCATGTCATAAGATGAACCGCCTGGTATCACCAGCGCAAGAAACGTGGCGAAAAGTCCTAAAAATCCGAGGGTATAATATAAACTGCCGGTAATCGTCGTCTTCTCTGCCACTTCTTCTCCTTTCGTTTCCTCCGGTTTTTTAGGGGCGGTGGCTTCCAAATCCGCCCGCATGTTTTTCAATGCTTCGACCTCCTCCGGACTCAGTTGCTGCGGCACTTTTCGGAAGTAGCGCACCGGCTGTTCCTTGCTGTCAAAGAAATGATAGGTTTCCGAATTTTTCCCGTCCGGCGCATACTCCCTTGTGTAGAGGTTGAAGTACAGCGCCAGTTCGTCCTGTTGTTGCTGTTTTTGTTGTTGCAGGCGATTCCACGATTTTTCCAATGCTTTTTCAACTGCTCCGTTCATTGTGAACCCTCCAATTGATTTATTTTGAGCGTGAAAACACGCATACGAACCAAGTCGGCGGCATAACAAGCCCCTTGCATGAATGCCCTCCATCGTTTTTAATCGTACCATGGACACGCGTCTGCTGTTTCCCTGATTGAACCCTGCGTTGTACAAACAAAGTCCGAGAAACATCGCGGATAAACTTCCAATAGCTATGACTGATTTCCTTTTAAATCCTGTTGTTATCATACCAGTATTCACAGAATAATCAATATGGACGGTAAAAAAACAGACATACCGCACCTGATAGCGCAGGATGTCTGTAAAATGCTCAAGGGATTTCTATTTTATCATGCTATGTTGACGGAATCCTGTTTTACTGGTCGGAGAATTCATGGGCGACATCGACATCGCTTACCTCATCCTTCTTGGCCAGCTCATTGGTATCAATCGTGTAGCGGTACACCACAAAGCGCTGATAGAGGTACTCCGTCACAAAGTTGATCACCATGGTGCCGATGAGCACAATATAATCGTTCCATCCGGCATTGGTGAGCGCGTCGCCCCACCAGATGGAAAGCGGCGTAAACACCAGATAATACAAAAACACCAGCGTCATGGCCTTGGAGATGTTTGCCACGCTGCGGAAGGTGTAGCGGCGGTTAAACGTGAAGTTCCACAGCACGCTCAGCACCAGCGCGATACCGTACCCCAGCCAGTAGGGGAAGTGGAACACCTCGTTAAACAGCGTAAACGACACGGCCTGAATGATCCCCGCCGAAATCGAAAACAGGGTGAACTTGACCATCTGCCAGGATTGCTGGCGGGCGCTGAGCTGCTTGATCTGTTTCTCCTGCGACGTTTGATTTTCCTGCATGGTTACACTCCCTCGCATCCGGCGCGCGTAGATTTCACGTTTGCACGCCTGCTGTGTTTTCAACTATCCTACGCTATCGGGGCGCAAACGTCAAGCGATACGGTCGCACCAACGCTACTTTGTTGCGGCGCAGGTTGAACCATCGGTCAGGCTCGTTATCCCATGCCGTTCCCAATTCTGCATCAGTCTATTGCCCCTCTGCTTTAAACCCGATTCAAATCATTTCTTATTTCAGCAGTTCGCTCACATAGCGCACTGCGCCCATGGCGTCCGGCGCATACCCGTCCGCGCCAAGCTCCCGCGCCAGCCCTTCGGTCAGCACCGCGCCGCCGACCATGATGCGTACGCTCGGCGTTTCCTTGCGAAGCAGCGCAATGGTTGCGCGCATCGAAGGCACCGTGGTGGTCATGAGCGCCGAAAGCCCCACCAGTGTAACGCCGCTTTCCCGCACGGCGGCAAGCACCGCTTCGGGCGGCACATCGCGGCCAAGGTCGATCACCCCAAAGCCGTAGCTGCCCAGCAGTGTGGCGACGATGTTTTTGCCGATATCGTGCACATCCCCGTGCACGGTCGCCAGCAGCACCGTGCGGTTGGCGGCGGGCTTGGCATCCGGCATGCGCGCGGTCGCGGCGGCAATGGCTTGCTTGGCGGCGTTGGCGCTTTGCATCAGCTGCGGCAGAAAGAACTCGCCTTTTTCATACTTTGCGCCCACTTCCGACAGCGCGGGGATCACGCCGTTTTCCACCAACGCAAGCGGCGGCATACCTCCGTCCAGCAAGGCGTTGGCATTTTCCACAGCGGCTTTGGTCAGCCCGCGCACAATGGCCTGAAGCAGCGCCGACACGTCCGAACCGACAGCCTTTGCCCCGGTACCGCCCTTGCTTTGCGCGGATTGATTCTTTGCCGTATCGGCACTGTTGGACGAATCCGAAGCGGCAGCGTTTGATGGGTTGGCAACGCCCGCGTTTGCGTTGGCGCAGGCAGTGCAGCCGCAGGAGCCGTCCAAACCCGCCGTTGTTACGCTTACGTTGAGCACGGCTTCCGCTCTGCGGATGGCTTCGCCCGCCAGCCGGATCGCCTGACGCGCGGCATCGGTTTCGGCGCTGCCTGTGGCAGAAATTCCGGCAGGGATGGGCGAGGAGGTTGCGGAATCCGCCGTGCCCGCGTAGCGCGCCAGATAGCGCTCAAAGCCCTCGTCATAACCCAGCGTCGCGCACGCGCCTTCAAAAGCGGAGCGCACGCCCTCGTCCAGCGGGTTGATGATCGCGGCGGAAAGCCCGCGCTCGATCGCCATTGCCAAAAACGCGGCGGTAATCACCGTGCGCTTGGGCAAGCCAAAGCTGACATTGCTTACGCCCAGTACAGTTTTCACACGCAGTTCATCATGCAGGCGCTTCACGGTTTCAAGCGTGACGCGCGCGGCATTGGGATCGGTCGCCACCGTCATGGTGAGCGCGTCAAATAACAGATCACGCCTCGGGATGCCGTACTTGTCCGCTTCCTGCGCGATGCGGCGGGCAATCGCCATGCGCCCTTCCACCGTGGCGGGGATGCCCTCCTCGTCCAGCACAAGGCACACAATCGCGCCGCCATACCTGCGCGCCAGCGGGAACACCTCATCCATCACGTGGCGCTTGCCGTTCACGCTGTTGATGATAGGTTTGCCCACATACACACGAAGCGCGTTTTCAAGCGCTTTCACATCGGCGGTGTCGATTTGCAGCGGCACACCCGCCACACTCTGCACAGCCTCCACCACCTGCGGCAGCATCGCCGCCTCGTCAATTTCCGGCAGGCCGACGTTCACATCCAGCACATCCGCGCTGGCTTCCAGCTGCGAGGTCGCCTCGCCCAGCAGATAATCGATCTCCCCATCCCGCAGGGCTTGCTTCATGCGCTTTTTACCCGTGGGGTTGAGCCGCTCGCCGATCACAATCGGCCGCACACCCAGCGCAACGGTGCCGCTGCGACCGGAGATAAACGCCGGAGCCAGCCCGTCCGCATCCGACAGAGCGGCAGGGGTCAGCGCAAGCTCTTTGGTGGCGGCGATGACCGCCGCAATGTGCGCCGTGTTGGTGCCGCAACAGCCGCCAAGGCCGCGCGCGCCCAGCTTTGCGGCCTCCACCATATCCGAGGCAAACTCCTCCGGCAGGGTGGCAAACACGGTTTTGCCGTTGACCAGCGTGGGCACGCTCGCGTTGGGCATAAAGAACACCGGCTTGTCGCCCGCACAGGCAATCAACCGCTTCAAATTGGGCAAAAGCGCACGGGGTTCGCGGCCGCAGTTCATGCCCAGCGCATCCACGCCCTCCATGCTGGTCAGTAGCGCCGCCGCGCCTTCGATATCCGAGCCGGTGAGCAACCGCCCGTTCACGTCAAAGCTCATGCTCACGAGCACGGGCAGTGCCGCGCCAACCTTTGCCAGCGCATCGCGGTAGCCCAGTACCGCCGCTTTGATCTCCCGTAGGTCGGTCATGGTTTCGGCTAGCAGCAGATCACACCCCGCATCGATGGCGACGAGCGCCATGTTGCGATAAATGCCCACGGCATCCTCAAACTCAAGCTCACCCAATGGTTTGAGGAGCTTTCCCACGCTGCCCGCATCCAGCGCGACGTAGCCGTGTCCAACCTCCGCAACCGCCTGCCTCGCCAGCGCCACGCCAGCGCGCAGCACTGCTTCCCACTCGGTGGGGAAATGCAGGGGGTTTGCGCCAAAGGTGTTGGCGGCAACCATATCCGAGCCCGCGTTCAGGTAGCCCAGATAAATGGATTTCACATCATCGGGGTGGGTGAGGTTCCAGCTTTCGGGCTGTTCGCCGCCTTGAAGGCCCATGGCCTGTAAGGTAGTGCCAAAGCCGCCATCGAAATAGACGATACGTTGGGAGAAGAGTTGGAGGAAGGGATGCATGGGGGTCAGCTCCTTTCGGATGGGAAGAAAAAGGAAAGATCAAGGTAATAAATGATGGGTCAAGGGCGAAAGCCCTTGTCAGGTTTCCAAAGGGAGAATCCCTTTGGTAGGGCTTGGGGCACAGCCCCAACTTACCCCATTGCGGCGAAGCCGCTTAGTGGTAAGCGAGCGAACCGCGCCAAAGGCGCTATGAGGCGAGCGGTGGCAACGACTAGTTTGCTTGTGCGCATTGTCGCTTCACCCCAGGGGAAGGTTGACACCGTAGGGAAGCGGGTGCCCTGTGGACACCTCGCCGCGGGTGGGAGGGTTAACGAGTGTGAGGCACGAGAGTGCGCCACACGACGATTAACCCGACCGGGTTCCCCAAAGGGCGCGTTATGCGCCCGCTATCGCCCCTAAATTTCTGAACACATCTCCCGCCACATCCACACGGTTCATGGTGTACAGGTGGATGTTGTTGACCCCGTTGGCGATCAAATCAATAATCTGCTCGGTAGCATACGCTACGCCCGCCTGCCTCATGCTGGCGGGATCGTCGCCGAACCTGTCCACAATCGACCAGAAGCGCGGCGGCAGCGACGCGCCTGAAAGCGCGGCAATGCGGCGAATCTGCTTGGCGTTGACCACCGGCATCACACCCGCGCTGATGGGCACACGGATGCCCGCGCGCAACGCCCGATACATGAAGTTGTATAGCGTCGCGTTGTCAAAAAACATCTGCGTGTTTAAAAAGTCCACGCCCGCATCCACCTTGGCTTTCAGGTAATCCATATCCTGCGCGCGGTTGGCGGCCTCGGGGTGGCCTTCGGGGTAGCAGGCCGCGCCCACGCAAAAGCCGCCGCGAGCTTTCACATACGATACCAGCTCCGCCGCGTGCTCGAAATGGTCCCCGCTGGGAAAGCTCGCGCCGGGGGGGATGTCTCCGCGAAGCGCGAGCACGTTCGTTACCCCTGCCGTTTCCAGCTCGGTAAGCACTTCGCCGATTTTGGATACGGTATCGTTGATGCACGTCAGGTGCGCAAGCGCGGGCACGCCCGCCGCCTGCACCGTTTGCGCCAGCTCCCGCGTAAAGTGGGGGGTGTTGCCCGCCGCGCCGTAGGTTACGCTCACATAGGCGGGGGAAAGCGCCGCGATATCGCGCACCACTTCGCGCACTTCCTCCACACGGGCGAACTCCTTGGGCGGGAATACCTCGCAGCTCAGGTGCACGCCCTGCGTGGTCAACAGCTTCACGATGCTCATATCAACGCTCCTTTGTACAATGTAAGCCTGGGTTTCCCTGCCGCCCGTTCGCCTTTGCACTCTGCGCTTTCGCTCGTGGCGCCTACCGCACGGGCACAGGCGGCTTCCGGCTGTTCAGCCTGTGCATCGGGCGAAGTGGCAGCACTTTAGCGTGTGCCGTTCAGCCTGTGCGGCAAGCGCGGCGGTGGCTCTTTAACCTGTGTGGTTCAGTCTGTGCGGCGGGCGCGGCGGCAGCACTTTAGCGTGTGCCGTTCAGCCCATACGGTGAGCGCGGCGGCGGCTCTTTAGCCTGTGCCGTTCAGCTGTTCAGCGGGCCGCAGTGGTTGGGGTGCGTTGCCAGCGGGTTGAGTCCGCTGGTCAGGTCATACGGCGTCTCCTGATAAACAAAGTAGTTCAGCCAGTTGGCAAACAGCAGGCTGGCGTGCGCGTGCCAGCTCATGCGCGGCGCGCGCTCGGGATCGTTATCCGGAAAATAGTTCTCCGGCAGGTCGATGGGCAACCCCTTGTTCACATCACGGTAGTATTCGTGGGCGAGTGTGTCGCGGTCATACTCGCTGTGACCGGTGGCAAAAATGCGCCGCCCGTCGCGGCTGCGGATGATGGCCGCGCCCGTCTCGGGCGCGGTAGCCAGCACAACCAGATCATCACATTTGCCAAGCGCGGTTTCGTCCAGCGCCGTGTGGCGGCTCATGGGCACGAGGAACGTGTCGTCCAGCCCGCAAAGCAGACGGTCGCGCATATCGGTCAGGTTGGTTTCAAAGATGCCGAACAGCTTTTTAGGCAGCGGCGCTTTGGGGATGCCATAGTGGTAATACAGCCCCGCCTGCGCCGCCCAACAGATGTGCAGGGTGCTGAACGCCCGCCGGTCGGCCCAGTCCATGACGCGGGTAAGCTCCTCCCAGTAGAGCACATCCTCAAAATCGAGCTTCTCCACAGGCGCGCCGGTGATGATTACACCGTCGAAAAATTCGTCCTGCACATCTTCCAGCGTGCGGTAAAACGTATCCAGATAATCCATCGATGTGTGCGTGCCCTCATACGTGCCCGTGCGCAGCAGCGTGATTTCCACCTGCAAAGGGGAGTTGGAAATCAACCGCAAAAGCTGCGTCTCGGTTTTTTCCTTGGTGGGCATGAGGTTCAAAATTGCGATGTGAAGCGGTCGGATGTCCTGCATTTCCGAACGTTTCTCGTTCATCACAAACACATTTTCTTCCGTGAGCACCCGTGTGGCGGGCAAAGTATCGGGAATGATGACGGGCATAGTGCGCCCTCCTTTACTTCTGTTCCGTTCGTATTTTTACCACTGATCGTAGCCTGAGGCTGTCGGTTTCCCGCGAGCTATCGGGAGCGGTGCGCTCCATGGGGTGGATTTGGCTCCCCCCTGACGGAACGTTGACGGCTGCCCATTGCGGATGTTTTTTTCCGCATCTGCGTTCCACGTGGAACATTGGCGCGCCATGAGCTTTCCCCACACGCGGGGTTTGGGAACCAACAAACGCCTGCCCCCTGCACGGGAAGGAGATGATCCGTTGCGAAGTGAGCTTCTCCTCTGCCTTACGCTTTGGAAAGCCCCTGTTCCAGATCTTCGATCAAATCGCGCGGGTCTTCCAGCCCAATGCTCAGGCGGATCAGTTCCGGCTTGACCCCCGCGGCTTCCAGCTGCGCCGCGTCCATCTGCCCGTGCGTGGTGCTCGCGGGGTGAATCACGAGGGATTTTGCGTCCGCCACGTTCGCCAGCAGGCTGAACAAGCTCAGCCCATCGATAAAGCGCCGTCCGGCTTCCAGCCCGCCCTTGACGCCAAAGCTCATGATCGCGCCCGCGCCGTTGGGCAGGTACTTCAGCTGCCGCGCGTGGTAGGGGTCGCCTGTTAGCGTGGGATAATGCACATAGGCCACCTTCGGGTGCTGCGACAGGTATTCCGCTACCAGCCTCGCGTTTTCGCAATGCTTGGCGATGCGCAGGCTCAGCGTTTCCAAGCCCTGCAAAATCAGGAATGCGCTCATGGGGCTTAAACACGCGCCAAATTCGCGAATCATCTGGTTGCGCAGCCGCATCGCCAGCGGGGCGGGAAAGCCGGCATACACCGCGTTGCCATTTTGCGCGTCCGGCGCGGTGTAGTAGGGGAAGCGCACATTATGAAAATCAAACGTGCCCATATCGACCACCGCGCCGCCGATGGTGGTGCCATGGCCGCCCGCGTACTTGCTCAGGCTGTGAATCACAATATCCACGCCATGCGCCTTCGCGTCGAAAATCGGCGGCATGCCAAACGTGTTGTCCAGCACGATCGGCAGGCTATGCTTCGCTGCTACCGCCTTAATCGCGTCAAAATCCGGCACGTTGATGTTGGGGTTGCAAATGGTTTCAAGGTAGATCATCTTTGTGCTGCCGCGGATGGCGGCCTCCAGCGCGCCCACATCATCCGGATCCACAAAGGTGGTTTCGATGCCCGCCACCTGCGGCAGCCGCGAAGCCAGCAGCGTGACCGTGCCGCCATACAGCGTGCTGATGGCCACGATGTGATCCCCTGTATTGCACAGCGCGAACACTGCCGCCGAGATGGCCGCCATGCCGCTGGCAAACGCCACGCAGGCCGCGCCGCCCTCCAGCGCGCAAACGCGCTCTTCCAGCACATTCACGGTCGGGTTTTCGATGCGGGTATACGTATACCCCTGCGCCGCGCGGCTGAACACATCCGCCGCCGCCTGCGCCGTGGGGTAGCAGTAGCTGGTGGTCTGGTAAATCGGCACTGCGCGCGCAAAGGTTTCTTTATCCGGCGTTTGCCCCGCGTGCAGTTGGAGGGTATCGGGTCGATAATGCCTGTCCGTCATGTTTAATTTCCCCTTTCAGCGATGCCGATACAAAAACAAGCCCGTCCCATGGCGGGAGGGCTTGCATAACGCAAATTTGCGAACGCCAAAGCGTTCACCCACGACCGCTATCGGGGCGACAAACGGACAGGCTGAACATTCGCATATTCATGGTCATGACCATCCCTCGCTTTCAGTAGTGGATTTGTGTTAGAGTAGCAGAATTATGCCAGTATGTCAATACTGGGATGAAGTTTCGTGCCCACGAAAGGGGAGGGGGGGCAGGGGGGCTCCCTGCGGAGCTAACAGGGGGCATGCCTGCGGGCATGGCAGGGGCTTTCCGCTCGCCCCTGCATCCTTCGGGGATTGTTTCTTCTTTTTGGAAAGAGGGTTTTGTTTGGCAGGGGGCATGCCTGCGGGCATGCCAGGGGCTTTCCGCTCGCCCCTGCATCCTTCGGGTGTCGCCATCTTACACGGCAGAGCTGTGAGGGTCGCTCTTGAAGTACAGGATAGTCGTCCAGCACCACCACGCGATACAAACAAGACCAAGCACCTTTCAGGCTCCGCGCGTGGTAGCGCTGACCGACAAGCCTGTCCTCCTTCGAGCGACCCTCACAGCCCTGCCTGATTGTTTTCTGGCGACACAAAGAAATTCGCTACCCTGCTTGAATCTGAAACCTACGCTCAGCGGCTGTATAAGTTTTACTAAACAGAATTAGTTTTACTCAAGTACCATAGGTTTTGCTCTAGCTGCACAAATTGTTCTCTAGCCGCATAGGTTTTTACTCTATCTGCACAAATTGTTCTCTGGCCGCATAGGTTTTACTCTGGCTGCATAAATTTAGAGGACAGAAATGTTTTTACACTTACAGTAAAGTTTTTACACGGATAGCATACTTTCGGTTGGTATCGAAATACCGATAGATGTGAGTCAAAAATTGAAACCATGATGGGTAGCGAATTTCCCCTGTCGCCATGAAACCAAGCAGGCGGGAACGCGCGAGGGGTCGCCCGCAGGTGGACAGGATTGTGGGCCGATGTTGCCGCGCGCGGAGCCATCGAACACAAGTCCAAC
>Ga0302289_1000311_pt1 | contig 24415 bp, 22 predicted proteins | sample III_Fen_N1_2_FD_194552 | JGI IMG/M metagenome (GOLD analysis project Ga0302289, IMG submission 194552) | Peat permafrost microbial communities from Stordalen Mire near Abisko, Sweden - III_Fen_N1_2 | ecosystem: Environmental > Terrestrial > Soil > Wetlands > Permafrost | place: Sweden: Abisko... | reverse complement strand
GCTCGTTCAGCTTTTCGTCGATGTGCGCAACATAGATGTCCACATCGGGATGCGCTTTCTGCATGGCTACAAGGCCCTCAGGCGCCGCAATCAGGCACACGAAGCGAATGCTGGAGACGTTGTTCTCCTTGAGGATGTGAATCGCCTCAATGCCGGAGTTTCCGGTGGCAAGCATCGGATCAACGACGATTGTTTCGCGCTCTGCGACGTCCTGCGGCAGTTTGCAGTAGTAACCCGTGGGCATCAGCGTATCGGGATTGCGATACAGGCCGATGTGACCGACCTTCGCGTTGGGGATCAGGCTCATGATGCCGTCCGCCATGCCGAGGCCGGCGCGGAGAATCGGAATGACAGCGATCTTCTCATTGGCGAGCGTCTGAACAGTTGTCTTGCAGATCGGCGTTTCAATCTCGATATCCTTGAGCTGCAAATCGCGCGTGACTTCGTAAGCCATGAGCATTGCCAGTTCGTAGACGAGTTCCCGGAATGCCTTGCTGCCGGTGTCTTTGTCGCGCAGTAGCGAAAGCTTATGCTGCACGAGCGGGTGGTCGATGGTGATGACTTTAGACATGGGTGAGCCTCCTTAGTGCGTTTTTTCGTAAGCGGATATTTTATCGATTCTGCGCTGGTGCCGTTCGCCATGTGAAAACGGTTCTTCCAGCCAGATATCAACGATGCCCTTTGCGCGTATCATAGTGGTCACGTTTGCGCCAAGCGCGAGCACGTTGGTGTCGTTGTGTTCGCGGGTCATTTTGGCGGAGTATTCGTCCGTGACCAGTGCGCAGCGGATGCCATGCACTTTGTTAGCCGAGATACTGACTCCAATGCCCGTGGTGCAGATGACGATGCCGCGCTCAAACGCCCCGCGCGCGACGCCTTCCGCGACAGGAATGGCGTAATCGGGGTAATCGATGCTACTTTTATCATAGCAGCCGAAGTCTTTCACTTCATGCCCCTCTTCGCGTAAATATACGACAAGCGCTTCTTTTAAGTCGAAGCCGCCGTGATCACAACCGATGGCCAATTTCATGTTTCATCTCCCCTTCTCGTCTCTTCGTTTGTCTTTTTATCGATACGTTACAAGAATCTAATGTCTTTTCTAGTCTTTCGAGGCATCGATCACATGAAATCCGGCGGCGCGCAGCAGGCGGTTCATATACGCTAACCCTTCGTCTTCTGCGGGAATTCCCTCCGCTAGGATTAATTCGCTTCGCGTATCCATCTCTCTAAGCGCGGAAAACAGGTTTGCGCAGAGTGTTTCGGGTTCGTTTCGATCGCCAAGCACCAAATATTGTTTGCCCCGATAATACTGCTTGGTCTGCTCAGTTGCGGCGATTTCTACCGTTCTATCTTCTGCCTCTGCCGCGCGGTAGAGCGTATTGATGCGCTTTGCCGTTTTCTCCGGCGTTCCTTGAACGACGATCACTTCAGCGGAAGGCGCATAGTGTTGATACTTCATGCCGGGCGAGGCGGCGACTTCGCCGTCTTTCATCGGGTTTAGAATGCTGGCGCTGACGCGCACTTCTCCGATGAGCGACTCCAGCATTTCCCGCGTAATCGCGCCGGGGCGCAGAATCGTCGGTTCACCTACGAGCGAGAGTACGGTGGATTCCACGCCGTATTTGCAAGCGCCTCCGTCGAGAATCAGCGGAATGCGACCTCCCAAATCGTCCAATACATGTTGTGCTGTCGTCGGGCTGGGTCTGCCGGAGCGGTTCGCGCTCGGCGCCGCGATTGGGACGCCCGCTTTGGCGATCAATGCGCGCGCGGTTTTGTTCAGAGGCATGCGAACGGCAACCGTGTCCAATCCCGCTGTGACTTCATCCGGCACGATATCGCTCTTTGGTGCGATCAGCGTCAAAGGTCCCGGCCAGAAGGTATCCATCAGGATTTGTGCCTGCTTCGGCATCCGGCTCCAGAGGCGGCGCACGTCGCTCTTTTTTGCGATGTGCTCGATCAGGGGATTGTCCGCAGGTCTGCCCTTTGCCGCAAAAATCTTCGCAACCGCTTCCCCGTTGAGTCCGTCTGCGCCAAGTCCGTAGACCGTTTCTGTCGGAAAGGCGACGAGTTCGCCTGCTTGAATCAGCTTCGCGCCTTGAATCGTTCCTGCTTCTTCCTGCCTGATCGCGTTGATCACTTCTGTGTCAAACGCGGGCTGGTCGTCCTGCTTTTTTTTCATATTCTGTCCGACTCTCCGGCGAGTAGTTCGCTGCGCTCGGCAACGCTTAACGCATCCAGCATTTCGTCCATATCGCCATCGATGAAGGCTTCCAGTTTATACAGCGTCAGACCAATGCGGTGGTCGGTCACGCGCCCTTGCGGAAAATTATATGTGCGGATGCGCTCACTGCGGTCGCCCGAGCCGATTTGGCTCTTGCGCGCGCCCGCGCGTTCCGCCGACTGCTGGCTTAAATAGAAGTCGTAAAGGCGGCTCTTGAGTACGCGCATAGCCTGCTCTTTGTTTTTTAACTGCGACTTTTCATCCTGACAGGAGACGACCATTCCCGTCGGCAGATGCGTGATTCGAATGGCGCTTTCGGTTTTGTTGACGTGCTGACCGCCCGCGCCGCTGGAGCGAAACGTGTCGATCCGAAGATCGATGTCTTTGATGTCGATCTGTACGTCGTCCACCTCCGGCAGCACCGCAACCGTCGCGGCGCTGGTGTGGATGCGCCCCTGCGATTCCGTCTCCGGTACGCGCTGAACGCGATGCACACCGCTCTCGTATTTCAGCCGGCTAAACGCCCCGCGTTTACCGCCGATGGAGAGAACGACTTCTTTTACCCCGCCCATATCGGTCATGTTATTGGAGAGATATTCTACTTTATAGCCGTTTCGCTCGGCATATCTCAAATACATGCGCAATAAATCCGCACCAAATAGAGACGCTTCATCGCCGCCCGTTCCGGCGCGAATTTCTAAGATCACATCGCGATCATCGTTCGGGTCTTTCGGCAAAATCAGCAGGTGCAGTTGTTTGTCGAGTGCATCCAGCTTTGTTTCCAGCTCTTCAATTTCCGCTCGGACGAGCTCTTTCATCTCGATGTCAAGCCGCTCGTTCTGCATGGCTTTGCAATTTTCAAGTGCGCCTTGCGCCTCGCAATATTCGTCAAACGCCGCAACGATCTCTTCCAGCGAAGCCCGCTCTTTTACCATTTCGCGCCAGGCATCTTTGTCTGCCATCGCGTCCGGCTCAGCAAGTTTCTCAGAGAGATAGTTGAAGCGTTGTTTAATTCCCTGTAGTTTGTCTATCATCGTTCCTCCGATTGACGAGCCAATTTGTTCGCTCCGGCTCGCGCCCACCCGCGTGAAACTTGCCGCGACGGGCTACCCTGTCAAAAAGCTATATCGTTTCTTTCTCTTTTACGCTTCTACGACGAGTACGCGCGGATTACCGCCCAGGTCGTAGAGTACTGTTGTTTTTGTATTGAATAGCGCTGCGACAGTTTCTGCCTGCGTGCTTCCGATTTCGAGTAGCATGACTCCGTTTTCGTTGAGATGCTCTTTGTAATCCCAGGCAATCTTGCGGTAAATATCCAGCCCGTCGCTCCCGCCATAGAGCGCAAGTTTTGGTTCATATGTGAGCTCTTGCTGTAAGGATTGCATGTCTTCCAGCGTAAGATAAGGCGGGTTGCAGACGATCAGGTCATAACCCCCTTGAATCTGCTGGAACAAGTCGCTGACTAAAAAAGCAACTTCCACTTCGTTGAGTTCCGCGTTTTCTTTTGCGAGAGTAAGCGCGTCTTCGCTGACGTCCGAGGCGGTCACGGAAATATTTGCAAGCTTCGCGATCGATATTCCAACGCAACCGCTACCGGTGCAAAGATCGAGGCAGCTATTAAAACCGCGATCCTGAATGAGTTTGATTGCGGTTTCTGCGAGCAATTCGGTATCTTGCCGCGGGATAAGCGCGCGCCCGTCTACATAAAATCGTAGTCCCATAAACGGCCACTCGCCAAGGATATATTGCAGCGGCTCGCCTTTGACACGCCGGGTCAGCATTTCACCAAGATCGAAAATTTGCTCATCTGAGAGCGTCATGTCCGAATGGATGGATAACGCGCCGGTGTCGATTCCGGCAATGGTCGAAACAAAAATCTTCGCCTGCTGAAGCGCTTCTTCATGCGCAACGGGCTCAATCATGATTTTCGCTTCGCGAATTGCCTCGGAAATATGAATGCTCACACTATCACCTGATTCCAATCGTTCTTATGTTTGTTCGGTTTAGATTCAGTCGGTTATCGGCTCTTTGTCGTCCTGCGGTTCAACTTCTTCTGGTTGAGCCGCTTCCTCCGCCGCTGTTTCCTGCGGGAGAACGCCGTCGTTGATTGCGAGATTGAATGCCGCGATTGCAACCTCCAGCATCTCGGTTTCCGGTTCGCGCGTGGTGAGATATTGCAGCCCCAGCCCCGGCGCACGGATGATCCGCGCCCAGAGTTTGTCGGACGCCGCGGCAAGCTTGAGCACCTCATAAGCAAGGCCGGCGACAAGCGGCAGGAAGATTATACGTGTCAACACGCGCAGTAGCAGATTTTCCGCATACGGCAGCATAGCAAAAAACAAAATCGATACCGCCATAACGAGGAAGAGATAATTTGTGCCGCAGCGGGCATGTAAGCGAGAATATTTCATCGCGCTTTCCGGCGTCAGTGGCGCGTCATGCTCATAACAAGCGATGGTCTTATGCTCCGCGCCGTGATACATATAGACCCGGCGGATATCTTTCATCATAGAAATCGCGGTGATATACCCAAGGAAGATAAACAGCCGAACAAAGCCCTCGACAAGGCTTTTCAAGATGCGCGGCGCGCTATCCTGCCAGTGGATCAGCTGCGTAATCAGCGAAGGCAACAACACAAACAGCCCGATTGCGAGGCCTGCGGCTAAGATGACGGCAATGACGATGGCGATTTCCATCGAGTCCTTGCCGGTCTTTTTCGCGATCCATTTTTCAAAGCGGCTCGGTTCTTCCTCGATAGCTTCACCGTATAATTCCGCCGAGCGCGTCATCATCTTCATGCCCGTGGAAAGCGAATCTACAAACGCGACAACGCCGCGAACGACCGGCCACTTGAGGATCGGATTTTTACTCGTTTCTTTCTTTGGCGTATATTCCGTTTCGATGCTGCCATCGGATTTTCGAACGGCAAGCGCGATCCCGCCGCTCATGGTGCGCATCATAACGCCTTCCATGACCGCCTGGCCGCCTACTGTGCATCGTTTCATGATTTGTTCCCCTTGCTTACATTCCCCAGCTTAGTACATGAAGTTTTGCGCTTCATTTCCTGCATGGTTCGGATCATTGTATCATACGCCGGATAGCCGGGCAAGAAAAAACCTCCCCTGTAAAGGGAAGGTTTTTACACTTCTTACATACCGTAACGTTTTTTGAAACGGTCAACACGTCCGCCACTGTCTATAAGCTTCTGCTTGCCAGTGAAAAACGGGTGGCACTTGCTGCAGATTTCGACAGACAGTTCATCTTTCGTAGAACCAGTCTTGAAGGTCTCGCCGCAAGCACAATGAACAGTAGATTCGCCATATTTCGGATGGATATCCTTCTTCATGCTTGATTACTCCTTTAAAACACTACCGAATGCAAGTATAGCGATCGGAAGTGAAAAAATCAATAGTTTTCTGAATATTTTAGGTGTTTTAGCTTCAATCGCACACAAATATACGATTTACTTGCCAAAACGACTCGTGGACATGGTCGTGTAACCATCTTTTTCGTAAATGCCGACCCAGTCCTTCAGGCGTTGGAGAAACTCTTCGTTGTTGTTTGTCTTCTCCAGCATGCTGATGAGGTGCTCCGTCACATCCGCTGTGTTGCCGCCCGCAAGTACGCGACGAATGGTGCGCACCGCCTCCAGCTCTTCCGAAGAGAGCAGCAAGTCTTCTCTACGTGTGCCTGACTTATAAATATCGATAGCTGGGAAAATCCGCCGCTCACTGAGTTTGCGGTCGAGATGGATTTCCATGTTGCCCGTGCCCTTGAATTCTTCATAGACCATGTCGTCCATGCGGCTGCCTGTCTCGGTCAGAGCCGTAGCAATTATGGTCAGGCTACCGCCGTTTTCGATTTTACGCGCGGCGCCAAAGAACCGCTTGGGTTTATGCAGCGCGCCCGGATCCATACCGCCGGAGAGTGTTCGCCCCGTCGGCGGAATCGTGAGGTTATAAGCGCGAGCAAGCCTCGTGAGGCTGTCCATCAATATGACGACGTCCTTGCCCATTTCGACAAGGCGCATGGCGCGCTCCTGCACCATCTCCGCTACGCGGGTGTGATGCTCCGGCAATTCATCGAACGTGGAATACAGCACTTCTCCCTTGATGGAGCGCTGCATGTCGGTCACTTCCTCCGGACGCTCGTCGATGAGCAGCACGATCAGGTGCGCTTCCGGATAATTCTTTGAGATGCCGTTTGCAATGCTTTTGAGCAGCGTGGTTTTACCCGCCTTTGGCTGGGATACGATCATAGCGCGCTGACCTTTGCCAACGGGCGCGATAAGATCGATCAGCCGGATGGCAAGGCTATTGGAACCCGGTAACTCCAGAGTAAAGCGCTCATTGGGGAATACCGGAACGAGCTCTTCAAAAGGTTTGCGTTCTACGATATTTTCCGGCGATTCGCCGTTGATCGCGGTGATATACAAAAGCGCGAGAAAGCGCTCACCCTCTTTCGACGGGCGGGTTTTTCCCGTGACCATATCGCCGGTGCGCAAGCCAAAGCGGCGAATCTGGGCGATGGAAACGTATACATCGTGCTGACCCGAGAGGTAGTTTTCACTGCGCAGGAAGCCGTAGCCATCCGGCAACACTTCGAGCACACCCTCTGCGTCTCCACAATCCCCCGTTTGAAGTATTTCTGGAACGGCTGGGTTGCTTGTGCCGTAATCTTTGTTGTAATATCCTTCGGGGTTGCGGGGACGAAAGTTACGATCCCCTTCAAATCCACCCTGCTCTGCGCCGTAGTTCGCGGCGTTCGGCCCTTGTTGAAAACCAGGTTGTTGGAAGCCGGTCTGCTGTTGATACCCGTTTGTTTGCTGATAGGAGTTTTGTTGATAATTATTATTGCGTTGATACCCGCTTTGCTGATATCCGCCCTGCTGATAGCCGGTTTGTTGCTGAAAGTTTTGCTGATAGCTACCTTGTGCCGGATATTGTCTTCTTTGGTATCCGCCCTGTTGTTGTTGGCGATTATCATAAAACGGCTTGTTTTGCTGATAGGGGCGCGGCGTGTAGCCAGCGCGGCTATATCCGCCATCCGCATCCTGCGGCATGCCCATTCCGGGCATTACTCCGGTCGGTTCGCCGGGCATAGCATTTTCTGCACCGGTTTGCGGCGCAAATTGTTCCGCTTCGGATTCGCTTTCTTCACCCGCTGACGCAAAATCGGAAGGCGCTACGCCACCTCCCATGATGATTTCAACAAGCTCGCTTTTTCGATATTTAGTTAAGGATTTCACACCCTGTAGCTTTGCGATTTCGCGCAAATCTCCAAGGCTTTTCGCCTCCAACTGTTCCTTGTTCAACTGTAAACTCCTCTCTACGGTAAGACCTTCTACCTGTTAACGAAATCAAGAAGCTGATTCGATGTGACCTCTTGGATGAAGAAATCATATCGTCGGGTCGAGTTTTTGTCAATACGCGCCACTCTTTTTTCACAACGGGCGCCAATATTCTTGTGTTTGGACGGTTTTTTGCAAGCGTTTCCTGTTTGCTTCATTCGATCCTCCACGGATTGTTACACAAACCAACGATTTACACGTCACATTTCCAAACCAATTTTGGAAATGGATATCCAAATAGCGAATCGAAATGATCTTACACCTAACTTTTCAAATTTTGATAAAAAATGGATCAACTACACGTCAAGGATCATCAGTCAATTCTATATTTCGGATGATGGAATTTCTTTTATCCTGTAACCAAATTGAAAACCTATTGTGCCTTCCCTTTTATTTTAACAAAGATTGTGCTAATATACACTTCATGGCAAATAGACCGACAGAACGTATAGAACACACGCAAACCGGATTTCGCATCCGGCCGCGTTACCTTATCCTTTTTTTCGTACTAACATTCTTCGTTCTCGGCGGTGTCTACCTCTCTCAACGGACAAAATTGACTTCCATCGCCGATGAGAAAGTCACGCTGCAAACGAAGCTGGATTCAAAGAAAGTTGAGCAGGAGCGCCTGGAGCGCATGCTCGAATATATGCAAACGACCGATTATAAGATTCAATATGCGCGCGAAAAGCTCGGTTATGTTTTTGAAGACGACTGGAAGTTCTACGACGATTCAGCCAACGCCAAGGTAACACCAAAGTTCGTGGAATCTCCAACCCCCTTACCCGCGCTGACATCACCGACGGCAAAGCCAACTTCTACTCCTTCGCCGATGCCCACCACACCGCCGAATGTTACAGTCGTCACGATGGGACCATAATCATCATGAAACTACTCGTTTTCGACATTGGCAGTAACTCCGTTCGTACCCTGCGCGTCACGCAGGATGCGCTTTCTCAGCCGCACTATTCCAGCAAGCGCGTGTATACCACTCGACTTGCAGAAGGTCTCGCCGAATCTGGCGCTCTTTCGAAGTCACGCATACTGCAATCCCTGCTCGTGATACGCTCGCTTCATACCGAGCACGCGGCGCAGGGTTTTTTATCGTTTGCCTATGCAACCAGCGCGGTACGAGATGCGGTAAACGGCAGCTCCTTCCTCGCATCCGTCGAAGAAATCATAGGAAAAGGTCATGCGCGGATTCTAACCGGCGAAGAAGAAGCATCTTTTGCGCAGCAGGGCGCCGACCCGGACGGCGGCAGGATTATTCTCGACATCGGCGGCGGCAGCACGCAAATCGTACGCCCCAATTCCCGCGAAAGTTGGCCGATTGGATGCGTTCGTGCCAAAGACCTCGCGCCGTTTACAGACCTAACCTCCATCGCCGAAGCGCTCTACCCCGTTCTTGCAGGCCTGTTTGGGCCGCCGGAGCTGGATGAGCGGTCGGATCGCCCCGTGCTTTCTAACGAGCGAAAAATCCCGCAGGAATCGCTGCTTGGCGTTGGCGGAACGATTACGACGCTTGCGCTGCTTTGCGAGGGTAAAGATTCGTTTGCGCCGTGGCAAGGTGAAAAGATGATCGAATCGCTTACATTGCGCGCAGTCCTCAGCTCGCTCGATAGTATCGGAGACGCGCAACGCGCGAAGGTGCCGCTGCTCAAGGATCGACACGATGTCATCCTCCACGGAGGCGTAATATTGCAATATCTCATGGAGCGGCTGCATTGTACGAAGATTGGTGCAACGCTTTCGGATGGTCTCGACGGATATACGCAATATTTGCTGAAAACTTTAAAGTAAGCAATCTGAATTAACGCAATAAAACGGCACTCCAAATGATTTGGAGTGCCGTTTGTGTTACGAACGTTGTTATTACGGTTTAGGCGTTGGTGTTGCTTCCGGCAGCGGAGATGGTGTGCCGCCGACCACATCGCTAAAGTTCATATCGGTCTTGTTGCCGATCACGATGGTGATATCCAAGTATTTTCCGTCGCGATAGACCTTAATCTTCAGCTCATCACCAATCATGCAAGCAAGCACAATATTGACCAGCTGCTGATGTGTGGTGATGGTTTCGCCATTCGCTTCGGTGATGATATCTCCCGCCAATAAGCCGGCTAAATCCGCGGGTCTGTCTTTCACGACGCTCTCCACCAATGCGCCAACGGGAACTTGCAGCTCTTCTGCAGTAGTTGCATCTACGGTGCTGACCGTAACGCCGATACCTGGGCGCTCGATGTAACCCTTGGTGATGAGAATCTCCATGATCTTCTTCACCTGATTGATCGGTAACGCAAAGCCGATTCCTTCCGCGCTGACCGCGTTGCCCATTTCATCATAACCTGCCGTAATCGTCTTGGCGCTGTTGATGCCGATGACTTCGCCGTTGAGGTTGATCAGCGGTCCGCCACTGTTGCCAAAGTTGATCGCGGCATCCGTCTGAAGATAGGTATTGGTGTAATTATCGATGGTGATTTCGCGCTTGGTTGCGCTGATGATTCCAAACGTGATGGTATTGGCAAGCTCGTCCGTCGAGAGCGGATTTCCGATGGCAAGAACATATTCGCCAACGCGAACTTGATCGGAATCGCCCAGCTTGAGCGGCTGCAACTGTGCGCCTTCCACTTTGAGTACGGCGATATCGGTCTCGGTGTCTGAGCCGATCAGCGTTGCCTCGCGCTCCGCATCCTCGCCATATACCTTGACGGTAACCTTGCTCGCGCCTTCTACGACGTGCGCATTGGTGAGTATGTATCCTTCGCTGGAAACGACAAATCCAGTACCGCTGCCGTAAAGTTCTTCGAATGTTTTACCGTTGGAGTCTTGTGCCTGAACATAATTGAGTACGCCGACCACGCCGGGAGATACCGCATCATAAATGTCGGGTATGGGGTTATCGACCACTCCTGGTAAAGATGGCGCGATGCCGTCCAAGTTTGGCATAACGCGATCAGAATTCGCTACTTCAGGCGTTGGCGTCGCCTCCGGCACCGTCGTCGCTTCCTGTCCGGCTACGGGCGGTTGGGTGGCTTGAGATCCTACCTTTGGCGTCGGGGTCACGTCTGTCAGCGAGTAGTCCGTCGTCGTTCCGCCGAGCAGATTTGGCCAGAAAAGCCCGGTCATGAGCAAGGCAAGTAGTACGACGACGATCACGATTACGATGGTCGCAAATGCGTTGCCGCCTCTATCCTCGCGGGATGGTTTATGTTTTTGATCCGATGTGTAATATCCGTTATGTTCCATATTTTTTTCCTCCGTCTGAAATCGAACGTTTTGGAACCGGCGCACGCTTGAGTGTAAAGGTAAACGTGCTGCCCTTTCCCTTTGCGCTCTTAAGCGTGATGGTTTGGTTGTGCTGATCGATGATGCGCTTTACGATGGAAAGACCCAGGCCTGTTCCGCTTTGTTTGGTGGGCGTGTGTGCCTTTTCCACTTTATAAAAACGATCAAATACGTGCGGAATGTCCTCTTCCGGTATGCCCTGACCGGAGTCTTGAATACTGACGTAGATTTCACGCCGCATAGCGTAGGTCGCAATTCTTAGCTTGGTGTTGTCCGGCGAATATTTAATCGCGTTGTCAATGATGTTGCGCAGCACCTGTGAAATCTGCGCGCTGTCCGCCTCTACATAATATTGCTCTTGCGCGAATTTTACATCTACTTCCATTTGATGCTCGTAAATGCGAGCTTCAAATGTGATCAGCGTTCTGCGGATGAGCTCGTTGATGTCAAAAATTTCGAGTTTCAGAGCGGTTTTACCGCTCTCGATGCGCGCTAAGTCGAGCAGGTCATTGACCATGCCTGCCATGCGCTTCGTTTCCGAAAGAACCACCCCGATATACTTTTCGTGCTCTTCCGGGCCGATGGTACCGTCCTGCATAGCCTCGAGAAAGCCTTTCATACTGGTCAACGGGCTTCTGAGTTCGTGGCTGACGTTGGCGACGAAGCTTCTGCGCGTGGCCTCCAGATCCTTGAGCTGATCCGCCATGTTGTTAAAGCTGACGGCAAGCTGGGTTGCCTCTTCCACACTGCTGATCGGAATGCGGATGTTATAGTCTCCCTTGGCGTACTTTTGCACGATTCCATTGATTTCCATAAACGGCTTGGTCAGCCTCGCCGTGGTGTAATAGACCGCAATGACGGAGAGCAAAACCGCGATGAGCGAAACCAGCATCACTTCGGCAAAGGCCATACCGACCGCGCCGCGTGCTTCCGTCACATCGACATAAAAGCGCACAACATGCGTCGCGACGCCGTCCGTTACGACGGGCTTGGTACCCGCCAGCATTTGAAAACTACCCTTCATTTGCGTAAAACGCACGCTGCTCGCGTCCAAATCAGAGACGGCGTTCAGCATGCGTGATATTTCTTCCTCCGAGTAGCGGACGTTCATAATCTCGCTCCACTTGGATCCGGAGGCATATTGCGCCATGGCCCCGTCTACGGAGATGATCTGAATCAACCCGTCGTAGTGCCTTGCGATTGTGTTGAGTTCGAGAATCGCGGCGTTTTCCCCCGCGACTGAGCTCGTGGCATTAAAGTACAGCTCGGTAACAATGCTGATCTCGTTTGCAATGTTCTGTTTTTCCCGCCGCATGACAAAACCGGACATCAGCGTCCCGACAATTATGCCGGAAAGAAGCAGCAGCCCGAGCGTTAAGCTCATATAGGTTGCCAGCATTCGGGAAAAGAGCGTTCTGAGAAAGTCTTTGCGCATCTTACCGCATCACTTCTGTTCGAATTTATACCCTACGCCCCAGACGGTGCGGAGCTCCCACTCGTGATCATCGCCAAGCTTCTCGCGAATGCGCTTGACATGCACGTCTACCGTGCGCGAATCTCCAAAAAAGTCAAATCCCCAGACCTGCTCAAGCAGCTGTTCTCTCGTGAATACCTTGCCGGTATGACTGGCGAGGAAGTACAGCAGCTCAATCTCTTTGGGCGGCATTTCGAGCTGGCGTCCATCCAGCGTGACCGCATAGTTTTCCAGCGAAACGGTCAGCCCCGGCAGAGAGATCGTCCGCGCGGGTTCAGTCGGCGTGCTGCGCCTTAGAACCGCTTTGATGCGGGCGATGAGCTCCTTTGCGTCAAAGGGTTTACTGATGTAGTCGTCCGCGCCGAGTTCAAGCCCCTGCACGCGGTCGCCCGTATCGCCCTTTGCCGTGAGCATGATAACCGGTGTTTCGCTCTCCATGCGGATATCGTGTAGCACCGCCCAGCCGTCTCGCCCGGGCAGCATGATATCCAACACGACAAGCGAAGGCTTCGTTTCGTGGAATGCCGCCATAGCGGACGTTCCATCCGCGCAGGTGTACACTTGAAAACCAGCCTTTTTTAGATACAACTCGATGATGGCAAGAATATTTCTGTCGTCATCTATGACCAGAATGGTATTGTTTTCCATCCGATCACCTCCGTTATTGATAGGAAAATATGAGTGTTTCTATATCTGTGTCTCACATTTGGGTAAAGTATAACAGAGATTTATAGGTTTGTCCAACACGGTTAAAAATTGTCACACAAACGCCGCAAGGAACCATGATTTGCAGTGTTTGTATATACGTTTTTTATATTTATTCCCCATTTTTACGTTAGTTATGACTTCAACGTGACCACCGTAACCCCCGCGTCCCCTTCGCCATAAGCGCCGATTCGAAACGTTTTTACGCGCGGGTGATTCTTGAGATATTGCTGAACCCCTGTGCGTAATGCGCCCGTGCCTTTGCCATGCACGACATAGAATTCATGAACGCCTGTGATCAGCGCATTGTCGATGAACCGATCCAGTTCCATGCATGCGTCGTCTACCATGCTGCCACGTAAATCGACGGAGAGCGCATTGCCGCGATCCTGCGAAATCGATACTTTCGCGGTGGTTTGTTGCGGTTTTTTCTTTTGCTCCAATGGACGGATATCGTTAAGCAGGATGCTGAGTTTCATGATGCCCGCCTGCACGAGCACCTCGCCTTTGCTATCCGCCGCTTTGAGCACAGTCGCCTCTTGCCCAAGCGTAATGAGTTTGACGCGCTCTCCCGGATGCACGCTTGCGGGCGCTTCGCCAGCCGTTTCGCGCTGCACCGCCTGCTCATAGAGGCGTTCCTCTGTCTTGCGCATCGTATCGCGCGAAGTCTGCACCGCGCGCTCTAGCTGCTTTTGGTCGATATTCTCGATAGAACGAAGCTGCACAATGAGTTTTTCCATGTCCTGCCGGGTCTCCTGCACCATTTTGCGTGCATCTTCGCGCGCTTTTTGACGGAGAAGTGTCTTTTCGTCCTCCAGCTTCTTCTTCTCTTTTTCCAATTCGGTTTTGATTTTTTCGGTTTCAATGCGAATTTTATAGATCGCTTCTTTGTCGTTTTCCGCGGTTCTTCTGGCTTGCTCCGCTTCGGAAAGCACGGTTTCAAACGCGACATCTTTCTTTTGTAAGAAATCCTGCGCGCGATCGATCACCGCGTCACTCAGCCCCAATCTACGGGAAATCTCAAACGCGTTGCTCTTGCCGGGAATGCCGATGAAGAGCCGATACGTCGGGCAAAGACGGTCTACGTCAAACTCCATAGACGCGTTTTGCATGCCCACGTGCATCAGCGCAAACGCCTTGATCTCGCTGTAGTGCGTTGTGGCGACGGTCAGCGTGCTGCGATCATATAAACTCTCCAAGATTGCCTGCGCCAGCGCCGCGCCCTCAACAGGGTCGGTACCCGCGCCCAGCTCGTCCAGCAGCACAAGAGAGCGATCATCCGCCTCCGCAAGTATGCGCACAGTGTTGGTCATGTGAGACGAAAAAGTGGAAAGTGACTGCTCGATAGACTGCTCGTCTCCGATATCCGCAAACACACTGTCGAATGTTGATATCTCCGTACCTTCAGCCGCTGGGATAAACATGCCACTCATCGCCATCAGCGTAAAGAGGCCAACGGTCTTGAGCGTTACCGTCTTGCCGCCCGTATTAGGCCCCGTAATAATCAGCGTGCGGAACGTTTCACCCAGCCAAATGTCTACCGGCACCACGCGGTCTTTTTGAATCAGCGGGTGCCTGCCGCGCAGGATGCGCACGCTGCCTGATTCGTTTAGCTTCGGACGCACCGCGCGTTGATCCCGCGCCATAATCGCGCGGGCGAAGATAACATCCAGCGCGCCCATCACGTTGCAACTGATATAGATTTCATCTGCAAAGGGCGCAATCATCGCGGTCAGTCCGGATAGAATCCGCTCAATTTCGTTCTTCTCCTCGATAAAGAGGCGTTTGTTTTCATTGCCAAGCTCGACAACTGCGGAAGGCTCGATAAACAGCGTCGCACCGCTGCTGCTCTGATCGTGCACCAAACCCGGCACCTGTGAGCGGCACTCCGCCTTAACTGGCAGCACATAACGCCCGTTGCGGATGGTGATGACCGCCTCCTGCAGATATTTTTGCGTGGTCTGGCTCTTGAGCATGCTGTTGAGCTTTTCTCGTACGCGCTCACTGATGATTTTCATCTGCCGGCGAATGCGATTGAGCTCCGGCGATGCATTATCCGAGATTTCATCCTCGCCGAGGATACAGCGGGCGACCTCTTCTTCTACCGAGCGGTGGGAAGTGAGACGGTTTGCGAGGTTGCACAGCAGGCTGTTTTCATCGCCGGTTTGCAAGACTTCCTTCGCCTCGCGCGCGGCGCGCATCGCCTGCGCTATCGCCATCAGTTCCCGCGTGCTGAGAAAAAGAGACGCATGAATTCTACCCACGAGGTCGCGCACATCGGGAAAGCCAGAGATTGGCGTCCGCCCCGTTCTGGTATAGATGCTCTCCGCTTCCCAAGTTTGCTCCTGCAGCGTTTCTGCTTCTTTTAGCGACGTCGTAGGGCGTAGTTTTTGCGCAAACTCCTGCCCGATATCGCTCGCCAAGTGCTGCTTTAAAATACTAAGAATTTTATCGTATTCCAGTGTGATAAATGTTTTTTCCTGTATCATAGTTCCCCCGATACCTGTCGTGTGTGCGGCATGGTTCTATTATAAAACACCAGCCGAAAAAGAAAAGACAAATCCGTTTCACGACTATGCCTAATCGACCTGAAACAGAAGAAAAGCCCCGTCTCGGTTACCGTGACGGGGCAAATTGATATCCGGCTTTAGCGAATCTCTTTGAGATAATCGCCAACGCGCCGCATCGCTTCTTCGATGTGTTCCATCGAGGTAGCGTAGCAGCATCGAATATGCCCCTCACCCGCCGCGCCAAACGCGCTGCCGGGAACGGTAACCACTTTTTTGCTTGCGAGAAGCCCGTCGCAGAACTGCTCGCTCGTCATCCCGGTCGAACGAATCGACGGAAACACATAGAACGCGCCCTCCGGCTCGTTGCACTCTAACCCAAACGAATTGAACGCGTCGATGATGTAGCGGCGGCGCGACTCATATTCGCTGATCATAAAGCGCGTATCCGCAAAGTTGTCCGCGAAGCCTTGCTCCAGCGCGGCAATGCCCGCCCACTGTGCGGGTGTCGGCGCGCAGAGCATCATAAGTTGATGCACCTTACGCATGGCGGCGATAAGTTCCGTAGGACCGGCTGCATAACCCAGGCGCCAACCCGTCATGGAAAACGCCTTGGAAAAGCCGTTGAGCACAATGGTTCGCTCACGCATGCCGGGCAGCGAGGCAAAGGACACGTGGTGCTTGCCGTTGAAGGTCAGCTCCGCGTAGATTTCGTCCGTGATTACGAGAATGTCCGTGCCGCGCACAACATCCGCAATCGCTTCCAGATCGCTTTTTCCCATGATTGCGCCCGTCGGGTTCGTCGGGAACGCGATCAAGATCGCTTTTGTTTTCGGCGTGATAGCAGCCTTGACCGCATCCGCGTTGAGGCGGAATTTATCTTCGTGCTTCGTGACAACGCCGACTGCTTTGCCGCCCGCAAGCTCGATAGCCGGCGTATAGGAAACATAGCACGGCTCGTGATAGATCACCTCATCGCCGGGATTCAAGATTGCGCGCATGGCAAGATCGATCGCCTGACTTGCGCCAACGGTGATGAGCACGTTTTCGATGGATTCGTAGCCGGAGATGTCGTATTGCTCCGAAAGGAATCGCAGGATGAGTTCGCGCAGATGCGGATCGCCGGAGTTGGACGAATACGGTACCCGCTCGGTCTTCAGGCGATCTGCAACATAGTTACGGATGCGCTGCGGCGTCGGAAAATCCGGCTCACCAACGCCGAGGCTGATGTACGAGTCACCCAACAGATCAAAATATTTACGAATGCCCGAAGGCGGAATGCGGCGCACGCAGTCCGAGATCAAACTTTGATAATCCATAGCCACCCCTGTTTTGCGAGAGTTTTTTACTTGCATATTCATCCGAAGATCGGCTTGCTCAATTCTTTTTTGCGAGCATCTAACTTCTTTTGATTTTACAAGAGTATTCCTACTATAACATGAAGACTATTTACCGTCAAACAGATTTCCGTTGCAAAAACGATCTAGTATTTACCGAAATTAATGTTCCGGCGGCATTAGTTCATTGCGATATCGCCGAGCATCGAACCATAGCGCTCGCTTGCGAGTTCAATGAGCCGCGCACTCTCTTCCCCGCCCTGATTCAAAATTTCTCGTGCTGCACTGGAAGCCTGCTCCAATAGTTTTGCGTCCATCGCACCAGAAAGAAGCCCCGCATTATCATCCCCATGCTGTCTTGTTCCGATAAAATCCCCGGGGCCTCTCAGGAGTAAATCTTTTTGCGCGATCTCGAACCCGTCATTCGTTTGCGTCATCGTGAGCATGCGCTCGTTCTCCTCACTGCTCTCCACGCCGTAGAGCAGGAAGCAATACGCCTGTTTCGCGCTCCTGCCAACGCGGCCGCGCAACTGATGCAACTGGGACAGCCCGAAGCGTTCCGCTCCCTCGATCACCATGATGCAGGCGTTTGGTACATGTACGCCAACCTCGATGACAGTGGTCGTCACCAGTACATCGATCTCGCCCGCGCGAAATGCGCGCATCACGCGCTCTTTCTCCGCTTCCTTCATTTGCCCGTGTAGTTTTCCGGTCTTTGTCTCCGGCAGTTTCTTTTTCAGTTCGGTAAAGAGCGCGTCTACGCTTGGACATTCGATGGTGTCGCTCTCCTCAATCGCCGGGCAAACAACATAACTCTGTACGCCTTCTTTTGCCTGTGCCGCGATATATCGATACATATCCTCGCGTTTGCTTGCTCGAATTACGCTGGTCTTGACGGGTTTTCTCCCCGGCGGCAATTCGTCGATCACCGAGATATCGAGATCCCCATAGAGAATCAACGCAAGCGTGCGCGGAATCGGCGTCGCGCTCATGACAAGCATATCCGGGCGCGTGCCTTTTTCCATCATCGCCGCACGCTGGCGCACACCGAATCGGTGCTGCTCATCCGTCACGATACAGCCAAGGTCAGAAAAACGCACGTCTTCGGAGAAGAGCGCATGGGTACCGATCACGAACAATGCGCTGCCATCAGCAATTTTTTTCATCACTGCATCGCGCTGCGCTTTTTTCATGCTGCCTTTGAGGAGCACGACCGTCTCCCCGAATATCTCACCGAAATTTTGCGCGTGTTGCTCCGCGAGGATCTCCGTTGGCGCAAGCAATGCACCTTGTTTGCCGTTTGCTGCGGCAACGCAGAGCGCATACATGGCAACAGCAGTCTTGCCTGAGCCGACGTCGCCCTGCAAGAGTCGGTTCATTGGCACGGCTTTGCGCATATCGATCGCAATTTCGTCCACAACGCGCAGTTGCGCCCGCGTCAAAGCGAACGAAAGTTGATTTGCGAATCGTTCCAATACACCACTGGTATCAAATGAAAACCCGTTTTGCCGCAAGCGTTCCGCTTTTTGCAGCTCAACGATGATGAAATACAATAGGGTATTTTCAAAATCCAATCGGCGGCGCGCAAGCTCCAGCGCCTCGCGGCTAAACGGAAAATGTGCGTGCCGCAGCGCGAGCGCGAGTGGGACGAGCGAATACCGCTCCAATAGCGTCCTCGGCAGCGGCTCCGGAATCTTATCCCAAACGCTTTCCAGGCTCGCTAGGATACTGTCCCGCCATGCGCGTTGATTGACCCCCTTAACCGTCGGATAAACGGGAACGATGCCGGGTAACGCTTGTGAAAGCGAGGGGTTGATCAGCGATATGCCGTTTTTTTTGATGACGCGCCCGCAGGCATAGACGATTTCACCGATTTGCAATTGGGAACTGCGATATGGCTGGTTGAACCACTTGAGCGTAATCTTCCCCGTCTCGTCCTGCGCTGGCGCGGAGAGCACGGTGATGCCCTTGGTGCGGAAATACCGCGTGGCACCACTGATGCGCACCTGCACGGCGGCGTTTTGTCCCGCAACGAGCTGCGAAATCGGCGTTGCTTTTGTATAGTCCAGATAATCCCGCGGAAGGCGGTAAAGCAAATCATTGACCGAACACACGCCAAGCTGTGCAAACAGCTCCGCGCGTTTCGGCCCGATTCCCTTTACGCTTGTCAGCGAATCATCCAGCATAGATTCCTCGTGATTTTCTGCTTAGTAAGAAAACAGTTGTTTTAGCTTTTGAAAAAAGCCGACAACGGGAACACGTCGTTCCGTCGCCGGCTGCTCAGCTCAACTCTTTGCGGTTAATTATTGTACCGCAACATAGTAGTAGTACAACGGCTGCCCGCCCGCGAGTACCATAAACTCCGCGTCTTCAAACTCCGTCTGAAGCTTGTCCGCAATCGCTTGCGCGCTATCTACCGTTTGACCTTCACCAAAGTAAAGGGTGACGGTACAGGCATCGTCCCCGTGTTCGGCAATCATCTTGCGCACAAGTTCGCTCGTCGCTTCTTCCACTGTCTTTCCAGACACGGAAAGATGATTGTTGACTAGTCCAATGATATCGCCCTTCTTTACCGATGTGCCCTCAAATTTTGTGTCGCGCACGGCATAGGTGACCGACCCGCTGATGACGTCCGCAATCGCATCCTTCATCGCTTGGTCATTTTCCTCGACACTCGCGTCCTTTGAGTACGCCATACAGGCAGCGATGCCCTGCGGAATGGTCTTGGTGGGGATCAGTACAACGCCCTTGCTCGTCAGCTCGCTTGCTTGCTGCGCGGCGAGGATGATATTGGAATTGTTCGGTAGCACAAACACTTTTTTCGCGTTGATCTTGTTGATCGCGGATGCGATGGTGTCGATGCTGGGGTTCATCGTCTGTCCGCCGGAAATCAGCGCGTCCACCGCGAGCGCCTTGAAAAGCTCATCGATACCGTCGCCCGTGCTGACCGCTAGCAGGCCGAATTCTTTTTCGTTGCGTTTGCGTTCCGCCATTAGATCGCGGTTTTGTTCGCGCATGTTCTCAATCTTGAGCTTATCCAGCTCGCCGATGCGCAGCGCCATTTGAAGCACTTTGCCGGGAGAGTTGGAGTGCACATGAACTTTGATCATATCCGCATCGTTTGCCACAACAACAGAGTCGCCGAGGCGCTCGAGGTGGTTGCGGAAGATCTCGATCTCTTTCTCATCGGTCTCCGGCGAGAGATGAATGATGAAAAATTCCGTGCAATATCCGTACGTAATATTTTCGCCGGAGAAGACATCCAGATTAACAGATTCCTGCATTGGCTGTTCGGGAACGAGATCTTCATAGTTTTCAATCTCTTCACCATCCAGCGAGAGTTTGAAGCCCTTGTAAATCGTAAGCAAGCCCTTGCCGCCGGAATCGACCACACCTGCTTCTTTGAGCACGGGCAGCAGATTTGGTGTGTCAGCAAGCGCTTTTTCACCGCTCGTGAGCATTTCATCCATCAGGCGATAGACATTCGCCCCCTGCTGCTGCAAGACGGCTACGTTTTCCGCAATCACGCGCGAAACGGTGAGGATCGTGCCTTCCTTGGGTTTCATGACGGCTTTGTACGCCGCCTCGCTGCCCTTGGTTAACGCCGCGGATAACAGCTCCGCATCCACGAACTCCGCGCCTTTAAACGCGCGAGAGAACCCGCGGAATAACTGCGAGAGAATGACGCCGCTGTTGCCGCGCGCGCCCTTAAGCGCGCCCATGCTCAAAGCGTCTGCCACCTGCGTGGCGGTTGCGCCTTCGGGTAGTGTACGGATTTCATGCACCGCACTCTGCATCGTCATAGACATATTGGTGCCCGTGTCTCCATCGGGGACAGGGAACACATTCAAAGCGTCGATCGTCGCTTTGTTTTTCTCCAGTAGCGTTGCGCCGGCGATAATCATATCGCGCAGCTGAGCGCCGCCGATCTTCATATTTTTATCCAATTTTCCCTCCGAATTGTTCGGATCCCAAGAGCCGAACAGCGTTAAACGCGAATGTTTTCGACGTGGACATTAACGGCGTGAACCGTAATGCCAGTCATCTCTTCCACCCGGTATTTCACATTGCTCTTGGCATTCTGCGCCACAGCGGGCAAAGATACGCCATACTCGAGCGTGACATACAGATCGATGTCAATCACTTCGGGTGAGATAACCGTAACCTTGACGCCGCGTCGCATATTATCTTTTCCAAACAGTTCTATAAACGAATCGCTCGCCTTCTTAGCATTCATGCCGACGATGCCGACGTTTTCCACGGCTGCATATCCGGCGATACTGGCGATCAGGTCATCCGCAATAGTAATCTTTCCAAGAGTTGTAGACATTTCCGTTGCCATAAGTTACGCCTCCTTTTTCGATGGTTCTATTTTATACCAAGCACGAAACCCCCGCAACCGCGTAACCAGTCCTCGCGGGGAATGTGCAAGGCGTTGTTGTAGCCTGCGTGTGAACAATCTGCGGCGTATGGAGGTTCTTACTCTTCTTCATCCTCGGGCAGGATGCCATTATGGAAGAACTCCTGTACGTCGTCGTTGTCGTCAAGTCTCTCCAGGAATCGTTCAACTTTTTCCACCGTTTCAGCATCCAAAATATTGACGGTGTTCTGCGGAATCATCTGTACTTCCGCCGAGATGAACTCGTAGCCCGCGGATTCGAGCGTTTCACGTACCTTTGAAAACTCGACAGGGTCAGTATAAATTTCAAACGCGTCATCCTGCGCAACGAAATCCGCTGCTCCCGCTTCCAGCGACTGCATCATGACTTCGTCTTCATCCATCAACGCGGTGCGTTCGATGACGATGACACCCTTTTTATCAAACATCCAGCCGACGCAGCCGCTGTTGCCGAGGTTGCCGCCGCTCTTGTCGAAGATATGGCGCATCTCTGCCGCGGTGCGGTTGCGGTTATCCGTGACGACTTCGACGATGATAGCCATGTTGCCGGGGCCGTAACCTTCGTAAACGATCTCTTCATAGTTGACGGATGCACCTTCACCCGCTGCTTTCTTGATGGAGCGGGAGATGTTGTCGTTGGGTAAATTGTTCGCTTTTGCTTTTGCGATGACGTCGCGCAGCTTGCTGTTGTTGATGGGATCGGGTCCGCCCTCTTTGACCGCGATTGCGATCTCTCTGCCGATCTTGGTGAAGATCTTGCCGCGCTGGGAATCGGTCTTTTCTTTTTTATTCTTAATGTTCGCCCACTTGGAATGTCCTGACATATGTCCTCCTAATTGCCCTTCCACTCATTATAAAATTCCAGGTAATTGCTTTCCCTGTGAATAAAATCATTGTTGCTTTTGCCGCATCACGGCGTAGGTTTTCCGGATGGACTGCAAGTCTTCCCAAGCGTCTTTCTTTTTCGTTTCATCCCGTAACAGCGCAGCGGGATGATAGGTAGGGATAAACAGCGTCCCATTTTTGTTGAGCCATTGCCCATGTACGCGCGTGATCCTCGCTTCCGGGTCGTAAACGTGCCGCGTTGCGGTAGCGCCGAGGCAGACAACGATCTTTGGTTGAATCAGCGAATATTGCATCCGAAGAATCGGAAGACAGGCCTCGGCTTCTTCGTCCAGCGGGGTTCTGTTTCCCGGCGGGCGACACTTGACAACGTTGGTAATATACAGGTCTTCGCGCCTCATGTCAATCGCTAAGAACATTTTATCTAGTAATTGACCCGCTTTTCCGACAAAAGGGCGTCCCTGCGCGTCTTCTTCCGCGCCCGGCCCCTCGCCGATGAGCATGATGTCCGCATTACGATTCCCTTCGCCGAGGACGATACGATTCCGCATTTGGCAGAGCCCGCAGCGGCGACAGTTTGCGATTTGTTGTTCGATGGCTTCCCAACTCAAATCCGCCATGTCGCGCGCCCCCTAGACAGAGTCTGTGATTATTGCACGTGCTCAGCCGCATCTTCATCCAGCATGAAGATCGCGTTTTGATGCAGTTGTAAGTAGCTCGCCGGAATGGTTGGCAGCACCGGCCCGGCGATCACGAGCGGGGCAACTTTGCTTAGCTCATAGCCGGAGAGAACCGCGATGACGCGTTTTGCCGCCATGATCGTGGAAATGCCAACCGTAACTACCCTGCCGCCTTCCGTCCGCTCTACGTGAGTCACAGGCGCAAGTTCTGCGTTTGGCATGTTGCAGGCAATTCTCCCGTCCGAACCGACGGTGCAAACGAGCGTATCCAAGCCGCCGACGTCGAGAATCGCGTTCTCGTAATCGTTGCAAAGCACGCTCCAGTCACGCGCTTCTGCGCTGGGCGAATAGATGTTTTCACTGAGGATATTGACACGATCATATAACATCGTATGCATGCGTGATATATCAGAGGGTTCTGGCTCCTGCTTGACGTGCTCAAAGAGGTTAAACGCGCGTATGCAAGCCCAATCCAGCAGGCCGTCACTCGTCATACCCGCGATTTTTCGATATGCTGACGCAAGCGCGCCGTTACAATCCAAGCCAAGCGCGCTATTTGGTTTTTCGATGATGCAGCCGGCGAGCAGTGTCGCCAGAGCCTGACTCAGCGTGTCGCTATCGCGATAGACGAGGACGCTCATTTCGTCTCTCCCATTGCCTCGACCGCATTGATAAACAACAGCACATCCGCGTAGACTTCCTTGCGGTTGATCTCGTTGAGCATTTCGTGACGGCCGCCTTCATAGAGCTTGAGCTCTGCTTCGTGCCCCGTCTTGGTTAGCCAGCGATGTACCTGTTTGACGCCTTTGCCTTTGCCGCCGACGGGGTCCATCGCGCCGGAAAAGACGAGTATTGGGCGCTTAGGTACTCGCTTGGCCCACTTCTCGTTGGAGATTTCGGTTAGCCCCGTGAAAACATCATACATTGCACAGGCAGTAAACGGAAATCCGCAATTATCGTCTGCCACATAGGCATCCACTTTTGCTTCGTCTCGCGAGAGCCAGTCATTGACCGTGCGGTTAGGTTTAAACGCATTATTATAGGAGCCGAAGCTCATATTGAAGAGCGTGATGCTCGGCAGCTTCCCGCCCGTTTTCTTGATTTCGCTCTTGGCGATCAGTTTGCCGATGGCAAGTACGGGGTTTGGTCCCGCCGTGCCGGAGAAGATGAACGCCTCGTAATCGTCACCGTTGCGCCCCGCATAGGTGCGCGCGAGGAAGGAGCCCATCGAGTGTCCCATGAGGATAAACGGGATGGCAGGGAAATCTTTTTTCACGAGGTCGCGCATGGTACGCATATCCTGAACGATCGCATCCCAGCCGTTCTTTTCGCCAAAGTAACCCTTTGGCATTCCGGCGACGATGCTCTTGCCATGGCTCGCAATGTCGTTTCCGTAGACCAATACGCCGTTTTCGGCTAAAAACGAGGCGAACTCGTCATATCGGTCGATATGCTCCGCCATGCCGTGTGTAATTTGAAGCGCGGCGTGCGGGTCTTCCGGCACCCACATACGGTAACGGATATCGCAAAGCCCGGTTGCGGAAGGAAATCGTTTCTCACGCAGTGTGAATTTCATACGCCAAACCTCCCTGACAATAATAAAAAAGTATACCACCT
>Ga0302289_1000308_pt1 | contig 24572 bp, 33 predicted proteins | sample III_Fen_N1_2_FD_194552 | JGI IMG/M metagenome (GOLD analysis project Ga0302289, IMG submission 194552) | Peat permafrost microbial communities from Stordalen Mire near Abisko, Sweden - III_Fen_N1_2 | ecosystem: Environmental > Terrestrial > Soil > Wetlands > Permafrost | place: Sweden: Abisko... | reverse complement strand
GTGTGGGCGAGTGGTCTCGGCCTCATACTCATCGGCCTCGTACTACCTGTCTGGGTAGACGATACGGTATCAATCGTCTGGTGGGGCTTGGCTGCCCTAGTCATTGCAAGCGGTAGTGTTGTGAAGAAAACATCGTTGTAGGCTTGTATCTCGTCGTAGATAGACTATAATTTAAGCATAAACTTGTAAAAACAAACAAAACAGGAGAAGGCAAGTGAGAAGTATACAAATATTAGGTAGGGCGTATAGCATACCTACGATTATGGCTGCTTTTGCTGTCATGGGCTTCATCGCCGTCGTGGTTCCCTCGGGCACCTCGTTTGCAGCAACGAAAACATGGGTAGGAACTGACTGTCCTACGACGGACTGTTACTGGAGTAACGGCAATAACTGGCAGGGTGGGGCTGCACCAGTGAATGGTGATGATATCGTCATCACTTCAAACGCAGTCACTCCTGATGCATTTGATGGTACGCTGAACGACATATCAAACTTGTCGGTCAAGAATATCGCCGTATCGGGTTACGCTAAATCTGCAAATAGCTACATGACCATCTCAAATACGATTGGCAATGCGACAGCACTGACGATTACGGGTAACGTCACGTACGTTGCGCCTGTGGTGGCCGCTCCAAGTGGTTGGTATGCTGCCGAGAGACTAGCTATTGACCACAACACGATTACTCTTGGCGCTGACTCAATCTTCACGCAAGTCTCCTTTACAGCGAGCAACACGCTCAATCTAAATGGCCACGCCCTCACCTATATACGTACCCTCGGTGATGGTGCCGGAACAACAGTTGGTCTTTCCCCAACTATCACTGGAAACGGAACACTGAACATCGACGTGCCATTAACGACAGCACTCTTTATGAAGGGCGTTAACACCTATTCCGGAGTAACCAACATCAACACCGTGGACTACGTTAACAGCTCTGATGTCCCGAATGTTGCGATGTTTGGCACCTCAGTTGTCAACCTCAGCTCGCAAGGACGTATCCTCTTCGAGGCTGACGGAGCTCAGGCGATTAATAACACGATTAATGTGACGCCTCCTACTGTATCGGGCACATTCCTCAGTAATCAACTTGAGTTTTGGTCAGGGTCTGCCGCGGTGACCTACACTGTTCCGAACCTTCATCTTCTAGGTAATGCTCGCTTCGGTGTCAACGTCATCAATGGCGCGGTCACTGTCAATCTTGCGGGAATCGTAGTCAATGGACACTGTGTGCAATACGGTGATGGTAACGGACAGGCTGCAAACTTCCTCAACGGTCCATCTGCCTGTGTCGTGAATGTTTCGGGAACACCAGCGACACCAAATACTGGTGCACAGATTGTCTTTGGTAACCCTATCGTTGTCGGTGTACTTGGCCTAGCCGCAGCGGCGACGGTCGTATTCCTTGCACGACGTACAGCAAAGAATTAGATAGATCATTAACACACTACTGCTGCGTGAGCGACAATTGTCGCTCACGCAGCGCTGATGTCTCAACTATGTCCGACCCACACCAACGATATCAACCTCTTCATCGACCCCTCGTGGTAAAACCACGGGGCATTTCTCGTGTAGCACCAACGGTACGCAAAGAGCCTATCGCGGACGCTCCCGCCGCTAAATCGACACCGATAGTGCAGGGGCACGGAAAGGTTGCTAAGAAACAGCAACACCTGTCTAGCTATCATGCAAAGAGAATCGGTGGAGCGGTAGGTAGGGCGTACATGATCGAGGATATTATGAGTAGAAGTATGTCGTCGCAGTCATCGCGATGGCACCTCAGCCTCAAGCGCCCCACGACACGACAGGCACTCGCCTACGTTATCGCAGGCCTCATTCTCATCGCAACGGGGTATGTCAGTGTCGATACGTGGCTTGTGAATCGGCGGGTAGTGGCTGAGACGAGTCTACCCACTTCTAATGATGACGTGAGCCAATCAAGCGACAGCACGAAGGCAAGTACATCATCGAGTGATGCACCACAGTTCTCCGATGGCATCGACACAAAGAAGCCAACGGTTGATATTTTGAAGAATTATAAGGTCGCCGATGATGCACCACGCGCGCTCTATATCACGAAGATTGGGGTACGTGCTCGGGTGCTAAGTATGGGTATTGCCTCTGATGGTAGTATCGCTACACCAAAGAACATCTATGACAGCGGCTGGTATGACGGTAGCTCAAAGCCGGGTCTCCCGGGAGCGATGATTATCGATGGTCATGCGAGCGGTTCGACGCGCGTGGGACTATTTGCGTATCTCGACAAGCTCGCTGAGGGTGATAAGATTACAGTAGAAAAAGGTGACGGAACTAAGCTCGACTACAAAGTTGTGCATAAAGATATCGTACCGAAGGATGAAGTTAATATGAGCGCATTTTTGCAACCGTATTCTGGGGTAAGTGAGGGACTAAATATGATTACATGTACCGGTAAATGGATAGAGAGTCAGCAAACACTTGATCATCGTGTCCTAATCTTTGCGGAGCGGATATAACCATGCAAGAGCGTCCAACCAAGAAGCAGCGTGAGCTACTGAGCTTCATCGATGGATTTATCAAGGGAAATGGCTTCGGTCCAAGCTACCGCGAGATTATGCGTGCACTCGACTACAAGAGCGTATCGACCGTGGCGACACACATCAATGGTCTGATTGCGCGCGGTTGGCTCGTCAAGCGTGACAACAGTGCACGTACACTTGAGGTCAAGATGCCCCAAGAGTCAGGCGCACCACAAGTGGTTGGTGTCATCGCGACAGGTGCGGAGCAAGCATTGCTCAGCAAGATTGAAGAACTCGAAGGCGCCGACGCGAAGAAACATACTGATGACATCGAGACATTGCGTCAGGCCCTACGGATACTCGGCTACCATATCGGCGAAGAAGACGAATAACCAACGAGTCGAGGGTGTTTACACCTTAGCGGATGTGGGGTACAATATCGACTGTATCTACGTACCTTCGGGTACGTAGAAGCACCTAAGTTTTTAACTATTCCGGCATAGCTCAGTGGTAGAGCGGATCGCTGTTAACGATTAGGCCGTTGGTTCGAGCCCAACTGCCGGAGCCAAGAAGCTTATGTTTAAAATACCTCAGTTAGTTCTGGGGTATTTTGTTATAGTAATGGTATGCCGAAAAAAATAAACATTACGCTACTCGCGTCCGACTACCTTAATCTTCTGGGCTACAGTTTATTCTTCCCATTCTTCGCGCTGTTTGCTGCTTCAATTGGAGCTACACCTCAAACGACGGGCTTCATCTGGGCGCTTAATACAGTTATTGCGGGAATAGTTGTACTAGCATATGGAGCGTTCTCGCTTAAAATCAAACACGAGCGTGCAGTTGTATTGATAAGCCTCGTCTTGTTGGCTCTTACGTCAATCATTTTCCTACAGGTTAAAGATGTGGATCAACTATTTATTGCTATCATCTTCAACGCAGTTGCATCGGGGCTCTATATGCCGTCTTGGAAGTCTGTATACACGCAGTCTATGAAAAAGAAAGATTCAACGAAGGCGTGGTCGTTGTTCGACGGCGGCAATATGCTCGTCACGTCTGGGGGTGCTGCTCTCGGCGGAATTCTAATTGGCACTTATGGCTTCCGTGGGCTATTAATGGCAATGTTTGCGCTGCAAGTGATTGGCGCGATAATGGCCACAAGGCTATTCGTATCAGCGAAGGGATAGTTCTAAAGTTCGTCCACTAGCGGGAGCCAAGCAGAGGCACTATGATGAGAATCATGGTGTTTTTGTTTACTGATATTTAACTAAGTGTTATAATATATTAAATGAGTATCCTTAAGTCGGCCACTGGTCATTATGAAACTGCTGGCAATACCGCGGATGCAGATGTTATCATTGGCCATTCTTTTGGTACCTCGATTCATCGAGAGAGTCCGAACGGTGCGCTTGCTCGATTCATTCTCGACAACGAGGCCGGTCAGCCGATTGTCGTCGATCGTACACTTGCCGACGCCTTTCCAAAGTCGTCTCTTCTCGATGTGGTTGTAGACGGTGTGGTATCTAATGGTATCGGTAGCATGGGCGGGAGCTGGGGCATTCTTGTACGGGCAAAGGAATATATGGATGCGACCGAACTAACTCAACCGCTTATGGTCGCTCAAGCATTTCATATCGGAAGGGTAGCTATGCAGGCTGAAAAGATTGGCATGAATAATGTCATTATTCCGGAACGGCTTCCGGATATTTTCGATAAAGAATCAGAGCAGTTCTGGACACGATCATCGAGTCTGTGGATTCCCCGTGAAGTCGTAGGCTCGTTTAAATTGCGAGGCCAAGGTAAGCTGTAGAGTTGTGCAACTCGTCCATTAGCCGGAGCCAAGCGGGGGCACTTTCCGAAAGGAAGGTGTTTTTGTTTGTGAGATAATATAATTTATGAGAACTATAGAGCGAGATGTTGTCGGTGGATTCATTTTTTCAAAAGACCTCAAAGTACTTCTGGGAAAAAATAGAAAAGGTGGTGTCTACGAAGGGAGCTATGTCGTGCCCGGTGGTGGTGTTGATGACGGTGAGACGAAGGAACAAGCATTGAGGAGAGAGATGCTAGAGGAAACGGGCATAGATGTGCGACTTGGTGAAATTGTTCAGATCAACACGGCAACAGGAGAGCATGAGAAGACTTTGCACGACAGTGGGGAGCGGGTATTTGTAAAAATGGTATTTTATGACTATCGCATCGAGCTTTCCGATACAGCTGACGAGGTGGAAGTCACCGCTGATGACGACTGGGCAGAGCCTAGATGGTTTACGGCCGATGAGCTGATTAGCGAAAATATTGCAGCGCCAACTCGGCGCACTCTCCAGAAAATTGGATTTCTCGTCGGCTGATCCCGAGCTTCATCCGTATAACCCAGTTAATTCTAGGGTATTTTGTTATGATTGAAGTATGAAAGATGTCTGCCAGATTGTTGACGACCAAGATAATGTAATAGGTTCGAAGCTTCGCAAGGAGATCGACTATGCGCATGACCGCTATCGCGCGTCTGGCCTGTGGGTAACTAATTCCGCTGGACAAATCCTTATCGCGCAACGTCTCATGACGAAGGATAAAGATCCTGGTAAATGGGGTCCAGCTGCGGCAGGAACACTGGAGGTCGGTGAGACGTATGAATCAAATATCTACAAAGAAGCCGAAGAAGAGATTGGCCTGACGGGCTATACATTTACCCCGAGTTTAAAGATGAGATTTGATACCCCTCGCATGTATTTCGTGCAGTGGTTTACGGTTGTATGTGATAAGCCTGAAGATGAGTTCATTTCACAACCCAGCGAAGTGGAGCGTGTACGGTGGATAGATAGGGAAGAGTTAATTCAAGACGTCAGAGCAAACCCCGACAAGTATGTTGCCTCTATTCCCCGCGTACTTAATGAGCTATATTCATGAGCAATATTTGTCCCGATTGCCCCGCGGCTAGTGCGCTGCAAATGCGAGAGGCTCAACTTGGCGAGAAACCCGAGGATATGAGCGAGACAAAGTGGGCTATGCAGCTCAATGAAATTGGAGTAGCGCGACGAGCTTTTAATGAAGCTGCTGGACGCATCGGATGTAGAGATATAGTGAAAGTGCTGCCGTCAGAACCCGACATAATGCTCGAAGTTGGAAGTGAAGCACTTATAGGTTATGTATCATCTTGTCCTAGCTTTACTACCTACGTCGAGCTACGTAGCTCAGACTTAGAGAATAGCTAGAACCCGCGCAGTTCTTCTAGTAGATGAGGCTAGGCCTGGACTCGCTCTGAACCGAGATGGTTACCTCGAGAAATTAGTGGATCTGTTGTATTAAAAACTCGAGGTATTTTATGGGGCTAGAACAAAGTGCGAGCACTCCAGTAGTGGCTATTTTTCTTTCTTATCGCTCAATTCATTTTTTAAGTACCATATCTATTCCAATACGCTTATGTTAGACTTGAAATAGGTACTAAAATATTATAAAAGCATTGAAAAATGGCGGGGGATATGGTGAAACTAATTAAAACAGTAGGGGTACTTGTTGCCCTCACAGTTGTCTTAACCGCCGCTCCGCTTGCATCCGCTGCAACATCAACTGGCCTAGGCGCGGCGAGTACATTTGTCATTTTATCGAGTACGTACAGCAACACAGCCTCGGGCACGACGTTGAATGGTGATCTAGGCTACACGACACCACCCGCAGTAACTCCCACAGTGAATGGCGCGACCCATCAAGCTGATAGCGTCTATAATCAAGCGGGTATTCATCAGAACAATGCATTGATTGCGCTGAATAATCAACCCTGCTCATTTAGTTTCGCGCCGGGGCCTATCGACCTTGCGAGCGATACGACACACGGACCCGTCGGTGTGTATACGCCGGGCATATATTGTATCTCAGGTGCTGCATCTATCGGAGGGGGTGGTACTATCACTCTCAATGGTACGGGTACCTATATCTTCAGAATGGACGGTGCATTGACGACGTCTGCAGGTTCTGTAGTTGTCTTAGCAGGAGGCGCTTCTGACTGTGACGTATGGTGGACGCCGACTCAGTCGACAACCATCGGTGCAAACTCGACATTTGCGGGTGCAGATCTTGATGCTTCTGGTATCACAATCGGCAGTACAGTGAACTGGACTGGCCAGGCGCTCGCCTTTGGTGGGACGGTAAGTACCGAGACTGATACTATCTCGGCTTCAGTATGCTCGGCTGAACGTAGTCTTCCTCCGCCAACTCCTGCATCGGGTGCAGTGCCTGGTCTGCCAAATACCGCCGAGGGTGCAAGTACTGTTAATCTCGCATGGATTATCTTACCGGGCGCAGTAGTGGCATTAGCCCTACTCTATATCGCTCGAAGAAAAATCTAACAAAGTCGTGTTGTCTCTTGTGACTAGTGACAAGAGTAAGAAGCTTACTATTCGCCTCACGCTATCTGTTTTTGTGATGTGCGCAGGGGCAGTATCATCATTTTTTGTCCTCGGTATGATGTTTCCACCGCATATCATTCCAAAGGAAGCGGTAAAAATCCAAGACAGCAGCGCCGCAGCAAGCGCTGCCACGACGAGCCACGTCTATGGGCTGCCTATGCGGTTGACCATTCCCAAAATTGACGTCAACGCAGCCATCTCGTATATGGGGCTCACTGCATCTGGCAACATGGAAGCGCCAAAGACAAATGAAGACTCTGGCTGGTATAAATATGGTCCACATCCAGGAAATACGGGTAGCGCAGTCATCGCAGGGCACTTGGGGGTTGGTAGCCGAGCGGTGTTTTCTGAGCTTGGTTTGTTGACTAAGGGCGATACGATATCAGTGACTGATGACCATGGACAGACCGTATCGTTTACAGTCACTCACACACAGACGTACGCCTACGACACGGAGCCAAGCGAAGTATTTACCAGTTCGTCAGGTGCTCATCTCAATTTGATTACTTGTAACGGAGATTGGGATTCGACGAAACGCACTTACTCAGAGCGGTTAGTCGTTTTTGCCGATAGGGTGTAATGGATAAAGGTTGTTGCTCCACGGCAGAGACCGGCAAGTATACTTGAGTTCTCTTTGCTATAATCACTGACATGAAGCAAGTTGCAAAGTTAGTTGTCATCGACAGCGACGGTAAGTATCTACTGATGTACCGAAACGCACATCCTATGTTTGGTAATGACCCAGATCTTCCTGGTGGGACACTAGAAGAAGGCGAACAGCCGCTTGAGACGATGGTTCGAGAGGTCTATGAAGAAGCGGGTGTAGTGGTCGGTGGAGTAAACGTCTCAAAAGTGTACGAAGGAACAGGGTACTCAACGCACGGGACACATTATTCGCTATATGTGACGAAACTTGATAATCGACCAGAAGTAGCTATAAGCTGGGAACACTCATCATTCGAATGGCTTACGCGAGAGAAGTTCCTCGAAAAGATACAGCACGCCAAGGATACATATATGCAGATGGTGTACGACACGATCAAATAACATCGGCCACGGTACTGAAACAATAGCATGCGTTTTGCGCACCGATAAAGAAGAGATATAATAGCGGTAACATTTAAATAGGGTGGGCCCGCATGGCAAAGACAGAAAAAAGAGCAATCGATAAGGTGTTTATCTCGCTAGGAGTCGTCATGACCGCAGCGCTGTTGGTTATAGGTGGCCTTGCATGGTATGGCTATACATTTGCGACGGACATGGTGCGCACGGAACTCTCAGCCCAAAAAGTATTCTTCCCAGATAAGGATAGTGCGGCACTTGCGGCACTGCCGGCAGATGATCAGGCGGCAATGAATAAGTATGCTGGCCAACAACTCGTAAATGGCGAGCAGGCTCAGGTTTATGCTAACCACTTCATCGCAGTTCACCTCAACGGAATCGCTGGTGGCAAGACGTACTCACAGGTGAGCGCAGAAGCGATGCTTGATCCGACGAACCAGACACTGCAAACCCAAAAAGCAGTCTTGTTCCAGGGTGAGACCCTCCGCGGGCTCTTGCTTGGCGATGGATACGCCTATTGGACATTCGGCATGCTCGCAGGATACGCGGCAATTGCATCATTTGTCGGCGCGGGCGTCATGATGCTCTTGGTGTTCCTCGGGCTACATCACCTTGCGAAACTGAAATAAGTTAATTTGTAGAGATAGAGAGGAATTCATGAACAAGCATTTCCCCAAAACGGCAAAAGATATCAAAGGTCCAGTGGCAATCGCGGAGCTTCGGCGCGCGCATCTTATCATCGCGGTTCTCGCGAGTGCATTTGCAGCGACAATAGGTTTCATGCCTATCATGCAGCTGCAGTTTGATACGGTATTAGGCCTCATCCTCGTAGTTCTCCTTGCGATCGTGGCGGTCGTGTCGCTCTGCACGGCACTCGTGCTCCACAAGCGATAATCGTCGATACTATCGCCATAGATACCTCGGAAGAAACTGGGGTATTTTTGGTATGATGGAAACATATGAACTTAGATGATCTACAAGCACGCGCAATCGAAATTAGAGATAAATACGACACTCTCAATCAGCAGAAGAGAGGTGTGACGTGGAACGAGCAGCAACTCATGGCTGGTTTCGTCGGTGATGTCGGCGACCTGTCGAAGATTATCATGGCCAAGCATGGCCTCAGACCGATGGCCGATGTGGACGAGAAACTTGCGCATGAGCTTTCTGACTGTCTATGGTCAGTATTAGTGCTCGCAAGTAGGTACGACATCAATCTTGCACACGAGTTTCAAAAGACAATGGATGAATTGGGCTCACGCATCGACGCTGAACTCGTAGCCTAGTCGCCACAGTTTGTTGCATATATATTTTATATTGCTACCATAGCCCCATGGACTATCAGCAACAGAGTAATCAAGGGTGTCTTGTCGTCGACCTGCACTATTTATTTGGCGAGGAGCCGACACGTGAGAATGAAGCAGCGATTCTAATCGATGGGCTGTTTCGTTATCGCGATAACTATACACTTGGGTGTCTGATGGCATTTCTGGACAAGCATCCAGGCAAAAGGGCAAAACTCTATGTCGACAATGCGTATTATCTCAATGTACTGCAAAAAACGATCGACTATCCGGCTATTGAGATGGTCCACGCCAAGAACAGCGAGGCGCTCATCGATTCACTCGACGCGCCATTCATCGTCTATGTCGATAACTACATCACCGACGGCTTCACGCATTTACCGCATTTCATGTTGGCGACAGGGAAGAGCGAACAGATGCTGACGGTGTTTGATCCGTGGACGGGTACTACCACACGCCACACGAAAAAGAAGATGCTGACTGGCGTTGAGCTACTTCGTGATCATGTAAGGGTATGCCCCTTCGTTATTACAGAGGTGAAGGTCATCTCATAGCACTTGACATAGCAATATAGTCTAGGGTGTGGTATACTTAAGAAAGCAAGTTATTCTACTTCTTGACCAAGCATATCGTGTGGCATCGCAAAGCTCATTCTATCCTCGGCTAGCGTTAGACCCTATCTCGCTGGAATATTAGCTGATAGAAAGGCAAACAACACAATGGCTACTAAATTATTTGTAGGCAAATTATCATTTAACACTACTGACGACAGCTTGCGAGCACTGTTCGAGCAGTACGGCACCGTCGAAAGCGCACAAGTTGCAGTCGACCGTGACAGCAACCGTTCACGCGGATTTGGCTTCGTCGAAATGTCAGAAGAATCAGATGCCAAGAAGGCTATCGAAGCTCTTGACAACAAGACGTTCGAAGACCGAACAATCGTCGTCAGCGTTGCACGCCCACGCGAAGATCGCCCACAGCAAAGTGGTGGATTCCGTGGCGGCTACAGCCGTCGCTAATATCTAGCTACTAGTCGGTTATGTCACGGAGGACTACCAAGTTCGCCGTGACTCTCCGTAGTCAATGAAAACAGTAAGTGAGGTTTCTAAGAATATGATGCACACCGTGGGCACGACAAAGAATGCCGTAGAGGTCAGAGTTGACCTCGCTCATTCGGGTGCGGCCCACCGCATCTCTCAGCGACCTCATTTGCTGACATTGGCAGGAGAAGCACTCAGCGGCCTCACGGTCGATGGTGCGCATCTTATCATCACACAAGATATGGGGCGAACCATTGGCTATGATTTTGTCATAGAAGTTAGCGAACCAGAGACGGTGTTTTACGCGCAGCTCGTCAAAGAGACGGCGTTCACACCACTGACCAAAAAAGGCGCGCCTGCGTCGACAAGTTTACTTACAATCGTATTGCGACACAACAACGAAGACGGCTACTATCTCGAAGACGTTTGGCCAGGTCCATTTCGGCCACCACTACCTGGTGACGTCGAAACACACGTTGACAGTAAGTCATATTGGACTAGCCATGCCTATGTATTCGAAGATCAGCGCCTCAAAGTGAACACTATTACGCGCGAGTGTCCGTACTAGTAAGTATGTAATCTATGGAATATCTGAAACGGCTACGAGCCGTTTCTTTCGCGATGCGGGCAACCCGACCAGCAACATGGTCGGCGCATACCAGAGTTCATCTTCGAGAGGCCGACTACGATACGTCGTGCACGTGTCGACTCCTGTTTGGCTGATTCGACCCAGCAAATCCACTCATTCCGTGCGAGTGGTGTAATATCCTGCCACATCGCAAGCGCTGTCGCATCAGCAAGGATGGCTTTTTTGAAATCATCAGGGAGGGTAGGGTGTGCGGTGCCACCCGCAAGATGTCGTGTATTCATACTGCTATCATACACGAAATAGTGGGCGGCTTTGAGCCTCAAGGGTGACATACGGTGACAAGAGACGGCGAGTCGCCTATACTAGGTGACAGTATGAATATCACTGATACCATCATCACCCCAGTAGTTTCATGGATCTCCAACCAAGGCTTTAGTATCGTCCTCATCTGTGCCATTTCATGGTTTCTATATCACTTCGTCAATCTCATCGTGAAGACGATCATACGACGCGTCATCCGACCGACGCACGCAAATCAAATGTCGAAACCAGAAGCGGACAAGCGACGCAAGACGGTCGCTGGCCTCATGAGCACCGTACTGCGCGTCCTTATCATCGCGGTGGCGGTGATGGCGCTCATCAAGCAGGTGTTCCCGAGTATCAATTACACGCCACTCTTTGCAGGTGCAGGCATTATCGGTCTCGCGCTTGCCTTCGGTGCGCAATCGCTTCTTAAGGATTTCATGACAGGACTCTTCATCATCACCGAGAATCAATACCGCGTGGGTGATGTTGTCGATCTCGATAACGGTGCGGCTGGCACGGTGGAGCAGGTCGGCATCCGTTCGACAGTGCTTCGTGACGCTGACGGCAATGTGCACTATATACCAAATGGTAATGTCGGCCACGTTATCAACAAAACGATGGGGTACTCTAAAGTCAATTTCACCCTCTCGGTCCATCCCGATACCGACGTCGACGAGCTGGCGCAGGTCATCAATGAGACAGGCACGATGCTTGCCGAGGATGAAAAGTGGAGCAGCAAGATTACCGAGGCGCCACACTTTATGAATATCGGTAACTTCTCTCAGCTTGGGATGGATGTCACGATTACGGGTGTTACTCTGCCATCTGATCAGTGGAGTGTCACGGGCGAACTACGACGACGTCTGCTCAAAGAGTTTTCGAAACACAATATCGAGCTTGCGACTGCAGCGACACCATGGTCGACGGGCGCGAAGAAGAAATAATGCGATGCCTGACCTAATCCAACTTGGCTACGACCATTTCTTCGACGAGGGAAGGCTTAAGATTGATGTCGATACCGAGCAACTTGCTCGAGTGACCGCTGAACACAAAGGGGTTTACGAAGTGATGAGTATCGCGGGATCATATCGAGCTGCTGTGACGGGAAACAGAATGCTGACAGCGGTGAGCCGTGACGATTATCCTGCCGTAGGCGATTGGGTCGTGATAAAAAACGACGCCGATGACATGAAAGTGATTGCCGATATTTTGCCACGCAAAACAACCCTCCACAAAAAGCGTGGCGGTAGAGACGAGGCACAACTAATCGCCGCAAATGTCGACGTCGTCTTCATCGTCGAATCAATCGATCGGGATTATAGCCTCAATCGCTTCGAGCGATACCTCGTGCTCGCACGGGAAGGTGGCGTGAAGCCTGTCGTCGTGCTCAATAAAGCTGACTTGTCGCCCGCCGATGACGTAGCGAAGTCTGTCCAGGATATTCGCGAACGGTTTGGTGACGTCGAAGTACTTGTCACGAGTAGTGTCGCCAAGAATGGGCTCGATCAGCTGGCGGGCTATATCGAGAAAGGGCTGACATACTGTTTCATCGGTTCCTCGGGTGTCGGTAAGTCATCTCTCATAAACGAGCTCCTCGAGCAAGAGAGTATCGCGACGACGGCGATTAGCGAGAAGACTGGCCGAGGTATGCACACCACGACGTCGAGAGAGATGTATTTCATGAGCAACGGAGGTATTATTATCGATAATCCTGGTAGTCGCGAGGTCGGTGTGGTGAATGCACGTTCTGGTATCGAAGACGTCTTCGCCTATATCGAAACGATTGCACGTCGCTGTAAGTTTCCTGACTGTAAACACATGGAAGAGCCGGGATGCGCCGTCAAGCAGGCAGTTGCGGAAGAGACGATCAGCACTTCTCAGTACGAGAATTATCAGAGACTACGCAAAGAAAGTGAGCACTATGCGCTCAGTGCCTACGGTAGGCGCCAAAAAGATAAGAAGTTCGGACGGTATGTGAAAAACGCCAAAGCCGAATTGAATAAGTTCCAGGGCGATTCGATTCAAGATTAATTAGTGCTACTCGCCGAGTTGTGCGAGGGCATCGAGGAGTGCGCGAGCCATTTGGACTTTGCGTGATAGTTTTCCATCGGTCAGATCGATATGAGGGTCTTGTTTGTCGTGTACCCGACCGGTTTCATAGAGAATTGAGCCGACGGTATGCTCTGCGAATCCGCCGGGCGCATCATGTGCGGCGCGGACGGCATCGCGAGGGAACCGGACCGCATCCTCAGCGGGTGATATGTGGACAAACGGCAAACGACCTGGCAAGCCAATCGCAACGACAGCCCGGTCTTCATATTCAGCAGTTGGGTCAAATAACGTTGATAGGTCTAGGTTGCCCGTACCAGAAACTTTGAAGAGTCCATTCTCAATTGCGAAACATACTCTCGTTGCTCCATCACCAAGCTTGACGATACCCGCGAGGCGATTAAGCGCGCCATCGATTGCTTCTTGACCAAGCGGTTGCTCAGGAACACCAGAGGGTACGCTCGTATTCATGATGGCAAAATCTGTCTCTGGCTGAAATTGGTCAAGCACTTCATCGACAGTCGAAGTCTTAATCTTGCTCTCTGAAGCGACACCGATGTTCGGAGGGAGAATCAGGCCGTGTGTTCGAGCATCATGGTGTGAGTACAGTGGCATATACTATATATTATACACCTTTTATGCTTAAAAAGCAACAACAGAAGGATCACACGGTGTCATAACGAAAATTAGCAGGCATACACCGTCGGTCATGAGATAATGGAACCAGATAATGACGAGGAGCTTCCGTATATGAAAGACAAGCAGGTGACGCAGTATATCGCACATTACGATGGTGATGTGAGGCATCGACTTGAGGAGATGCGACAAGTCATCTCAGAGATGGCTCCGACGGCAGTTGAATCAATCGCCTATGGCATGCCCGCGTACAAACTAGACGGGAAGCCACTTGTGTACTTCGCTGCGTTTCCAAAGCATGTGGGATTCTATGCGACGCCAAATGGACATGAAGCGTTCAAAAAAGAGTTCGCGCCATACAAGCAGGGCAAGGGTTCGGTGCAATTTCCTCATGACGAGCCACTGCCAATTGAGCTGATCCGTCGCGTTGTCGAGTATCGCATCGCGCAACACTAGAGTGGTGCATTGTCGAGTGAGCGCCAGAGGTGGAAGCAGGCAGTGCTACGATAGGGCGCCCAGGCAGCAGCGCGAGTAATAGCCTCTTGTTTGGTCGGGCGTGTTGAGAGGTCGTAGGCTTTCGTCATGGCATTGAGCAGCCCGAGGTCATCGGGCGCGAAGATATCAGGACGAGCAAGCGTGAACATGAGGAACATCTGGGCCGTCCAGACACCGATGCCTTTGACCTTCGTCAGCTCCAAGATCACCTCATCGTCACTTAATGTATCGAGATGGTCGAATACCTTCGCATCGCGCACGAAATGTTCAGCAAGGTCGCGCAGATAGCGAGCTTTTTGACCCGAGAGTCCAACAGTTTTTTGTGTTGCTTCATCGAGCTCAAGGATTTGTGAAGGCTCGAGGTCAGTCGCCTCACGGAAGCGACGGAAGATCGTATCGGAGGCTTTGACGGAAAGTTGTTGCGAGATGATTGACTCACAGAGCGCTTCAAAGTAATTACCACGAGGCGTGTGGCGAATAGTACCATTCGTCTGGATTAACAGACCCAGTATGGGATCTACATCGAAGAGAGATTGTTCTGCGGTAGTGAGGTTCATTACGTGTTTTAGTATAGCGCAGTCTGGGCATCCTGCATTTGGTATAGTAATGGTATGCAACCGACAAAAGAGAAGTCGATCATGTCGCTCCCACTCTGGGTATACATCGTTGGTTGGGCGTGTTTTCTCTATCTATTCATCCAAATACTTTCGTTTCGTGCCGAAGATTCGAGCAACATCCTCTTGAGCGGACTGTATTTCATCGAATTTGGTGTGCATGAAGCATCGCACATCATCGTAGCATTCTTGCCACAGATTCTGGTCGCGGCCGCTGGGTCAGTCGGTGAGATTGGCTTCACTGTGCTCATACTCTACGCCACAATTAAAGGTAAAGCCTATTTCGCTGGTGTGTTTGCGGGATTATGGATTATGCTCGCCATGAACAATGTCGGACGCTACATGGCGGATGCACGAAGTCAGCTTTTGCCGCTCATTGGTCCGGGCGAAACAGTTCAGCATGATTGGCACTACGTATTCGGCCAACTTGGGTGGTTGAATGCCGACACAGCGATAGGGGGAACAGTACGCGGGCTTGGCATCATGATCGGCGTTGTGGCTCTTGGATGGGGACTTTACTTAATTATCATGAAGATGACCGATTCATCTCGCGCATCCGTCGTGCCACATTGAGTCGAATTGGATGAAACCACTTCCACTCGCGACTTATAAGTGATGCGTCTTTTGCGCTTGCGATAATTACAAAAAATACGACAACTAAATAGATAGTCCATATTGCGGCAATGCATGAAAACAGCATCGAGGCAAAGGGAGTGAGCCGCGCAACGGTATCAATCGGTGTACCAAGGAGCCAAGATATCGAGTGAGGGATTGCCTGGATAAATGAGAGATGTGTGCCACTCATCATCACGATAACTAATGATCCAAGCAATATTATTGCGATGGTAGCGCTGCTTGCAATGAGCAGCTGGGCTCGGATGATGCGGGCGTTCGCGCGTACGTCAAACGATAGTTGATAGAAGAGAAGCGAGAACACGAGCGTTGCGTACAGAATTGAATCGAAGACATTACCGGGCGTCGGACCGCTGAGTAGCGTGGTAAGGCCAAGGATGATAGATAGCACGAGTACGATACGACGTGCGTTGCGTCTACCACGGTACAATCCGTAGGTGAGCGAAAGTGTATAGCCGAATACCGCAGCTATGAGCAGGAGTGAGGGTGGCTCTTCGACTGATGCGATACCGAAGTCGAATAATCCGCCATTGCCTGGGTCGTAGAGTCGGATAAGGGTGGTTGCGACGCTGAATAGAAGGATAATCGCGGTCAATGGCTTGACGCGCTCTTTGCCAATCCACGCGTATCGTAGATTTATACGTATACGTCGCTCTGCACTCCATGGTCCGAGGGCGAGTCCGATGATGAGGGCGGCGAAATTGGTGAAATCCCATAACGCAGCCGAATAGAGGAGTGCCGTGACACCGTACATGATAAGGAGCAATCGTATGCGATAGCGCCATGTGGGTGATACGTGTGCGCTGGTCGCGCCGATGAGTCCGAATAACACAGCCGATAATCCAATCATCGACGTCTCACTCAGTGCCTGCGCCCAGCCGACGTGCATCGAAGCAAGCAAGCTGAGAAGCCCACTGACAATGAGCACACTACCGACCTGAGTAGCTAGCATGATGACGAGTGTCTTTCTCCACCCAGTGCGACGCTCAAGATACGCGCCGACTATGCAAATCAAGAGGAGTACCAGCCACGACAACCACTGTGAGGTACTAAAGAAAAGGCCGGTGAATAGCGACGCGGGATGTCCTTGCATCAGCGCGGGGAGACCGTAGCCAAAATGCGTGATGAGGTAGGTCCAGCTATGTGGCCAGACCATTGTGTAGGCAATCTGGACAAGAAGGTAGATGCTCGCGAGTGAGGCTGTTACGGGAATCGAGCAGATGAATGACCACATGCGGAGAAAGTGTCTCATATGTATCAATCATACCGTAGTCGCGCGCATATCAGCAATGACGCGTGTACCGTATACTAGAAGGTAGATATGATATTTCATAAGGTCGCCAGTCCACGAGTGAGAGCCCTGCTTGTCGTGCTACTAATGGCGGCAGTCGCGACGGTATTTGTGGTGGTCGTCACTCGCGTCTATGCGCCCGTCTATTATCGCTATGTCGCGCCATTTGTCTCGCGCGATATCACGCAGATCTCGCACGCGTATCTGAATATTTCGTATTGTAATGACATAGATGTTGCACAGAAGCTCGATCTCTACACACCGAATAGTCGACCGTTTGGCGATACGCCGCTCCTCATCTATGTGCATGGTGGTGGTTGGCGAGCAGGCAACAAACAAAACGCTATCACGAAACTTTACGCACCAGAGACGGTCGCGCACGGTATCGCGTTCGCGACCGTTGGATATCGTCTGACAGGTACCGCACCGTATCCAGCGCAAAATGATGACGTACGTTGCGCGGTGAGCTACCTCGTCGCTCATGCGAAACAGTATGGCTATGATACGACGAAAATAGGTATCATGGGCGACAGCGCGGGCGGGCACCTCGCCGCCATGGAGTCACTGAACCCAACTGAGGTTGTCGACTATCGTGCGGTCATTATGCTTTACGGCGTCAGTGATCTATGGAATCAGATTGCGAACTACCATGATCGAAATGCGGTGAAGTATCTTGGCGAGAAGACGAAACAGCTTGCCGACAAGGCGAGCCCGTACCACGCCAACCTTAAGAACGCACCGCCATACCTCATTATTCACGGTATGGGCGATACGATTGTACCCGCGAATGAATCAGCTTCATTTGCCGAAGCGCTGGAGCAGCAAGGCGTGAGTGTGACATACTTGCCAGTCATCGGGGCAAGCCATGCATTTGTCGGCGGTGATTATCACGAGACATTTGTGCGTTCACGCATCATGCAGTTCTTGCTCGACCACTTGTACTAATTTCCTCGTGAGTATAATGAGAGTATGGAAAAGATTGATTTCAAGAAGACACTTGCCTCACTTTATAACCCTAAAAACACGAGCACCTGGGAGCTCATCGATGTACCTGAGATGAACTACCTGATGGTTGACGGCGAAGGAAATCCTAATACTGCGAAGAGTTTCGCTGATGCGGTAGAAGCACTCTACGCAGTGAGCTATACACTGAAGTTCATGAGTAAACGCGTACTCGGCAAGGATTACGGCGTCGCACCGCTCGAAGGCCTCTGGTATGCCGATGATATGAAGATATTTGAGGCGGGGGACAAGGATTCCTACAAATGGACACTGATTATCATGCAGCCGGAGTGGATCACAGAGGCTATGATTACTGACGCAATCGAACAGGTGAAGGCAAAAAAGAATCCAATCGCGCTTTCGAAGCTCTATTTCAAACCGTATCACGAGGGTTCTTCACTGCAGCTGCTCCATATTGGCTCGTTTGACGCCGAAGCGCCGAAGTTGCAAGAGCTTCACTGTACGTATATGCTAGCACATGGGTACGAGTTCGGCGGCCATCACCACGAAATCTATCTGAGTGACATGCGCCGAGTCGCGCCAGATAAGCTTAAAACCATCCTGCGTCAGCCGATACGAGTCCATTAGCATAAGGGGGTTGTGATGCATACGCTCATGTTGTATGCTATATGTGTAATTACTATAAACATTGATAAACAGAAGGAAAGCTCTTTATGAGAAATAAAGTCATCGTTGCGGCAGTTCTGGCGATAGGTCTCGCATCGGCTGCGTACGCTGCGTTCGCACAAATCTTGACCATTAGCGGTACGAGCACTGCGACAGGTAACTGGGACGTCGAAATCATCAGCATCACTAAAACATCGGGCACGGGCGCGACAGATCACGCGAGCACGCCATCGTTTACTGGCACTTCAGCGACGTTTAACGTCGATCTTGCCTATCCTGCTGCGACCGAGACATATGATGTCGTCATGAAGAACCTCGGCAACATCAACGCGAAGGTGAGCGGCATTCCAGATGTCACTGCGATCAATGCAGCTGACCCATCTGACGTGAAATATACCGTTAGCGGTATTGCAGTGAATGACCCGCTTACTCCTGGCAGTACGGTCACTTCGACGGTCACGGTGACGTGGCAGGGTACGGCGAACACCAACGTGACGACGCCATCAAAGACGGCAACCATCACGTACAACTTCGCACAGAACACCTAGATATATCAATTAGCCATATCACTTCACCCCGTACACATTGTGCGGGGTGAACTTCGATAGAGACGGTTGTGGTTATCCTTAAGGTGTGGTATAATTTGCCTAAACTACACGTGAACATCAACAGGACAATATGAGAAATAAGATTATCCCTATCGCCATTATCATCATCGGTATCGCGTCAGTCGCGTATGCATCATTTGCGACAAGCCTGACCATCAATGGTACTGGTACCGCGACGGGTAACTGGAATGTTGCAATCTTGAGCATTACCCCGACTGCACAAGTGGGGGCAACTGATCATGTGAGCACACCAACTTTTACGGGTACCTCGGCGACATTCAATGTCGACCTTGCCTATCCAGGAGCTACCTCATCATACCAAGTCGTTATCAAGAATGCGGGCAATATTAGCGCAAAAGTAGGTTCTATCACAGATCTCACGGCAACAAATGCAGGTGCGCCGACGTATCTTACCTATGCGATTAGTGGTGTTGCGCTCAATGACGTGTTGGCGGCTGGCGCTCAGATCACGGCAACAGTGACGGTGACATGGGCTTCAAGTGCGTCGACGAATCCAAGCGGCGCCTCAAAGGCAGCTACCGTTACCATTAACTACGTCCAGAACACGTAGGCGAGCAGGAACACAAGGTGGGAACTCGTCGATTTCGTAAAGACAGAGTACTCGTCAAATACATTGCGACACTGCTCATGATACCCGTGCTGATGGTAAGCGCAGGCTATGCGCTTTTTAGCCAGAATCTTACTATCAATGCGACAACTGACATTGTCTCGTATGTGTCTAATCAGTACATGACCGTAACCTACACGAAAACGGCGACGCTTGCGACGGGGTTATATACCTACAAGCTCACGCCGATGGTCATAAAGAATAATGGCGTCACTGGTGTCACCGCATGGCAGGTAAAGTTCACCGTTCCGACAGATATGTCCGCCATGGCTTGTCCAACCGCAACCACCGCGTCGTGTTCTCAAGCTGGCACGACGGTCACGATCACGAATGGTACAGGAAACGCGACTATTGCAACTGGCGCCACAAGGTCCATCACGGGATTCTCCTTTAAGAGTGCAACTGCGGCATATACGCCACAAAACGTCATCATCTCAGGGACGTTTGCAACCACCTACACTGCTATCACTGGATTGACTGTTGTGGCAGTGGCGGGTACAAGGAGCGGTAGCACCTTCCCCCTGACAGTCACAATCTCCAACAACTCAGGACAACCAATTAGCGGCTGGAAAGTGACAGTTCCGACGACGAAGACGTGTACGTCAACGGTGCCGACGGGAGTAACGTATTCGTGTACTACAACAGTACTCACATATACGGGGGCTGCAGTAGCGATCGCGGCCGGCGCCCAGTATCAGTTCAATACAACAGTCACGACGACGATGACGACGTGGACGACGAGCGGCGCAGCCGTGACAGGTAAGGCGTAATGCTTCACAAGCTTCGCGCCATATCAGCACACGTGTGGTATCTGCTCACGCTTGCGCTTATCGTTGCAATTATCCCTGCTGTCGCGCAACTCTGTGGCGTGAGTGGATCGGTGGCGGCCTATATCATGCAGCCGGTCGCGGCAATCGGTGCAGCACTGGTGACTCGATGGCTACTCGGGGGTCAGGGAGATCGCATGCGGCACAAGACTGAGAAGAGCCTCATCATCGGCTCAGTACTCGCTGTGTGGTTTGTGGTATATTTCTCGACCGGCATGATTGTGACCTATACCCACAATGCGGTGGCGGCTAGTCTGCAGGCAATTGTGACCAATCTCGTTGCTTTCGGTATCACTGCGTTTTGTATGGAATACATGCGTCATGCCATCATGTTATTGGTCGGCCGACGTAATGGGGTATGGTTTGGGGTAATTGTCGGCATTGTCTTCGCGATTGAACAAATCGGACTGATACAGATGTTTGGTCTGCACGGTATTATCGATGGAATTAAACTAACAATCTCGACGGCAATACCGGCACTCGTCAGTAGCTTCCTCCTTACTTATCTCGCCTTCAACGCGGGACTTGGTCCTCAGTTGACATATCGGTTTGGTATGATCGCCGTCTTGTATCTCCCTCCCATTATTCCGAAATATGACTGGTATATCGTCGGTATATCATGGATTCTGCTTGCCCTTGCGACCTATGTGGTCATTGACCGTACGCGCAAGGACGTGGCGATTAACGGGAGGCACTACCATCGCGCCAGGCAAGCGTCAAACATTATCTTTGTCGTCGTAATGATCGTCCTCTCGCTGTTTATGATTGGCGTATTTAGCTATCAACCTCAAGTCATCATGTCAAATAGTATGGTGCCAGTCTTTAGTCGTGGCTCAATGGTCATCGTCGAAAAGATAAGCGCGATGGACGTGAAGGTGGGTGATATCATACAATATAAAGCACCGGACAAAATGATTACGCACCGTATCATCCAGATAGACCTTGCGGATGATGGTTCCGGCGAGCGGATATTCATCACGAAAGGGGATAATAACCCAAGCGCTGATGAACCGGTCAAGCCAGTACAGATTATCGGCGTCATACGCGCAGAGATACCTTATATCGGATATCCGACCGTATGGCTTAAAGAAATGATGAAGTAAATAGGAAAAAGGGTAGGCATGGCACTTGATATAGACAATCCCACACGCGAACACAGGCCGATAGGCTTTGTCTTGTTGGGTATCGTCCTCATCGCCATCGCTGGTTATTTTGGCTATGATGTCTGGTATCACGCGGTTGAGCCGGCCGCGGCGACGGCCAGCTACAATTATGAGGTTACTCAGACAGTTGATACAGGCATTAGTTACTTTGCGAGCAGCTTCTATGGCGATAAGCCAGGTGTGGGCAATGGTGCCTATGTCTCTGACCTCACCAACACCATCGATGCAACTCTCCACTACGCCTACAATGGTTCGCGGTCTGTCGATCTCCAGTCGATGTACAGCGCTATTGTCACAGTACGGGCCACCTATCTGCTCGGTACAGATAGCACAAAGACGGTAACTGTCTGGTCGCGTGAATATCCACTCATCAAGCCGGTGACCGCGAAGCAAAGCGAGAAGGATATTACGTTTACCCCACACGTATCAATTCCTTTCTCGGAATATCGTACGATGGTAGACCAGTATAAGACAGCATTGGCGGTGCCGGTGAGTTCAGAGGCGGTTATCACCTTTACGGTGCGCGTCTATGGTACGGTCGACGGCACGGCGCTCGATGACATTCGTGTGTCGACCGTGGCAATGCCGCTTGATCAACCGTTGTATACACTTGCGAACAAGTTCGAGAAGGAAGATAAGAAGGAGATCATCGCCCAAACCGCAAAAGCAAGCCAAGATACGATGCGTGGCTATGAGCGACTGGCCGCCGCGACGCTGGGTGTGCTCGGAATTGCCGCATTTGTCTACGGCTTCCGTAAGAAGATATTCAAGACCGCCTACCAGCGCGAACTTGAGAAGATTTATCGCTATCACGATGGCATCATCATCCACGCCAAGCGCCCATCGATGGTTACCGATAAAAATACAATTCCTGTGCGCAGCTTCGACGACATTTTGAATATCGAAGAGGAGACGAAGCAGCCGATTATCGCGTATCCGCTCGGCGACGAGGCGACCCAGTTCCTGATCATGAAAGACGACGTCATGTATACCTATACACTTGGCAAAGAGCTACTCGACCACGAAGATGAAGAGCTCAAAGAAGCAAATAGCTCAGTAGACGAAAAGCCAACACCTACCTCGAAGTCAAAGTTTCGTAAGATACAGTAGAGTATTGCGGGAGATCGCAGGTAACTACTTGACGTGCACGCGCAAAGATGTATAATGGATATCGACTATCCATAATAATACAATCGGAGCTATATCATTATGCAACTATCAACATCACTCGAACAAGCTTGTTGTGTGCTAGGTATTGTCGCCAAACACGAGGGTGCTGCAGTTACGAGCGCTGAGCTTAATCAACGCATGAACGTCTCACTTTCTTATCTCTCGAAAGTGACACGAAAGCTAGTTGTCGCTGGATTGATTCGCTCCGTACATGGCGTCAACGGAGGATACGTGCTGGCGCATCCCATGACGTCGATCACGCTTCGCATGGTCGTCGAGGCGATAGAAGGTGACAAGCCATTCTTCAAGCCGTCGGGTGTTATCGAACGAGTGTTTGTGGCTCAAGAGCGAGCAGCAAAGAAGGGTGTCTCTCTCATTGATCAGGCGCTTCATGATGCAGAAGTAAATTGGCGCCACGAACTCGAACAGACGACGATGCAGCAAGTTGTGAGTGGTGCACTAGCAGAGGCGATTAAATAACATGCGACTACGCAACGAAGCATTGCGTGCCGAGTGGCGCAGTATTCGTACGCACCGCATCTTACTCGTATCAATCATCGTCATGCTCCTGATTCCCATCATGTACGGAGGTTTCTTTCTGGGATCCATCTGGGATCCATACGGCAACACGTCGCACCTCCCTGTCGCAATCGTCAATGACGACGAAGGCGCCGAGTTAGACGGAAAGGTGCTGCGTATAGGCGATGACCTTATCGATAATCTCAAATCAAATCATGACATGGGCTGGCAATTTGTATCTGCCGACCAGGCGCGTAAGGGTATCGACGACGGTACTTACTATATGTCGTTGACAATTCCAAAAGACTTTTCACAGCACGCAACAAGTGTTTCGAGTACTAATCCAACCAAAAGCACGGTGAAGTATACGCTCACACCGGCTCGTAACTATGTGGCCTCGCTTCTTACGAAGCAGGCAGCCCAACAAATCGCGCAGACCGTCTCAACCAATGTTAGCAAGGCGTATATCGCTGCTATATTCGAACATATTGCGACTCTACAGTCGGGCATGAAAGAGGCAGCGAGTGGTGCGGCAAGTCTTTCGACAGGCAGTCAGTCAGTATCTAATGGTATAAACTCCTATACCGCTGGAGTCTCACAATTACAGGCAGGCCAAGTATCGCTCGATGCTGGCATAACTGAGATTTCGTCTGGGTCACAGTCACTCAAAAGCGGTCTTGTGAGTCTCAGCGGGGGTCTCCCTTCATCAAGTGAAATTTCGCAAATGAAGACGGGCATTCTGTCCATCCAGCAAGGACTTTCGTCACTCTATGCCGCAGTCCAACATCCTGATGCGACACTTGTAGCTCAGCAGAATCTTGTCATGGCAGATGCGACGTCATTGCAGCAGAAGCTAGTTTCCTATGAATCAGCCATGACGACTGCACAATCGAGCATTGGCGCATTGCAGACAGCAATCGCGTCAAGCCAGACTACCGCAGTAGTCAATGCACAGGACATGCTCACAGTTGTAGGCACATCGGGTGATGTCGCATCGCAGTCGGCGAGTCTCTTGACGCATCTATCGACATTGACGACGATGCTTGCCTCGCAACAGGCGACATTAGCGACGAGTGTCGGTTCACTTAATACTGGCATGATGACGCTTGCGCCGAG
>Ga0302289_1000307_pt1 | contig 24625 bp, 17 predicted proteins | sample III_Fen_N1_2_FD_194552 | JGI IMG/M metagenome (GOLD analysis project Ga0302289, IMG submission 194552) | Peat permafrost microbial communities from Stordalen Mire near Abisko, Sweden - III_Fen_N1_2 | ecosystem: Environmental > Terrestrial > Soil > Wetlands > Permafrost | place: Sweden: Abisko... | reverse complement strand
AATTTTTCCGTGGAAGATAACGGGATCGGGATGACCGTGGAACGCCTTGCCGACGTCATGTCGCAGATTCAGGGTAATTCCGATCCCGAGGGATTGAGCACCGTGTACGGTCTTTATAACGTCAACAAGCGGCTTGAACTTTACTATAATAGCGGGACATTGCTGTCGATCGGGAGCGCCTATAAAGAGGGGACTCGAGTTTCGTTCAGGGTACCGGAGGTTGAGTCACATGTATAGCGTTTTTTTGGTTGAGGACGAAATAGTCGTAAGGGAAGGAATCAGAAACAGTATCCCCTGGGAAGACACGCCCTACGTTCTGGCCGGCGAGGCTCCCGACGGAGAGATGGCTCTGTCGATTATCAAGGACGTGAAACCGGATATCCTGGTGACTGATATCAAGATGCCGTTCATGGACGGTCTCGCTCTCGCGCGCATCGTCAAAAAAATACAGCCCTGGGTCAAGATAATCATTCTTTCCGGGCATGACGAATTCCAGTACGCCAAGGAAGCGATTTCAATCGGCGTTGAGGAATATCTTCTCAAGCCGGTTTCGGCTTCGGACATGCTTGAGGCTTTCGGCAAAGTCGTTTGCCGCATCGAGGAAGAGAAGGGCAAGCTCGACAGCATGGAAAACCTGAAGCAGCAGGTACAGTCGACGTCCGACATGATAAGGGAGCGGTGGCTTGGTAATTTCGTGACCGGACTCGTAGACACCGAAGAAGCGGTCGAGCAGGCGCGCGCGCAGGGAATAGATCTCATCTCGCGTTCCTATACGGTTATTATCGCCGAACTCGGAGTGGGCGAGGAGAATTTTCGCGAACTTTCGAAGGCCAAGCGGACCGTGCTTTCATATATAGGAACCGGCACTGACGTGATTTCGTTCTCGTTCGGCGCAGACCGTATCGTGTGCATCGTGAAAAGCAACACGCAGGAAACCCTCGAAGAATCCGTATATACCTTTGCCCAGGGGATCAAGTTCGAGGTGGAGAGGAATACGCAGTGCACTCTTGCGGTCGCGATCGGAACTCCCACGGAACGCATCGGCGGTATCCCGCACTCCTATGCCGACGCTCTTCGCGCGATGAAATATCTTTCGGCGACCGGTCGGCGCGTTATCGTCGGGATAAACGATATTCAGACGATGGAAAAAGTCGATTTTACCAAACTCGGGAGCGACCCGGTCGCGGACCGTCTGCGATACGTTACCCGCGACGATATTGAATGTCTGGTCGATCAGTACATGGGTATGCTTGGCGACAAACCGCTGAAGACGCATTTTATCGGCTATTATCTTCTATATGATATTATGGTCGCGGCTTCCGCGATTATCGGGGAACTTAACGGGGATATAAAAGCCACGTTTCCTTCCGGTCTGCAGCAGGAATACATAAACCGGGTCTCCGGTTCAAGAGAGCTCTTCGAGACTGAAATCAGGAGAATAATCGGTTCAATAGTGGCTTTGCGCGAGTCTAAAGGAGCGAGCCGATATTGCGCCATGATTCAGAAGGCAAAGCGCTATATCGATATCCATTTTGCCGATCCGGATATTTCCCTTCATACCGTCGCGTCGTTCGTGAACGTGAGCCCGAATCATTTCAGCACGATTTTTTCCCAGGAAGCGGGCGAGAGTTTTATCGAATATCTTACGTGCACGAGGATTGAGCGGGCCAAACATCTTTTGATCTCGACCCAGATGAAAAGCGCCGATATCGGGTATGAGGTCGGTTTTAACGATCCTCATTATTTCAGCTTTATCTTCAAGAAAAACGCGGGAATGGCGCCCCGTGACTTCAGGTCGGAAAAAAACGTACATTCGGAGTAAATAAACGAACTTTGGAGTATATCGCAAGAAAAAGTTGTACATAATAAAGGAAAATATCTCATGTACTTGTGTAAGGTAACCGCTTAAACTGACCCCAGAAATCGTCCTTAAGGAGGAATGTATGAAAAAGGTATTATTGCTTGTTTTAGCAATCGCACTCGTCGGTGGATCAATGTTCGCCGCTCCCGCCAAAAAACTCATTACTGTGGGTTATGCACAAGTCGGTGCCGAATCGGATTGGCGCACGGCCAACACCGAATCTTTCAAGAGCACCTTCACCGAAGCTAACGGCTACAAGCTGATATTCGATGATGCACAGCAGAAACAGGAAAACCAGATCAAGGCAATCCGTAACTTCATCCAGCAGGATGTTGACTACATCGTAGTCGCTCCAGTTGTTGAAACCGGATGGGACACCGTTCTCGCAGAAGCAAAGAAAGCCGGAATCCCGGTAATCCTCTCTGACCGCATGATGACCGTATCCGATCCCAGCCTCTATCTCGCATGGGTTGGCGGAAACTTCTACAAAGAAGGACAGGACGCAGTCGCATGGCTTAACAACTACCTCAAAGCAAACAAAATGGACAATAAAGACCTCAATGTCGTCATTCTTCAGGGAACCATTGGTTCTTCTGCGCAGGTTGGCCGCACAAAGGGCGAACTCGAAGGCATTGCAAAGAACCCCCATTTGAAGCTTGTTGGACAACAGACTGGTGAATTTACCCAGGCCAAGGGCCAGGAAGTTATGGAATCATTCCTGAAAGCCAATGCGAAAATCGACGTTGTATTCTCCGAGAACGACAACATGTCATTCGGTGCAATCGACGCCATCAAGGCTGTCGGAAAGAAGCCCGGCAAAGACATCATCATTATTTCTTACGACGCCGTTAAAGAAGGCTTTAACCGCATGATCGCCGGCGAAATCAATGCCGACGCAGAATGCAATCCTCTCCACGGCCCGCGCGTAGACGAAATCATCAAGGCTCTTCAGGCTGGAAAGACAGTCGAGAAAGTTCAGTATGTTACTGAAGGCGTGTTTGACCAATCCAACGCAGCCAAGATTCTCCCGACCCGCAAATACTAATCCGGTATTTCTCTCTTAAAAAGGCGGGGTGCGTAGGCGCAATTGCGCGATGCGCCCTGCCTTTTTTTGTTATTTTCTTTACCTGAGAATCGATGGGAGGATTTTCGATGAACGATGGTCTTGTTCTTTCAATGAAAAATATCAACATGACGTTTCCCGGAGTCAAGGCTCTGCTCGATGTTGATTTCAGCTTGCAAAAAGGCGAAATCCACGCCCTCATGGGCGAGAACGGAGCCGGAAAAAGCACGCTGATAAAGGTGCTCACTGGAGTCCATGCGATGGATTCCGGCTCTATCCGGATTGAGGGCATTGAGCATGATGTAATCAACCATTCTCCGGAAGAGGCCCAAAAGCACGGAATAAGCACGGTATATCAGGAGGTCAATCTCTGCCCGAACATTTCGGTCGCGGAGAACATCTTTATTGGCCGCCATCCGCTTACCTGGTTTCGCGCAGTCAACTGGAAAAAAATGAATTCGATGGCGGTAAAAGTCCTTTCCGCCGTCGGTCTGGAAAATATTGACGTAACAAAGAATCTTGGCGAGTATTCCGTGGCAATTCAGCAGATGGTCGCGATTTCGCGCGCCGTGGATTTTAACTGCAAGGTTCTGATTCTTGACGAGCCCACAAGCTCTCTTGACGAAAATGAAGTTAAAAAACTGTTCGAGGTAATGAAGCAACTGAAGGAGAAGGGCGTAGGGATTGTTTTCGTAACGCATTTTCTCGAGCAAGTCTATCAGGTGTGCGACGCTATCACGGTATTGCGGAACGGCGAACTCGTAGGCCGGTTTAATATCGCCGAGCTTCCCCGCGTTCAGCTGGTCGCAAAAATGCTTGGTCATGACTTTGACGATCTTGCTTCGATTCGCGTTCCCGACTATGAAAAGGCGGCGGCGGAATCCGACTCTCCCGCGATACTTCGCGCGGTCGGTCTATCCCACACCGGAACGATTCAGCCATTCGACATCGACATCAAAAAAGGCGAGGTTATCGGCTTGACCGGACTTTTAGGTTCCGGCCGTTCCGAGCTTGCCCGCGCGATTTACTGCGCAGACCATCCCGATAAGGGAGAGCTTTTCTTTAAGGGAAGCGCATTGAAGGCACATGAGCCGATCGACTCGATGAAGGCCGGTATGGCATTTCTTCCGGAAGACCGCAAGGAAGAAAGCATTATCGGCGATCTCTCGATCCGCGAGAATCTCATCATTGCGCTGCAGGCAAAAACCGGAGTTTTCAAGCTTTTGCCGATGGCAAAGCAAAACGAGCTTGCCGAAAAATTTATTCAGGCTTTGCGCATAAAGGCACCGTCTCATGAAACGCTTATCAGCCAGCTTTCGGGAGGAAACCAGCAGAAGGTAATACTCGGCCGCTGGCTTATTACCAACCCCGAATTTCTCATACTCGATGAGCCTACGCGCGGAATTGACGTAGGAACGAAGACCGAGATTCAAAAATTGATTCTCAAGCTCGCGGGCGAAGGAATGACAATTATGTTTATCAGTTCCGAGATCGATGAAATGCTTCGTACCGTCAACCGCCTGTGCGTCTTGCGCGAGGGATTGAAAGTGGGCGAGCTTAAAAACGAAAATCTTGACAGGCCGAAGGTTATGGCCGCCATTGCAGGAGGTGACCTTCTATGAACTCGCTTCGAAAACCTTTCTCTTTCAAGGGAATACTGCATCAGCAACTTTTCCTTCCTATTTTTGCCCTTTTTCTTATGCTGATCGTAAACGTCATTATCACGCCGTCTTTTTTCAACGTGTCGATCCTGAACGGCGTTCTCTACGGACATCCGATCGATATTATCAATCGCGCAAGCGAGCTGATAATACTCGCGGTCGGAATGACGCTCGTCGTTGCGGCCTCGCGTGGTACCGATATATCCGTCGGCGCGGTAATGGCGGTTTCTGCCGCTCTGTGCGTGCGGTTACTGGGTTCCAACTACGATTCGTACGCAACGCCGATGGTGTGGGCTATTGTGGCCTGTCTTTTCGCTGGTCTTGTCTGCGGCTCTTTCAACGGTTTCCTCGTAGCAAAGCTTAAAATACAGCCGATGGTCGCGACCTTGATCCTCTTCACGGCCGGTCGCGGTATCGCGCAGCTCATCAGCGCGCGGGAAATCAACGGCATAATGGTGCCTGGACAAATCCTTTATGTGCGCATGGAGTCGTTCAAGGAGTTCGGAGGCTTCCTGCCGAATGTCGTGGTCCCGACGCCGGTTTTTATCGCTATCGGTTTTGTGCTTCTCTCATGGCTTGTTTTGAACAAGACAGCGTTGAGCATGTATGTCAAGACAGTCGGAATAAACCCGAAGGCCGGGCGGCTTGTCGGGCTTAATTCCACGCTGATTATTTTCTTCACCTATGCATTCTGCGGCGTTGCGTCCGGAGTTGCGGGCCTTATCTCAGCGAGCCGGATTTATTCCAGCGACGCGAACAATATCGGTCTATATATGGAACTCGACGCAATCCTCGCCGTCGCGCTTGGCGGCAACAGTTTGGGCGGAGGAAAGTTTAGCATAGCCGGTTCCGTGATAGGCGCCATCACAATTCAGGCTTTGACGACCGGACTCTATGCAATGGGCGTTTCCGGGGACAAGCTGCCTGTATTCAAGGCTGTCGTAGTTATACTGATAGTCGCCATTCAGTCCAACGAGTTCAAGCGCTGGCGGGCGGCATATAGTCTGCATAGAAAAGCCGGAAAAGAGGCTGCGAAATGAAAAATAATGTGATCCGCAAGATACTTGGAGGCACCAGTTTCCTCCTGACCGTGACTATCGCGCTTTTCATCGTGATGTATATTATTGGAATGAACATGTACCACGAGGCGGGCTTCGGCAACATGCAGACCTTCCTGAACATGCTCATCGACAACGCCGGATTGATCATCGCCGCGGCGGGAATGACCCTGATTCTGATAACGGGAGGTATTGATATTTCCGTTGGATCGGTCGTCGGTCTCGTGTGCATGATGCTTGCCTATCTCATGCAGAATCAGGGTGTTAATGTCTACCTGGCCGTCGTCCTCGTGTTGGTTTTTGGCGTCGTGTTCGGCACGATTCAGGGTTGGCTCATCGCTTATCTGAAACTGCAGCCGTTTATAGTCACGCTCGCGGGAATGTTTTTCTGCCGCGGACTTACCGCCGTGATCAGCGTAAATCAGATCGCAATTACGACGAACACCACTTTTCTGAGCGTGGCAAACATGAATATCGTTCTACCGTTCGGGGGAACCCTGAACAAGCATGGAAAAATGATGTATCCGTTCATTCATCCAAGCGTTTTGATAGCCCTCGTCGCTATGTTTGTCGTGTGGTATATCTGCAAGTTCACGAAATTCGGCCGCTCCCTTTTCGCGGTCGGCGGAAACGAACCGTCCGCGCTTTTGATGGGAATCAACGTCCGCAAAACGAAATTGAGAGCCTATATATTGAACGGTTTTCTCGCCTCGCTTGCCGGTCTGGTTTTCTGCCTGAACACCACGAGCGGATTCGTCGAGCAGGCACGCGGTTTCGAGATGGAAGCCATAGCGACTTCCGTTATCGGAGGAACGCTGCTTACCGGTGGCGTGGGTACGGTAATAGGAACGTTCTTCGGCGTTCTCATCAAGGCAACGATCGAAACTTTCATTCGGTGCGACGGAACTCTTTCTTCCTGGTGGAACAAAATCGTGCTTTCGGCCCTTTTGTGCTTCTTTATAGTCTTGCAAAGCGTCTTCGTGATGATCAAGAGCAAAAAGAAAGCATAACCTGACAGTGGTTCTTCTCCTTCCGGCAGACAACAGGAAAACGCGAAAGCGTTTTCCTGTTGTCTGCTTTTTTTTACCCTGCTTTACATGAGCGGGTAAATGGAGCGATAGGCTCTCAATTGACTTTAGTCCTTTTTCGTCTGCGTTTTTTTTTGCTGGCGGTATTCCTTCGGGGTTAGCCCCTCGTGCTTTTTAAAAAGATAGCTCAGGTAATTCGGCTCGTTGTAGCCGACGCTGAAGGCAATGCTGACGATTTTCTCGTCGGTGGTCACGAGGATTTCCTTGACCCTTTCCATCCTGATTTCGGTCAGGTAGTCGATGAACGTCACGGACATCTCCTGCGCGAAGATCGTGCTGAAATGCGTCGGGCTTAAGCTTACGTGCGCGGCGACGGTATTCAGCGAGATATCGGGATTGTTATAGTTTTCCTTGATGTACTCGCAGGCCTTTTGCACGAGCTTGCGGTGATGGCAGCTGTTGCCTGAGTCCCTGAGTTCGATGAACTTGAGGCATATTTTGGTGGCGAGGTCGGTGAACTCCTGCGCCGAAATCGCCGAGTGGAACACTTGGGCCCGGTTCGCGAAATGAAGCGAAAGCTCGGCGCCGTCAATGGTCGGGTTGAAGTTTCGGATGATTCGCATCGCGGAGGCAGTCAGATCCATGAGCCGGTAATAGCGGGACAGCAGTCCCTGCATCTCATCGGCGTCAAGATTTTTAGCGAACTCTTCGACGATGGCGCCCACGTCCTGCGGCGTGGCGAACTTGAGTTTGTTTTCCACGTCGGCGTTGAAGAGGTCGTCGATGGACGGAACGACCGATGCGTCGACGCGGCCCAGGTCGCCTGCGCAGAAAATGCGCCCTCGATGCGTCTGGGCGAAAGTCTTTAAAAGGATTCCTGCTTCATGGTACGCGTCGCGGATGCCGGATATGCGGTTGGTCACGCCCGAGATGCCGATCGTCAGGATTACGCCGCTGTCATCCTCGATCTCGTGCTTTAGCGTTTGGGCTACGTGGTACGCCTTCCCGGTCGTGTCGATGTCGGCACCGCCCTTGATTATCAATACTACGTGATCCATGCCGCTCATGAAGTAGAGGACTTCCCTTTCGTCCACCAGGATGTACTTTACCTTCGAGGCGATTGCCTGTCGGTTGGGGTATCCGCCCTTTCCCTCGCACTGGGCTATCGCCACCGCATAGCACTTGCTCAGGAGGGCTATCGACAGTTCGTCGGCACGGCGGAGCGACTCGTCTGCGCCGAGCTCGTCGTTGCACAGTTGTTCCAGAAAAGAGCCAACGAGGGCGGTTTTAACCATTTCCTCGTTCGACTGGTCCTTCAGGAACGACACGCTTTGCTTCTTGTGCTCGGCGATCTTCTCGCTCGCGGCGCGCAACGCGGCGAAAAGGTCTTTTGCCGCCACCGGTTTCAGAATATACTGATCTACGCCGACGTTGATTGCCTGCTGAGCGAGGTCGAAGTCATCGTAGCCGCTGACGATAATGATGCGGATCCAGGGGACGATTTCCTTCGCGTGCCGCGCGAGGGTAATGCCGTCCATGAACGGCATCTTGATATCGGTGATGAGGATATCGGGCTTCAGATCCTGTATGATCGTGAGCGCGAGCTCGCCGTCGCCCGCCTCGCCGATGCAGGTGAAGGGTTCGCCGCCGTTCTCGATCGCGTTGCGCATGTTCTGTCTGATCAGGGGCTCGTCTTCGACGAGAAATACCGTATACATGTGTCTACGCTCCTTCGGTCGGCGCAGCTTCCGCCGGGACGGGCGCCTTTAGTATGGGTAGGCGCAGTGTGATCGTGCAGCCCTTGTCGTGTTCGCTTTCCACCGTCAGTCCTTCGTCGGTTTCGTAGTATAGCTCTATGCGTTTGTATACGTTATAGAGCCCGAAACCCGTGCCGGGAGTCGAGACGTCGTAATGGGCGAGGCTGCCCCGCAATTTCGCCAATTTCTCGGGATTCATGCCGAGACCGTTATCCTCAACCGTGAAGATCATCTGGCCGTCTACCGCGCGACCCTTCAGCCTGATGAGCCCGCGCCTGCGAGTTTGCTTGATCCCGTGGTAGATCGCGTTTTCCACAAGGGGCTGGAGGAGCAGCTTGAGCATGGACTCCTGCAGGATGTCGCTCGAAAAGTCTATTTCGTACTCCAGGATGGCGCCGTAGCGCATTTTCTGGATAGCGAGGTAATTTTCGACATGGGCTTTTTCTTCCGCTACCGTGACCCAGTCTCTGCCCTTGTTGAGCGACAGGCGGAAAAAACTCGAGAGTGCGAGCGTCGTGGTCACAACGCTCTCGGTCTGCCCGTCCTCGGCGAGCGAAAGAATGGTTCCGAGCGTGTTGTACATGAAGTGCGGGGCGATCTGGGCCTGCAATGCCTTCATTTCGGCCTTTTGAAGGTTGCGCTGTTTCTGGACGTTCTGCTCGATCAGCTCGATCAGTTTTTCCGCCATGATGTTAAGACTGTCCGTGAGCTCGTCGAGCTCGCTGATCTCGGGCTTCTCCACGCGGATCGACATGTCTCCCTGCGCGATTTTTGATGCCATGGTTTTGAGTCGCCAGATCGGTTCGTTGATGCTCTGGTTCAGCTGGCGGTAATTGCGCAGGAGAAACAGGAGGATCGCGACGAATAGCAGGACTTGGGTGAACGTCATCAGGTCCATCGAGCGCTGTATCTTCGTATTCTGGATGTGGGCGAGCTCCATTTCGGCCGCGACGAATTTCTGGATGACGTCGTAGAGGAGGTCGCTCACCGACGTGATCTCGCCGAGTATCTTCTCGTTCTCGCGCACGGGCCTGTCGTGCGCGATGTTGTCGCCGATTTTGTCCACGTAGCCTTCCATGGTCTCCAGCGTGTTGCGCGCGACCTGCACGAGATACCCGTTGTCCTCGCTGTTGGCGTTCCGCTCGAGCAAATCGAGGTTGTTTCTGATCCTGTCGATGAGCTCGTACTGCGTATTGTCGGAAAAAACGGTCTTGCCCGTCACTATGTTCCACATGGTGGTGTAGATCTCGCCTTTGAGATTGCTGGAAAGGCTGTTCGCGCTGTACACGTTTTCGATAATTCCTTCGTACTCGTTAAACGTGATATTGTAGTATAGCGTGTTGATGATGAAAGGAACGACGGATGCGAGGATGATGACGATATTCGCGAACTTGAGCGTTTTGCGTATGCTGTTTGTGCGCATTATAACGGGCCTTTGATATCAGTATCCCCGGTTCGCTATCGAGTCGACCGAACCGAATTCGTCGAACATGGTTTCCTCGGTGTACGTCTTTTTCGGCACGGTTTCGCCTGAGTGGACCTTCTGCGCCAGTTCCATCACCTGGGAGCCGGTGTTCGGGTTACACTCGATAACGCAGTTGATAACGCCGGCCTTGAGATAATCGACGCTTCGCTGGGTCGCGTCGACCGATATGATCGTAATATCCTTGCCGGGTATTATCCCCGCCTCGCGCATCACCTCGATCGCGCCGAACGTCATGTCATCGTTGTGGGAATAGAGCACGTCAATGTCCTTAGCCGCGTGGAGCGAAAGTATTTTTTGCATGAGCTCCCGGCCCTTGCTGCCCATGAAGTCGCCGTCCTCGCTGAAAATTACCTTGAACTTGGGGTAGGCGGAAAGAACTTCCCGGAATCCCTTGTATCGCCCGATGGCGGGTGTCGAGTCCCTGGTACCGGCAATTTCCACGATATTGACGGGGCCTCGGGCGTCCTTGTACTTTTTGACCAGAAATTCCCCCGCCCGGCGGCCCTCCAGGCTGAAATCGGAACAAAGGGCGCACGCATACAGGCTTTCGTCGGCTGTATCGATCATCCGGTCGACGAGAATGACGGGAATACCCGCCGCCTTGGCTTCGCCGAGGACCGTATCCCAGCCCGTCTCCACCAACGGGGAAAAAGCGATTACGTCAACTTTATAAGCGATAAACGACCGAAGCGCCTTGATCTGGTTTGCCTGATCCTGCATGGCGTCCTCGAACATGATCTTGATCCGGTACCGCTTCGCGGCGCTTTTTATGGAAAAACTGTTCTGCGTGCGCCATGTGCTCTCGTCCCCAAGCTGGGAGAAACCAAGCACGATGGGTTTTTCTTCGATTTCGTTTCTCCGGCCGCGGTCGCAGGCAGAAAGGCACAGGATACAGAGAACGATACAAATGAGGGTGACGCGGCGAACCATACAATAACCTTCCAGCCGACATTCTACCATAATTCAAGGATATCGCATAGAAAAACCGACCGAGGAAACTGAATCGAAAGAAATCGTAGTAATCGGGTAAAATAGTATAGTTTGGTGGCAAATTGAGCATAACATCCAAAAAAATCGTATCAAGAGCGTAAGGATATTGGTTGCGCCTACGGGAAAGTGACCCCGTAATGGTTATAAGGGCATATGCCCCGAAACGTAATGAAAGTGGAGGAAGAAATGAAAAAGATCGTAAAGATCGCTATTTTGGCCCTTTTGGCCGTGGCCATGGTTACCCCGGTATTCGCTAACGGAAAGAGCGATTCAGCAGCTGCGCCGAAAAAGGGCGGACTGATCAAAGTTGGTATCGTTAACCTGCCGCCGGAAGAATCCGGTTATCGCCAGGCTAACGTCGAAGACATGAATGCTACCTTCTCAACAGCAAACGGCTACGAAGCAAAGCAGACTAACACCGGCGACAACAGCGAACAAATCGCTGCGGCTCAGGGTTACATCCGCGACGGCGTTGACTATCTTCTTATTTCGGCTGCGAACGCATCCGGATGGGACACCGTACTTCAGTCAGCGAAGAAAGCCGGCGTCACCGTATTCCTTTTTGACCGCCTCATCGACACCGATGCCGCTAACTATCAGGCTGCTCTCGTCTCCGACATGGCGACCGAGGGAAACACTGCAGTTGCCTGGGTACTTGGCCAGAAGCTCCCCAAAGTTAACCTTATCCTCATCCGCGGACAGCTTGGTTCCGCCGCTGAACTCGGACGTTCCGCAGCCGTACTCGCCGCCAAAGATGCCGGAAAGCTTAACATCGTTGCCGACGGTACCGGTGGAGACAGCTGGAGTCTTGATGAAGCCCGCAAGGTCGTAGAAGCAGCAATCGCCGCGAAGAAAGACTTCAACGTAATCTATGCCGAAAACGACGGTATGGCTCAGGGTGCCGTTCAGGCTCTCGACGCTGCCGGTATTACCCACGGAAAGGGCGGCGCAGTCAAGATCCTCGGATACGACTTCAACCGTTTCGCACTCCGCAACATCCAGGCCGGATACTGGGATTGCGACATCCAGTGCAACCCGCGCCAGGCTGCTGAAATTTCCAAATGGATCAAGGCTGCCGCTGCCGGCACCAAGCTCCCGACCGGAAAAGTTTTCCAGAAAGAAATTTTCACAGACACCGCGACGATCACTGACGATATCGTTACCAACGTTGGCTTGAATGCCGATCCCGGAAAGGGAGTGATTACAAAGTAATCATTTCTCGCAAGTTAATTTCGCGATCATCAGATTGTGTATGCGGTGCGGCGTACCGGTTAATTCCGGCATGCCGCACCGCTCTTGGTTTATACGGTACCTGAAGGAGGTCTCGAATTGCAGTCGGAAAAGGTGCTTGAAATGCAGGGAATCTGCAAGACCTTTCCAGGGGTCAAGGCTTTGTCCAACGTCAACTTCACGCTCCGAAAGGGTGAAGTGCATGCCCTTATGGGCGAAAACGGGGCAGGCAAGTCCACGCTGGTAAAGGTAATGACGGGCGTGTACGAAAAAGACGCCGGTCGGATCGAAGTAGAAGGAAGAGCCGTTCACTTCAAGTCGCCGCAAGAGGCGCAAAATAGCGGAATCGGCACGGTTTATCAGGAAATTACCCTGTGTCCCAATTTGACCGTCGCAGAAAACATGTTTATCGGACGGGGGAAATACACGTTCGTAAATTGGAAAAGCATGAACGCGAAAACGGCAAAGTTGCTCGAATCCCTCGGAATTCCTGCGCGGCCGACACAACAGCTTTCAAGCTGTTCACTCGCGGTCCAACAGATGATAGCGATCGCGCGGGCGGTCGACATGGACTGCAAAATTCTCGTCCTTGACGAGCCGACGTCCTCCCTGGACGCGGATGAGGTAGGAAAACTTTTTGTTCTTATGCGGGAACTCAAGTCGAGGGGCGTGGGGATCGTTTTTATCACCCACTTTCTCGATCAAGTATATGAAATCAGCGACAGAATCACAGTGCTCAGGAACGGCGAGCTGATCGGCGAGTACGAGGCCGCGTCGCTTCCCCAATTCGAACTGGTTTCGAAGATGATGGGAAAGGCGCTGGACGAGGTCGAAAACCTGAAACGGCACGAGGTATTCGCTAACGACGCCGTCTCTCCCGTGTTTGAAGCCACGGGCCTTTCGAGCGCCGCCGGCGTCAAACCCTTCGACTTTGCGATACGGCAGGGCGAGGTAAACGGATTTATCGGACTCCTGGGCTCCGGTCGCAGCGAAAGCGTCCGGGCTATCTACGCCGCGGACAAGATCACCGGCGGAGAAATGAAGCTTAACGGCAAGAAGGTAAAAATAACCGAGCCGATAGACGCTATGATGCAGGGAATCGGGTATCTTCCCGAGGACCGTAAGGGCGACGGAATCATCGCCGACCTTTCGGTGCGCGACAATATCATCCTGGCGATGCAGGTCATGAAAGGCTTTTTCAAACCTCTTTCGCGTAAACAGGCTGAAGGCTTCGCCGACGAGTACATAAAGCGCCTCAATATCAAGACCGCGTCCATGAATACGCCGATCAAGCAGCTTTCAGGCGGCAATCAGCAAAAGGTTATTCTTGGCCGATGGTTGTTGACTCACCCCAAGTACCTGATTCTCGACGAGCCTACGCGGGGAATTGACATTGGCACCAAGGTAGAAATCCAGAAACTCGTACTCAAGCTCGCCGAAGAAGGAGTCAGCGTTACGTTCATATCTTCGGAAATTGATGAAATGCTTCGAACCTGCTCAAGGCTGATCGTCATGAAAGACCGTCAGATCGTGGGAGAGCTTTCCGGAACCAATTTAACGCAAAAAGACGTCATGCAAGTGATAGCGGGGGGTAGCGTATGATAATGGGCAAGCTTAAAGAGAAACTATCTCATCTGATACTTCCCCTGTCGGTTCTCGCGATTCTCATCGTTGTCAACCTCATAAAGGGCGCCGATTATTTCAGCGTCACCATGATCAACGGGGCCTTGTACGGTAATATACCGAATATGCTTTTCGGCGCGTCGGAACTGGTGATTCTTTCGATAGGAATGACTCTGGTTACCGCGTCGTCGCGTGGGCAGGATATAAGCGTAGGCGTTGCCGCCGCGATAACATCCGCCGTATTCGTCCAGATCCTTATGAATTCGGGCGAGATAACGTGGTTAACCATTCTGGTCGCCTTCCTCGCAAGCTGCGTGGTCGGAATCCTCATCGGAGCTTTCAACGGCTCGCTGGTCGCGGTATTCAAGGTTCAACCGATGGTCGCAACGCTGATTCTGTTCACGGCGGGAAGGTCTATATCCTTCATGATCGACGGCAAGCTGTCCCCCGTACTGGCGAACGAACTGACAAGCCAGATCGGCGGCGTCATGCCGGGCCTTCCGATACAGACTCCGATAATCCTGACGGCGATTTTTATCGTGATCGTCGCGGTGTTTCTCAAGGTCACCAACCTCAGGCTCTATGCGGAGACGGTCGGAATCAACGCAAAGGCCGCGCGCCTTAACGGAATCAACCCGACGAAAATTTTGTTCATGACCTATATGCTTCTCGGTATCTGCTGCGCGGTCGCGGGCTTCATCGCAGTGACCAAGTCGGGCCGCCATGACAGCGTCAACATACTCAAGTACATCGAGATGGACGCGATACTCGCGGTCGCAATCGGCGGAAACTCGCTGGGCGGCGGAAAGTTCAGCATCACCGGGTCGATCATCGGCGCGTATACGATAGAGATGCTGAGCAGAACCCTGCTCCGTCTTGAGGTAAATCCCGAGACGATCAAGGCTTTCAAGGCAATATTCATCATCATTCTCATGGTCGTGTCGTCCCCCGTCGTAAGGGGATACTTGGCGACGGCGAAAAAACGAATAGGGGTCGGAACCGTCGGCGACCTAGCGAAGAAGGAGGCGTAAGGTGTCATCTATAGTGAAAACCAGGAAAGAATCGCTTTCTAATTCCAATCTTTTGTTTATTATCGCCTCGGTTATATTCGTGCTGATGTACGCTTTTGCCCTGATTCGTTATCCGGGAAGCTTCCAGCAGTTCCAGACGTTTTTCGATCTCTTCAGCCTTAACGCTCCTCTTATCATCCTGACGCTCGGTATCAGCATCGTCATGATCGGCGGCGGAATCGATATTTCGGTCGGCGCCGTAACCGGTCTCGTGACGATGAGCTGCGCAATGCTCCTACAGTCGAACGGCGGAAGCATTGTCGGGGCCATGCTCCTCGCGCTCGGAATCGGCATCGCGTTCGGTCTCCTGCAGGGATTTCTTGTATCGTATCTCGAGATCCAGCCGTTCATTATAACGCTCGCAGGTATGTTCCTGGCGAACGGGCTTATGACGACGATCCACAAGGACCCGATCAACGTGACCAACGAAAGTTTCGTCGCCCTCAGGGATTTCGACGTCGTGATTCCCTTTCTCGGCAATCACAACCGGCTCGGCAATTTTATCCCGCTCGAGATAAAGCTCGGTACCATAGTCGCGATGGTCCTGATCGTTCTTCTCGTAATAGTCATGAAGTGGACGCGGTTCGGCCGCAATCTCTATGCCGTCGGCGGCAACAGCCAAAGCGCGCTGATGCTCGGCATTAACGTCAAAAAGACGAAATTCTGCTCATACCTGCTCTGCGGCGCTCTTTCGGGCATCGCGGGATTCGTATACATCATGACGACCGGCGCGGGCAACGTCGGAAACGCATCGGGCTTCGAGATGAAGGCGATAGCCTCGTCAATCATCGGAGGAACGATGCTTACCGGAGGGGTCGGAAACCTGTTTGGCTCGCCCATCGGCACGCTGACTCTGCTCACGATCAACGAACTCATTCGCGCCGCGGGCGTCAATTCCAACTTCCAGGCGATCGTGAGCGGTCTTTTGCTGTACCTCTTTATCGTTCTGCAGAGCGTCGTTGTGTGGCTACGCGGCAACGGCAAGTTCACGATTATGCTGCCATCATGGATGACGTTCTGGAAACAGTCGTCGCAGGCCTAAGCCCGCTCGATATCTACAGCTCTCCTTCTACAGGCAGCCCGTATTTCGCGCAAGCGAACGGGCTGCCCTTTTTTTCCCCGCTCCGGGGATTCCCCTCATACCGTGCTTCCCGCTATACTGAGTCGTTTTGAAGGAGTCTATGGATGATAAGGATAATTACCGCCGAGTTTATGAAAGGCGCGACGAAACCGGACAGTTGGCCGAAAACGACCTGCGCGGAGTTTGCGTTTTTCGGCAAATCGAATACGGGAAAGTCATCCCTCATCAATATGCTCGTGAACAGGAAATCGCTTGTAAAGACGGGATCACGGCCCGGCATGACGCGAATCGTAAACTTTTTTTTGGTGAACGGCCCGGCTGACGCAAAGGGCGCCTTCACTCTCGCGGACTTGCCGGGCTACGGCTATGCCCAAAGATCCGCGGCCGAAAATGCCGCCTTCGACCGCATGCTCGCCGATTACGCCTCGACGCGCGAAACCCTGAAAACGATTTTCTTTTTATTGGACTTGCGGCGCGAGCCCGGTCAGGTAGAGAAGGAATCGGTTGAATATTTCGAGAGGTTGAATATCGAAGTGATACTGGTCGGAACCAAGGCCGACAAACTCGGCAACAACGACATCGCGAACGCGAGGCGAAAATGGAGCGCGTTTTTCAATCGAAGTCCCGAACTGATAATCATGACATCGGCTTCAAAGAACAAGGGACGCGACGAGCTTATGAAGATAGTCGGGGAGCGACTTTGATTGTTATGTCGATATTAATCAGTATTTTTTGACTTTTCTTGACATAACTATCAAAACAATGAGCGCGCGCTGGAAATCTACAGGAGCTATCTGGTGACGGGCGGAATGCCGGCATGCATCGCTCAGGCAGTCAAGTCAAACAGTTCAATAGACGTACCGAATATCCAAAACCAGATACTCAACGACTATATCGCGGACATGGCAAAATATGCATCGAATACGGAAAGCGTTAAAATCCGCTCCGCATACAATTCAATACAAAGCCAGCTTGGCAAGGACAACAAAAAGTTCCAGAATAAAATCGTGCAAAAAGGCGGCACTGCCACAATTTTCGGCCCATCAATTGAATGGCTCAAATATGCAGGCATTATGCTTGAATGCAAAAAGACAGAGCAGGGCCGTCTTCCGATTGCGGTTCACGCCGATATGTCAAGTTTCAAAATATACATGGGCGATGTCGGATTATTGACCATGAAGTCGGGAATCCCTGCGCAGATGGTTTTATTTCCCACAAACATTGAAAACACTTTTTCCGGCGCTCTTGCGGAAAACTTTGTGGCCCAGAGTCTTGTCGCAAATGGACATCCCTTATATTACTGGGAATCAAAAAGTATTGCAGAAGTAGACTTTGTGCTGCAGCTTGGAACCGAAGTTGTACCGGTAGAAGTGAAGACAGGCATTCATACCCGCTCAAAAAGCCTCAACCAATTCATTCAACTCTATAGCCCGCCCTATGCTATCCGGATTTCCGCCAAAAAAGCCGGCTTTGATAATGGGATCAAGGCTGTTCCCTTTTATGCCGTGTTCTGCATATAAAGACCCTAGAAAATCTGGTAGCCGACTCGCAGGGTCGGGCTCAAGCCCCCCGCGGTATATCCCGTGCCGAAAATCTCGTACCATGCAGCGCCCAGCTCGATAAACATTTTGAACGGGAAGATATATTGGGCCGAAAGCCCCATATCGAGAAAGATATTCGAAGCATTGAGTTCAGGGCCCGCAACCCCGCGATAGTCAAAACTGTGATGACTGTTTGCCACGCCGCCGCCTGCGCGCGCTATGGCCGATATGGTTTTGTCGAACCGGTATTTATACAGAAAGTTCGCGCCGAGAAGCAGGTATTCGCTCGTAATGCCGGCAAGATCCAGTCCGCCTGAAAGTTTATAGCCCGTGCCGAACGCTTCCCCTCCGAGAAACCCCCATTCCTTTTTGACGAAATACACCGAAAGATTTCCGTTCGCGCCCAGCCAGTACATGGGTTTGTTCCAGTTTGCCCTGAACCATGAATCCTGGAAAAACGATATAGGCGAGTAGCCGGCGGAGACGAGAATATCGACCGGTCTCTGGAAACGAATTTTGATCGCGTCTTTTTGCGCGGCTTTCAAGCCTCCCGGATTGACCGCAACGATATCGTACGCGCCGGGCTTAAATTCTTTTTCGGGGAAAGTAACGGTTATGTCGGTTTCGTCCGTACGCGCGAGTTCGGATCCGATTATGTCGCGTCCTGAGGCATCATGCAGAAATATCGCCACTCCGGGGAGAAGTTTTTCCCCCTTAATTACAATTTTATTTTCCGGATTGTCCATATAAATATAGCCGGGCGTAAGGCTTGTAATTTTCGGGAGTTCGGCCTTGATGACGACGAGCGGCTGCCATCCTGATTCTATTTCGGGCTGATTGAGCAAATTCCATGTGATGATGTCGTAAGTGTACGAATCCGGCGCGAGCTGAACCTTTATGGATGATGATTCGGTGGTTTTTCGCAGGATTTCGGCTCCGAGCGAATCGCGTATGATAATTTCGAAACGGAGTGCGTACGGATCCTCGTCCCATGAGAGTATTTGGGTAAAAACGGAATTTCCGTTTTCGTCAGTATCGAAATAGTAACCGACCGAGGATCCGTCCTTATCTCCCCGTGACTGGTCGGCAGTAACGGCATCGGCGGAGGCCGGCGAGAGAGCGGGGGGTTCCGCGTAAAAAAACGTGAGCGGGATAACTATGAATATGGCAAGAACAAGCGTACGGAATATTTTAGCGGCCATATAATTGGTCCCCGCTTTTCGACGCGGCTTTTTTTACGGCGGGAAGGTCTATTGTAAAATTTCCCTCTGTGACCAGACCCTGTTGCTCGAGTTCACCGTCCGCATCATACGACCGTGCTTCGACTTTCCATGTGAATGTACCCTTTGCGAGAACCGAAAGATCCTGTAGCGTAAACTCGGTTGTTTTAAGCGCATCTTCGCTCTTGATCGGCGTGTCCGAGTCTTTAGGATACAGCGTAAACCGGTACAGGGTTGCCCCTGCGACTTCTTTCCATCTGAATGTGATGGACCGGTTGGCGCGGAACCAGTCGGGTCCGAAAACCACTTCGTTCTCCGGCGCGAGCAATGTGGCCTTTGGTAGCGGGGGAATCGGCAGGACGTCGAAGTCGTATGTTTCAAATGCCGATATGTCGAAACCGGCGAGTGTCCCCTTTACCGTCCAGTAATATCGTCCAGGGGCAAGTTTTTTCTTGAGCCAGGCGTTTCCTCTCCCGGCCGACTTGCCGATTTCCTGATTTCTTGACTCATCACCATAGATAACAAATTCCTGTTGGTCTGGAACGTTGTCCGTTTGGTATTCAAGCGAGACTCCCTGACGGCGGGCGGTAAGCCCCTCGATCGCGCTTCCGTTTTCGGGCGAAATCAGTGTCAAATAAGTCAGGCGCTTGTAAACAAAGGAACTCTCGCCGGAGTAGCCGATTATTTTCGTCGAAGCGTCGCTTTCCATGGCGAACCCCTGCAGCTGGAGGCGGTATATGCCCGCGCTCAGATCGCCGAGTGCGTAATCAATATTCGTCTCTGTGAGAAAATTTTTCTCGAATATGGGCTTTGTGTAATTGTCAGAAGGGGCGAGAATGGCCAGAGAATAATAGTCGGCTCCTTTCACCGGATCCCATTTAATGGTGACATTGTCGTGCTCGCGGAGGTAAAACTGCCTGCCCGCGACTGGCGCAATAACCGTTGGGCTCGGGAGCGGTTCGGCGACGGTAAAGACGCGGCCGGGCGTCTCCATGAATGTCGAACCGTCGGCGTTGATCGTGCGAAGCTTCCAGTAATAGGTGCCCGCAGCCCATTTTTTTCCGATAAGCGTCTCCGTCTTGACCGTTTCCTGGTACGCGATGTCGGTAAAGGCGGCGTCGCGCGAGACGAGAAAGACCGTTTTCGCCGCGATGTTCGATTTCCACGTGAATCGCTGGTTTGTCACGAGCGAGTCCGCGACGCGGTAACCGTCGCCCGGGAAAACCTGCCGGATCGCGATGGAACCGTCGACCCCGGTAAAAGAACGCACGGTGCTGTCGGGTGAGCGGTTTCCCTCGCGGTCGAGCCAGCGCACGGTCCAGTACCAGACGCCCGGTTTTTCGAGCAAAGCGGCTTTCTCCCCTATGAGCTTGGTATATGGGGTAGTGCTGGATATCGTGAGACCGTTCGAAGGCATGTTTTTATTTTGCGAAAGCACAAGCTCGTAGGAAACTGCCTCGGCCTGGGGTATCCACGCAAACGAGAGCCCTTTGCCCTCGAGTTCCTGCACTTGATAGAGCATGGAATCGAAAGGCGTCGAAACTTCGGTCTTCAGCATCGCACCGCTTTTGCTTATTTTTACGGTTCTGTATTGCACCGTCGGCGCGGCGTTTATTTCCGTAAAGCTGTGAATCGGGGTAACCCTCCAGTACCAAAGACCCGCGTCAAGATCGTTCACCGAAAGGTTCGTCGCGGATACCCTCGTTCGCGTCCGCGGTTTCGCGAAGGCGCTGTCGGAAGCTATCTCGAAAAGATACGCGCTTGCCTCGTCCATGCCCGTCCACGCGAAACGGATTTCCGGCTTTGTCTTTCGGTAGCTGTATTCCACGCCGTCCTGAGGAAACGCAGCTTGGGTCGCCGTCGCCGTCGAAATGCTGAATTTGCGGACGGGCGATTTTCCCCCCGCCGCGTCGGTGAGCCGCCAGTACCACGTGCCTGATTTGACCGGGACTTTGGCGGAAACCCCGGTCACGCTAAAATTTTGAAGTTCGTCGTCGAAATTCTTGGAGGCCGAAAGCTCCAGCGTGAATTTTGCGGAGGATGCGTTTGTACCTGCGGTTTTCGTGTTTGCGGCTTTGCTTGCCGTGTTTTCCAGCTGCCATGAAAAGTCAAGATTGACGGGCGTCGAAACGTCCGCGCCGTAGCTTAAAAGCCGCGCGTTGCGCTCGGGAATAAGCGGAAGGATAGGGCGGGAGACGAAGCTCGCGTCCCCGCTCGTGAGGTTGACCGAAAGCTCCTGGTTCTGCGCGATCGTTTGCGTCGATCCGTCCGCCTTGACGAAGGTCGCGTTACCCTTGCTCACGTCGACGCTGACGGTTCCCTCGTTCCTGCTGAACGTCGCCTTCGAGTCTTTTCCCACGGTAATCGTTCCAGCCGTCGAGGAGATGGAATATTTCGATTCGGAGGAAGAGCCGCCGACCGTTATCTCTCCCTCGAGAAATTCAAGCGAGCGCAGCGCGCCGCCGAAGTTGAGCTTGAGCATCGAATTTTCGTCGAGATCGAGAGATGTCCCATCGTCAAAGTAAACGGCCGCTTCCGAAAAACTGGCCGTTCGAAGCGTGTCCTCGTCGTATACCGGACTGTTGTTCCGCATGCTTTCCCAGCCGAGGCCGTCCGAGGGCCTCCGCGTCGCCGTGAGCTTTTTGAACACGACGGTGCCGAGCGGGGACTGACCGATCCGGTCCGATACGCGGTTCATGTCAACGGTAAAAAGCCAGAGCAAGGCGCAGGACCCAACTGCGACCAGTCCCGTCACGAATGCGTCACTTGCCGAGAATTTCATACTTCACTTCTTCCTCTGCGACGTTGACTTTATTCTCGGGTGCCTTGATGCCCAAAAGAGATCGGAGCTCGGCGATGTTCGAGGGTCCTTCCTCTCCCTTGAATTTGATAACTGCGTATATCGTGAGCGGCGATGACTTTCCCTTTACCGAAATTTGCGGCATCTCGCATGCGACGATCTCGTCCTTCACGAGTTCGTAGGTATATTCGGAAATCAGGATATCGGTTCCGAAAGGCTTGTTCAGCGCCTCGATGCGGCTCGCGAGATTTACCGCGTCGCCGATAACCGTGTATTCCATGCGCTTAAGCGAGCCTATTTGACCCGCGATGCACGGGCCCGTGTTGACGCCCGCTCCGTTATGGATGAACGGCTTGTCCTCGCTTCCGCGATCGGCGTTGAACTCGAGAAGAGAGACGCGCATCAAAATCATCGCATGAATGGCGGCGAGAGCGTCGTCCCTCGGAGTACCGGCCGATAGCGGAACGCCCCAGACGCCCATGATGGCGTCTCCGATAAACTTGTCGACGACGCCCCCGGTCTTTTCGATGCAGTCGACCATGCGCGTCATGTACACGTTCAAAAATTCGACGACGGCCTCAGGTGAAAGTTTTTCCGAGATCGCCGTGAACGACCTTATGTCCGCGAAAAAAATCGTCGCCGTGTTGCGCGAGCCTCCGAGCTTGAGTTCGCCCTTCAATGCCTGTTCCGCGATATGCTTGTTGACGAATTTGCCGAACGTTTCTTTCACGCGCTCACGCTCCGCGAGACCCTTGCCCATCTCCACAAAACTCTCGGTAAGAAGCCCGAGCTCGTCGTGCGTGTCCGCCTTGATGTCGAGATCGAAATCGCCTTCTTCGATGCGCCGTGAGGCTGCCACGAGCGAAAGCACGGGACGCGAAACCGTTTTCGAGAAAAACCAGACCGCGAGAATGGAAAGCAGGAGCACGATGCCCGTGAGGTAGAGATTGCGCCTCAGGACGTCGGTTGCGGCCTTGTAGACGACCTCGGTCGGGGTGCTGCTCGTGACCGCGAGAGAGCCGATCGTAAGCTTGCGGAACGCGCCGAGATATTCTTTCTTGTCGATTTCCCTATATCGGATTTGAAGATTGTCCGATGGGCTTTCGAGCAGTTTTTTCACCAGCACGCGGTCGCCGAAATTCGCGCCCATCTTCACAAGGTCGAAGTCGGGATGCACGATGAGGCTGCCGTCAAGGCCGACCACGTAGTTGACCGACGTGGAGTCGGTCTGCACCATCGACTGAAATTCCTCCGTGGAGAATATGATGACGACGGCGTTCTTCGATCCCATGTCGCGGTACGGCACGAAGAGAGCCGCCGCGGGGATGCCGATGGACGGGCTTGCGTTGCACACGAGCGTCTCGCCCTTTTTCGCCCGCTCTATGAGCGTCCCGCATGATTCAAGGAACGGTTTGAGCGCGTCTTTTTCGAGTTCGTTTGCCTTGAAGAATTTGTCGTTATAGATCATCTTCTGACCCGGCACGTCGATGAGGGCGACCGAGGCGTTGCGGTTAAACCAGTTGGAAACCGACGTGGATTCAAGTGCCCTGTTACCCGAGCTTTCGCGCAGCGTGTCGAGGAGCGAAAGCGATCCCGAGAGCGTTGCGTCGAGCCTTCCTTCGATTTGCGTGGCGAGTACCTGACTTACCGTCAGGGAGTTTTCTTCCGCGCGCGCGCGCGAGTCCTCCGAAAAAAACCATGAAGAGATTCCCGTAATGACGCCCATCGTCACGACGACGATGATCGATATGATCCCGATCAGCTTTACGACGAGCGGGTATTTGACGCGCTTCCGCGCCGCCGGTGTTTTGTAATTCATTTTGTATGTCAGCTCCCTTCACGGTCTATGTAATCAAAAAAAATTTAAATCGAGGCAGAAAGTTCAATGCGGCGCGAACGTCGTAGTTCGGAGCCCCCTCAAGAGGACGTCCTTGCAGGGGCGAGGGTCAGGGCGTGTTTTGCTTAAGGTATGGATATCCCCCATTAATATTTTTAGTGGGGTCAATTACCCATACAGTGGCGAAGTCCCAACCGGAGTAGTTTGTTGCCGTGTTAGCCGAGTCTTGCATCTCGCCGGTACTTTTGGCCGTGCCAAAATAGCCTGATGTGATTACGTTTCCGGCATAGTACGTAGTTGCGATTTTTGACAGGTCAAAGTAACCGTTTGTTATCGTTCCGCGAGGTACGTTAATCGATTGGTTGCCAACAAGCCCCTGGAGGTAACCGAACCCATTTCTTTCGCTTGCGTCTCCTCCATTTGGAAATACCGATCCGGCTGCATATGAATTTTTGATTGTTCCAGTATCATTGTTGCTTCCGACGAGTCCGCCGCCCCACACCACTGTTACGACGCCCCGCGCATAGCAGTTACTAATCGTGCCATCGTTGGCGCCTACAAGTCCCCCGCTGTACAGGCTTGCCGTTACTGCGGCACTAGACCAGCATTCCGATACCGTTCCCGTAATGGAATTAAGGCCAATTAGTCCGCCGGTACTGGTGTCAGAGCCAAATGTTACATTTCCCGACGAAGAACATCGGTAAATTGTGCCCTCGTTAATGGCTGCCAGTCCGCCTGTCTGATAACTGCTGGCTCCCCCCAAAACATTGATCCCGGTGAGATGCAGGTTTTTAATCGTTGCGCTTGATCCTACATCCGCAAACATTCCAACTTCTTTGTATCCGCTGGTAGTATTATCGATAGTCAATCCGTTTATGGTTTTTCCGCCGCCGTCGAAGGTCCCGGTGAATGGAGCGCTGGACGTGCCGATCGGAGTCCATGCGCCTGAAAGGGTTATGTTACCTAAAAGGGTAAAATTGCCATCCAGGTTATCGTTCATAAGCGTTTGGAGCGTAACAGACGCTATCGTGCCCGCCGGGATTTTGATGTCGCTGGGTGGCGCAAGGGCTCTCAGGTATGGATATCCACCATTAATATTTTTAGTGGGGTCAATTCCCCAGACATTATCGAAGTCCCAGCTTGTTGCATAGGTTGTCTTGGTTTGCATTTCGAGAGTTGTTTTATTGTTTTCCGGCTGTAATCCCGGAGTGGGGGTCCCTGTTATTTTTTCACTGTCATAGTAACACGCTGTCACGAGAGGCGTGGTCGGGGGGGGGCTTAAGCCGTATACCGTGTCGCCCGTCAGGGAACTTGCGGAA
>Ga0302289_1000306_pt1 | contig 24667 bp, 23 predicted proteins | sample III_Fen_N1_2_FD_194552 | JGI IMG/M metagenome (GOLD analysis project Ga0302289, IMG submission 194552) | Peat permafrost microbial communities from Stordalen Mire near Abisko, Sweden - III_Fen_N1_2 | ecosystem: Environmental > Terrestrial > Soil > Wetlands > Permafrost | place: Sweden: Abisko... | reverse complement strand
CTATGGCGCGGGCGGCTACCGGCTGATTCTCGATCGCATGAAGCAAGAGGAGAAGCGCGGATGAAACCGGAAACGCTGAGCACACAGGAGCGCATCATGCTGGAGCTGCGCGAGCTGTATCTGGGCTATGGCTACCGCCCGTATAAGGTCGGAAAATTTGAAGAATACGACCTCTACATGCGCAATAAAAAGTTTCTCGCCAGCGAAAAGGTGCTTACTTTTAGTGACACAAACGGCAAACTCAAGGCGCTCAAGCCCGACGTGACGCTCTCCATCGTGAAAAACGCAAAGGACGACGGGCGCACGCAGAAGCTCTGTTATACCGAGACGGTCTATCGCGTGCCGAGGAACGCATACGGCTTTCGTGAGATCATGCAGACGGGGCTGGAGTGCATCGGCCGCGTGGATGATTATGCCGCTGGCGAAGTGCTTATGCTGGCGGCGCGGAGCCTCGCGCAAATCAGCGAGCGGTATGTGCTGGATGTTTCGGATGTCGGCGTGCTCTCCGGCGTGCTGGCGGAGGAGCCGATCGGCGACGCGGACTGCGCAAAACTGCTCTCGCTGGTCGGCGAAAAGAACCTGCACGGGCTAGCCGCAACATGCGCAGAGTTGGGCGTATCCGAGCTGACGGCAAAGCGGCTAAGCGATCTCGTCTTAGCCTGCGGCCCGCTGCAACAGACACTGGATCGGGTGGAATCGCTCGATTTACCGCAGACCAGCCGTGACTCTGTCGCGGGATTGCGGCGCATGAGCGACATGCTCGACGCATACAAGATTAAAAACGTGAACCTCGATTTTTCGGTGGTCAACGATATGGATTACTACAACGGCCTCGTATTTCGCGGTTTTGTGGAGGGGATTCCCTCCGGCATTCTGGCGGGCGGGCGGTATGACAACCTGCTACTGCGCATGGGCAAACACGGAGAGGCGATTGGATTTGCGGTCTATCTCGACCAGCTGGAGCGGTTTATGGAGCAACCCGCGTTTGAAACGGAAGCGCTTGTGCTGTATGACGAGGAGACCGACCCGCTTGCCATCGTTCGTGCGACGGAGACGCTTCGCGCGCGGGGCTACAACTGCCGCGTGCAGCGGGAGGATGAGCCTTGCCCAACCTGCCGCGAGATCGTCCGGCTCACGAAGGAGGCAAACACATGAAACGCATGATTCAGATTTTGCCGCTCAAAAACGTGTTGCCGGGGCTTGGAATGGAGGTAAACGCATGAAACGCATGATTAACGTTGCCTTGCCCAAAGGCCGTCTCGGCGAAAAGGCGTATGCGCTGTTTGCCCGCGCGGGGTATGACTGCCCCGAACTGCTGGAAGAAAACCGCAAGCTCACGTTTGAAAATGAGGCGGCGGGTGTGCGCTATTTCTGGGTGAAACCGTCGGATGTGGCGATCTATGTCGAACGCGGCGCAGCCGACATCGGTGTTGCGGGCAAGGACATCCTATTGGAGTACGCGCCGGATGTCTACGAGTTGCTGGATTTAGGCATTGGTAAGTGCCGGATGTGCGTCGCGGGACCGCGCGATTTTTCGGATTCGCACACGGGGATTCTACGCGTGGCGACGAAGTTTCCCGCCATCGCGCGGCGGCATTACGCGGCGCAGAGCCGCGAGATCGACGTGATCCGCCTCAACGGTTCCATCGAGCTGGCTCCCATTCTGGGATTGTCGGATGTGATCGTCGACATCGTGGAGACGGGCAAAACATTGGCGGAAAACGGACTATGCGTACTGGAAGAGATCGAGCCTGTCAGCGCGCGGCTGATCGCGAACAAGGCAAACTATAAATTCAAAGGCGAAGAGATAGAAGCTCTTAGACTCAAGCTAGAGGAAGCGACAAGAGCATGAGCGAAAGAAATAAAAAGCGCTCCGGCGCAGGCTGGAGCAGGCGGTGAAACCATGAAGATACTGAATTACGAAGAGATCGACAAGAGCACGCTCTTTCTACGCAGGCTGGAAGACAGCGGCGTAGAGGATGTTGTGCGAGACATCATCGCGGACGTGGCGGAAAACGGGGATGCGGCGCTATTATCCTACGCAAAAAAGTTTGACCGCGCGGAACTATCCTCGCTGGAAGTCACGCAGGCGGAGCTGGACGACGCGCTGCTCTCGATTTCTCCGGAACTGCTGGATGCCATGCAGGTCGCTGCAGAAAACATCCGCGCGTTCCACAGCATGCAGCTTCGGGAAGGATTTCGTCTGGAGCGACCAAACGGAGTCTACATGGGGCAAAAGATCACGCCCATTGAGAAAGTCGGGCTCTATATTCCCGGCGGCACGGCGAGTTACCCTTCCACGGTGTTCATGAACGCGATTCCCGCGAAGCTCGCGGGTTGCACGCTCGTTGTGATGGTTTCTCCGCCGAACGAGAGCGGCAGTATCGCCGCGCCCATCCTCGCCGCGGCAAAGCTCGCGGGGGTGGATCGTGTCTTCAAGGCAGGCGGGGCACAGGCCGTCGCTGCGTTGGCTTACGGCACCCAGACCGTGCCGAAGGTGGACAAGATCGTCGGCCCAGGCAACGCTTATGTTGCAGAGGCAAAGCGACAAGTTTTCGGCAGGGTCGCAATTGATATGATCGCGGGGCCGAGCGAAATACTCGTCGTTGCGGACGAAACAGCAACGCCTGCGTTCGTCGCGGCGGATCTATTGAGCCAGGCAGAGCACGACGCGCTCGCCTCTGCTGTGCTGATTACCGACAGCCGCGCGCTAGCAGAGCAGGTGAGCGAGGAAATTGAGCGACAATTATCTACGCTTCCGCGCGAGAAGATCGCCCGTACATCCATCGAGAATAATGGCAAGATCATCGTCACGAGCGATCTGCTCTGCGCAATAGACCTCGCTAACGACTTGGCTCCTGAGCATCTGGAGCTCTGCGTTCGCGAGCCGGAGCGATATCTTGCTTACGTGAAAACCGCGGGCTCGGTGTTCCTCGGCAACGATTGCCCGGAATCGCTGGGAGACTATCTCGCAGGGCCGAACCACACCCTGCCGACCAGCGGAACAGCAAGATTTTCCAGTCCATTAAGCGTAGATGACTTCGTGAAGAAGACGCAGTACACCTATTTTTCGCGGGAGGCGCTGGCGGAACTTTCGGACAAGATTGCGGTGTTTGCCCGCGCGGAGGGGCTGGAGGCGCACGCACGCGCGGCGCTGATCCGCAATGAGGGAAGAGACGCATGAGCCGTTTTTTGAGCGCGAAATACGCGTACCTAAAGCCCTACACCCCCGGCGAGCAGCCGAGGGATGCGCAATATGTCAAGCTCAACACGAACGAATCCCCGTTTCCGCCGTCCCCGCGCGTGGTCGCGGCGGCAGAGCGGGAGGCGGGGCGGCTCAATCTTTATTCCGACCCGGAGTGCACGCTCCTCAAGCAGGCGGCGGCGAACCTCTACGGTGTGGAGCCGAAGAACGTTCTGCCGGTCAACGGCTCAGACGAGATTCTCTATTTTGCGTTTCTCGCGTTTGGGGATAAGCAGAATCCATTTGCGTTTGCCGACATCAGCTACGGTTTTTACCCGGTCTATGCGCAGATTTGCGCGGTTCCGAGCCGTGAGATTCCGCTGACAAACGATTACGCGATTGACTATCGGGATTATCTGGGGATAGCTGAGCATATTTTGATCGCGAATCCCAATGCGCCGACGGGCACCTGTTTGCCATTCTGGCAGATCGAGGAGATCGTGCGATCAAATCCCGATCACGTGGTGATCATCGACGAGGCTTATATCGACTTCGGCGGCGAGAGTTGCGTGCCGCTGATTCAGAAATATGATAATCTGTTGGTGATTCAAACTTTTTCCAAGAGCCGCTCGCTTGCGGGTGCGCGGTTGGGGTTCGGCATCGGGTGCGAATCACTCATACGTGATCTGAACACGATAAAATACTCGATCAACCCCTATAATGTAAATCGCATGACACAAGCCGCCGGAGTGGCTGCGATCGAGGACGACGCGTATTATCGCGCAAACGTGGAGACGATTATTGCCGTGCGCGAGGAGACGGTGCAGCAGTTGCGTTCCCTTGGCTTTACGGTGTTGCCGTCCTCGGCGAACTTCGTGTTCGCAAAAAGCGGTAGCATCAGCGGTGAAGAGCTCTATCAATCGCTCAAATCGCGCTGTGTGCTGGTGCGGCACTTTACAAAGGAGCGCATCAAAGACTTTTGCCGCATTACGATCGGCACACGCGAACAGATGCAGATTTTGATTTCGAACATACAGGCGATCCTCACGGAGAAAGGATAAGGGAGCATATGAGAACGGGAACAAGCAACCGAATGACGGCGGAGACCGAAATTACGCTTACGCTCGACCTCGACGGAACGGGCAAGAGCGACATCGTGAGCGGGGTTGGATTCCTCGACCACATGCTGACGCTTTTTGCGCGGCATGCCAGATTTGACCTCACCGTGCGTTGCACGGGGGATACCGTTGTAGACGACCACCACAGCGTAGAGGATGTCGCCATCGCGCTGGGCAAAGCGCTGAAAGAATCGCTCAGCGAAAAACGCGGCATCTCGCGCTACGGAAGTCAGTTGCTGCCGATGGACGAGGCACTCGTGCTCTGCGCGGTCGATCTCTCCGGCCGGGGAAGCCTTCGCTACACCGCGAACATCCCGTCGCAAAAGATTGGCACGTTTGACACGGAGTTGGCTCAGGAGTTTTTCTTAGCGCTGAGCCGCACCGCTGGCATCACACTGCACATTCAGCAACTCGACGGTGAAAACTCGCACCATATTGTGGAGGCGATGTTCAAAGCCTTAGGCCGTGCGCTCAAGCAGGCGGTCGCCATCGATCCGGCGTATGCAGACGAAATTCCCTCGACAAAAGGCGTGCTATAACATGATCGCAATCGTAGATTATGGCGTCGGCAACCTCTTTTCGCTGAAAAGCTCGCTTTCCATGATCGGCGCAGATGCAATTGTAACGGGAAACGCGGAAGACCTCCGCGCGGCGGACAAGATCATCCTCCCTGGCGTGGGTGCGTTTGAGGACGCGGCAAAAAAACTCCGCGCCACAGGGTTGGATCAGGTTGTGATCGAGCAGGCGAAGGCGGGCAAGCCGCTGCTGGGCATTTGCCTCGGCATGCAGATGTTGTTTGATCGCAGCTTTGAATACGGCGATCACAGGGGGCTGGGGCTGATCGCGGGGGACGTGATCGACATGCGCCCGCAGATTCCAGAAAACCTCAAGGTGCCGCACATCGGCTGGAACGCGCTGAAATTCACACAGCCCGTGCACCCGTTGTTTCGCTATATTAATGAGGGTGACAGTGTCTATTTTGTGCATAGCTACTATGCGGCGAATTGCGATGCAGCGACCATCGCAACCACGGAATACGGCGCGGAGTTGACCGCGGCTGTCGCGAGCGGAAACGTGGTCGGCTGCCAGTTTCACCCCGAAAAGAGCGGCAAGGTGGGTTTAAACATCCTCCGCGCGTTCTGCGAACAAACATAAAACACCAGAGAAAAACAAGAGTAAAGTTAGGATTAATAAGATACATGATCATTTTACCGGCGATAGACTTATACGAAAAAAAGGCGGTTCGACTCTATAAGGGAGAATATTCGAAGATGACCGTCTACAGCGAAGACCCGCCAAAGCTCGCGGGAGATTTTCGTGAGGCGGGGGCGGAGTGGCTCCACATGGTGGATCTCGAGGGCGCAAGGTGCGGCGGTACGCCGAACTTTGACATAGCAGCGAAGATCATCCGCACGAGCGGGCTTTCCGTGGAACTCGGCGGCGGCATTCGCGACGAGGAGATGATTTTGCGTTACCTCGACGCGGGCGTGAACCGCGTGATCCTAGGCACAGCTGCCGCGAACAACATCCATTTTGTTGCGGATATGGTAGCCAAGTACGGCTCGGCCATCGCGGTCGGGGTTGATCTTCGCGATGGCATGGTCGCGGTGAAGGGCTGGACGGAGACGACGGGCTTGAGCGGCATGGACTACTGTAAAAGCCTCGAGGAGATCGGCGTTGCAACCGTAATTTGCACAGATATCGCGCGGGACGGGGCGATGGCGGGTGCAAACCGCGCATTGTATGCCGACCTCATGGCGGAAAGCAAAATGTGCTTCATCGCCTCTGGCGGGGTCAGCTCGCTGGACGATATCCGCGCACTGAACGAACTGGGGCTCTACGGCGCCATCGTCGGCAAGGCGTATTATACGGGGGCGATCAAGCTCGCGGACGCGATTCGGGAGGCAAACGCATGATCACAAAGCGCATCATTCCGTGCCTGGATGTCAAGGACGGTCGCGTGGTCAAGGGGGTCAACTTTCTTGGCCTCAACGACATATCCGACCCCGTGAAACTCGGGCAGTACTACTCGGACAACGGCGCGGACGAGCTGGTGTTTTACGACATCACCGCGAGTGCCGAGGGGCGCACGCTGTTTACGGATATCCTAAAGCGCGTGGCAAGAACGATCTTCATCCCGCTTACGGTCGGCGGCGGCATCAACACCCTCGACGATTTTGACCGCGTGCTCAAGTGCGGCGCGGACAAGGTCAGCGTCAACAGCGGGGCGATCAAAAATCCTAGTCTGATCGGTGAGGCGGCAAAGCGCTATGGTGATCAGTGCGTGGTGCTCTCGGTGGATGTCAAGCGCGTGAACGGACAGTTTCGCGTGTTCGCCAAAGGTGGGCGCGAGGATACGGGGCTGGACGCACTGGACTGGATCAAGCGCGGCGTGGACACCGGCGCGGGGGAGATCGTGCTCAATTCCATCGACACGGACGGCGTCAAACAGGGGTTTGACCTGCCGATGCTCTCTGCCGTGTGCGAACTGGTCAGCGTTCCCGTGATCGCTTCCGGCGGCGCGGGCGGCATTCAGGATTTTGTGACGCTGTTTACCGCGCTTCCCAAGGTGGACGCGGGGCTTGCCGCCTCGATCTTTCACTTTGGCGAGGTGCAGATAACTGACCTCAAGCAGGCGCTGCATGAGGCGGGCATACCGATGCGGAGGATTTGAACATGCTGGAAATCGAAAAGTTGAAGTTGAACGCCGACGGGCTGATTCCCGCCATCGTCATCGACACGGAAACCAAGCAGGTGCTCATGATGGCGTATATGAGCGTGGAGAGCTTGCGCGTTTCCATGGAAGAAGGGCGCACCTGCTTCTGGTCGCGCTCGCGCAAGGAACTCTGGCGCAAGGGCGAGACGAGCGGAAACGTGCAGCAGATCGTGTCCATCACGGCGGACTGCGACGCGGATACGCTGTTAGTCGAGGTGCGAAAGAGCGGACCCGCCTGCCATACGGGCGCGGAGAGTTGCTTCTTTCAGCCCGTGTATGATGGAGAAGCCATGGCGGGCTTTCAATACGATGATTTATTTGAGATGCTGCGTGGTAGAAAGGCAAACCCGAAAGAGGGCTCCTACACGACGTATTTGTTCGAAAAAGGGCTGGACAAGATACTCAAAAAAGTCGGGGAAGAGACGACCGAGGTCATTCTTGCAGCGAAAGATGGGGATAAAGCAAATACGGTTTATGAAATCGGCGATTTGATGTATCATTGTATGGTACTCATGATCGAATCCGGCATCGAGCTAAGCGATATCCGGCGCGAGATGTCCTCCCGCCACGTGATCGACCGCAAGGTTAAGCAGGAAAAGATGATTTAGCGAAAAGCCGCTGCATTACGCACAGGAGAACGACACTTGATCACACAAAATCTACACACCCACAGCACCTTTGACGACGGGCAAAACACGCTGGAAGAGATGGTTCTTTCAGCTAAGGATGCGGGGCTGACATCGATTGGCTTTAGCGTACATACGCCGATGCCGTTTGAAGATGGCTGGGGTTGGACAATCTCCGAAGAGCGCCTTCCAGAGTACAAGGCGGAAGTGCGCCGCCTGAGAGATCGGTATCGCGGGCAGATTGTCGTATACTGCGGCGCAGAATGGGAGATGCTCTCGCCTAAGGCACACTCTGGCTTTGACTACGTGATCGGCTCGATTCACCATATCTTTTGGGAAGGTGAAGCATACAGCGTGGATGCGGCGGCGGAGCATTCCGCTCGTTATCTGGAGCGCGTGTTTCACGGAAATACTGATGCGGCGGCAGAGGCATACTTTAGCCAGTATGCGGATTTGGCAAAAGTGAAAGAGGTCGATATCGTCGGCCACTTTGATCTGTTGACCAAGTTTGACGAGCAGCGGCAGCTTTACAACCCCGATTCCCCGCGTTATCAGGCGGCAGCCGAAAAGGCGATGGACGCTCTGATCGCAGCGGACAAGATTTTCGAAATCAACACAGGCGCGATCTCGCGCGGATACCGCACAACGCCGTATCCTTCCCGCACGCTGCTCACGGCAATTCGTGCGCGTGGGGGAAAGATCACCATCAGCGCGGATGCGCACCGCACGCAGGATATCGCATTCGGGTTTCGCGAGGCGGAGGCGCTCGCAATTTCTTGTGGCTTTACCGAAATTTGGCAGTTAGACGGTGCTGGATTCGTTCCGGTTGCGTTGGCGACGAGTAAACGGTAAAGCAAACTGGATCGACCATGCTCTGTGCGCTAGGAGGCGTCAAATGGAAACGATCGCATCCGTATTGTCTGGCAACTCGTACCCCGGGCGGGGAATCCTCCTCGGCAGCCTTGGCGGGCAGGCGGTGACCGCCTGTTTTATCACGGGACGCAGTGAAAACAGCCGCAACCGCGTGTTTCGCGAGGAAGGGGACACGCTCTTAATCCTGCCGTTTGATGAGAGTCAGGTGTCCGACCCGAAGCTGATCTTCTACACGCCCATGCGCGTTTGCAACGATACCATTGTGGTGACCAACGGCGACCACACGGAGACGGTTTGCGAAAGCCTGATCGCCGGGCATTCGTTTCAATATGCCATGAGCGCGCGCTGCTATGAGCCGGACGCGCCGAACTATACGCCTCGCATCGCGGGAATTGCGCTCTCCACGGGGCGCTATACGCTCGCCATCGTGAAAAAGGAGTCGGAGGCTCCCGATTGCAGGCGGAAGTATTGGAGCTTTGACCCGAAAGAGGGAGTGGCGCACCTGATTCACACATATCAGCGGGATGGCGATCCGTTACCTTCTTTTTCAGGGGACCCGCGTGAACTAGCCATCAGCGGCACGGTGGAAGAGTTTGCAACGGAGATTTGGAGCACGCTGGATGAGCAGAACCGCGTTGCGCTTTATGTGCGTTACACCGACCTCTTCAACGGAAGATTTACAAGCGCAATGAAGAACAAGTTGCTTGGAGACTAATTAATACAAAAAACTGAGGCACAATACACAACAGCCGCCGGAGATTTCCGGCGGCTGCTTTGTTTCGTTCGTGATGATCCGATTGAATTGCCATATTTGCGATTAACCAATGGAATTGCCATCATAGATGTGGCGAATCTCCTCGGCGCAGTGAAAGAATGCGTCGCACAGCGCGGGGTTAAAATGCGTGCCGCACTCTCTGCGGATCTCCAGCATGCTCTCTTGATGCGTCATCGCGGGCTTATAGGGACGGACATTGCGAAGCGCATCATATACATCACAAATGGCAACAATCTGGGCGGGAAGCGGAATCTCGTCGCCCTTGAGCCCGTTGGGATAGCCCTTGCCATCCCAGCGCTCGTGATGGGAGAGCGCGATATCGATTGCCATCTGAAAAATGCTGCCTTTGGGTAAGCGCGGATATGCTTGCTCCAGTGTTTGCGCGCCGATGACGGTATGTTTTTTCACTTCGTCAAATTCTTCGCGCGTGAGCTTTCCGGGTTTTTGCAGGATGCTATCCGGTATGCTCGCTTTGCCGATATCGTGCAGTAGGCTTGCCTGCTGGAGTTTGTAGATGAAATCATAGGTCAGCCACTGGCTGTATACGCTGTTGAATGAGAGAACGCTCGCAACAACGCGACAGGCTTCCGATAGCCGCTGTAGGTGCGCACTCGCGTTTTCATCCTGCGTTTCACAAAGATGTACCAGAGAACTAACCGTTCCCCAGAGCGTGTCCGCCGCCTCGCCGACTTTTTCCGTGACTTGCTCGTCTATTTGTGCTTGCAAACGCGTCAGTTCTTGCGCCGCCTGCCACTGCTCGGTGATGTCCTCGGCGGAACAGCTTAAAAAAAGCACTTGACCCGTTTCGTTCATCATTGGGGTTTTTTGAATGCGGAGCAGACGGCTGTTTCCGCTTGCGTCCAGATGCCATTCTTCGCTCGTCATGGGATGTTTTGTTTCAAACAACTTCCGGTTTTGCGAAACGCATGCCTCCACTTCCGCACTCGGGAGCAGACTTTCGACAGGCTGATGCTCGATTGCTATGCGCGGCTTACCCAAGAACGCCGCATAAGCCGCGTTCACGCGGCCAAAAGTGTTGGCGTCCGTCATTTGCCAAATCTGCGCCGGACAGCTCTCCAACAGTAATTCAAGCGCGGAATATTGGGAAATTGACGCGGATTGTGCCATGGTTAGCCTCCTTACAGAACAGATTACACGCGTGTGACGTGAAATGACACACCGAGCAGATAAAAATATCTGAATGTGACGCAAATATGCGGATATAATCCAAATAATGTGGGATATCGTTTTTCTATCATAATACTGCATTACATGAAAGTCAACGACTCGCAGAAGAGCATGTGATAAAACTTGCAAATCAGCTGTATTTGTGAGATGATTAAAAAGTACATGGTAACAAAATAAACAGTTTTATACGTACGTAAGTTTATCACGGATGAAGCGATGCAAGTTGGTTATGATAGAGTAATTAGATGTTCTCGGTGGTCACGGTTGCTGGTTGAAAATATGTGATTGATGACATTATAACTGTTGTTCGTTACAAATATTGCCAACACAGCGTGATCACAGAAAATGATAAAGGCACTGACCACACGCGGATAAACGTGTATGGAAAATCCCCAAATGGCTGGCAATCGATGGACATACAGCCATATCAAAAGGCACGTTGACAGGCTTGTTGCGAAAATCTAAAATGGAATTGTAATCGAATACAATTTACTTGCGGAAAAGCAATCAGTTCTAATAAATGACAATGGCCAATTTTCGCCAACGGAGGACATCGAAGGAACAGGAGTGTAAAAAAAATGGGAAAACTATTTCAAAACAAGAAATTTCAAAATACAATGTTCTTTTTCGCTACGCTCACGTCCACAATTTATTTGGTGTGGCGCGCGGTGTTTACTTTACCGCTTCACAACGGGATCATTGCGCTCATCTTCGGTATACTGCTTTTAGTGAGCGAGTTTTCTGCCGCTATGGGCACATTTGAGCTTTACTACCGTAAAAACCGTTCTAACAGTGTGGATCTCACGCTGCCTGTGATACCTCTCAACTGGTATCCCGATGTAGACGTGATCGTTGCCACGCACAATGAACCGGTCGAGCTGCTGTATAAAACAGTGAATGCCTTGACTTATATGGACTATCCGGATAAGAGCAAGGTGCATATCTATATTGCGGACGACGGCAATCGCCCCGCGATGGCAAAGCTTGCCCAGCAATTGGGCGTAGGTTATTTTCCGCTGGCAAACAACAAAGAAGCCAAGAGCGGAAACCTCAACAACGCCCTTCGGCAAACTAAGTCTCCGCTGGTAGCCACTTTTGACGCGGACATGATCGCGCGACGTGAGTTTCTAATGGAGACCGTGCCGTATTTCTTCCTGCCGCGTGTGCGTCATGCAGACGGAAAGTGGGAGATGAGAAAGCCGGAGGAAGTCGACCCGAACTTTAAAATCGGTTTTATTCAGACGCCGCAGAGTTTTTATAACCCTGATCTGTTTCAGTTTAACCTCTACGCCGAGCAAAACATCCCCAATGAACAGGACTTTTTCTCGCGCGAGATCAACGTGATGCGCAACAGCTCCAACGCTGTGGCTTACACGGGCAGCAACACGGTGATTGCCCGGCAAGCGCTGGATGACGTCGGCGGATTTCCGACGGACACAATCACCGAGGACTTTGAAACCGGCATCAAGATTCAGTCGAAAGGGTATACCACGTATTCCACGCTTCGACCGCTGGCAAGCGGCCTTGCGCCAACCAGCATCAAAAGCATGGTGACCCAGCGCGTTCGCTGGGCGCGCGGCGTGGTTCAATCCGTACGCAACACCAAAATCCTCTCCAACAAAGGGCTCTCGGTCAGCGCACGTATCAGCTATTTTCTCTCGTATTCATATTGGTGGTCGTTTGGGCGTAGGCTGGTGTTTACGTTCGCGCCGATCATGTTTGCGCTCTTTAGCTTACAGGTGGTAAACACCTCGTTCTGGCAGATCCTAGCGATCTGGGGGCCGCAGTACATCTTCTATAGCCTCGCGATTCGCTGCCTATCCAGCGACACACGAAACCAGCGCTGGAACCAGATTATCGATACGATCCTCGCGCCGTTTATGGTGATCCCTGTTTTTCTGGAAACCATAGGGTTGAAGCAACTCAAGTTCAAGGTAACCGACAAAAGCAGCAGTAAGCCGGAGCATTCCAACCTTGTGTACATCATTCCGCAGCTGGTGATGTTGGGTATGTCCATCGCGGGGCTGATTCGCTACCTTGGCGGTAAATACGGCACGGCACTGCTCTTTAGCAGCTTCATTGCCTTCTGGCTCATTCTGAATATTACAAACCTGCTCTATGCGGTGTATTTCATGATGGGGCGTAAAGCATACCGCGCCAGCGAACGCTTTGAGGCGGAAATTCCCGTTCACCTTAGCTACAAAGGCAAGGAGTTTTCGGCAAAGACAAAGAATATCTCCGAAGGCGGTTTCCTCTTCTCGATGGAACATCCTGCTTATCTGCCGGACGACATGCCGCTGGACTTCTCGCTGAAAAGCGAACACTACAGTGCAAACGTGAAGGGGAAAATCGTTTATATCAACAGTACGGGCAACCAGTGGCTCTATCATGTGCAGCTCGTGCCAGGTATGACCGAGGAAGACACGCGGCAGTACTTGCAGTTGGTCTATGACCGCCAGCACTCTCTGCCGAAGTCGATGAATATCTGGGTGACTGCGTTTGACGACTTAGTCAACAACGCGAGCCAGCGCCTTGAAAAACAGCGTTCGGAAATGCGCGCACTGCCGCGCATACAGCTAGAGCGGTTTGTGCGATTTGAAGAGGGCATCAGCGGAACGTTGATCGATTTCAATTTCAAGTTCGCTCTGCTGCGCGGCTTGAGTGAAAGTGCCGACAAGCTCACGCTGATTCCGCGCAACGGCATTCGCATCGAGCTGGAAAACTCCAACAAACCCATGACGACGCCGGGCGTAACGCTTTACAACGTGGTCAATTGGGAAGAGCTCACCGCCAGTAAGGCGTTTCAAACGTTGATTGAGGATTGGATCTTCGAATACAACAATGGCACGCTGAAACCCCGCCGCAGCAAGAAGCGTATGGCGGCATAACAGAGATTGAGATGAAAAAGAGCATCCTCCGCGGGCAAACTCCCGCGGGGGATTGCGCGTATCAAAGACCGTTTTCGTATGAGGCGAAGTGGCTGAAGAGTGATATCAGTAATACCGCGCAGGATCAGAGAAACTTGTGTGGAAAAATCGGGTTATAGGAGTGTGTTTACCATATGGCGATTGTGCTGACCGTGTTACGGCTGGTTGCGTTTTTGCTCTCTGCGGCAGGATATGTTGCAGTTGCGCGTGCTTACTGGAAAATTTCCTCGCGCGCAAGCTATATCTTTGTCTTTTCTGCAGAGGCGCTTGTGATGTACTTCGCCGGGCTGGCGGGGGTGCTTTCCTATGCGGCCTACGCGCTTTTCGGCCTTGGCATCGTTCTGTTCATCGCGCTCCTGATCAATAAAAAAATCGCGCTGGCGTTTAATGTATCGTCTCTCAGCGCAATCAATATCGCGTTTGTCGCGGTGTTCGGCGCGATCGTTGCGTCCTTGATCAATACATACTTTGTGCATTACGATAACTTTTCGCATTGGGCGGTCGTGGTGAAATACATGCTCGTCACCAACCACATTCCGGATGCGACAAGCGCAATCATCGATTTTAAGAGCTATCCGCTTGGCAGTTCGTCATTCCTCTATTATGTTGGGCGAATCGTTGGAAACAGCGAGGGCGTCATGCTCGTGGGTCAGGCGATTTTGCTGTTTGCGAGTTTCTATGCTGTGTTTGGCGCAATCCGCGATCAGAAACGCTTCCTGCTGGCGGCGTTGCTGGGGCTTGGCTGCTCTACCATGGCATTCTTTAACATCAGCATCCGCATCAATAACCTGCTTGTCGATTTTTTGCTGCCGGCGCTTGCGCTCGCTGCAATCGGCATACTGCTGGTTGAGCGAAAGAAATTTTCTACCGCGTGTCTCGCCGTTCTGCCCGTGCTGGCGCTCTTAACCATCGTGAAAAATACCGGCATCTTCTTTGCCTTGCTAGGATATGGGTTTCTCATCTACCGCTCCATCCAGTTTCAAAACGCGGATCAAAAAATGCGGCCGTTCTTTTGGGGTGCGTTGGGAATCATCCTTCTTTCGCTGGTGCCGTTGGTCTTGTGGAACGTGCATACTTCCGCTGCGTTTCCGGCGAACACGAGCAAATTCAGCTATGATTTTCAAACGCTATCGTCTTTTACGCTCAACAAAACCGCCGCACAGATACAATACATCGTGCAGTTATTCCTTTATACGGCAACCTCGCTATCCCAGCTGACGACCCTCGGGTTTGTATTGTTCAACGGCGTTGCGATTGCGGCCTATCTGGTTGCGCGGTTGGTGTTTCATAAAAAATGGAAGTTGCTGAAAACATTACTCGTGCTCGACCTCGCGGTCGTGCTCTACTATGGTGGCATTTTAGCCATGTACATCCTCTCCATGCCGCTGGATGAGGCACTGCGCCTCGCGGGCTTTGAGCGATATGCTTCCAGCATGATTCTTTTCCTCATTGGTGCGGTGAGTATGCGCGCAACGATGGACGTAGAGGATTCCTTCTATCGTCAGCAGGGCGAGCAGCGGGACTATCGCGCGTTTTACAGTCTGACCTCTAAGAATATTTACCAAATGGCGACGGTGCTGTTTTCTCTCGCCTCTGGGTTGATTTTGCTCTCCGAACTCAACGGAATGAATAGCATCAAGGCCTCATACCCGGAGTCTATGCCCGCGCGCGTTGCGGCGGTAACGGGGGATAACTGGCACACACCGGATAACGACACGCGGTATCTGGTTTACTCTTCTGATCAAAACAATGAAGTTACGAGCTATGAGTTAGCCTACGACGCGCGTTATTTCCTCTTTGCTTCGCAGGTGGACGCGGTGAGTAGTTTTGCCGACGACACGTTTATGAACCAGATTCAAACCTACGATAAATTCGTCATTCTGGAGAGCACGCCTGTCATACGCGTGTATATGCGGAAGCACGCGAATCTGCCCGGTGATCCCGGCATCTACGACGTGCGGGAAACATTCCCCGATGCCGTGATTCCGAGTAAATGAGACACTATCAAAAGCCGCTTCGGGTAATGGGGCGGTTTTTTCGACCAGAAAAGATATATAATATATTTTTTTCGCAAACCATATTGCTTTTTACGCGCGGGTATGTTAAATTATCAACAATCGCGAAAGCGAAGGCGACAAAGTTGCGGCAAATGCCGAAGCAATGCAGGCTTCTCGTTTTTACAAATGAGCCAAAGGAAATACTATATGACCCGCATCAACCCCGCAGCAGAATATCGTTACTTTAGCTTTACCGGCTATTACTTCGGTAAGGCTTCGTTCGGTTTGGCGCAGCAATGGTGATCGGGTAAAAAACGCAGTATACGATCGCATCGCACCGCAGCCAAACAGGCTGCGGTTTTTTTAACAGGCGGAGGGAGAACATTATGTTAGTCATACTCAAACCAAACCCGAATCTCGATCAGCTGGAGAGCCTGAAAAATTGGCTGCTTGGCAAGGGAATTCAAATCCACACCAGCCTCGGTTCGAGCCAGATGATACTTGGCCTCGTCGGGGATACATCCACGCTGGATATAGACCTCATCAGCGCACTGGACATCGTAGAGGACGTCAAGCGCGTACAGGAGCCCTATAAGAACGCGAACCGTAAGTTTCACCCGGAAGATACTATTGTGCCCGTTGGCACCACGCAGATCGGCGGCGGAACACTGACCATCATGGCGGGTCCCTGCTCGGTTGAATCCGAGGCGCAGATCATCACCGTTGCCAAGGCCGTCAAGGCCAGCGGAGCCACCATGCTGCGCGGCGGCGCGTTCAAACCGCGCACCTCGCCCTACGCCTTTCAGGGCATGGGGGCGGAAGGAATCGAGCTGCTGAAGCTCGCCCGCGCGGAAACGGGGCTGCCCATCGTGAGCGAAATCATGGATGCCTCCCAACTGCCGCTGTTTGACGACGTGGATGTCATTCAGGTTGGCGCGCGCAACATGCAAAACTTCAATCTCCTGAAAATACTAGGCGCGCAACCGAAACCGGTCATGATCAAGCGCGGACTATCCTCAACCTATGAAGAGTGGCTCATGAGCGCGGAATACGTCATGGCGAGCGGAAACCAGAATGTCATTCTCTGCGAGCGCGGCATCCGCACCTTTGAAACCTACACGCGTAATACGCTGGATCTCGCCGCAATTCCGGTGCTGCGGCACCTGACGCATCTACCGATCATCATCGACCCCAGTCACGCGACGGGCAAAAACGCCCTCGTTGCTCCCCTTGCCATGGGCGCGGTTGCTACGGGATGTGATGGCCTCCTGATCGAAGTGCACAATGATCCGGCGCATGCATTGAGCGACGGCCCGCAATCCCTCAACCCTGAAGCGTTTGACAAGCTCAACCGCAGAATTCTCGCGCTGCATGCGTTCATGAGCAGCGGGGAGGGGATGGCGTGAACGTTGGTATCGTCGGCCTCGGCCTCATCGGCGGCTCGATGGCAAAAAGCATTAAAATGCGTACCGCGCATACAGTCTGGGGAGTCGATCTCGACACGGAGACCATGACGCTAGCCAGAATCAGCGGGGCGATCGACGGCGCACTCACGGATGAGAATTTACCTGCGTGCGATCTGGTGCTTGTCGCAATCCGTCCGGCGGCTGCCATTCAATGGGTGATCGATCACGCGAAGTTGATTTCCTCCAAAGCCATCTTAGTCGATCTCTGCGGGGTCAAGCGCGGGGTTTGCGCGACGCTGGCGCCTATCGCAAAAGCAAACGGCTTTGCCTACATCGGTGGACACCCCATGGCGGGGCGGGAGCGGGGTGGATTTGTTTCCTCCAGTGAGGAGCTGATTTCCGGCGCTTCTATGATACTAACGCCAGATCAGAACACCGACATGCGCATGCTGGAAACGCTCAAGTCTTTCTTTACGGATATCGGCTTTGCGGGGCTGACCTTTTCTACGCCGGACGAGCACGATCGTATCATTGCGTATACCTCGCAGCTGGCGCATGTCGTCTCCAGCGCATACATCAAGTCGCCGGAGGCGCAACGCAGGCGCGGTTTCTCCGCCGGCAGCTTTCGGGATATGACGCGGGTCGCGCATCTTGACGAGGCGATGTGGACGGAGCTTTTCATCGACGACGCGGACTATCTCACCGAACAACTTGAAATTTTAATCGATCATTTGAATGAATACCGCGAGGCGCTCTCAGCGCGGGATGCGGAAAAAGTACAAGCGCTCCTAAAAGACGGGCGCGAGAAAAAGGCCACGGCGGGAGGAAACTAAAGCATGGAACAACGTGTCATCCCCGTGCGCGTGCGGGAAGGGTACAACGTCGTCATCCGCGCTGGCTTGCTTGCCGAGAGCGGGCGGTTGATTCATGCTGCACTGGGGAGCTGCCGCCTTGCGGTGGTGACGGACAGCAATGTCGCGCGGTTGTACCTGAATCCCGTGTTGCTGAGTCTCAAAGAGGCGGGGTTTGATGCGTGTTATTATATTTTTCCCGCAGGAGAAACGAATAAGCGATTTGACACGCTTTCCGGAATGCTGGAGTTTTTTGCCGAGCAGCGCCTGACGCGCAAGGATTGCGTTGTCGCGCTCGGCGGCGGAGTCACGGGCGATATGGTGGGCTTTGCGGCGGGGTGCTACCTGCGCGGCGTACGTTATGTGCAGATTCCGACCACGCTGCTCGCGGCGGTGGATTCCTCCGTCGGCGGAAAAACGGCGGTCGATCTGGCGGCGGGCAAAAACCTCGCTGGGTTGTTCCATCAACCTTCGCTGGTGCTCTGTGATACGGATACGTTTGCCACGCTTTCGCCGGACGAATTCGCAAACGGCGCAGCTGAGGCGATTAAGACGGGAATACTTGACGACGAATCGCTTTTCTCGCTGTTTGAATCCGGAGACGCGCGCGCCAACCTCAGCGAAATCGTTGCGCAGTGCGTCGCGTTCAAAGCGCGCGTGGTGGAAGAAGACGAAACCGAGACTGGGTTGCGAAAGACGCTGAATCTTGGCCACACGGCGGGGCACGCCATCGAGCGCTGCAGCGATTTTACGATGCCGCACGGGCACGCGGTAGCCATCGGGCTAGCGATCATTGCGCGCGCGGCGGAGCGGCTCGGCTGGGCGCAGGAACCGATTTCTCGACGCATAGAAGCCGCGCTCACGCGAAACGGCCTGCCCATCACCACAACCTATTCTCCAGAGACGTTGGCAGAGGCCGCGCTCTCGGATAAAAAACGCGCGGGCGGTTGCATTACGCTCGTCGTGCCGCGCAAGATTGGCGATTGTGCGCTGATCGATATTCCTGTGGAAAAACTGTTGGACGTGTTTCGCGCCGGGATGGAGACAAACGCATGATCGCGCGCATATCGCCCGCGCAACTCGGCGGAACGATATCAGCCATCGCGTCAAAGTCCGACGCGCATCGGCTGCTGATTCTCGCGGCGCTGAGCCGGGGGGAAACGCGGCTGATTCTGGAGCAGCGCTCGGAGGATATCGACGCGACGATCTATTGCCTGCGCGCGTTGGGCGCAGAGATAGAAATTTTGCCGGACGGCGTCATGGTGCGCGGCATCGAGCAACCGACGAAAAACCCCTTGCTCGACTGCGGCGAGAGTGGCTCGACCTTCCGTTTCCTGTTACCCGTTGCGGCGGCTTTGTGCGAAAACGCACGGTTCACCGGCGGCGGTAGATTACCGGAGCGCCCCATAGGCGATCTGATGAGCGTCTTGCGCGCGCACGGGGTGTCTTTTTCCGCCGATCGTTTGCCGTTTACCACAAGCGGACGGCTCTCAGGCGGGGAATACGCTTTACCAGGCAACGTTAGCTCACAATATCTCACGGGGCTGTTGCTCGCGCTGCCGCGCTTGACGCAGGATAGCACCATTTCACTCACCACGCGGCTGGAATCAGCAAGCTATGTAGAGATTACCCTGCATGCGCTCAAACGATTTGGTGTTTGCGTCCGCGTGCAGAACAATACTTACGCCATCTCCGGCGGGCAGAGGATCGCCTCGCCCGGCGCACTACGCGTAGATGGGGACTGGTCAAACGCCGCATTTTTTCTTGCGGCGGGCGCGCTTGGCGCTCCTGTGACCTTGACGGGGTTGAGCCTCGATTCTCCACAAGGCGATAAAGCGATTTTAGACGCACTTATTCAGTTTGGCGCAAACGTGCAAGCAACGGTGGAGTCGGTGACGGTCTCGCCCGGTAAACTCGCTGGCTGCACCATCGACGTCGGCGAAACGCCAGATCTACTGCCCATCCTCGCCGTGCTCGGCGCGTGTGCTTCGGGGGAAACCCGGCTCATCAACGCCGCGCGGCTGCGGCTGAAGGAGAGCGACCGGTTATCTTCGGTTTCCGCGATGCTCCGCGCACTCGGCGGCAGGGTCGATGAATTGCCGGACGCGCTCGTGATCACCGGCGGTCGGCTGATTGGCGGGACGGTCGATAGCGCGCATGATCATCGAATTGCCATGTCGGCTGCAATTGCGTCGGTCTGCTGCACACAAACAGTGAATATCCTCGGCGCGGACGCCGTGAACAAATCGTACCCAACATTCTTTGGTGATTTTAATAAACTGGGAGGGCATGCGGATGTCGTCTGAATTCGGAAAAACCCTGCGAGTCGGCGTGTTTGGCGAGTCGCACGGGCGCGCCATCGGCGTGACGATGCAGGGGTTACCTGCGGGGGAAGCCGTGGATTTTGCTGCGTTGGAGGCGTTTTTAGATCGCCGCAGACCGGGCAAAAACGCGCTCTCCACCGCGCGCAATGAGCCGGATCGCCCGTTGTTTCTCTCCGGCTTACTGGACGGAAAAACCACAGGCAGCCCGTTGACTGCCATCATCGAAAATCTCGACGCGCGCTCACGCGATTACGCCGAGCTACTCGATAAACCACGCCCGGGACACGCGGACTTCACCGCTTTTCTCAAGTGGGGAGGCCAGGCGGATATGCGCGGCGGCGGGCATTTTTCCGGCAGACTGACTGCCCCTCTTTGCATCGCGGGCGGCATCGCCAAGCAAATTCTCGCGCGCAAGAACGTTTTCGTCGGCGCTCATCTCTTCTCGGTTGCTACTATTTCGGACGAAGCGTTTGCCTTGCATCCCACGCAGGCGCAGTTTGACGAGATTGCGCAAAAAGATTTTCCTGTGCTTGACGACGCGCAAGGTTGCGCCATGCAAGAGGCGATTTTAGCCGCTTCCCATTCGGGGGATTCCGTTGGCGGCGTGATCGAGTGCGCGGCAATCGGTTTTCCCGCGGGAATCGGCAACCCGATGTTTGACGGCATCGAAAACAGGCTCTCAACAGCGCTGTTCGGCATTCCTGCCGTCAAGGGGCTGGAATTCGGAGCAGGGTTTGCAGCGGCCGCCATGCGCGGCAGCGAGCATAACGACCCGTATCGCATCGGAGAAGACGGCGAGATCACGACGGAAACCAACCTCGCGGGTGGAATTCTCGGCGGTATCTCAACCGGGCAGCCGATCGTGCTGCGTGTGGCGATCAAGCCAACGCCTTCGATTGCAAAACCGCAGAAAACCATCAGCTTATCACTACATGAGAACGCGGAACTCATCGTACACGGACGACACGATCCCTGCGTCGCGCTCCGCGCGGTGCCGGTGGTGGAGGCGGTGACGGCGCTTGTTCTGCTCGATTATTTATTGGAAGAACAAAGATCGCAATAGAAAACGCATATTGATCAATTATTTACTGGAAATAAAGTTTGATGAAATTGAAAAAGTACAGCCAAACGGCCAAAGCTGTCACGTGCTGTGGAATGGAGAGAAATTAGGATGGAAGTAGAACAGATTCGAGATCAGATCGACACGGTAGACAGCCAGTTACTCAAGCTGTTTTTAGAGCGTATGCAATTGGGTGAGCAGGTCGCGGCCTATAAGCGCGAACACAATCTGCCCGTGCTCAACAAAACGCGCGAACGGGAAATCCTCGCACGCGTGCAATCAGAGGCGGGCGAAATGGAACCATATGCCTATCAGTTTTTCACCACGCTGATCGAGCTGAACAAAGTGCGCCAGACGGAGCTGTATTCGCCGCCTGCCCGCGTGACGGCGCTCATCGAGGGTGCGCTTGCCGCACCTGAAGTGGTCTTCCCGCGCACCGGCAGCATCGCCTGCCAGGGCGTCGAGGGCGCGAACTCGCAGGCGGCCTGCGACAAACTCCTGCCGCGCGGAAACATCATGTATGTCAAGAGCTTTGAAGCGGTGTTTGACGCGGTGGAATCTGGACTCTGCCAGTTTGGCGTTCTGCCCATCGAAAATAGCGCAAACGGGTCTGTTCGCACGGTTTACGACCTGCTGCAACGCAAGCGCTTCTCGATTGTGCGCGGAACGACGCTGCACATTCGCCACGAATTGCTGGCAAAGCCCGGCACGAAGATCTCCGATATCACCGAGATCTATTCACACGAACAGGCCATCGGACAGTGCAGCCGCTATCTTGCTGGCCTTAACGGCAAGGTAAAGGTGATTCCCTGTGCCAATACAGCCGTGGCGGCGAAGATGGTCGCCGAGGGAATCAACCCCAAAGCGGCGGCGATCAGCTCCCACGCGTGCGCCGAACTCTACGGTTTGAGCGTGATCAAGGATGACGTGCAGGACAGCGACAACAACTATACGCGCTTCATCTGCATCGCGAAAAACCCGGTGATCTACGCCGGATCGAACAAAATCAGCCTGATCTTGGACTGCAAAAACGAGCCGGGCGCGCTCAACAGCATCCTCACGAAAATTTCCGCCTATGGCGTGAATACGAGTAAAATCGAGAGTTGCCCCGTGACCGGAAGGAACTTTGAATTCATCTTCTTCTTTGATCTGGATGCATCCGTGCACGAGCAGGGTGTTCTGCCCATGCTGGAGGAGCTGGAGCGCATCAGCGAGAGCTTCACGTTCTTAGGCAACTACTCAGTGATATAATCGATGCGTGAGCGTGCTTACAAAATTAGGCAATTACTCGGTGAAATAATCGATGCTTGAGCGTGTTTACAAAATTTGACAACTGTTTCGGTGAAATAATCGATGAATGGGCGCATCTACGGGCTATTGGGGCGAACGCTGAAGCACAGCTATTCTGTGCCGATTCATCGCGCGCTTGGAAACGACGCTTATGCGCTCTATGAATTGGAGCCGGATGCACTCGGCGGGTTTCTTTCGCGAGCGGATATCGGTGGGCTGAACGTGACGATTCCTTACAAGCGGGACGTGATGGCGTATTGCGCGGAGCTGGACGAAACCGCGCGCGCGATCGGCAGCGTCAATACGATTGTGCGCCGCGCAGACGGCAAACTCGCGGGTTACAATACTGATGCATACGGGCTAAACTACATGGCTTCCCGCGCGGGGATTTCGTTTTCCGGCAAAAAAGTCATCATCCTCGGCAGCGGCGGCGCTTCCTTATGCGCGCAATATGTCGCGCGGGCTGAGGGCGCAAGAGAGATTGTAGTCGTTTCGCGCGGCGGTGCGGACAATTACGATAACCTCGGTCGCCACGCGGACGCGCAGATTTTAATCAATGCAACTCCAGTGGGCATGTATCCGCATACGGGAGAACTGCCTGCAGACCCCGCGCTGTTTCCCATATGTGAAGGCGTGCTGGATCTCATCTATAACCCCCGCAGGACCGCGCTGGCGTTTCGTGCGGAGGAACTGAACATTCCCTGCTCAGACGGATTGAGCATGCTCACGGCGCAAGCCAAGGCCGCAGAGGAGCTTTTCTTTGGAAAAACGATTGCGGATACACAGAACGAGCGCATCCTGCGCTTCCTGCGACAGAGCATGCAAAACATCGTGCTTATCGGCATGCCGGGTTGCGGAAAGACGACCATCGGCGCGGCGCTGGCAAAATTGACAGGGCGGTCAGCGATTGATCTCGACGAGCAAATCGTGCTCGCGGCGGGCAAGACGATTCCCGAAATCTTCGCGGACTCCGGCGAAGCAGCGTTTCGCGCACTGGAGCGGGAAGAGGCACAACGCTGGGGAAAAGAGAGCGGGCTGATTCTCATCACCGGCGGCGGCGTCGTCAAGGATGATCGCAACTACCAGCCACTCAAGCAAAACGGGCGGATCTATCAAATTGAGCGCGATCTCGCGCTTCTGCCGCGCGAGGGCAGGCCGCTTTCGCAGTCTTCCGACCTTGTCGCGATGCAGCGCGAGCGCGCGCCGCTCTATGCGCGCTTTCGCGACGCTGTGATTGCTAACGATACAATACCGGAAGACGCGGCCGAGCGCATTTGGCAGGATTTTTGCGAACAAGTGGATTAGGGTGAAAACGGGGTAGTACAGCATGAAAATACTTATCATCAACGGGCCAAACCTGAATTTACTCGGCCTGCGGGAGCCGGATATCTACGGAAAGCGTACTTACACCGACCTCGTAGAGATGATCCGCGCGGAGGCGGACAGGCTCGGCGTTTCAATCGAGTTTGTGCAGAGCAACCACGAAGGTGCGCTGGTAGACGCGATTCAGGGGGCTTACCGCTCGGCAGACGGCATCGTGATCAACCCCGGCGCATACACGCACACGAGCGTTGCGCTGCTTGACGCGGTCAAGGCGGTCGGCGTGCCAACGGTAGAGGTACATATCTCCGACCCCGACACGCGGGAGGAATTCCGAAAAACGTCCTACATCCGCGCGGCTTGCGTCGCTAGTATCAAAGGTCACGGGCTGGAAGGGTATCTCGAGGCGCTGCGCCTGCTCGTGCAGAAAGCCTGAACAATTCCTAAAAACAATCGAATACTGCGTACACAAAAAAAGCTTCCGGATCGCCCCGGAAGCTTTTGTGCGTTTGGGTATTAAGATGCTTAATTGGTGGAATCGTAGTGCATGGAGTCCTTTGCCGTCACGCGCTTGACGCGCAGCAGGAACGCCGTGCCGACCAAGAGGAAGAGCAGGATGGAGCCGATTGCCCAATACAAGCCGTAGTGCTCGGCGGAGATCGCATCAAGCCCTTGCTTAACGTACCAGTTGTTCATTTGTAACGACAGCATGCCAAACACGAGCGGGCCGACGAATGTAGACGTGCGCCCCGCGACGGAGAGGAAGCCGTAGAACTCTGCGGTTTTCTCGGGGGGGGCAAGCTGGCTGACCATCGAGCGGCTGACCGCCTGCGCGCCGGAGAGCGAGAAGCCTGCAAAGAACCCGACCACGAAGAATCCGACCAGACTCTTTACAAAGAACAGCGCAACGATGCAGCCAATCAACATGAGAAGTGAGATTAGGATAGAGTCCTTGCTGCTGTGCTTATCGGAGATCTTGCCAAAGAGCAGCGCGCCAGCCGAACCGGAGATT
>Ga0302289_1000303_pt1 | contig 24726 bp, 24 predicted proteins | sample III_Fen_N1_2_FD_194552 | JGI IMG/M metagenome (GOLD analysis project Ga0302289, IMG submission 194552) | Peat permafrost microbial communities from Stordalen Mire near Abisko, Sweden - III_Fen_N1_2 | ecosystem: Environmental > Terrestrial > Soil > Wetlands > Permafrost | place: Sweden: Abisko... | reverse complement strand
ATAGAAGGCCATCATTTCTGATAGCCTTCAGTGTTTATATCCGATTTAATGGTTATCTTTTGCTGCTAACTCTTCTCGCAAAGAATAAACATCGATTATCGGTAGAAAAATCGTTGATTGCTCTGCTAAAGCTGATAACATTGTGACTGCATTGCGCAAATAAGGTAATAGAATGGCTACAGCATTATAATTTATAAGCTGCGACACTTCATCCACCTTTTTAACATGGAAAATCCCAGACACTTCAGCATTTATACTGAAGGGGTTACTTTTGTCTTTTGCGTCAAAAACTGAACACGCAACACAAACCTTATATATCTCACTGTTATCACAGTTGCAAAAGGTTGAGATGCTATATTTAGGCAATACCTTTAGATCGTAGTCTTCAGTTGACGTAAACTCTTCATTTGTTCTATATTCAAGTTTGTCTACCGAATACTTAATGAGTTCAAGTAACGCTTCCTTAATCATTTTTCAGCTCCTAAGCAACACAGCGAAGTCGTCGTTCTGGGCTTTTATTATTGCCAAGCAAGTCAACTTGGCAAAAAGCGCTTGGAGTTTCATATTCAGCAATCAACTTTGCATTATCTTTGGCATGCAATAGAAATCCACAGCTGATCTGCTCCATCTCATCGGAGCTTAATCCGATACCTACTTTTTCATCGGTTTGGTTCTTTTCAATAATGGAGACTGCATCATGTTCAATCTGTTTTATTTCAAGACGGCACCCAAGCTTGTTTAATATCAGACAGATCGTACGCAGAGTCGGGCTGTTTTCACGTTTCTCCATCCGAGATAGAGCTTGTTGCTTTATCCCAGTCGCTTCAGCAACTTCAGATTGCGTTATTCCTTTTTGCCGCCTTAAGGCAGCAATCTCCATTATGATCCTGTACTCTTCTTGGCTGTTATCCCATGCCTTTTTGAAACGTTTATCATCCTTTTTTAACTGTTCGATTTTTTCATCAATATTTACTGCAATATATGGCATAGTTATCTCCCTGTTCATTTTTGTTAGTTTGCGAAAAGCTCTTTCGCTCTTTGCTTTACGATCTTCACATCCCTCCTTTCGGTTTTATTCTTTTGTTTTCTGCAAGCATGGATAACATATATCGTCGATCCTTCATGGATTATGAAGAATATGCGATTGTGCTTAATAAAGTATACTTCTTTAATTTTCCCATCCCATGTTTTAACATCAATACTATCAAAATCGCCTTTTTCTAGACATTTGAGTACATGATATCCATCTACCTTTTCATCAGTAGGTAATTTATCAATGTATTTGCTGATTAAATCAACGCCACTTGAGGATTGGTAATTCTTTAATACCATTTTACCTCCGCCCAATACAACATATTTGTTGTACGGATACATGATACAGACAAATATTAACAAAGTCAAGAAAAAAATGCGCAAGGAAAAAGTAATGTTTAGCTATAAATCTCCGTCCGCCCACTGATCGTCTCGGCTATCGAGTCCGAAATGACGCGTTTTGCCGCGGCGGTGTCTGTGCGCGCGATGCACTCTAGGAGTTCGTCGTTGCGCTGCTTGAGAACGCTTACGCCGTTGCGGGTCACATACCTGCGCCAGAGTTCCTTGATCGGCGTTTTGAACGAGCAGAAGAACAGCGGCAATAATGTGTTGTTCGAAAATCCGCTGAGCATATGGTCAAATTCATAGATGAGCTGCGAGGCTTCCTCCGCCCCCCGTGCGCGGGCAAACGCCTCGCCTTGCGCGCGCAGTTCGCTCAGTTGCTCCTCCGTCATCCGCGGAATCGCGCTCTCCAGTGCAAACGCCATCATCACCCCGCGGATTTCGAGGATGCTGCGAATCTCCTCGCGCGGGAGCTGACCGCCGTTGTAACTCATAATGGAGACGAGGATATCCAGCGTGCCGTTGCGGTGAAAGTCCGCAACCACCGTCCCCTGCCGCGGTGAAATCTCTAAAAATCCCCGCCGCGCCATCTCCGCGATGCCATCGTTGACCACTGAACGCGAAATCTGCATTTTTTGCGCCAACTCCCGCTCCGGTGGAAGTTTTTGCCCGATGGCGAGTTCGCCAGAGAGAATCATGCCCTCCAGCTCCTGCACAAACAGCCCCTTGAGCGTCGGTGCGGTTAGTTTTTTAAACATATCATTACCTCATTATTTTCGTTTTGATGTATACGCGGTTCGTTTTTTATCATATCATTGCCTCTTTATTTTTGTTTTGATGTAAAATAGAATTGCCTGCGTGCCCGAACCTTGCCGCGCGTTCGATCCCAAAATAGCATCTGGTACTTGGTTCAACCACGATCTCAACGAGATTATATCATAAGAAAAGTATATATTCCAGCCAATCTACGCCCAAATCATGCGGAAAGATTGACCATTTGTTCATTCAGTGTTATTGTATCGATATGTGGTTCAACCAGATGCGTGCAACCGTTGCGCACACCAGGACCGCACCAACCAAAATGAAACAGCAACAACCAATTCATTTCGGAGGCATCCGAATCAGTCTGCACCGAAAAGCACAGCAACACGAAATATTCATTCGGAGGTATTTATATGTATAAAGTGTACGAAATCAAGAAGCGTATCTTCGAGAGCAATGAAAAGCTCGCGGACACGCTCCGTGCTGACCTCAAGCGGGAAAAAACATTCCTGCTCAACCTGATGTCCAGCCCGGGCGCCGGCAAAACCACCACACTTAAGCGCACGATAGAAGCGCTCAAGGATGAGATGTCTATCGGCGTGATGGAAGCGGATATCGACTCGGACGTGGACGCAGCCGCGATTGAAAAAACGGGCGTGCGCGCCATCCAGCTGCACACCGGCGGCATGTGCCATCTGGACGCGGATATGACGCGGCAGGGCATTGACGAATTCAACGCCATGGATCTCGACCTTGTGATCCTCGAAAACGTCGGCAACCTCGTTTGCCCGGCAGAGTTTGACACGGGCGCGGTCAAAAACGCGATGATCCTCTCCGTGCCCGAAGGCGACGACAAACCGCTGAAGTATCCGCTGATGTTCTCGATCTGCGACGTGCTGCTGATCAATAAAATCGACGTGCTGCCGTATTTTGACTTTGATCTTGACGCCGTGGTGGAGCGCGCGAAAAAGATTAACCCAAACATCATCGTGCTGCCGATCTGCGCACGCACAGGCGAGGGCATCGAGCCCTGGGCAAACTGGCTGCGCACTCAGGTAAAAACCTGGCAACAGGATTGAAGTTTCTATCGTTTTTTTGCATGCAGTAAATAAGGAGAGAAAAATTTATGGATCGCATCACCAAGATGACTTTCCCCGAAGGATACGTTTGCCAATACCGCGACAACATCATGTCGCTTGCCAACATGATCGGCAGAAAGAAACCCGGCCTGAAAGCGGGCGAAAAGGGCGGCTACAACTGGGATGACCCGGAGTATGTCATCCTCGAGGCTGGCGTCAGCGACGATATGTGCGAAGTCGGCCTTGCCCTCGGTTCGTATACGAAAAAGAGCGCCGCCGAAGTCGCCGCCATCGTCGGCAAGCCGGAAGCGCACTGCCACGAGCAACTCATGAAGTTCGCGGTCTACGGCGGATGCTTTGTCAACAATATCGAAGGCAGAGACATGTTCTGGACGGAGACGTGGATCCCCGGCACGATGGAAATGATCATCAACAACCTTGATGTGGTCAAGCAATACCCCATCGTTGGCTACGCCATGGAGGCCTACGGGCGCGTGCGCGGGCCGATGAGCTCCGGCTCGTTCCCAGTCGGCGTTGGGCTCATGCGCGTCATCCCGATTCAGAGCGCCATCGATGGAGAAAGCCACAAGGCCAGCTACGAGGAAATCTCCACCTATCTGGAGGAAAACGATATCTTCACCGTCTCCCCGTGCAGCTGCCGCACCGACCGCGAGGTCATGGGCGAGGGCTGCGGGCACCTCAAGGAAGACATGTGCATCCAGATGGGTCACGCGGCGGAATACTATATCCGAACCGGCAGAGGACGTCAGATTACACGCGAAGAGGCTTACGAAATCCTCAAGCATGCGGAAGAAAACGGACTCATGCACGAGATTCCGAATACGGACGGCTCGGGTAAAACACACGCCATCTGCAACTGCTGCGGCTGCGGCTGTCTCTCCTTGCGCACCGCCGCGATGTTCAAAAACGTGGATATGGTGCGCTCCAACTACGTCTCCGAGGTGGATGCCAGCAAGTGCGTCGCCTGCGGACAGTGCGTAGAAAACTGCCCCGTCAACGCGCTGAAGCTCGGTCAAAAACTCTGCTCCAAGACGCCTGTCGTCACCGACATCGGCACCACGATTACCCCGCGTGACGAGGAGTGGCCGGAGGAGAACTGGAACACGAACTACCGCCTCAACCGCGAGGACGTGGTCGAGAGCGGCACTTCCCCCTGCAAGACCAACTGCCCCGCGCACATCTCCGTGCAGGGATATCTCAAGCTCGCGGCGCAGGGAAAATACCTTGAAGCGCTAGAGCTCATCAAAGTTGAAAATCCGCTGCCCGCGGTCTGCGGACGCATCTGCAACCGTCGCTGCGAGGATGCCTGCATGCGTGGAGAAATCGACGCCCCAATCGCCATCGACGAGGTGAAGAAGTTCGTCGCGGCGCAGGAGCTGACGACCGAAGGCAGATTTGTTCCAAAGAAGCGGCATGAATATTCCGATAAGAAAATCGCCATCGTCGGCAGCGGTCCCGCGGGCTTAAGCTGTGCTTATTATCTCGCGCTGGACGGCTACACCGTGACGGTGTTTGAAAAAGAGCAGAAACTCGGCGGCATGCTCACCCTCGGCGTACCCGCCTTCCGTCTGGAAAAAGACGTGATCGACGCAGAGATCGATATTCTGCGTTCGCTTGGCGTCACATTCAAGACCGGCGTAGAGGTTGGAAAAGACGTATCCCTCGACGAACTCCGCCGTCAGGGCTATAACGCGTTCTACGTCGCCATTGGTGCGCAGGGCGGGCGCAAGCTCGGCGTGGATGGCGAAGACGCGCAGGGTATTCTCTCCGGCATCGAGTTCCTCCGCCGCGTCAACGCAGGCGAGGGGCTGAAGCTCTCCGGCAAAACCGTCGTCATCGGCGGCGGTAACGTCGCGATTGACGTTGCTCGCACCGCCGTTCGCACGGGAGCCACCGAAACCGCCATGTACTGCCTCGAATCCCGCAAAGAGATGCCCGCCTCAGAAGAAGAAATCGCGGAGGCGATGGAAGAGCATATCACGGTGAACAACAGCTGGGGTCCTCTGCACATTCTCAGCAAAAACGGCAAGGTTACGGGTGTGGAGTTCAAGCGCTGCACCAGTGTGTTTGATGCGGACGGACGCTTTTCGCCGAAGTATGACGAAAACGAAACCCTCATTGTTCCCGCGGAGCATGTGCTCGTCACCATCGGGCAGAGCATCCTCTGGGGCGACCTGCTCGCCGACGCCAGCGCGGTCACGAACCGCAACGGCACCTTGCAGGCGGATGGATTCACTTATCAGACTGCGCAGAAGGATGTCTTCTCCGGCGGCGACTGCTGCACAGGGCCGAAGTTTGCCATAGACGCCATTGCGGCGGGCAAGCAGGCGGCAATCTCCATCCATCGCTTTGTGCATCCCGGTCAGTCGCTGACCATCGGCCGCGACCGCAGAGAGTATAAAGAGCTGGATAAGAAAAACGCCATCGTCGAAACCTACGACAACACACCGCGCCAGAAACCGGAAACGCTGGATTGCAGCACGCCTGCCGAGAAGACCTTCCGCGACCTGCGCGGCACGTTTACCGAGGCGCAGGTGAAAGCGGAGACGGCGCGCTGCCTCGGTTGCGGCGTGACGCTGGTCGATCCGTATATGTGCGTCGGCTGCGGACAGTGCACCACGAAGTGCAAGTTTGACGCGATTCACCTCGTTCGCCGTTACGACGGCGCGGGCGTGGAGTTCACGGAAATGAAGCCAGTGGTCATCCGGCAGATCCTCAAGCGCAAGGGCAAGATCGTGATCAAGAAAGTCAAGCGCGCCCTCGGCGTGGTGAAGTAAGCCATATGCACGAACTAGGGATCGTATTTGAGATTCAAAAGCGCGTCACCGCCGTTGCGGAAGAAAACGGGCTTCAATTGAGCGATATCGCGCAGGTGGTGGTGGAGGTCGGCGAGGCTTCCACCATCGTCCCGCGTTATCTGAAAGAGTGCTGGCCTGCGGCAACGGACGGCACCGAGCTGGCAAACGCGGAGTTGGTCGTGGAGTTGCTCATCGCCCGCGTGCGCTGCAAAAAATGCGGCACGGAGTATGAGTACCTCAAAAACAACAAAAAATGCCCCGACTGCGGCGCATGGGAATGCACCATGGTCACGGGGCAAGAGTTTAATATCAAGGAGATTGTGGTGTTTGAGGGGGAGGAAGAAGAAACGGAAGAAGATTCCGAAAAGGAATAACCTTCCTTCACAATTCATCTGGGCAAACACGTCCCGCCGTAAGGCGGGATTTTTTATTCAAAAGTCAAAGGCTCCATAAAGCATGAATTCCCTTTCGCAACCGAAAAAACGCCAATAATTATAAATGAATCGTAAGGATGTGTTGTACCTACAATAAGATAGCCATCTTTTTCTGGTGAAAAGTAACTCAGCCATTTTGCTTCTAGATGTTTCAATGCTACACTCTCATCGCCATATCTTGTACAATACTGGAAATATGCCCAATTGAAATCCCAAGAGGTTATTTTTTGTTTATGCCCCTTACAATTCGGATCATCACATATGTATTCACAACGAAAAGAGTATGGTACCTTTTTCAGCACTGTTGGCAAGGTGCTCGGATCATCAAATAAGCTAATTTGGCCTAATTTCGCCTTTTCCGCATCAGTCCAGTCGCGTGCTTCAGGGTCAACATGGAACTTCACTATCTGTTTGGGTTTAAAAATCGCAAGTGATCTTGAATCGCTTTTATACTCCTGCTCAATTTCTTCCATCGATTTTCTCATCAATGGAAGTAGCCATCTTTTTCTTTCTTCTAATCCCTTTGTTGAATCCAAATGACGGAGCACTTCGATGTTTTCATCGAAAATTTTATAGCTTTCTGGGCGTTGGTCAATCTTGTTTTTTATAAGGCGCACCCTTATCCAAGTGAACAAAGTATACCTTTTATCATCACTTAAGTAACGAAATTTGACCGGATATAGACGTGTCCATTCCCCGGATTTAGAGATTCCCGCCGTACAGACTGTTTCTATGTGCTTCCCGCTTGGTGTCGGATAAGTCTTAACAACTACTAAAACTTCCTTCTCGATCACATGAGAAACAGCTGTCTCTTTCACGAAATATCCTCGATTCGATCAATATCATTTGAGTACATTTCAATATATTCTGCAAGAATGCTTCTATGACAGGTTTTTGGGTCGTGTTCAAAGCACATAAGGCAGCTTGGCGTTGCTTCAAGTCGATCAAGAATTCCCATTATACTATCTAATTCACTCGTAATGTAGAGCCTGTATTGTTGGAAAAACTCGAAATAGTCCCATGTCTCATGTAATCTATCTCTTATTTTTTTGGGACTACCAAGCTCAGGAATATGGATATATTCGATTCCGATATTATTCAAGGCAGCCTTTAAGATGTTTTTCGAAAATCCTTTTTTTCTGCTGATTGGCTTCTCCCTTACATCTACAATCAGTTTCACTTCATGCTTCTTTACGTTTTCTAGAAATGTATCGATATCACTGCCTTCATATCCGACAGTATACAGCCGTTGCATATTATCACCTCACCGAAATTCTACCACCAGAATCAGAAGTGTTCAATAAAAATACAATTTTCTTTCTATATTTTATGCTCGGAGTAGAAAATCGTATAGAAAGACTCCTTAATCCAACTCTGCGCAAGTTCCTGAGAAATATATTCTCTCGAAATATATTATGTTTTTCTTGTTTTCCGACGGAATTCCTGCATGATTCGGCGTTTTTTGCCCGTGGGCCTGCCATTCTTTTGACGCAATGGTTTGAAATTGAATCGCAGCGAAAACACGACAGATTTGCATTCTCAGTCTATTATTATACACATAGAGGCAGCGTTGATTCGCTAGCTTCCGTGAAAGGAATTTTTATGATGATGTTTCGTTATTTCCCCGGGAGGATGATGGGCGGCGGTCTGCTTGGCATGCTGCTCGCGGTTCTCCTCGTGGTCTGCATCGTATTGCTGATAGTCTTCCTTGCTAGCCGCAAGAATAAAACCCCCGTCGCCGCTGTAACCGCTGCCCAAACCGCAGCCCCCGCGGCGCAGGATCGCTTCCTCGCCATCCTGAACGAACAGAAAGCCGCATCCGGCATGGGCGTGCAGGAATATGAGGAGCGCAGGCTGATTCTCGAAGGCGCACGCAGCGATAACCACGCTAACGCGGAGATCGTCGCCCTCAAGGAACGCTATGCGCGCGGCGAACTCACCACAAGTGCATATGTTGAAGCACGCGCCAAGTTACTTGGCCTCAGCTAAGCATTTTTTCCGCGCAACATCGGCGGGCAGGCTCGAAATGGGCTTGCCCGTTTTACATTTTGCAAGATCGCAACTGATTGGCGTCAATATATAATTGATTACGATTGTTTCCGCGCGCGGCGCGTGTTATATTGAAACTAGATTGATCTAACTTGCGGGGAGGAATGCGTTATGCTGACCTACGGCGGACGGGAAGCGACTGCTACGGAGCGATCCGCTTGCCTGGACTTTGTCTCCCGCTTCTCCCAGCAGCAGGAAACGTTGCGCTTTCCCGAGGTTGCCGTGCTGGAAACGGACAGCTTCGGTCGGGTGATGGTGTTTTTGCGCGTGCTGCATGAGGACGGTCTGGAAGAGCCCCTGCTGATCGTATTCAAGCAAATCCGCCCGGACGGCGGTTATCTCGCGGGGCCAAAGTCGATTTTGCGCGTGCGCGCCGCCTCCTTTTACGCCGGGTTGGAGCACCATAAAACCCGCAACAGCTGGGAGTGCCCGCCGGATGCGGAACCGCACTTTGATTCTTAAAACGCAGGATTGAAAGCGCGATCATGCAAAATTCAGTATGTTAATCAAAAAATATCGATCTTGACAATCGATTCAAAAAGCGTGATTCTAGCAACGTACCCATCTTTTTAACAAACGACAGCTCTGATAGAAACAAAATTTTAAACATCCCAAAATAAATCTCTCAAACAAATTCTTTACTCGGTCCAAATATTCAAAACGTACCAACTTGGTTGATCAGGTGGTAAAGATATGAAGGCGGCAGGTTTGATCACCGTTGCGGGGCAGTCGCTGCGCATGCTTGCGTTTAAGCCGCTTCTGCCGATCAACGGAACCCCGATGATAGCCCACACGGCAAACGTGTTTTCGAAAGCCGGAATCACGGATTTATTTGTCGTCGTCGGAAAACGGGGGGAAGAGATCATATCCGCGCTCGAAGGATTTAACGCCCGCTTTCTTTGGAACAACGCCTATCAGGAGACGGAGATGTTCGCCTCATTACAGATAGGGCTAAACGCCATCCGCCGCGAAGGCGGCTACGACGCAGTCTTCCTTCTGCCGGGCGACATGCCCGCCGTCGAACCGGATGTGTTGCGCCAACTCATGCTTGAGATGGACACTGGCAATTGGGACGCCGTATTTCCGAGCACGGGTACACGCCGCCTGCATCCGCCGCTGATCCGCGCAAACCTGTTTGATCCGCTGATCGCCTATTCCGGCGAGGACGGATTGCGCGGCGCCTTTCGCGCATTGGATGCGCGCATTGGATACGTCATCACAACCGAAACCGGCTGCACGATGGATGTAGACACACCGGACGATTATGCGCGTGTGCTGCAGCACTTAACGAAAAAACCGCCGCAGGAGGATGACGCATGAGCACGACCGCAATTATCCTCGCCGCGGGTGAACCAAGGCAAATGAGCCATTTTCAGCCGATGCTCAAGCTCAGCGGCAAGAGCGTCATCCGCCGCCAGATCGACACCTTCCGTGCTGCGGGAGTGGGCGATATTCTGATCGTGACCGGCTTTCACGCGGGCATGCTGGAGCGGCACCTAGCGGGCGAAACCGTACGCTTTGTGAAAAACGAAGACTTCGCAACCACAGATATGATGGCATCCGTTCAGTGCGCATTGCGTGTGTTACCTCCCGAATGTGACCGCGCATTGATTACCCCGGGCGATGTGCCGTATCTCAATGCGGAGACCATACGTGAACTGCTGCACTCCGCCAAACCCGTCGCCATCCCAAGCTTTCGCGGTAGCGCTGGCCATCCGGCCATGATCCGCAAAAGCTGCTTTTCCGCCCTCATGAGTTACGCTGGCGAGCGAGGCTTGCGCGGCGCAATGGCGCAGTGGAAAAAGGACACCGATTTTGTGCCGACCGACGAAAACGGCATGCTCATCGATATCAACACCGAGCTGGACTACCAGCGCGAACAGCGGGAGCAAACACAGGCCTCCCCCGTGCTCACGGCGACGCTGACCATCTCACTGGGCGAAACGGGCATCGACGAGCGCGGCATCCGCCTGCTGGAATGCATTGAACTGGAGCAGTCGCTTCAGCGTGGCGCGGCACGGGCGGAGCTATCCTATAGCAATGCGTGGCTGACGCTCAACCGGATGGAAGAGGCGTTGGGTTGCCGATTGGTCGAGCGCAAGCTCGGCGGCGCAACGGGCGGCGGCAGCAGCCTCACGCCGGAAGGGCTCGTATGGGTGGCGCGCTATCGCCGCCTGGAGCAGCAGCTCGGCGAAGCACTGCTGGACATTCAGACAAAAGAATTCAACTGATTTTTTTCACTATCTACATTTCTTTCTATTTTTAATCACTACTTAGAAACCATTACGAAAAAGTTAAAAATATCAGCTATTCCCCCGCAGGGGTTTTTGATACTTCATTCAGAAGAAACCAATAATTTTCTGAAAATATGTTTGTGCTATTCCCCCGCAGGGGTTTTGATACTTCATTCAGAAATGAGAGGAGAACCGTTCTTGAGAGATTTTGTGTATCTTGCTCCGGAAACACTGGAGGAAGCCGCCGCGCTCAAACTTGAGCACGACGACAAGGCGATCTTTATGGCGGGCGCAACGGATGTCATCATCCGCCTGCGCGACCACCTGATCGCGCCGGACTACGTGATCGACCTGAAGAACATTCCTGGCATCGGCGGCATCACGTTTTCCGAGACCGACGGTCTGCACATCGGCGCACTGGCTACCATGACGCAGATTGCAACCAACGAACACGTGCTGCGGCATTATCCCTACCTTGCGGAGGCCGCGGACTATGTCGGCGGGCGTCAAATTCGAAACCGCGCAACATGCGTGGGCAATATCGTAAATGCTTCCCCGCTGGCGGACACCGCCACGCCGTTGTATTGCCACAACGCGGTACTTGAGCTCTACAGCCTCTCCGGCTGCCGCGAAGTACCGATTCAGGAATTCATCCTCTTTGTGCGCAAGGTCGCACTCAACCCAGGCGAACTCGTCACCGGTATTCGTGTACCATACCTGCCGGAGGCAAAAGGCGTGTTCCGCAAGGTCGCCCGCCGCAATGAGGTGGATCTTTCCACCGTGTGCGGCACGATCCTCAAGGTTGGCGACGATTGGCGTGTTGCGATGGGTTCCGTCGCGCCCACACCGCTGCGCCTGCCGAAGACCGAGGCGCTGCTTTCCGGCAAGCCGATGACCGACGCGCTCATCGAAGAGGCGGCGGCGCTCGCCGCAACCGAAGTCAGCCCGATCGACGACGTACGCGCAGACCGGCAGTATCGGCTGGATATCGTGTCGTACCTCGTGCGTGACGCGCTGAACAAACTGCGCTGAGGAGGAAACCAAGATGGAATATTGTGTCAAGTTTTGCGTCAACGACGAGCCGGTTGAGCTGAGTGTATCCGGCAGCGAGACGCTGCTGCACGTGCTGCGCGAAAAGCTGGGTTACACCGGCACAAAAGAAGGCTGCGGCGCGGGAGAATGCGGAGCCTGTACCATCATCATGGATGGTCAAGCCATCAACGCCTGCCTCGTGCTCGCACCCGAAGCAAACGGCAAGGTGATCACCACTGTAGAGGGGCTCGCGCACGGAGAAGTGCTCAGCCCCTTGCAGGAGTCTTTTATCGACCACTCCGCTTTGCAGTGCGGCTTTTGCACCCCCGGTATGCTCATGAGCGCCGAGGCGATGCTGCGCGAAAACCCCACGCCCACGCGCGAGGAGATCAACCGGAACATGTCCGGCAATCTCTGCCGCTGCACAGGATATAAAAAAATTGTAGAATCCATTGAAGATGTGATTGCAAAGGGGGTTTATCAGAAATGAAGATTGATAGACAGTCCAATGAGCGCCTGGACGCGATCAAATCTGAAACAAACGTCGTAGGGCAATCTGTTGAACGCCTGGACGCGATTAAGAAGGTAACCGGCACAGCAGTGTTTGCGGACGACATCCAGTTCGCCCGCCCGCTTTACGCGCAGGTTGTTCGCTCGCCTCATCCGCACGCAAACATTCTCTCCATCGACCTCACTGCCGCGCAATCCCTGCCGGGCGTTCGCAGCGTCATTACAGGCGAGTGCTACAAGAGGCGCGCAGGGCTCTATCTGGAGGATAAGAACTTCATCGCGGTCGGCAAAGTGCGCTATCGCGGCGAACCGGTTGCCGCCATTGCGGCGGACTCGCCGGAGCTCGCGCACCGCGCCTGCGAACTGGTCAAGGTGGAATACGAAGTACTGCCCGCCGTGACGGACGCGCTGGAGGGCATGAAGCCCGATGCGCCGATCATTCACCCCGACCTCGGCTCGTATAAAGTGCTGCCGATTTTCTATCCGCAACCCGGAACGAACATCTCCCACCACTATGTGCTCAGAAAAGGCGACGCGGATAAGGCTTTTGCCGAGGCGGATCGCGTATTTGACCATAGTTTCTATATTCCGCACGTGCAGCATGTACCCATCGAGCCGCACGCCTGCACCGCGCAATATATGCCGGACGGCGACCTGACCATATGGGCGGCTTGCCAGAGCCCCTTTGCCGTGCGCCGCGCGCTGGCGGAAACGTTCGACTTCCCGCTCAACAAAATCCGCGTCATCAGCAAGGCCGTCGGCGGCGGATTCGGCTGCAAAGCCGGCACGACGCTGGAAGGCATCGTCATCCCGCTTGCGATGCTCAACCCCGGTCGCCCGGTCAAGATGACCTATTCGCGTGAGGACGAGTTCCAGAACGCCTATGTGCGTCAGGGCTTGCACATCAACATCAAGACCGCCGTACGCAAAGACGGCAAGATCATCGGCTCAAAGAACGTGCTTGCCTGGGATGGCGGCGCGTATACCGAATATGGCGTCAACATTGTCAAAGCCGCTGGCTGGGGCTGCGTAGGTCCGTATGACATCGAAAACATCGCGACGGACAGCTACTGCGTCTACACCAACCATCCCGTCGGCGGCCCGTATCGCGGATTTGGCATGTGCGAAATTCACTTCGGCATCGAGCAGAACATCGACATGATCGCGCACGAAATGGGCTTTGACCCGCTGGCCATGCGCAAGCTCAACGGCATTCGCGAGGGCGGCAAGAGCGCAACGGGACAAACCATCGAGGTCGCGGGCTATCAGGAGTGTCTCGAACGCGCGGCGGCGCTCATGGAATACGATAAACCCTGCAAACCCTCCGGCAACCCGACCAAACTACGCGGCAAGGGCATTGCAGGCGGTTGGAAAGCCCCGTCTATGCCGACCGACGTCGCCTCCTCCGTCATCATCCGCATGAACGAGGACGGCACGTTTATGCTGCTTGCTTCCTGCCAGGACATCGGACAAGGCTCCGATACCATCATGGCGCAGATCGCGGCGGAGACGCTGACGGTGCCGGTCGAGAAGATCAGCGTGCGCACGGGAGACACCGACCATACGCCTTATGAGTGGCAAACCGTCGCCTCCCGCTCGACATATTGCGCGGGCAACGCGACCAAACTAGCCGCCGAAGACATTCGCAATAAGATACTCGAAGTGGCGCAGATCAAGATGGGCACTTGGAAAAACGATCTTTACCTTGAGAATGGATTCGTCTGCCGCAAGTTCTATCCGGATCAGAAGGTTCCGATGGCGGCATTCGCGCTAGGGCTTACCCTGCCGGATCAAAGCGGCATCGGCGGGCCCATGATTGGAGTAGGCACATTTGTGGTGCCAAACAACATCGCTGCGGACAAGAAAACCGGACTCTCGCCTAAGCCCGTCGCGTTCTGGAGCATGGGCGTCAACGGTGCAGAGGTCGAGGTGGACACCGAGACCGGCAAAGTCAAGGTGCTCAAGATGGTCTCGGTCTTCGACGCGGGCAAGGTCATCAACCCCGCGATGTATGAAGGTCAGGCCGAGGGTGCTATGGTGCAGGCCATGGGTACCGCGCTCTACGAAGAACTCAAGCTCAAGGACGGGCGCGTGATGAACCCCAGCTTTGTGGACTACAAGATCCCGACCTTTGAAGACATGCCCGAGCTGATCGTCGAAGCGGTGGAAAAACCCGAACCGACCGGCCCATACGGCGCGCGCGGCATCGGCGAAATCACGATGGTGCCCGGCGCCCCGGCGATTGCCAACGCGGTTGCCAACGCCATCGGCGTTCGTTTCCTGCGCATGCCGTTGACACCCGATGTGGTGCTCAAGGCACTGCGGGAGAAGAAGGCCGCAGAGAAGTAAGGCAGTAGAAAAATAATACAAATCGATCCAAACAAGCCGTTTGCGCAGACAAACGGCTTGTTTTTTGCCATTTCACATACCCAGCCGCCAAAATTTTACATTTGTTTAACCGAAATGAGATGACTATCAAATCCTTTTCCTCTATGATAGACGAGAACGAAAAGAGAAAAGTCTAGAAAAGAAGAAATGGAGTCGAAATGAAATCAGCTTCCCACCATGCCATGGGGCATCTGTTGTATGAAGCGTTGACCGCGCAGGGCATCCAACTTGACCGTGAACTGTTCGTGCTCGGCAACATGTTGCCGGACTACCTGCCGGAACTGATCCTCAACCCACACTTTACGCTGAAATGCCAGCGCGAGATCCATATATTCACCGAAGCCCTCGCGGGGCAACCCGTCACGAAAGGTGAAGCATTGCCGCCGGAATACACGCTGCGCCTCGGCATCCTCTGCCACTACCTGACGGACTACTTCACCTTTGCGCACACGCCGGAGTTTCGCCTGGGGCTCAAGGAACACGGCGCATATGAGTTGCGACTCAACGCATACTTTCGCGATCATTATACGATGGAAGAAAGCGCGCTGAAGAGCCACACCTTTGCCGCAAGCGGCACCGCACGCGATGTAGTAAAGGAAGTCTACCGCATGAAGCGGGACTACCGCGCGCAGGGTTGCACGCTCGCAAGGGACGTGCAGAACGCCTACAGCGCCTGCCTCGGTTCCATGACGCAGCTCATCGCAGTTTCCGAAGCGCGTGAAGTGCACGCGCGTGCGCCCTTCCGCCTCTCCTTCTTTACCGCCGAGCGGTACGCGTTTCGCGACTCTGTCTGCCGCAGACGCATCACCCCACGCAGAGCCTGGTGCCCCAGCCCCGCCTGCGTTTAACCTGCTCTCTCCTCATTGGCGCATTTGCGCCGTAACCCATACCGCTTTGTGAAAGTTAGCAAGGCGGCTTTTTTTGTTTACCCATAAGTCACCTTCTTTTCGATGTAAATCGTATACTATATGCATAATGTGTATAAACTTTGTCGGCGTTTCATAAATATTTCTAATATAATAGCACTTTTATTGAAAATACCTCTTGACTATTTATGCTATTTTTATTAATATATATGCAATTCACCAATTGGAGGCAAACAGTATGTCAAACATTAAAAAGATCGTTTTAGCATATTCCGGCGGGCTGGACACGTCCGTCATCATCCCATGGCTCAAAGAAAACTACCCCGGCTGCGAAGTGATCGCCGTCGCGGGTGACGTTGGCCAGGGCATGGGCGAACTCGACGGACTCGAGCAAAAGGCGCTCAAGACCGGGGCGAGCAAGCTCTATGTCGAAGACCTCACCAATGAATTCGTCGATGATTTCATCGTGCCGACGCTCAAAGCGGGCGCGATCTACGAAGAATATCTCCTCGGCACCTCGTTTGCCCGCCCCGTGATCGCGCAGCGCATCGCCGAGATCGCGCTCAAAGAGGGCGCGGACGCAATCGCCCACGGCTGCACCGGCAAGGGCAACGATCAGGTTCGGTTCGAGCTTGCCATCAAGCACTTTGCGCCGAATATGAAAGTCATCGCCCCTTGGCGCGAATGGGAGCTCAAGAGCCGCGAAGACGAAATCAACTACGCGGAGGCGCACGACATTCCGCTCAAGATCAGCCGCGAGACAAACTATTCCAAGGATAAGAACCTCTGGCATCTTTCCCACGAGGGGCTGGATCTGGAAGATCCGGCAGGCGAACCGCTCTATCAAAAAGAAGGTTTCTTAGAAATGAGCGTCTGCCCCGAACTTGCGCCGGACAAACCCACCTATGTGACCATCGGGTTTGAACAGGGCGTTCCCGTCTCCCTCGACGGCAAGAAGATGAGCGCGAAGAGCATTATCCTCGCCCTCAACGAAGTCGGCGGCGCAAACGGCATTGGACTCTTAGACATCGTAGAAAACCGTCTCGTCGGCATCAAATGCCGCGGCGTCTACGAAACCCCCGGCGGCACGATTCTCTACAAGGCGCACGAAGCGCTGGAGACCATCACACTCGACAAGATGACCTCGCATAAGAAGGCGGAGCTTGCCATCACCTATGCCGAACTCGTCTACAACGGCCTCTGGTTCTCCCCGCTGCGCGAGGCGCTGGCAGCCTTCGTCGATAAGACACAGGAGAACGTCACCGGAACCGTGAAGCTCAAGCTCTACAAGGGCAACATCATCAAGGCCGGCATTGAGAGCCCATACAGCCTGTATTCGGAAGCCATCGCCACCTTTGGCGAGAGCGACTATAACCAGAAGGACGCGGAAGGCTTCATCAACCTCTACGGCCTGCCCACCAAAGTGAACGCCATGGTTCAGGCGAAGAACAAAAAGAAGTCGATTTTCGACAAGCTGAAGTAAGTCATCAGTGAAAAACGAGCCTTTACAAGCATCAAGCCGTTAGAAACATCAAGCAATTCAGAGCGCCCGCCTCCGGCGGGCGCTCGCGACCAAAATACGTTTTCCGCATTTGCAGCCAGTGGCAGCATCCGCCGGAAACAAACGCAGCAAACGAGGGTGAGAAAACATGGAAAAACTCTGGGCAGGCAGAACGACAGGCTCAAACGCGGCGCTGGCGGATGCATTCAACCGCTCCATCGCGTTTGACGCGCGTATGTTCGAGGAAGACATCACAGGCTCTATGGCGCACGCCGCTATGCTGGGAGCCGTCGGCATCATCCCGCAACAGAGTGTGGACGCAATTCTCTCGGGCTTAGAGGGCATTCTCAACGACCTCAAGTGCGGGCTGATCAAGATCGATCCGCTTGCGGAAGATATCCACTCGTTTGTCGAATTCGAGCTCACCCGCCGCATCGGAGACGACGGCAAAAAGCTGCACACCGCGCGCAGCCGCAACGATCAGGTCGCGCTCGACCTGCGGCTCACGCTCAAAAAAGAGATCGTCGAGATAGTCGCTCTCACCAAGTCGCTGCTATCGGCGATTACAACAGTTGCTGAGGCGCACGTAGAGACGGTTATGCCCGGCTATACACACCTGCAGCGCGCGCAACCCGTCACCTTCGGGCACTGGATTTTAGCCTATGCGTTCATGCTCTCGCGGGATATCTCTCGCCTGAACAACGCGGCTGAGAACATGAATCTCTCCCCGCTCGGCGCATGCGCGTTCGCGGGAACCACCTACCCCATCGACCGCGGGATGACGGCAAAGGCGCTCGGTTTTGCGGGGGCGCTGCCAAACTCGGTCGACGCGGTGGCGGATCGCGACTTCTGCGTAGAGATCGCCGCCGCTCTGAGCATGCTCATGACGCACCTTTCCCGCTTTTCGGAGGAGATCATCCTCTGGACGAGTTGGGAGTTTCGCTTCGTGGAGCTTGCGGACGAGTTTTCCACCGGCTCCTCGATTATGCCGCAGAAGAAAAACTCGGACATGGCGGAGCTGGTGCGCGGCAAGACGGGGCGCGTTTACGGCGACCTGATCACGCTGCTCACCATGATGAAAGGGCTGCCCCTTGCCTACAATAAGGATTTGCAGGAGGACAAGGAAGCAATTTTCGACGCGATCGATACCGCCAAGATGTGCCTTGCGGTATTCGCCCCGATGATCGCTACCATGACCGTCAAACCGGAGAACATGCGAAAAGCAGCGGCGGAAGGATTCATCAACGCCACCGACGTGGCGGACTATCTCGTCAAAAAGGGCATGCCGTTTCGCACCGCGTACAAGATCACAGGTCAACTCGTTGCGCACTGCATCGCGAGCCATCAAACGCTCGAAAGCCTGCCGCTTGCGGACTATCAGGCGATGAGTGACCTCTTTGAACAGGATATTTACGGGGCGGTCAGCCTCGATACCTGCGTGAAAAGCCGCATCTCCGAGGGAGGCACCTCGCCGGAGTCGGTCAAAGCGCAGATACAGTTGATTCGAAAGATGGTTCTGAATTAGAGATGGTTTTTGCGGACAGGAACCAGAGTTGGGAGACGATTTTTATATGACAAAGATTTTTATCGACGGCAAAGAAGGAACGACGGGATTGCGGATTTACGACCGCCTGTCCCAGCGCGCGGACTTGGAGCTGCTCAGCCTGCCGGAGCGGGAGCGCAAAAACCCCGCCCTCAGGAAAGAGCTGCTCAACACGTGCGATGTCGCCATCCTCTGCCTGCCGGAAGACGCGGCCATCGAAGCCTGCAACATGGTCGAAGAAGAACATGTGCGCATCATCGACCCTTCTACCGCGCACCGCATCAGTGAAGGCTGGGTCTACGGCCTGCCGGAGGCTTGGGACGGCGGATGGGATCAGCTCGATGGTGCCAAGCGCGTAAGCGTGCCCGGCTGCCACGCAAGCGGATTTCTCGCGCTGACCGCGCCACTCATCACGGCGGGCATCTTAAAGCAGGACGCGCTGCTGAGCTGCACGTCGCTCACGGGATACAGCGGCGGCGGACACAAGATGATTGCGCAATATGAGTCGGACTATCGCGATGTGCTCTTAAAATCGCCCCGTCTCTACGCGTTAGGGCAGCAGCACAAGCACATCAAAGAAATGCAGCATTACAGCGGACTTGCCGTCGCTCCAGCGTTTTTCCCCATCGTGGCGGATTATTTCAACGGCATGCTCACCATCATCTCTGTGTTTCGCGAGCAGCTGGCGGATGGTTTCGATGTGAAAGACATTCGCGAACTCTACCGCGCGCGATACGCGGGACCGATGGTACGCTACTGTGAGGCGATGGATGAGCACGGCTATCTCGCCAGCGGCAAACTCAAGGATCTCGACGGCATGGACATCTCCGTCGCCGGAAACGAAGAGCGCATCACGCTGTTAGCCCGGTTTGACAACCTCGGCAAGGGCGCCAGCGGAGCCGCGATTCAGCTCATGAACATCCTCATCGGTGCAGACCCCTACGCGGGGTTAACGCTGGGTAAATAACGCCGTGTACGAGCGAAGCGGCATTTGGAAAGGGCAATTATGATGAAGCAAATTGACGGCGGCGTTTGCGCCGCGCAAGGATATACAGCCGCGGGAGTTTACTGCGGCATCCGCAAAAACAAGAGTAAAAAAGACCTCGCGCTGATCTACAGCGAAGTCAAGGCCGCCTGCGCCTGCGTCTATACGCAGAACCTTGTGCAGGGCGCGCCAATCGCGGTCACCAAAGCGAACGTTGCCGACGGATACGCACAGGCGATTATCTGCAACAGCGGCAACGCCAACACCTGCAACGCAAACGGCGTGGAAATCGCAACCCAGATGTGCGATCTACTCGGCAGCGCGCTCAAGATCCCCGCGAGCGACATCGTGGTCGCCTCCACGGGCGTCATCGGAAAAACGCTGGACATCGAACCCATCGCAAGTGGCATCGAGCCGCTGATCGCGGCATTGGGCGACGACAGCAACGCGGCAGCCGAAGCCATCATGACCACCGACCTCAAGAAAAAAGAGATCGCGATTGAATTCACCCTCGGTGGAAAGATTTGCCGCATCGGCGGTATCGCCAAGGGCAGCGGCATGATTCAACCGAACATGGCGACCATGCTGGGCTTTGTTACCACCGACGCCGCGATCTCCCCCGCGATGCTGCAAGCGGCCTTAAGCGCGGATATCGTCGATAGCTTCAACATGGTCAGTGTGGACGGCGACACCTCCACAAACGACATGGTGACCATTCTCGCCAACGGCATGGCGGGCAACGCGATGATCGCGAGCAAAGGCGCGGACTACGAAGCGTTTTGCGCGGCACTCTCGGCGGTCACGCAATACTTAAGCCGCACGATTGCCTCGGACGGCGAGGGCGCAACCAAGCTGATCATTTGCCATCTCACAGGTGCCAGCGACAAGGCCGCCGCCATCAAGCTCGCCAAATCCGTGATCAATTCCCCGCTGGTCAAATGCGCCATGTTCGGTGCGGACGCAAACTGGGGGCGCGTGCTCTGCGCGCTGGGTTACGCGGGTGTGCCGACGGATATCAATCAGGTTGGCGTCACGTTCTCCTCCGCTGCGGGTTCGGTTACGGTTTGCCAGGGCGGCATGGGTGTGGATTTCTCCGAAGAGCGCGCAAAAACGGTGCTCTGTGAAAACGAAATCACCATCGATATCACGCTTGGCGACGGCAATGCAGCCGCCACAGCTTACGGGTGCGATTTGACCTACGACTATGTGAAGATCAACGGAGATTACCGCACATGAGCCAAGATATCTTGCACGACGATGTAAAATCATGTGGAGGCTATTGAACATGATCATTGATATCTTGAATGACGATGTAAAACAAATGGAGAAAACTGCACATGATTATTGATATCGCAAAGCGCGCCGAGGTATTGATTCAGGCGCTGCCTTACATTCAAAATTACTATGGCAAGACCGTCGTGGTGAAATACGGCGGAAGCGCCATGGAGGACGAAACGCTCAAAAAAGCGGTGATGGGCGACGTGGTGCTCTTAACGCTCGTCGGCATCAAGATCGTGCTCGTGCACGGCGGCGGGCCGGAGATCAGCGCTACGCTCAAAAAACTCGGCAAAGAGAGCGTGTTTATCGGCGGCCTTCGCGTGACGGACAAAGAGACGGTCGAAATTGCGCAGATGGTACTCGCGGGCAAGGTCAACAAGGGGCTTGTCAACCTGATTCAAAACGTCGGCGGCCGCGCGGTGGGCTTAAGCGGTATGGACGGGCACCTCATCGAAGCCAAGATGCTGGACGAAGCGCTTGGCTATGTAGGCGAGATCGTCGCCATCCACCCGGAGCCGATCAAGGATTTACTCGAAAAAGGCTATATCCCGGTGGTTTCGACACTTGGCTGCGACAAAACCGGCAATATATACAACATCAACGCGGACACCGCGGCGGCCTATATCGCGGGTGCCCTGGAGGCGGAGAGCCTCATCAATATGACGGACACAGTGGGCGTGCTTGCCGACGCGAATGACCCGCAGAGTTTGATCCCGCGCCTATCGCTAAGGGACATTCCCGCCCTACAGGAAAGTGGCGTGATTACAGGCGGCATGATCCCAAAGCTCGAATGCTGCGCTCACGCGGTGGAAAAAGGCACAAAGCGCGCGTTTATCATCGACGGGCGCGTGCCGCACGCCATCCTGATCGAGATGCTCACCCACGAAGGCATCGGCACGATGGTAACGATCTAACAGCGATCAGCGTGTCTACAAGGGCAACAGAATGATGGTGACCAACTAAGGAGGCAAACAACATGACCAATCAAGACGTGATGCAATGCACGGACGACTATATCCTCGGCAGCTACAAGCGCTTCCCCGTCGCGCTCGAAAGCGGTGAAAACGCCACGCTGACCGACTTTGACGGCAAGTCGTATATCGACTTTTCCAGCGGCATCGGCGTTTGCTCCCTCGGCTGCGGCAACGAAAAGTGGCTCGCCGCCATCACCGAGCAGGCGAAGAAGCTGCCGCATACGTCCAATTTGTTTTACACCGAACCCGCCGCAACCGCCGCCAAAACGCTGGTTGAACGCACCGGAATGAAAGGCGTGTTTTTCAGTAATTCCGGCGCAGAGGCGAACGAGGGTGCAATCAAACTCGCCCGCAAATACTCCTTTGATAAATACGGCGCGGGGCGGCACAACATCGTTACCCTCAACCACTCGTTCCACGGGCGCACGATTACAACCCTCGCCGCCACGGGTCAGGATGTGTTTCATAATTACTTTTTTCCGTTTACCGAAGGCTTTGTTTACGCCGAACCGGACGACATTGCCAGCGTGAAGTCCGCCTGCAAAGGCGGCAACGTCTGCGCGGTGATGATGGAGCTCATTCAGGGCGAGGGCGGTGTGCTTCCGCTGGACAAAGCGTTTGTGCAGGAAGTCGCGAGCTTTTGTCAGTCGAGAGACATCCTTTTGCTGATCGACGAGGTGCAAACCGGCGTCGGCAGAACGGGCACGCTCTTTTGCTTTCAGCAATACGGCGTCACACCGGACGTGGTCACCTTTGCCAAGGGCATCGCGGCGGGGCTTCCGTTTGGCGGCGTGCTGGCAAACGCGAGCTGCGCTGGCGTGCTCAGCGCAGGCACCCACGCGACCACCTTCGGCGGCAACCCCATCTGCGCCGCGGGGGCAAACGCGGTATTGGCCGCGCTCACGCCAAGCTTCTTAGCGGAAGTCACGCAAAAAGGCGCTTATATCCGCGAGACGGTTGCGGGCTGGAACCTGCCCGTGGTCACGAGCGTGCGCGGGCTAGGGTTGATGATCGGCATCGGGGTGAGTTGCTCCCATCGGGAAGCGGTGGGTAAGATGGTCGAAAGCGGCTTGCTTGCGCTGACGGCTGGCGCGGACACCATCCGCCTCATGCCGCCGCTGACGATCACGAAAGAAGAAATCGACGCAGGGCTTGCGATCCTAAAAGCGATATTAAGCGCGTATTGAAGCAAATACGCCAGGACACACAGCTATTTTCAGAATTTTTTAACACATACTACTCAAATACACATACAGGAGGCGAAGGACATGAACCTGAAGGGAAAGAGCTTTTTGAAGCTGCTCGACTTCACGCCGGAGGAAATCGCGGGCTTACTCGCGCTCTCGGCGGAACTCAAGGCGAAGAAAAAGGCCGGCATTGCGCACGACACGCTGCACGGCAAGAACATTGCGCTGATATTTGAGAAAGCCAGCACGCGCACCCGATGCGCCTTTGAAGTTGCGGCCTTCGACCTCGGCATGCATACGACCTATCTCGATCCAACCGGCTCGCAGATCGGCAAAAAGGAAAGCATTTCGGACACCGCGCAGGTGCTCGGGCGTATGTATGACGGCATTGAATACCGCGGCTACGCGCAGAGCATTGTGGAAGAACTCGCGAAATACGCGGGCGTGCCCGTTTGGAACGGGCTGACCACCGAGTTTCACCCGACGCAGATCCTCGCGGACTTGCTCACGATTCAAGAGAAGTTCGGCAAGCTCAAGGGCATCAAGCTGGCGTATTGCGGCGACGCAAGATTCAACATGGGCAATTCGCTGATGGTCGGCAGCGCGAAGATGGGGCTGGATTTTGTCGCCTGCGCGCCGAAGACGTATTGGCCGACCGAGGAACTGACCAACACCTGCAAGGAGCTCGCAAAGCTGAGCGGCGGCAGCGTCACGCAGACAGAGGATATCTTGGAGGGCGTGAAGGATGCGGACGTGATCTATACCGATGTTTGGGTCTCGATGGGTGAGCCCATGGAGATTTGGGAGCAGCGCATCAAAGAGCTTTCGCCGTATCAAGTGAACGCCAAAGTGATGGCGGCGGCAAAGCCCACGGCAATCTTCATGCACTGCCTGCCCGCGTTCCACGACCTGAACACCTCCATCGGCAAGGAGATGGGCGCAAAGTTCCACCGCGACAGTATGGAAGTCAGTGACGATGTCTTCTCCGGCCCGCAGTCGGTGGTCTTCGACGAGGCGGAAAACCGAATGCACACGATCAAGGCGGTCATGCTGGCGACGCTGTAAAAACAATAAGCATATGATTAGAAAAGAGGTTCGCGTGAGCGATCCTCTTTTTGACAACAATCATTTGTTTTTATAATCGCATCTTGCTATACTCTTTTTAATAGCTTTTCAAATGTCTTGGAGGGTTCACAAAGACATGGCACCTGTTATTCTGTTAATCCCTCCGCTTCTAGTAGTATGCAAAGCATTACTTACTGTGGTCGGAACAGGTGCAGCTACGGCTGCGCTTGAAGGTGTTGTTGATGCCGTGACCAAGCAAAAGCACGAAAAGCAGTTGCAGGAATGCCTTGAACGCGCTTTCAAGCAAACGAAGAAACAATTCAAGTGGTCAATTAACAATAAAACCGCATTTTCAAACTTTAAATCATCTTTGATTTCATTTGCAGGAACATTTGAGCAAGATTCACTGAAGAAATTATTAGGAACATCCATTGGTAAAGAAGTCAGTGATCGGGAAGTTGAGTCCTGGATTGATAACCTGATAAAACAGATAACCCTAGATGAGCATAATGAGTTGTTCAAGTATTTGATGCTGAACAATATATTTGTTGATTCTAGTAACCAAAAGGATAGTGTATCCCCGCCAGAAGCGAAAACGAATTACATCCTAACTTCCTCTGCCTCCATTTTTGATAACCCTGAAATC
>Ga0302289_1000302_pt1 | contig 24765 bp, 19 predicted proteins | sample III_Fen_N1_2_FD_194552 | JGI IMG/M metagenome (GOLD analysis project Ga0302289, IMG submission 194552) | Peat permafrost microbial communities from Stordalen Mire near Abisko, Sweden - III_Fen_N1_2 | ecosystem: Environmental > Terrestrial > Soil > Wetlands > Permafrost | place: Sweden: Abisko... | reverse complement strand
GTGTGTGACTATGTTCCATATCTATTTGTTTTAATATGTTTAAATTAGCAGCTCATTTCACCTGCATTTTTCTTTGCCGAAAGTAAATTGTAGGCACCTTTAATAATAAGTTTAGCATCTTTAAAGTTGAAACCTTCGGGCAAAACAACTTCTGTGAATCCGTCACTTGTAACGCCTTTCTGAACCTGGATCATTCTGTATTCAGTCATTTTCTTTCTGTTTTCTACTTTATCCTTGTCGTGTACAAAAATATAATCCTTGTCGTCGAAACTTACAATGGACGCTGAAGGAACTGATGTGACCTGATTACTTTTTGCCTGAATAACAGCATTCACATACATGCCCGGCAACATGCTTTTACAACGACCCACAACATTTGCATACACTTTGTAAGTCTTATCGTTATTTATATACTTTCCGGTTTGATAGATAACCGCTTCATGTTGTTCTGCTTCGTTGTTGATATAAAAGCGAATTTTCTCACCGCTTGCCACCTTGTCAGCATCTTTCTCGAACAAGGTGAGTTCAAGGAAAAGTTTATCGCTGTTTACAATTTCGAACAATACATCGGAAGCCGAAACCGACTTGCCAATGCTTACGTTTACCGCTTTAATATAGTCCGAGATAGGTGAAACTACCGCTACCGACCGACTGATATTATCTTCGTTCAGTCTGAAAGGATTAATCCCGATAAGCGACAGCTTTTGTTCCAATGCTTTTACCTGAACCTTCAGGCTTTTGTAATTGGAAGTAACCTGTTGCATATTTTTCTGAGAGGATATATCATTTTTGTACAGTTCGCTTTGACGGTTATATTCCGCTTTTGCAAGTTCACATTTGTTTTTTGCTTCCAGATAATTTTGCTGAATGTCAATAAACTCCTGATTTTCGAGCATGGCCAGTGTTTGTCCTTTCCGAACAGCATTGCCCGGCATCAGCTTAGTGCTTTTCACAAACCCACCCATCGGCATACTAACGGTTGCCAGATTTTGTGGTGCAACAGACACTGTTCCGTTTACCTTCAGGGTTCCACTCATCGACCGCAACTCGATGACTCCGGTTTCTATATCGGTAAGCTTTATCTGGTCCTCACGTAGTTCAACGATATCCTCGGGGATTACCTCGGTCTCTTTTTCGGCTACGGTCGCTGCTTTTTTATTTCCGTTGCACGACACTAAAGCAATGCAAAAAACAGAAATAAGGATTGATAGTTTGAAATTATATGTTGTCATAATACTGTTTTTTTAAAATATTTTACCTGTGATAAACTCAATTGAAACGATTGTTTGATTATAATTATTTAATGCATCGAGATAGTTTTGTTTTATGCTCAATGCACGGCTCAGACTCTGGATGTAATCCAGATAATCAATAGCTCCGGCCTTATAACTTTTGCTTGCCTGATCGATAATCAAATCGGCTTCCGGAACGGCTTGCTTTTCGTAATAATTCAAACTGTTGTTGTATTTTGCATATTCACCTAACAAAGAATTATAATTCCCCAAAAGCGACTTTGAATAATTCTCAGCACTGAATTGGCTTACTTTTTCTTTTAATCTGGCAGCTTTAATTTTGGCTGCATTAGAACCAAACCACAATGGAACGGCAACACCTGCCTGAATACCCGTGAAGCGATCGCCCGAACCAAAGGTACGCGGAACATCGTTTACGGTCTGTTCACCTCGTATAGTTTGACTGAAATAGCCGATGCTTAAATCGGGAAGCAATTTGCTTTTTTCAAGTTTAGTTTCCATGCGGGATAACTCAATTTGTTGCTGAGCAAAGCCCAACTGAGGATTCCCGGATACTCTGGAAATGTCAGTGTTGGGTAAAAAGTCGGCTCGTTGCAATACTGTATCTGCCGGTAATACCGATTCAGTTGAATTTAAAAGTACCTGCAGTTTCTGATTAAAAATGAGAATATCGGCTTCCACTTGTTGCAATTGGTTACGCACTTCCATACTCTGCGAACGGGCGGTTATCATTTCCAACTGATTGGTTTCACCCGTTTTCATTCTTAGCTCGGCCGCACGTTGAAAACCCGAATAAAGACTATCTTGCCACAAAAACAATTTTTGTTTTGACAGCAAATAAGCCAATTGTCCGTAAACTTGTTTTACCTGTGTGGCAATTTCAAGTTGTGAAGTTTTTAATTTCCATTCGCTACTCTTTACATTCGCATTTGCCAGTTTATGTTGATTGGCATATACGGTTGGAAAAGCAAAAGACTGGGAAACGGTCAAGCTGTTATCCTTTGAATAAGAATTAAATTGCCCGAATTGCCCATCAATGCTTGTTTTCGGAATGTCCCAGGCAGCACCTTTCAATGCTTTTTGAACATCGACCGAATAAGCGGATGATCGAACTGATAAGTTACTATCCAATGCCTGTTGAATGGCTTGTTTCATATCTATTCTTTTGGCTTGTTGTGCATTCGCTGTCGAAAAACCAAACAATAAAAGAATCAGCAATGCAGTTGTTGTCGGTTTACGTTTAAATAGCCCTTTCCATGATATCTTTTTGAAACTATTCGTAGAGAAGAAAATATAGAAAATTGGTAAAACAATTAATGTCAGTAAAGTGGCTGTTATTAATCCTCCAATAACTACTGTTGCCAGCGGTTTCTGAACTTCAGCTCCTGCCGAAGTAGACAAAGCCATAGGTAAGAAACCCAGCGAAGCCACAGCAGCAGTCATAATTACAGGGCGCAAACGTGTATGCAGTCCTTTCAGTACACGTTCGGTAATGTTGGTAATTCCTTCTTCTTTTTCGAGTCGGTTAAATTCCGAAATAAGCACAATACCATTCAGCACCGCAATACCAAACAAAGCGATAAAGTCAACTCCTGCCGAAATGGAGAAATTCATACCGCGCATCCAAAGTGCCAAAATACCACCAATGAGCGACATGGGCACAGCTGTGTAAATTAATAAGGCTTGTTTTACAGAATGGTACGTGAAGAATAACAGTACAAATATCAGCAACAGCGCCACCGGAACAGCAATAGCCAAACGAGCCTTAGCAGCCTGAAGATTCTCAAACTGACCGCCATACTTTACATAATAACCTGTTGGTAGTTTCACGCTGGAATCAATTTGTTTTGTTACGTCGGCTATAACACTTTGTACATCTCTGTTACGCACATTAAACCCAATGGTGATACGGCGTTTAGTATCTTCGCGCGACACCTGTGCCGGGCCTGATTTTATGGCAACACTGGCAATTTGATCAAAGGGTATTTGTCCGCCATTAGGCAAAGCAACCGAAAGATTCTTGACATCGTCAAGACTTTGCCGATAATCTTTATCCAATCGAACCACCATCCCAAATCGTTTTTCTTCGTCAAAAACAACCCCTGCCTGACTTCCGGCAAAGGCCGTGCGTAGAACTTTGTTTACATCTTCGATAGAAAGACCGTATTGAGCCAACCTGTCGCGGTTATATTCAACCTGAATCTGAGCCAGCCCGGTTACTTTCTCTACATTGATGTCTTCAACACCTTGTACTTTTTGAATAATTTTCTCTACTTGCGAGGCCTTATCTGCTAGTGTATTCAGGTCGTCGCCAAATATTTTTATAGCAATATCCTGTTTTGATCCCGAAAGCAATTCGTTAGTACGCATCTGGATTGGCTGTTGAAACTCAAACTTCACACCAGCCAACGGAATCAGTGCTTCTTCCATTTTCGCCACCAGTTCTTCCCGGTTTTTTGCCGAAGTCCATTCGCTTTTATCTTTGAGTGTAATAATGTAATCGCCCGTTTCCATAGGGGTAGGATCGGTAGGTATTTCACCTGCACCAATCTTACAAACCGTATGTTTAATCTCCGGAAAGTTGTCGAGCAATATTTTGTTGGCTTTCTGAACCTGTTCCACAGTGTTGGAAAGCGAACCTCCTTGCAAAGTAATTACAGCTGCTGCCAGATCGCCTTCTTCTAACTGAGGGATAAATTCACCTCCCAAACTATTAAAGACAAATAGACTAATTATAAAAAATACAATTGCAGATACAGATACCAGCAGTTTCCGTTTTAAGGCAAAGCGAATGGCCGGATTAAATATTTTGTGAAACCAATCCATCATTTTGTCTGATAAATTTGGTTTGTGTCCGGTATTCTTACTTAGAAATAAGGATGAAACCATAGGCACATAGGTCAATGAAAGAATGGTTGCTCCAATCAATGCAAATGCTACCACTTGCGCCATGGGGCGAAACATTTTACCTTCAATACCTACCAAAGCCATAATCGGCACATAAACAATCAGAATGATAATTTGTCCGAATGTTGCCGAACTCATCATTCGTTTGGCCGATTCAAATACTGTTTCGTCCATTTGGGGCTGCGACAGTCTTTTAATGCCCGGATGATGATGCTTGCTCATCGTAATTCGGTGCACCACACTTTCCACAATAATCACCGCCCCGTCCACAATCAATCCAAAGTCAATGGCACCAAGGCTCATTAAATTCCCCGACACCCCAAAAAAGTTCATCATGGATATGGCAAACAGCATGGAGAGCGGAATAACCGAAGCCACAATCAGCCCAGCTCTCAAATTACCCAGAAATAAAATCAGAATAAAGATAACAATTAATGCTCCTTCAATCAGGTTGCGGGAAACGGTACTGATAGCGCGACCTACCAAATCGGACCGATTCAAAAACGGTTCAATTTTCAGACCCTGAGGTAGCGATTTTTGAATAGATTGTATGCGGGTCTCTACATTTTTTGTAACCTCGTTGGCATTTGCTCCTTTGAGCATCATTACCACACCACCCACTGCTTCGGTCGTATCAATAACCATGGCACCGTATCGGGTTGCATTGCCGTATTGCACCGTTGCAACATCCCTGACCAAAACAGGCATGCCCGAAGGATTATTTTTTACTACAATTTTTTCAATATCTTCCAACGATTTTACCAGACCAATACCACGTATAAAATAGGCAGTCGGTTTTTTATCAATATAGGCACTTCCTGTATTCTCATTGTTTTTTTCGAGCGCACTGAAAATGTCTGTAAGAGTCAGTTTCATCCCTCTGAGTTTCTCCGGATTCACCGCAATTTCATATTGTTTTACAAAACCGCCGTAGCTATTAATATCAGCCACACCTATAGTTCCCAACATCTCACGACGTACCACCCAATCCTGAATAGTACGCAGGTCCATCGGATTATATTTATGCTCAAATCCTTTTTCTACAGCAAGGCGGTATTGATATATTTCGCCCAAACCGGTGGAAATGGGAGCTAGTTCTATTTTAGCAAGTCCTGCCGGAATTATATCCTCGGCTTCTTTAAGCCGTTCGCTCATCTGTTGTCTGGCCCAGTACACATCAACATTGTCTTTAAATACAACGGTGATAACTGACAGTCCCAACCGGGATATGGAGCGAAGCTCAATAATATTTGGAATATTGGCAATGGCTACCTCTATCGGGGCGGTAATGGAACTTTCCACTTCCTGTACAGCCAGCGAGGGAGCAAGGGCAATAACCTGTACCTGATTATTGGTTATGTCCGGAGTTGCATCAATAGGCAAGCGGGTGAGTGAGTACGTCCCCCAACCTATGAGTGCAACTACAAATAAGCCTATAATGAACTTATTTTTTATTGAAAAATGAATAATACGTTCTATCATGAAACAAATGCTTAAAATATATTAATACAAAATAATAGAGATTCCCCAAAACTGGAAAATCATAAAATAATAAGGATGATTTGTATTAACCTATTTTAGGCGGTTGCCAAATGCTACTATGAAGTGATGAAATATAAGATGATTTGTACGCTGTTTGATGTTCCTTATATATTGGTAAACAGCTAAATTGTATTGAACAATCTTGAAAAACAATCGACAATGTACAACAAGTACAAGTACAAAAAGGAGAACATTGGTCGGCATTGGGATGTTGTGAATCTGAAGCACTTTTTGATAATTCTACATTTTGAATATATTTATTCTGACACACATCAACACAAGGAATTATTGTGAGAGTCAAAACATAAACAGATAATATGCAGGCAAAAAATTTCATCATTCTAATTGCAAAGATAAAAAAATAAAGGATCAAGTATATCTTCAAAGGCATGAAAGACAAAAGAATTATATTCACACAACTAGCTCAATAGTCCAAAAACAAAAAACCTGTCAGAAAGGGTCAACAAACTGGCAGGTTAAGTGCTTTTACAAATGGTTTTCTATTGTTCGAAATTGTAAAGCAAGGTCGATAAGTACCGTTCTCCCGTATCGGGTAATAAAACAACAATATTTTTGCCTTTAAATTCGGGACGTTTAGCTACTTGCAATGCAGCCCATGTTGCTGCACCCGATGAAATACCGACAAGCAGTCCTTCTTTCCGGGCAAGTTCGCGACCAACCTTGAATGCGTCTTCATTTTTTACTTGAATTATTTCATCAAGAATCGAACGATTTAATACCTCAGGAACAAATCCTGGACCGATTCCTTGAATTTTGTGAGGACCCGGTTTTCCACCAGAAAGGACTGGTGAATCGGAAGGTTCAATGGCTATGATTTTAACATTCGGATTACGTTTCTTTAATATTTCACCAACTCCAGTTATAGTTCCTCCTGTTCCCGTTCCGCTGATAAACACATCGACCTTTCCATCGGTATCTTTCCAAATTTCTTCAGCGGTGGTTTTCCTGTGTATTTCGGGATTCGCCGGATTTTTGAACTGATCGGGAATAAATGAATTTGGTATAGTATTTCGAATTTCTTCAGCACGGCGGACAGCTCCGGCCATTCCTTCGGTTCCCGGAGTCAAAACCAATTCAGCACCTAATGCTTTTAAAAGATTTCGACGTTCAACACTAAAGGTTTCAGGCATTGTCAATATCAGTCTATAGCCCTTCGATGCCGCTACGAAAGCTAAGGCAACTCCCGTATTTCCGCTGGTAGGCTCAATAAGCACCGTATCTTTTTTCAACAAACCTTTTTTCTCAGCAGCATCAATCATTGCAAAACCGATTCTATCCTTAACACTACTTGCCGGGTTAAAATATTCGAGTTTTGCAATAATATGTGCAGCGACTTTATTTGATTTATTAAAATTTGTTAATTCCAGTAACGGAGTGTTACCGATTAAGTCTGTTAAATGTTTTGCAATTTTTGCCATAACTAAGATAATTAAAATTTGACATGCTCAAAAGTATATGGAATAACAGCATCTTAAAATTCCAGTTATTAGGTATTTTCATATACCATGATATTGGTATTAGCATAAGGTTTTTAAGTGATCTTGTTTCCTAATTTACGGGAGTCTCTTTTGACAGGAACTAAGTATTTCGGGAGTTGATTAATTATTCGTACTTCGTTGTATCGAAAAAGGCTGTGTTTCTTTAGGATTCAGAGCTGATAAATAAAAAACGATTAACAAAGATTCTGATGAAACGCCCATGGTTTAGTATAAAATAATTGCAAACCATGGAGGTTCATCAAACTGTACAATAAATTATATTTGAATGAAAACATTTAATACCTACTTCGAATCATTAGAAGAATTAAAACGATTTAAGATCACTAATTTCGATGATAATTATAATCCTGGAAATACTGTTTTAATTCAAATATTCTCAGGGATTACCAATCAATCAATAGTCCGGCAAACCATTTACGAAATAAAAAAAGTGTTCCCTTTTGCAACAATAATAGGGACCTCAACTGCCGGTGAAATAATGAATGGAACGATTACCAACAACAAGATCGTTTTGTCTATCTCGGTTTTCGAAACGACAACCATCAATTCGTTTATGCTTGATACCAGCTGGCTTGACGAACAATCTATAGCTCTTGAAATAAAATCGAATATAAAAACTAACGAGACCAAAGCAATCATTCTCTTTGCAAACACAAAAAATGCCGATATCGAAAACATTTTAACATTTCTCGATGCATACTGCCCACAGATTCCCATCGCTGGTGGAATTGCCGGCGACAGTTTTAATCACGAGCAACAATTGGTCTTCTCTCAAGAAGGAATTACCGACAATGGTATTGTTGCGGTTTCGTTGAATAGTAAACAGTTGACCGTTGAATCAAAGTATTTTTTAAACTGGCGACTTATCGGGAAAACCTTCATGATAACCGATGCTTATAAAAACCTTGTAAAAACAATCGATAACGTTCCGGCCGGAGAAATAATCAGAAAATATCTGGGGCACGACATCGCCAATAATCTGCCACGAGCCGGATTGGAATTCCCTCTTATCTTTTATAGGAATAGAATGTATATTGCCCGTAAAGCATTGGAAATATTGCCCGACAATACGCTTGTCTTAGCCGGAAATGTAACGAAAGGTGATGAATTTAAACTATCTTATGGTCTTGCCGATAGTATAATCAGCCGAACGGTTGAGAAAATAGAATCACTTAAACGCTATCCCATTGAATCGATATTTGTTTATTCCTGTGCTTCGCGGAAGAATCTGCTTGGCGAGAAATCGGGACAAGAAACGCTTGCTCTACAACAAATAGCACCAAGTAGCGGATTCTTTGCCTATGGTGAATTTTTCTATCGACAAAACCATACCCGTTTTCTAAACAAAACGATGACAACGCTACTATTATGGGAAAACACCGATGGTCATCGACCATTGGTACGAAATTATCGAAAAGACTCCTGCAACATTCAACAATCGGAGACAAAAGTCTATTCGGTGCTCAACGTTCTTGATTATTTAATTTCGAAAGTAACCGATGAATTGAAACAGACGAATAAAAATATGAATGTGCTTGTTGATGAATTACAAGAAAAGAATAAAATCATTGATTATAAAAGCAGGAACACAACCGATAGTATAAACTATGCTTTTCAGATTCAAAAAGCAATATTGCCACCTCCCGAACAACTGGAAAAGGTGTTGAACGAATATTTCATCTTTTATCAACCTAAAGATATTGTCAGTGGCGATTTTTATTGGGTTGCAAAAAATGGATCGAAAATATTTTTTGCTGTTGGCGATTGTACCGGTCACGGAGTTCCCGGAGCATTCATGAGTATTTTAGGGACATCGCTACTCAACGAAATTTATAGTTCATACATCCATTGGCAATTTGCCAAACCCAATACAATATTGAATCAACTTCGTCAAAGGATTATTGAATGTCTGCATCAAACAGGCAAAAGCGACGAAGGAAAAGATGGCATGGACATTTCTTTTTGTATGCTTGATTACGAAACTCATACATTGCATTACGCCGGAGCCAATCAACCATTGATAATGGTCAGAAACAACAAACCGATACTTTTTGATGCCGATAAAATGCCAATCGGAATCCACACGGAACATGAGCGGATGTTTACCAATCAATCAATTTCTGTTGAAGAAGGCGATATGATTTATTTATGTTCCGATGGATTCAGCGACCAGTTTGGTGGACAAAAACGAAAGAAATATTTGAAAAAACGATTATTCGATTTATTTGCACAAATCAGCAATCAAACAATTGACGATCAACACCAGTCGATAAATGATGAATTCCAGCAATGGAAAGGTTCTATAGAACAGATAGACGATGTTACCATTATGGGAATCAGAATATCATTTCAACAAAGCCATGTTGATGATTATATTATCTAATTAAACCAGTAAATATATTATGGACGAAACGCTTAAATGCGGGATGAAAATATCACGGATTTTAGGTATACGTAGCCTTCCATTTACCCCATACATTTGTATTGAACCAATGAATTACAAAAAATGTCTCAAGTAAATACATCAACACAGATATTGATTGCCGACACTCAATATCTGATTATCGCTTCATTAAAAATACTTCTTGAAGATGGTAACCGGTATGCCGTACATACAGTAACCAATAAATATGATTTAGAGACAGCAATGCTAATGCATCAGGTTTCTGTTCTTATTGTTGATTTTGTCAACATCGATTTTGACGGAATAAGTGATTTACAAAACATAAAAGCCATAAATCTGAAACTTTCAATTCTGATACTCATCAATTCCATTGGGAAAAGCGAACTTCTGGAATTGAATAGCATCGGCATTCAAAATATTATTCTTAAAAATGCCGACAAAGACGAAATTCTTTCAGCAATAGATGCAACTGTAAAAGGGAAGAAATATTATTCCGAAGAAGTTCTGGATATGTTGTTTGAACTCAATGAACAAAAAAAATCGGGCGAAGAACCCGATGTGCAACTGACCCGATGTGAATTGGAAATTGTACAACTAATAGCCGATGGAAACACCACCAAAGAGATAGCTTTGTTGAAGCATGTGAGCTTTCATACGGTGATGTCGCACCGGAAAAACATATTCCGCAAACTGAGTATTAATAACGCATCAGAACTCTTGATGTATGCCGTAAAAGCCGGATTGGTAAGTGTTATTGAATACCATATCTAACCATTTCTAAAAAATCCCGCAATTGCGGTATACGAAATACCCGATACACGGGATTTCCTATCTTTTTAAGGCAATCTACCTTTGTCAAGTAAATTTAAAAGTAAAAATGATGAAGGAAAATTCAAACCGTTTTGAACTTTTCAAAGAGTTTAAAACAGACGTTTTTAACAGACACTTATACTACTTGTTCTGTTGCTTGTGTAAAAAAGTACAGCCTTTGGTAAAAAAATAATAGTACCAAAAAATCAATTATCAAAACACAGTAACAAAACGAAAAAGAAGCACAATGAAAAAATTAATTACTATACTATCAACCGGATTAATCGGAATATCCGCACTACATGCACAAGATACAGCAAAAAAAGTAGCTCCAATTATTCCAATAGTCAAATTGAGTGACAATGTAACCGTGAAATTCGGTGGATTTGTAAGAGCCGAATATTATGTAGATTCAAAGAAAACGGTAGGAGCCGTTGACGATTTATTTAGTTTCTTCCCCGACAAAGCATCGCCCGATGCAACGGGAACTGACCTGAATCATATTCCACGTCAAAACTTATCGACTCAGGCTACTCGTTTCAACGCATTGTTCAATGGTCCTGATGTTGGAACTGCAAAATCAACGGCATTTTTCGAATACGATTTTAGCGGTGGAGCTGCCGGAACCAATGGAACAACCACCAATCCCGTTGGATTACGTTTACGCCATGCTTATTTAAAATTGAACTGGTCTAACAAAGAAATTTTAGTAGGTAAATCATGGAATCCATTGGCCGAAACAATCTTTCCTTCGGTTCTGGGATTAAATACTGGTATTCCATTCCGCCCCTTCGGACGTGGCGATCAATTACGTTTAACATTAAAACCAACAGCATCCATCAGCGTTTTGGCAGCAGCCTTATATCAGACGGAACATAAGTCGACAATCTACACCGATGCTACAGGCATTGGAGCAACCGGAACAAACGATATTAGAGCAAATTTGCTACCCGATTTTCACCTTCAACTGCATTACAAGGCAGGATCTCTTTTTGCAGGATTAATAAGTGAATATAAGGTAGTCCGCCCAGCAACGGTTACCACTGCAACAGCAAAAGCAACAAAGGGTAAAACATATTCTTCCGACGAAACCGTAAGTTCATCGGCATTTGGAGCTTTTCTTCGATATTCGAAAGGCAAATTAACCATTCAAGGAAGCGGATTGTATGGTCAAAATCTTAGTGAGTTATTTCAACAAGGTGGATATGCAGTAACATCGTACGACTCAACCAATGGTAGCAGAAAATATACGGTATCTAATTCCATTTCAGGATGGTTGAACATTACATACGGAGAAAAGGTTGTGGTAGGATTGTTTACCGGATACCAGAAAAATCTTGGATTTAATGACAATATTCTTAAATCGAGTCAGGCTGGAGGAATCGCAACATTTTTGGGTCGCTGGCAGGATGTCGATCACATCTATCGTGTAGCACCATCAATTAAATATACCGTTGGACGCCTTGTATTATCGGGAGAGCTTGAATATAATGTTGCCGCATACGGAACAATCGATTACACCAATAAAGGGAAAATTACAGATGCCAAAGAACGATCGGCTATCCGCGGAACATTGGCTGCAACATTCCTTTTCTAAAAAGATAACTGAGTAAAAAAATATAATAAGAAACCAAAAATGAAACTAAAAATAACAACGATACTTGCTACAGCAGTTGTGGCTCTATCAATTGGAAATATTCAAGCTCAAAACGGGAAAACACTGACTTTTGGATTTGCACCTGGACCTTATTCCGATCTTTTCAAACTGGGAATAAAACCGGGTCTTGAGAAAAAAGGATACAAAATAGAAATTAAAGAATTTACCGATTGGGTTACACCAAATACGGCATTGGCAAATAAAGAAATTGATGTCAATATTTTCCAGCATTCACGTTATCTGAAAAAATTCTCGGACGACAAAAACCTCAAATTATCGGGAATACTAACCATTCCAACAGCCTCATTCGGTATCTATTCGCACAGAATAAAAGCGAAAACCATCGATCAGTTAAAAAAACAAATTAAAAAAGGTGATGAAATAACCATTCCCAACGACCCAACAAATCTGGCAAGAGCTTTGGTCTTTTTAAGAAATGCAGGAATCATAACCATAAAAGCAGACATTGATGCCACCAAAGCTTCGGAAAAGGATATTGACCAGAATCCTTACGGATTAGTTTTCAAACCGGTTGAAGCGGCTCAGTTACCACGAACATTAGAGAGTGTAACCTTATCGATCATCAGTGGCAACTACGCTATCTCGGCAGGTATTCCTCTTTCAAGTGCAATTGCCCGCGAACGATTGAGTCAGGACATTATAATCACCATTGCAGTGAGAACCGAAGATCTGTCGAAACAATTTATTAAAGACATCACCGACGTTGTTCAGTCTGTTGACTTTAAAAATGTTGTAGAAAACAAAAAATACGATTTCAAACAATTTGAACGTCCACAATGGTATGTCCTAAAATGGAAAATTCAAAATAAATAAGCCGAGGAACGATTTCCCCACCTCTACTCCACCACCTCTCCCGTGGGGTGGTGGTTATGGTTCTTAATAACAAATATCATGATACAATTTTTAAACATATCGGTACATTTTTCTGCTAAGACAAAAACAGTTAAAGCGGTTAAAAACGTATCGTTCGAAATAAACAAAGGTGAAATATTCGGTATTGTGGGAACAAGCGGTGCCGGGAAAAGCACACTATTACGAACCATAAATCTTTTACAAAGACCAACAGAAGGTGATGTTATTATCGACAATAAAAACATCACCAACTACAAAGGCGAAGATTTGAGAAAACTAAGAACAGGAATCGGCATGATATTCCAGCAGTTCAATCTTATCCATACAAAAACAGTCTTCGAAAATGTGGCCTTTGCAATGAAAGCTGCCGGAAAAGATAAAGAGGCAATACAGAAAAGAGTTCCCGAAGTATTAGAATTGGTGGGGCTATCAGACAGAGCATCGGCATATCCATCCACACTTAGTGGTGGACAGAAACAAAGAGTAGGCATTGCCCGTGCCATAGCCAACAATCCGGGCATACTGCTATGCGATGAACCAACTTCAGCTCTTGATCTGGAAACGACAAATGCAATTTTACAGTTGCTTAAAGAAATTAACGAAAAACTGAACATTACAACCATCATCATTTCACACGAGATGAATGTTATTAAAACAATATGCGACCGGGTTGCCGTGATGACCGATGGTGAAGTTGTGGAACTGAACAATGTCTTCGACATATTCACCGCACCAAAGCATGAGTTTACTAAAAGTCTGGTCAATCACACCATCAATCTTGAATTACCTCATCGGATTTTGAGAAACAACGACAGCTTGATTCTCAAAATAATTTACAGCGGGGAAAAAGCCGAAGAAGCCGTCTTGTATGACACCATCAGAACATTCAACGTGCATATCAATATTTTACACGGCAAAATAGAATATATAACCAACAAACCCTTCGGGGTGCTTGTGGTGCAACTTTACGGCACCGATTTTAATGTGCAGAAAGCTGAAGAATATTTAAAGGAAAGAACATTTAAAGTGGAGGTAATTAATGATTAGTCAAAACATATCGGAATTGCTGGTTAATCTTAAAACAGCATTCCTCGAAACATTTTTAATGTGCGGAACATCTATTGCATTAGCAATAGTTATTGGAGTGCCACTCGGCTTGTTTGTTTTCATCACACGGAAAGAATTGTTTTGGGACAACAAAATATTAAACCTCGTGGGCAATATCCTCATTAATATAATCCGATCCACACCATTTGTCATCCTCTTGGTATTGCTTATACCATTCACACAATTAGTTGTCGGATCGACCATCGGGCCATTGGCAGCATCAGTTCCGCTATCAGTTGTGTCAATTGCCTTTTATGCCCGTTTGGTAGAAAATTCGCTTTGCGAAGTAGACAAAGGCGTTGTCGAAGCTGCCATAGCATCGGGAGCAAGCACAACAATGATTATTAAAGAAGTGCTTCTTGCCGAAGCTTTACCCGGACTTCTTCGTGGACTCACCGTTACGGTAATCAGCTTGATTGGATATTCGGCAATGGCTGGTATTGTTGGCGGCGGCGGCGTTGGTGATCTGGCAATACGATTTGGATACTATCGCTACGAAACCGATATAATGGTGATAACGGTGGTGCTTCTTATCGTTCTTGTGCAAGGACTACAATCACTGGGCGATTACGCAGCTAAAAAATCTGAAAAAAAATAAAAACGTAAATGTATTAATAGAACTAAAATAAAACTAAAAATGAGTAAGCAACTTAAAAAAATTGCCATCTATGGTAAAGGAGGTATTGGGAAATCAACCACAACCTCCAACATCAGTGCCGCTTTAGTAGAAGCCGGATATAAAGTTTTACAATTCGGTTGCGATCCGAAAAGCGATTCAACCAACACCCTACGCGATGGGAAATATATACCAACCGTGCTCGATTTATTGCGTCAGAAACCGAAAGTCGATGCTCACGAAGCTATTTTTCAAGGGTTTCAAGGTGTTTATTGCGTTGAAGCCGGAGGTCCTGCTCCGGGAGTAGGATGTGCAGGACGAGGAATAATAACCGCTGTAGAATTATTGAAACAACAAAACATCTTTGACGAACTAGATCTCGATTATGTGATTTACGATGTATTAGGCGATGTTGTTTGTGGTGGATTTGCAGTACCAATTCGTGAAGGCATCGCCGAACACGTATTCACCGTTTCATCTTCCGATTTCATGTCGGTGTATGCTTCAAACAATTTGATGAAAGGTATTAAAAAATATTCCAATACCGGAGGAGCATTGTTTGGTGGTATTATTGCAAACTCAATTAACAGTCCCTACCAACAAGCTATCATTGATGACTTCGTAAGCAAAACGGGAACACAGGTTGTCGAGTATGTTCCCCGATCAATAACGGTAACCTCGTCCGAACTATCGGGACGCACCACCATCGAAGCTGCTCCAAAATCAGCTCAAGCTGAAATTTATCGGAATCTGGCACGCAAAATAGCTGCACATACAGAATCACGTGTGCCAACACCCCTCGAAACAGAAGAACTTCGAGAATGGTCGGCAAAATGGGCCGATCAATTATTGGCAATCGAAGCCGGTGTTGTCAAGGACAAAAAGCAAGTATCTAAAAGTAAAATATATGAGTAAAATATTAAATTTAAAGACTCCGGTGGTTGAAAGTCGTGAACAACGACTTGGCACCATTGTCAACTGGGAAGGGAAAGCTTCCGAATTGGTAAAAGCTTCGGCTTATTCGTCCGGCGGTTGCGGAAGTGGAAGCGGTTGCGGTCTTTGCGAACTCAATAGTCCCTTTACTCAAGGCTCGGTTTGTAGCGAACAGATGGTTGAATGTCAGGCGGGACATGTACGTGAAGCCGTGTTAATACAACATTCGCCTATAGGATGTGCTGCCGGTCAGGTGGCATACAATTCGCTTTATCGCAACGGACTGCGAAACAGGAATAAGCCTGTTGAAAACATCCGTGTAATCAGCACCAACTTGCAGGAAAAGGATATGGTTTTCGGCGGTGTCGACAAGTTACGTCAATCTATTCTTGATGCATGGACCCGCTATAAACCTAAAGCTATTTTCATTGGCTCGTCGTGTGCCACAGCAATCATCGGCGATGATATTGATAGTACAGCCTCGGAACTTACCGATGAACTTGGAATTCCGGTTATACCTATGCATTGCGAAGGCTTCCGTTCCAAACATTGGAGTACGGGATTCGACAGTACGCAACACGGCATTCTTCGTCAGATTGTGAATCGTAATCCAAAGAAGCAGGAAGATCTGGTAAATGTCATTAACCTTTGGGGTTCTGATGTTTTTACACCATTACTTGCCGAATTAAATCTTAGAGTAAATTATGTCATTGATCTGGCAACGGTTGATGATCTGGCTCAAATGTCGGAAGCGGCTTGTACCATTGGATTTTGTAATACGTTATCATCATATCTTGCCACCGGACTGGAACAAGAATTCGGTGTACCCGAGGTAAAAGCACCCATGCCTTACGGATTTGCAGGAACCGATGCCTGGCTTCGTGAAATTGGTAAAGTGACTCACCGCGAAGAATTGGTGGAAAAATATATTGCCAAGAAACATGCTGAAGTAAAACCTAAAATTGAAGAATTAAAGAAGAAACTCAAAGGATTAAGAGGCTTTTCGGCAACAGGTTCGGCATATTCTCATGGATTGATTTCCGTCTTGAGGGAATTGGGCGTTGAAAGCAACGGATCGCTGGTGTTCCATCACGATCCGATTTATGATAGTGGCGATCCTCGTCAGGATTCGTTGGCTCATCTGGTGGATAATTATGGCGATGTGCAATCGTTCAACGTCAGCAATCGTCAGCAATATCAATTCTATGGATTGCTGAAGAAATTCAAACCCGATTTCATCATGATTCGTCATAACGGGCTGGCACCGCTGGCATCACGTGTTGGAATTCCGGCAGTGCCACTCGGCGATGAACATCTTGCCGTGGGATATGATGGTATGATTCATATTGCAGAAATCATTTTGGACGTGATAGCACATACCAAGTTCCATAAAAATCTGGCAGCTCATGTCAAATTACCATACACAAAATGGTGGCTGGCACAAGACGATCCATATATTCTATCGAAGAAGCCCGAATTAATTTATCAAGATTAAAAAGAAACAATTATGTCAGTAAGTAAAGAACTAATAGAAAAAACAAATTCTATCAATCAGCCACGTTACGGCTGTTCTTTAGGATCGTTATACACAGCAACCGCTATTCCAAGAGTTATACCAATAACACACTGCGGTCCGGGTTGTGCCGACAAACAATTTACCGCTACAGCATTCTACAATGGATTTCAAGGAAGCGGTTACGGAGGAGGAGCCGTCTCTCCCAGCGTCAATGCCAGCGAAAAAGAAGTGGTCTTTGGTGGCACTGAACGTCTGACCGAATTAATCAGTGCTTCAATTAAAATAATGGATGCCGATTTATTCGTAGTGTTAACCGGATGTATTGCCGATTTAGTGGGCGATGATGTGCCTTCAGTGGTTGCCCAATTCCAGGCAAAAGGTGTGCCTATTGTCTATGCCGAAACAGGTGGCTTCAAGGGGAATAACTATACCGGACACGAATTGGTTACCAAAGCTATCATAGACCAGTATGTGGGCGATTACGATGGCCCCAAGGAAAAGAAATTGGTTAATGTTTGGTCGTCGGTTCCCTATATCGACACCTTTTGGAGGGGCGATCTGGAAGAGATAAAACGTGTGCTGGAGGGCATAGGACTAAAGGTTAATATTCTCTTTGGTCACGAATCAAAAGGAGTTGAAGAATGGAAAACCATTCCCAAAGCCGAGTTTAATTTAGTACTTTCACCTTGGGTAGGCTTAGATACGGCTAAACATTTGGAGAAAAAATATAATCAACCTTTTCTGCATATTCCGGTTATTCCAATTGGAGCACAAGAAACATCGAACTTCCTTCATAGGGTTGGTACATTTGCTAAAATCAGTCCGAAGAAAATTGAAAATTTCATAAAGAAAGAAGAAGATTATTACTATTACTATTTAGAAGGGTTTGCCGATTTCTATTCTGAATATTGGTGGGGATTGCCTGCTAAGTTTGGTGTAGTCAGCAACAGTGCCTACAATCTGGCACTAACCAAATTTCTGGTCAATCAATTGGGATTGATTCCCGGAAGGCAGATTATCACCGAAAATCCACCGGAAGAGTATCAGGAATTTATTCGCGAACAATATACTCATATTGCCGACGATGTTTCTACCACGGTTGATTTTATCGAAGATGGATATACCATCGGACAGGAGCTTTTAAAAACAGATTTCGGACACAAGTCTCCATTGCTTTTTGCCACCACATGGGATCGCGATGTTGCCAAACAACTCAATGGAGGTATTCTTGAAATAAGTTTCCCTGCATCTTACGAAGTGGTTATCAATCGTGCCAATGTTGGTTATCGAGGAGCTTTATCGTTATTAGAAAAAATCTATACAACAGCCATCAGCAGAAGTGCATAATGGTTTGACAAAGGAGTATTAAGTAGGTTTATATCAATTGTTGTTCATGCGATCTAAACCTATTTTATTTATTCATTACTAAACAAAACACGATGGACATACATAATCATCCTTGCTTTAACCCCGAGACTCGTCACAAAACGGGTCGTATACATCTGCCGGTAGCCGCCAAATGTAATGTGCAATGTAATTTCTGCAACAGGAAATACGATTGTGTCAACGAAAGTCGCCCCGGTGTATCGACAAATGTTCTGAATCCGGAACAAGCTGAAACATATCTGGGAACAATATTAAAACAAATACCGAATATTGCCGTGGTTGGCATTGCCGGTCCGGGCGATCCCTTTGCCAATGCTCCCGAAACAATGGAAACACTTGAACGTATTCATGCCTCATATCCCGATAAACTGTTGTGCCTTTCGTCCAACGGGCTCTATCTGGCAGACTATATTCCACGTCTGGCAGAGCTCAATGTGTCGCATGTAACCATTACAGTAAACGCCGTCGATCCCAAGATTGGAGCCGAGATTTATGAATGGGTCTATTATGATAAAAAAACATACACCGGACAAGAGGGTGCACGAATACTGCTCGATCGGCAAACGGAAGCCATCAAACTTTTAAAGCAACACAATATAACAGTAAAAATCAATACGGTGGTTATTCCCCGTGTCAATGAGTTCCATGTACCCGAAATTTCGGAGTATGTGACCAAATTGGGTGCCGATATTCAGAACTGCATACCGCTCATACCGGTAGAAGGAACAGCTTTTGCAGAGCTCGATGAACCAAGTGCCGCAGCCATGCGAACCGTAAGAGCCAATGCTTCGATTTATATAAAACAAATGTCACACTGTGCCCGATGCCGTGCCGATGCCGCGGGACTTTTAGGGCAGACAAACAGCGAACAAACCAACTATGCACTGCAAAATGTCAGGAATCGACCGACCTTTATCGACAAGCCCTATATTGCAATTGCAACGTCCGATGGGGTAACAATCAACCGACACCTGGGCGAAGCTGAAAAAGTATCGATTTACAGACAACACAATGGGATCATTGAACTATTGGAAGAACGATCTATTGATAAACAAAGCAAAAACCGCTGGGAGGATTTATCAAGCACAATTGCCGACTGTGCAGCTCTACTGGTTACCGGAATCGGTCGCATTCCATACGAATATATAAGCAAGAAAGGCATTTTTATAGAAGCCCTGGAATGTCCTGTCAAAGATGCAGTAGAAGCACTTTATACGGGGAATGATTTACCAAAAGAATCACTTAAAATAGCAGGCAAATGCGGTTACGGAAGTACGTGTTCAGGAAAACCGTCGAGCAATAATATCTGCCACTAAAATAATAGCTCAATCATCATGTCATATAAAATAGCCATAGCAAGCAGCAACGGGGAATCGGTCAATCAACATTTTGGACAAGCAGAAAATTTCCTTATCTATGAAATTACCAAAGAGAAGGTACATTTTATAGTAGATCGCCACGTGGAAAAAGCATCGGATGGTACCGAACATTCCGAACAAGGATTAATACGCCTTGCCGATCAACTGCAAGATTGCAAAGCCGTCTTTGTCGCGAAAATTGGGATGAAAGCTTCACGTTATTTGTATCAACGGAATATCAAAAGTTTTCAGGTAGATTTCACCTTACATTATATCTTCACCACCCTACTCGCAAACGAACAAAAAGGGAAAGTGAATATATTCAACTAGCCCGCAATCAATGTTGCAAAGCTTGGTCTCAAAGCAATTGTTCCCGTGCTTTTACAACACGATTATCGACTAATAAAAAAGTCGGGGGGATAAAGCTCTTTCGTTTTAATTAGTATATTTGAAACGGTTATTGCCATTACCCGATCGTTACCCTATAGCGGTTATTATCGGGTAATGGCAATGGCTGTCATCAAAAATAGTATTTAAAAATAAGAATCATGGAATTACATCTGGCTCTTTCGTTCTTAGGAGCATCAATACTGTTGTCGTTAATGCCCGGACCCGATAATATTTTTGTATTAACCGAAAGTTTAACCAAAGGTCACAAAAACGGTATTGCAATATCAATAGGACTTTCGTTGGGAGTACTGATACACACCTTGGCGGCTGCCACCGGATTGTCATTTATAATTCAAAAATCGGCACTCGCGTTCTCAGTTGTTAAATATCTTGGAGCATTATATCTGTTCTATTTAGCCTATAAAGCAACAAAAGACAACCAGTCGGATGTAAAAATAGAATTGAATCAGACACCACAAAACAATAGTATTTCAGCATTGATAAAAAAAGGTCTTTTCATGAATGTCTTAAATCCGAAAGTAGCGTTATTCTTCATTGCATTCCTGCCCCAATTTGTGAGTAAAACGGGGTATAATATAACACTACAAATGATTTTCCTTGGAATAATATTTATGCTGCAGGCATTTGTAATATTCTCTCTCATTGCATTACTATCAGCCAGATTGACTCCATATTTGCACAATCAAAGATTTTGGAACATAACAAAATGGAGCAGAGTCGGTGTTTTAGGTAGCTTAGGACTGGCTTTAATGCTGTCGAAAAAATAAAAAATGAGTTCTCAATTGCTTCCGAATCAACCCCTACCCCTTCCGGAAATATCTTTCTCTACACGTAGCTAATCTCTCTACACAAATAGATTTGGAATCATTTATTGTTTACCATTAGTACAGGGAAAACGCATATAAGGAATCAATAATAATTCGGTTAAAGCCTAACGGCAATAAAAAGCATCTCTTCAAAAACTTTATTTGTCGGATTTATCCGACAAATAAAAGAATGTCCGACGGATGGACTATTAGGTAAGTCAGCAGGGCTTTCATTTTAATAACCACCGGAGAAACCAATGGAAAAAGAGGCTCCAAATTTCTGAACCCGGAAAGGGCTCAATCACTTCAGGGCTTTGTTTAATTGGCTTTGTGCTGCTTCATAGTAGAAACTATAATTAGAAAAGAAGACCGATGACAAACAAAAGGAGACCGATGATTAACAAAAGGAGACCAATGACAACAAAAAGGAGACCGATGACAAACAAAAGGAGACCAATGATTACAAAAAGGAGACCGATGACAACAAAAAGGAGACCGATGACAAGACCAAAGAAGACCAATGACAAGACCAAAGAAGTCCGATGACAACACCAAAGAAGAGCAATGACAACACCAAAGAAGAGCAATGACAACACAAAAGAAGACCGATGACAACTCCAAAGAAGACCGATGACAAGACCAAAGAAGAGCAATGACAAGACCAAAGAAGACCGATGACATGACCAAAGAAGACCGATGACAAGACCAAAGAAGACCGATGACAAGACCAAAGAAGACCGATGACAAGACCAAAGAAGAGCGATGACAAATTAGGGGCAATGATGTACCGTTCAGTGTTTTGCCGGTTATAGAATAGAGTAATAACTATGCAAAAAAAATAAAAAAAGCTTGTTTTTTTAAAAATTAAAATATAGTTTTGAAAAAGGAACAGGGAGATATGAGCCGAGTCATTTTTCTGCGAAAAAAAGACTAAGACCGGTTACATACCTGCACATTTAGATTAATTAATTGATTTAGTAATTTTAAAATGTAAGTAGCTATGAACAGTAAACAAAACGATGTCGATTCTTCAGCTATCATGGTAACAGAGTTGAACGACAAAAATCAAAAAATCATATCAACCGTGCCGGGCTTGGTTGATGCGAACAACAAAATCAAACAAATAGTGGAGGACATAAAAGTTGCCGACCAACAGCAGCAAACCGATGTAAGCGGTGTGCGACCCAAACGCGATCAGGAACGCGATCAGGCAACAACAGCTGCATTATTTTTGAGTAAACAAATTGTTGCATTGGCAACAGTGACCGACGATGCCGAATTGGAACAACGAGCACGCTACCTGATAACCGATTTTACACCACTCTCTAAAAGTGCCTTTATCTCGGCATGCAACGTATTGGGCGGTATAGCTCAGGCACATTTAACAGCATTGGCACCTTATGGCGTAACAGCCGATACGCTTACACACTATAATGGCTTGGTTCAAAACTTTGAAACCAACCAAAACGCACCACAAGAGGCTCGTAGAGGTGTATTGCAAGCTACCGATCATTTAACCGATCTGTTTGCCGATCTGACAAAGGCACTCACCAAAATGGATAAACTGGTAGCCTTGTTGGAATTTAGCGATCCCGATTATTTTGACAACTATCAGGCAGCACGCAATGTTGTGTTTCATCATGGTTCGTTGATGGTGAAAGGACAGGTAAAATCAGCCGTAAACGGTTTGAATTTAAATGGTGTGCATGTACAATTTATGTTGAACGGGAAACTTGTATTGGAAAAACTAACAGGCGATGCCGGAGGGTTTTATATTAAATCGATTCCCGAAGGAACCTATACCGTCAGCTTTACCAAAATAGGCTACGTGAGCCAAACCATCACCGTGCATATAACAAATAGCGATTTGGTTAAGATAGATATTACAATGACCGGTTTGTGATACCTCACTTAAAAACAACAGCCGATACGTTCTCCTTTTTGGGGATTGTATCGGTTGTTGCTTTATAGTGCCTGAATAAGGATAGAGAAGCGATACACGAATTGGTAACACGGGTAACACAAATAGCCGATGTACGGTGGAGTGCAACAGTTTCGAACCATTGTTTATAGGCTTTAAAAAATATAATTATTCTGTTGTTCGAGTCGCTGATACAATGCCATTTTGGGCTTTTATCAGCAAGTGAGAGACAAAACAAGTTTTATCGGAACAGGCTGTAGCCTGAAAACATAAAAGCAACGAAGGTAGAACCTTTGCCGAACTGAGGTATTATCACAACCAAAGGATTCCACAAAATAAAAAGTCCGCTCGATAGTTTGGATCGTTAGTTTTATTTTTTACATTTGAATAGCAAACGAAACGAATAAAAAATCACTGTTTTTGAAAGAATATTCTACATTTCGGGGTTTAAGGTTTTCACGTTTAAGTGGGATTGACAACCTGAAGATAAATGGAATATATCAGCAATTGCTGATACAGGGATGTTACCAGCAATCCTAAAAACATCTTCGTGATAATAGATTACATAATAATAAATCATTAAAACCAATGGAAACAGATAATATTGAAAAGCTTGAAAAGCTTGAAAATCAGATAAAAGTCTTCTTAAATGAGAAAAAAATAGATTCTCAGTTAAATTACTGTTTAAAACAAACGACATTTCATTCTGCAATTATTATTGCAGCAAAAGCAATTAATGAAAACAAGAAAATACATCCCCATCAAAGAAAAAATGGTAGAAAGAGTCTAGATTTATTCTCATTAGAAATTATTAAAATTGAAGAAGAACTTAATAAGGCAGTTACTTTTGATGAGATTTTTGATTTAATTTGTCTTATAAAAGTTGATAGAATTAGTAAACTTGCTTTTTATGACACCTCTTATAGAATAGGTTGTTATAAGAATATCTTCCCTGATAAGATATATTTACACAGTGGTACATTGATCGGTGCAAAAAGATTAAATTTACCCGTTAAAGGTAAAAATAAACTTGACCTTAGTGAACTTCCAATTATATTTAAAACATTAAATATGGCACCTTATCAAATCGAGGATTTTCTATGTCATTGTAAAGATAAATTTTAGTAAAACATTATTTAATAGCATTATGAAAAGTTTAAAATTATTAATTGGTAGTTTATTAATTCTATTAATATTCGAAAATTGTAACCATAAATCGATAAACAAGGATAGTAATAATATGAAAAAGGATTCTATTGTCAGAAATGATATAGATTCAAGCTTTTTAATTGGAGATTGGTGGTTAGCAGATTCAACAAATTTTGAAAATAGAGCTCTATCAACTTATCTATATTGTTATTTACCTTCAGAAGAAAAAAACTATTTCAATGAATATATTCCTGATGCTTTTGAACATATTATGAATGATAAATCAATGCAAGGTGTAAGAACTTCTAGATTGTTAATAGACTTTTCAGGGCTATTTGCAACTCAAACATATCTTGAAGATCAAAGAGGAATAGATCAAGGGTGGTCTTGGTTTGGTATTTGGGAATACGAAAAAGGTTATTTAATTTTAAAGAAATCAATAACTTTTACACCTGTTGCTAAATTTAAAATAACATTACTTACTAAAACTAATTTAGTAATAAGTACAAAATTAGTTAATGGTAAAGAATTAATATTGTCTTTTGTTAAAGAATGTTATTTAAGTAAAAAAATTAAGAATTTACGTCAAGAAAAGG